>MDTG01062606.1_pt1 | contig 65966 bp, 71 predicted proteins | sample 811421 | NCBI WGS metagenome assembly MDTG01 (sample SAMN05326645, study PRJNA326480) | marine metagenome | isolation source: seawater | place: Pacific Ocean: South East | collected 2011
GCACTGAGACGCTGAGAGAGACTGCCGAGACGAGACTCAACATTTGAAAACCAGCTGACTAGGTTATCAGCGCGCGCATAGAATTGCGCTTCAGTGTTGTCAGGATCAGCTAGCCGGCCTTGATAAGATTTCAGACTCGAAATTGCTTGCCTATATTCGCTCTCGCTCGCGGGGAATATCCAACTGTCAGTAGTAAAATTGAACAAAGGCTCAGCGACTATCAAGTCGATGTCTTCGGTTGATTGGGATTGGGAACGACTAAAACCCTCACGAAAAGCTCGGGAAAAATCTCTAACTTGCACTAGCACTCCAAACTCCCAGTTTGGAATATTATCCAGATAGATTCCCGGCGGCATGATATCGTTACTTAGGAACCCTCCAGGTTTATTTAAGAGGGTTTCTGCTACGTTTATCAACGTAGCAATACTGGTTGCTCCTATGAAATCGATGTCTTGACCTTCATTCTCACTACCTATTGTTAATTCTGATGGGGAGAACTGCGTTGGCTCATTGCTCCAGTACAAGCTGAAGAAAATCAACACTATAATCAAAAAGAGCAGACTAGCTGCCGTTCGTCCAAAACCACGAGACAATCTTCCCTTTATCTTATTCCACATATTGGTCATCCAAAAAAAATTTTACTCATAGTTTTAACATTGGTTATCTCACCAGAAGATCAAGATAACATTGAACGTCAAATAGAGGCCTAGTCAGAACCACGCTCCGGTAGCCGCAAGCGAACCGCCACTCTACCTGATAGCTCTATATTCCCCCGCAATCGATATCCTTGCACTGCCTCGCGCATCACAGAAAACATCCATCGAGCTTGGTCATCACTCGGGGCAGTAATAAGAAAAAACGCGTCCAGCTCCCGAGCTTTTCTTGCAATATCCTCAAGCAACAGCTTTGTTGTAACCGAGTGATCCGAAACGGCAGCGTTGTTTAACTGATAAAAAACATCACCGGATACAATTTCAGCTTCAAGTTCCTCTTTAACCAAGGCAATTTCATTTTCATCAGGATCCACACTTTGAGCTCGTGCTAAAAGTTGTCTTGCCTCTTCAAAAAACCCTCTCCGCATCGCCTCCCGAGCCAGCTGAAGATATCGCTTTACAATATCCCTAAACCCCTGTTGCGCAATTTCACTCAACGGGTCCTTTGCAAGCGCCCGACTAAAAAAATGATGCGCGCTAACATTGCTTGGGGTTAAAAGTCGATCGGCATCGAGCGCCTGTAATCCAGCGTACAAAAGGTCTGGTAGAGACATGTCCGCATTACTTTGAACCGTATTATCGATAACCTCAGATTCAGAAAGCATCCGAATGTTAATTACTTCCTCACGGTCTCGTTGCTCAGGCAAGGATCTCTTGGCTGACTGACAGGATAATAAAACCAGAACAAAACTGATCTTGGATACTGTTTTTAAAAGTTTAAAAAAAAGCATAAGCGCAATGTGTCAAATTGTTCAGAAGAGAAATTCACTCATTGGAATAAAGCTTAAGTAGTCGCCATAATTAACCTTTGTGAGTGATGGCACCACAATAAAACCATCTGCCTCGGACAAAGAAACCGCGACTCCAGAACTTTGATTCTTCAGTGGACGTGCGATTGCACCCTTCGAGCTTGAGTCAAGTCGGGCGCGGAGATACTCCTCACGCCCTAAAACATCAATCCGTTCAAAATCTGCGGCCACCTTAAAGCTAACTGGTGCCTTAGGTTTACAACCCATCATAACGAATAAACTTGGACGCACAATTAATCCAAAGGTAACGAATGCTGATACTGGATTCCCTGGCAAGCCAAAGAAAATTTTCGGTAGAAAATCGTCACCTCCTATTCTTCCAAACGCAAATGGCTTGCCCGGCTTTAGAGCCAATTTCCAAAGATCTATCGCACCTAAAGAATTCACGACGTCCCTCACATGATCTTCCTCACCAACAGAAACACCTCCGGTGCTGATAACGCAATCAGACTCAGCAGCGGCCTCTTCAAAAACTGCTAAAGTCTCACCAAATGTATCCGCGACAGCGTGATGTGCAGTTACTGAACAACCTAATTCACTCAACATAGAACTAAGCATTGCCATGTTAGTGTCATAAATTTTTCCAGTAGCCAGGCTATCTCCCGGAGGTTGAAGCTCATTTCCTGTCGTGAGCAGCGAAACATTTAATTTACGCTTTACCTCAATATTTTCTATACCCAGTGATGCGAGGACTCCGATATCAGTCGACTTTATGCGATGTCCTGCCCGAAACAAACAAGACCCTCTGCAAATGTCATTCCCTACTTTGCGCACATTTTCCCCAGCTTTTACTGACTGTAAAATACGGATTAAACTTTCTCCGGGCTTTACAAACTCACAATTTTCCTGCATCACGACGGCATCTGATCCCATAGGCATTGGGGCTCCCGTAAAGATTCTTGCGCTCTCGCCTCGTGATAACTTTTGTCCTATCCCACCTGCAGGTATCCGATCTTTAACGGGTAAAAGCGTGCTTGAACCCGTTAAATCTGCAGCACAAACTGCATACCCATCCATTGCGCTATTATCAAACGGAGGCACAGAAATGGGCGCTAAAAGATCTTTTGTGGTGACCCTTCCAAGAGCTGAGCTCACAGGGAGCACGTCAGACCCGGGTACGACATGTAAAGAGTCTAATATTGTCGGTAGAGCCGACTCTAACGGGGTCAATTCTTGATTTGAGTTGATTGCATTGTTTTGTTCTTTTGGAGTCACGTTCGACCTATATCCTGTCATGTAACTTTGGACCTGCCCTTTTTACATACAGCGAAAGAATTGTTTCTTTTAAATCAGCGTGCCAAGATTTCGGCTTTATTCCGAAGGTATCAAAAATCTTTTTACTCGATAAAGTTGCGTTTAATATCTCAGGCTCACTTATTTGATGCTCAACAATTTTTATATTGTTCATGATGTCATACAAATCTTCATCGTGACTAACAGCATAATCAAAAGTCTGTCGAGCAAACTCGATCTCGCGTTTTGTTTCAAGCCCAGCGTAATGATAGGTTCCCCAAACCTCAGCGTCACAGCTTACTTGACGTATAACAGCCAAGATCGCAGCCGCGAGATTTTTTGTGCTGGTCGGACTAAACCTTCTCCGGTTGACAGGCAACTCACCGTGATAACGCTTTAAAGAACGAATCCAAGATTTAATGAGTCCGCGTTTATGTTGTCCGAACAACCATCCTGATCTGATTATTATATGCTTCGAGTGAGCACGGACAGACTCTTCTCCGGCTAAAGTACACCGGCCGTAGACTCCCTTTGGATTTAGCTCATCATTTTCATTGTAACTAAGTTTTTTTTCACCATCGAAGACATAAGGATTAGAAAGCTGAAGAATTGGAATATTTAGGTGATTGCTTATCTCACTGAGCACTGCAGGCAACTGCGCATTTATTTGTCGACAACGGACTTCAGCAGATTCTGACTTTTTTAAGGCGCTATGATTGCCAGATATAAAATCAGTAAGATTTATCAACTGCGAAGGAGCATAGTCAGAGATAACTTTAGCTATCCCTCGGGTATTGTCCAAATCAAAGAATTTTTCTGGAGGCGAAACGAACCGTATCTTATTCCTACGCAGACTCTCGATCAGAGCCTTTCCTGTAGGGCTCTTCCCACCGACAATAAATAACTTCACTGCGCACTGCGCTTTACGATATACATCTAAAGTCTACTTATTTTTACTCAGAAATTTTCATGCCTCAGCCAACGTAGGGTCACTAGTCCAATATCCCGTAACACGGCCAGAGCTGCAATCTAAAAAGGAATATCATCATCAAAATTATCAAAACTTGCAGGTTGTGCCGCCTTTGGCTGACCTTCCGATTGAATTGGCTCAGTAGGTCTTTGGTTCTGGCCAAAAGCGTTGTCAGTCATCTCCTGCGGCCCAGTGCGACCATCGAGCATCTGCATCTCGCTCGCAACAATCTCAGTAGAATATCTTTTTACGCCTTCTTGCTCCCAAGACCGAGTCTGTAATCGCCCTTCGACGTAGATTTTCGAGCCCTTTTTAACGTATTGCTCAACGATTTCAGCAAGGCGATTAAAGAAAACGACTCGATGCCATTCTGTTTTCTCTTGCTGCTCGCCGCTCGTCTTATCCTTCCATGAATCGCTTGTAGCAATCGAGATATTTGCCACGGCATTACCGTTCGGCATGTATCGAACCTCTGGATCGTTACCCAAATTTCCTACCAAAATCACTTTATTAATCCCTCTGCTAGCCACTACGTCCTCCGATTCCCAGATATCAAAATCTATCAAATAAAAAATAATTAAGAAGTTGTTTCGTTAAAATTGTAAACCGATATTCCTTTGGTGAACGTTACACAATATGAATCCCTCCCACAACAACTTTGTACGATATCGTGCCAAGAGGATTTTTAATTTACCCTCGTGTTGCAGACAATTAGGGTCGGGGGCGTCGAGCTTTATGCCCCTTTAAGACACTAAATTCACCTTCTCGCTTTACTAATCCGCATGGGAGCATTCATAATGCGCGGCTTCTTAGAGCGTACGTGGTCAGATTTAGGTAGGGTGTAAAAAAACATGGATCAAATTGTCGTACGCGGTGCTCGCACTCACAACCTCAAAAACATCAACATTTCAATTCCGCGGGATAAGCTAGTTGTAGTCACAGGGCTGTCCGGGTCAGGCAAATCCTCTCTTGCTTTTGATACCCTTTACGCAGAGGGTCAGCGTCGATATGTAGAATCCTTGTCCACTTATGCAAGGCAGTTTTTATCAATGATGGAGAAACCAGACATTGACCATATCGAAGGACTGTCTCCCGCAATATCGATTGAACAAAAGTCTACCTCCCATAACCCAAGGTCAACCGTCGGAACCATTACCGAAATTTACGACTACTTGCGTCTTTTGTTTGCGCGGGTTGGCCTGCCACATTGCCCCGAGCACAATCTTAAACTGGAAGCTCAGACTGTAAGCCAAATGGTAGATAAAGTAATGACAATCCCTGAGGAAAGTCGAGTGATGGTCCTTGCGCCCGTTATCCGAGAGCGAAAGGGAGAGCAGTTACACGTCTTCGACGAACTCAGAAGCAGCGGATTTATCCGCGCGCGAGTTAACGGCATTATTTGTGAGATTGAGTATCCCCCTGAACTGGAAAAAAATAAGAAGCATTCAATCGATGTCGTTATCGATCGACTAAAAATTAAACCCGGCATAGAGCAACGCCTTGCTGAAAGTTTTGAAACCGCTATTAGGCTCGCTGATGGACTTGCCACCGTCAGTTTTTCCGATCCAGCAACACATAATTCAGACCAAGAGGATCTTATTTTTTCGGCTCTTTTTGCATGCCCGAAATGCGGCCATAGTATTCAAGAATTAGAGCCGCGTTTATTTTCTTTTAACAATCCCGCTGGAGCATGTGCCGCTTGCGATGGCTTAGGTCACAAACAATTTTTCGATGAGAACAGAATAATTATCGACGAGGAGCTCGCGTTGTCAGAAGGGGCAATACGTGGGTGGAATCGCGCGAATCTCTACTATTTTCAGATGCTCAATGCAATAGCCGACCATTTCAACTTTTCTGTTGATACACCCTTTTGTAAACTGACCAAAAAGCAACGCGATTGCATCTTGTACGGCAGCGGGAAAGAGGTTATCGATTTCGTTTACGTAAACGATCGAGGCGATACAGCCATACGGCGATACCCGTTTGAGGGGGTAATACCAAACATGGAAAGACGCTTGCGCGAAACAGAATCAAACCATGTAAGAGACGAACTGAGCAAGTATTTATCCTCCCAATCATGCCCCGATTGCGCAGGAACTCGATTAAAAAAAGACGCACGCTTCGTATTAATTGAGGGCCAAAATTTGCCCGACATTACCAGCATGACCATTGCGACATCTTACGAGTACTTCAGCACCTTAAATCTTCAGGGCAAGCGTGCAAAAATAGCGGAAAAGATACTCAAGGAGCTTCAAGATCGTCTGCGATTTTTAGTCGATGTTGGTCTGAATTATCTCACTCTTAATCGCAGCGCCGATACCTTGTCTGGGGGAGAAGCTCAAAGAATTCGATTAGCCAGTCAGATTGGGGCCGGCTTAGTGGGCGTAATGTATATTCTGGACGAACCATCAATTGGACTTCACCAGCGGGACAATGACCGGTTATTGAAAACGTTGTTTCATTTACGAGATCTTGGTAACACGGTCATTGTGGTAGAGCATGATGAAGAGGCTATCCGAAGTGCAGACCACATAATCGATATAGGGCCCGGAGCTGGAGTGCATGGCGGGAAGGTTGTTGCACAAGGAGAGCTCTCAGATATTCTTTCTAACGAGGGATCTCTTACCGGCAGGTACTTATCGGGTAAGGAAAAAATTGTTGTTCCTGATGAACGAACCAAAATCAAGGATGATCACAGATTAAGTCTCAAAGGCGCAACTGGCAACAATTTACGCGGTGTCGATCTAAATCTTCCACTCGGGTTAATGACTTGTATAACTGGAGTTTCCGGCTCCGGTAAATCAACATTGGTCAACGGAACCCTGTACCCTCTTGCAGCAACGAAATTAAATGGAGCCACTTCCCTCACACCGTCTCCTCATTCCGAAATTTTTGGTTTAGAAAAGTTGGATAAGGTTGTAGATATAGATCAAAGCGCGATTGGACGAACTCCGCGATCTAACCCTGCCACCTATACTGGGATTTTTACGCCGATCCGCGAATTGTTTGCCGGAACTCAAGAGGCCAGAACTCGCGGCTACAAAGCCGGCCGCTTCAGTTTTAATGTGAAGGGTGGGCGATGTGAAGCTTGTCAAGGTGACGGGGTGGTAAAAGTCGAAATGCATTTTTTACCCGATGTTTATGTGATTTGCGATGTCTGTAAGAGCAAGCGCTACAACAGAGAGACTCTTGAGGTGAAGTACAAAGGCAAAAATATTAGCGAAGTGCTTGAGCTGACCATAGAATCAGCCCGAGATTTTTTTGATGCTGTCCCAGTAATCTCACGTAAGCTACAAACACTTATTGACGTCGGACTTTCGTATATTTGTTTGGGACAGGCGGCAACCACGTTGTCTGGCGGCGAGGCTCAGCGAGTCAAGCTCTCCCGTGAACTTTCGAAACGAGACACAGGAAAAACGCTTTATATTCTCGATGAGCCAACGACCGGTCTTCATTTTCACGATATTAGGCAACTCCTTGCCGTCTTACATTATCTACGTGATCAAGGAAATACAGTCGTCATTATTGAACACAACCTCGACGTGATAAAAACCGCTGATTGGATAATTGACCTCGGGCCGGAAGGAGGAAGCGGCGGGGGTCAAATAATCGCTCAAGGAACCCCGGAGCAAGTAGCAAAGAACAAAAAGTCGTTTACGGGAAGTTACATCAAAGAACAGCTCAAAACTTGCCGGTAATTGATAAGGATTAATCAATAAAAGCAGGCGGGTATATCTTTAATACTTTCTTTTCTTCCTACATAAGTCAGTTCTACGTTAAATCCAAAAGATATTGCTTTTTACTTGTAAAAGCACTAATTTTGAAACAAACAAAAATAACAATGGTCGGTCAGCTGCCAAAGTTCGGCGGCTCCTCCTACTTCGATCGACAACCTTCCTACATTTCAGAGGAGCAATTTTAGTGAACCCTCAACTAACGCGCAGGCGATTTATAAAGGGCGTGATTTTTTCGGGCGCTGCGGCTTCCGCTGGGGCAGGGGTTTACCTTGCAGCTAATGCGCAGTCTGGCGCAGCGGGCGCAGAAAGACTGATAACGCTGAGCATCAACGGTCGTAATCGGCCGGTAGACGTGATGCCGTCAGAAACACTCGCGTACACCCTTCGATATAAACTAGACTTAACTGGAACCAAAATTGGTTGTAATCGTGGCGAATGTGGCGCCTGTTCTGTATTGGTTGACGGCATCCCGAACTATTCTTGCTCTGTTCTTACGCATAACGTCAAAGGCAAAGCGGTCACATCGATTGAGGGAATCAAGGGCTCGGATGGAAGTCTGCATCCCGTTCAAGCCGCTTTTGTCGCTGAAAATGCTCCTCAATGCGGTTTTTGCACTCCTGGGCAAGTGATTTCAGCAGTTGCCCTACTGAATAATAATCCACGACCCACAAAAGCTGAGGCCGCCCGCGCTATGTCGGGCAACCTTTGTCGTTGCGGTGCTTATGAACACTATATAAACGGCGTCTTGCGCGCCTCGGGGCAAATAGCATGAGTATGCACATTGGATTCGACTTCACACCGCCCGATGTTCCGGGAAAGGTAACTGGTGAAATCAAATACGCTGAGGACTACAAAAAAGAAGGCATGGTTTTTGCCCGCCTACTGACTAGCCCTTTACCGAGCGGGAGAGTGGCCGGAATTGACGCGTCCGAGGCTTTAAGAATGGATGGCGTCGTCGGCATATTCACAGCTGATGACCTCCCTCCAGTACCGCCCCCTGGAAATCCAAGCCTAGCATCAAACTATGTTACTTATGTTGGGCAACCTATTCTGGCAATCGCCGCTGTGACAGAAGAGATCGCAGAGTCAGCCATTCAAAAAGTAAAAATTGATTTTGAAAGACGACCATTTGTCGTTGACCCGCTAACAAGCCTCGCCCCCGGAGGCAACAACGCTTATCCAGAGGGCAATGTACTTGTGCGAACTACCGAGGAAGGGCCCGAGGGCACTCCTATTCGTGGCGCGGAAATTCGCGATGTTAAGTGGCCACAGAGCGCTATTGACGCGCTCAAATCAGGAAAAGAACCATTGGGTGGTGAATTCACTACGGAATGGTCCTTCGGCAATATTGACGAAGCTTTCTCAAACGCGGATGTTGTCGTTGAAGAACCGTTTGTAACAATGGGTTATCCGCATCACTCCCTCGAAGCACGAACGTCTATGGCTTACTGGGAAAACGGAAAATGTTATTTCCATGGCTCGTCTCAAAGCCAAAGTGCAAACAACAATGGACTTGCTCGGTTATTGAACATCGACCCAGCGGACTTAGTCTTTATAAATGAGGCAACCGGAGGAGGGTTTGGCTCTAAAATAGGGGCTTATCCAATAATGGCAGTTTCCGGGAACCTAAGCCGTGTCCTTAACCGACCGGTTCAGCTCAGAATAACCCGTGAGCAAGAATTTTATATAGGTTCTGCAAGATCCGGTATGCAAGGTTGGATTAAGATGGCTGCCAAAGCCGACGGTAAGGTTACCGCCGTAGATTTAGTAATCGTCAACGACGGGGGGGCCACTGGGGGGGGCAGCGGTAATTCTTCAGCACAGCATGTTACGGTAGCCTATCAACCAAGGAACATGAGGTATAGAGGTATTTCCGTTTACACAAATACGACTCCTCGCGGAGCGCAAAGAGGGCCAGGACAGAATGAAATGGCAGCTGTTCTCGCCCCGCTTGCAGACAAGGTCGCAAACCGGCTTGGCATGGATCGGGTAGCTTTTCGGCGAATCAATGCCATTGACAGTGATGGTTTTCAGGGCGGAAGTCAGGGGCCCGTCACAAGCGCATTCGTAAAGGAAGCACTTGATCAAGGCATGCGAACCTTTGGTTGGAAAGAAAAGTTAAAGCAGCCGAAACAAAATGGAAGTAAGGTCCGAGGTGTTGGTGTTGGGATTGGCTATCACGGCGCAGGCGGACGCGGTTATGACGGGCTAGTTCGAATTGGGGTTGATGGAAAACTCTACATTCATAGTGGTGTCGGCAACCTTGGGACATACTCCTACGCAGGCACGTGTCGCGCAGCGGCAGAGGTTCTGAAGATGTCTTGGAACAATTGTGAAATAGTTAGAGGGCGAACAGATAGGCATCTGCCGCATAGCTCTGGCCAAGGTGGGTCCAACACAATTTTTACGCATACCAGAACCAACTGGGTCGCAGCGCAAGATGCCGTTGATAAACTCAAAGAAATTGCATCCTCTGAGCTCGGCGGCACCGCAGATGATTATGAGATCGGAGAAGAACGAGTTTTTGATGCGCGCGATCCGAGTAAAAGCCTCACCTATGCCCAAGCGGCCAGCAAAGCCATTGAATTGGGTGGTAAGTTTAGTGGACAAATCGCACCTGACAATATTAATCCGATCACCAAGCGCGCTGTCAAAGGCTTAGCGGGCACTGGCCTAATTGGCGTCGCAAAAGACACTCTTCCGGGTCAGGGGCAACCACCCGGTGTGCTGGTGGGCTTTTGTGAAATTGAACTCGACAAGGACACTGGCAAGTATCAGATACTCGATTACACAGCGATCGCTGATTGTGGAACAGTAGTACATCCAAAAAACTTTGAAAACGCAATGCGTGGGGGCGCCGTGTGGGGTGTTGGACTTGCTGCTTTGGAGCGTCACGTTTACGATCCGCAAAACGGATTACCGGCAAACACAGGTCTCTATCAAGCTAAGCCGCCGACCTATCTTGATGTCAACCTCGATACAAAAGCTGGAGCAGTTAATATTCCAGATCCGCAGAATCCGACCGGTGGGCGTGGCATTGGGGAACCAACTCAGGGCGCCTCAGCAGCTGCACTCGCGAGCGCGATTAGCGATGCTCTCGATGGACATCTGTTTAATTCGGCTCCAACAACCACTGACATGATCATTAACCACCTGGCTGGTAACGAGTACAGTACCAAGTCACTGAAAACAAACACTTTCTGAGGTCATATATGCCATCACACGACGTAATGCCAAATATGGAGCTTTTTCAACCTACTCAGGTTGAAGATGCGTTAGCACTCGCTGATCGCTATGCCGAGAGGGGGTGGTTAGTTGGTGGAGGCCAAGATACTTATGGCTGGCTTAAGGATCGAGCAAAAGCTACTGAAGCACTGATTGATTTGAGCGCTATAACTTCGCTGCGCGGGGTCAAAGAGACTGAAGACGGGCTTGAGATAGGAGCGCTAACCACCCTCAGCGAAATAGCAAATAACTCGTTAATTCAACGCAGCTATAGCGTGCTATCGAATGCGGCAGATGTCGTTGCAAGTCCACAGATAAGGAATATTGGCACAATCGGAGGGAATATTTCTCAGGATGTAAGATGCTGGTATTATCGTCGCGGCCTGTCTTGCTATCGTGCAGGAGGAAATCTTTGTTACGCAGATACGCCCGAGGGAATGAACAGAGAACATGCTCTATTCGAAACAAGCAGGTGTGTCGCGGCCAGCGCTTCCGATACAGCACCGGCGTTAGTTGCGCTCAACGCGTCTATGGTGATTAAAAGCTCACAAGGCGAAAGAATATTGTCGGCTGAGGATTACTTTGTTGGTCCGTCAATTGACATACAGAATACAACCGCTCTTCGCACGGGCGAGGTGCTAACGGCGGTCAGGTTACCAGCAGAATGGGCAAACGCTTCTTTCTATTATGAAAAGGTCTCTGATCGAAACGTTTGGGATTTCTCTCTAGTAAATATCGCAGCAGCATTCAAAGTAGATAACGGGATAATAAAGGACTCAAGGATTGTTTGTGGTGCCGTGCAGTGTACACCTCGCCGCGTTGTCAACGTAGAAAATGCCATCCGCGGTCGCGTAAAGTCTGAGGAGACGGCTAACAGAGCCAGTGACGGCGCCACCTCGGGAGCAAAGGCTCTCGCCCACAATGGTTTCAAGATTCCGCTAATGAGAAATCTTGTAAAGCGCGCAATCAGCGCTTAAAGGAAACACAGAGCATTTGGAAAAAGAAGTCTGGTAAGTTTCTAAGAATTTGCTGCCTCTTGAATCTTGGAGCTTGATATCTGATACACAGAGTTAAACCAAGTAGGATTGTCATTTAAATTGGGGACCAATTGAAAAACCTCTCCCCCCGCCTCCAAAAATTCTTCTCGATACTCAATTCCAATCTCGTGAATCGTTTCGAGGCAATCGGAGACGAACGACGGTGTAACTACCGCAATGTTCTTGATACCTTTCTGGACAAGGCTTTCCAAATGCTCATCTAGGTACGGCTGTATCCAAGGCTGCTTTCCGAACCGAGATTGAAACGCGACGGAGTATTGGTCTTCGCTCCATCCCATCTCTTTCACTATTCCTCTTGTGGTGGCGACGCACTGCGCCCGATAACACAGTTTATTTTTTGTCGTGATCTGATCACAACAAGACCCAAACTTACAAACGTCGTGGACGTCAGCTTTTTTTAAATTAGATTCAGGGACTCCGTGGTAACTAAAAATAACGTGGTCTATTTTTGACCTGTCAATGTTGTCTCCGATCAGGCTGCTCCATGCCTTGATAAATGCTGGCTCGGAATATAGATCATCGACAAATCGCAACTTAGGTACCTTAGACCACTTGGCTGCAGCCTTTTTTACTTCGTGAAAAACGGACGCTGTTGTTGCCGTCGAAAACTGCGGAAACATCGGGAGCACCAAAATCTCGTCACGGCCTAATTTTTCGAACTCTTCCATGGCATCCCAAACGTGAGGGCTGCTGTACGCCATTCCATTGCGCACTATCACATCTACACCTGCATTGTCATAAGAGGCTTGAACGCTGTCACGCAGTTTGTCAGCGTATACTTTTAAAGGTGACCCCGCCTCCATCCAAATAGCCTGATAATCTTTTGCAATTTTCGGAGCCCTGAAAGGCAGAATAATTAAATTTCTCAAGAGCCAACGACCGATTGGATTAAAATCAAAAACATAGGGATCGGAGAAAAAAAACTTATAAAATTTTCTAAGTCCTCTCGCTGTAGGCTCTTCCGGAGTTCCGAGATTTAATAATAATACTGCTTTTTTTGACATTGAAGTTTTTCCTACCTGCATAATTATTGTGAAAAATCGATCTCTATTTCTCGTATTTAGATTAACGTGTTTCAGCAAACTTAGGTTCATAATCGAAAGAATCTGACTTACGTTACATCGGATTTTTTGCTCTGAGCGTTTTATCAAACGAACAAGAAAGTTGTTGCTTTTCTGCTAAATTTCAACCAATATCGCAAATATAGATCTTTTGTGTAGGAAAGTAACAAAAAAAGAAAAAATTTCACTATCTCATGCGATTAGAGGTTAAACATCATGGTAGCAAAGAAGATAAGGTTCGTATTCCCAGTTTTTGCATTTTTGTCCCTTTTGGCTGGTGTAAGCAACGGGGGTGACCGCGTCGGCGATTTTGCATTGATCGACCACGACGGCTCTTTCCAGCATATGTCCTGGTATAACGATCAAAACGCAATCGTGATCATGGCTTACTCTCCGGGTAGCAGCGATACAGACACGCTCACCGCGCTGAAAGCTCTTGAACGGCAGTATTCCGAACAAAAAACTACTTTTTTCCTGATAAACCCCGGCCTACAAACGGACAGGGCCCGAATCAGTTCTGATCTTTCAGAGCTGGATTTAGACTTTGCGGTCCTGATGGACGATGCGCAGTTAGTGTCCGAAATGCTGGGTTTAACCCGATTGGGAGAAGCGGTGGTTTACGACCCGTCAAGCTTTGAAATCAGTTATCGAGGAGGAATTGAATCGCTTGAGGCGGCAGTAAAACGTACTCTGAACTCTGAAACCAGTGATTTTTTAACTACAGCAGCGGCGGGCGAACCGATTCAGTACAGCAGCATCGACGCTCACCAGAATTTATCTTACGAGACTGACATAGCCCCAATAATTTCTGAAAACTGTGCAACATGCCATAGGGATGGAGGAATTGCTCCCTTTGCGATGGACAGCAGTCTTGCCGTGCGTGGTTGGTCCCCAATGATACGAGAAGTTGTTTTGACGAAAAGAATGCCCCCAGGACAAATCGACAACAAGGTCGGTCATAGAATTAAGAATGAGATGAACCTTAGCGACACTGAGATGCAAAAGCTGGTGCATTGGATTAATAATGGGTCCCAAGTGGACTCAGAAACTGACCCGCTCACTGCCCTGACTTGGCCAGAGACAAAGTGGTCCCTCGCCGGACAGATTGGTGAACCTGATTTAATCGTGAAGGTTCCTCCTCAAGCTATTCCAGCAACAGGCGTTCTTGATTACCGAGACATCCCCCTCGACCTCGGCCTTACTGAAGACAGATGGGTAAGGGCAAGCGAAGTCGCTCCAGACAAAAAGGAAGTTCTTCACCACATCATTACGACGGTTGTTCCGCCCGAGGGAAGACCAGATCCGCAGCAGATGCTAATGAGTCTGATAGATAGCCTGCCAGAAGAAAAAGGCAACGCGGTCAAGGCAGAAATATTTGCCGCAATCGCGGGAGGCGATCAGGGCGCGATTGGGAATATCATAGGAAAGGTAATAAAAGAAAATCCTAGCATCGGAATTGGGCAGATCTTAGGCGGGAGCAATGACTTGCCTCAATTTGCGGGATACGCTCCGGGGAATGCCGTCTCAATAGCACCTGAAGGCGCTGGCGGGCTGCTTCGAGCCGGGAGCTCATTAAGCCTGCAAATGCATTATACGACCTCAGGCAAAGAAGTTTCAGATGAAACTGAAATTGGAATTTATTTCTACCCTGAAGGTTACGTGCCAAAAGAACGCATGGCTGGCGGCGTTGGAAATGACTTTGACATAAGCATTCCAGCATTCGCGAAAGACCATCAGATGGAGGTCGTAACCCCCATTACCGAGGATACTGACCTCTACAGCCTAATGCCTCACATGCATTTTCGAGGCAAACGCATGAAGTTTATGTTGGAGTATCCTGACGGGAATGATGAACTACTTTTATCTGTCCCAGACTATGACTTTAATTGGCAATTGGTGCATGAGTTAGAAGAGCCGCTCAGGGTACCTGCTGGATCACAGATTAGGGCAATTGGTTCCTTTGACAACTCTACTCAAAACACTGCAAACCCAGATCCTAGCATGGACATAAGCTGGGGCGAGCAAAGCTTCGAAGAAATGTTTATGGGTTTTTATAGTTGGAAGAACCTTGACCAAAGCGGTGGGGGTGACTGAAGTTGATGATAAATGAAGAAGGGCGAAATAATTTCGCCCTTTTTTTTGGCATTTTTTTACAAATCTACCCTAACGGCCTTATCAGTTTTGAGAATCTGCTATTGACCAGTCGCATTCGTCACACTCCGGTTCAATATTGTTTTCGTCTAAAATTGCGAAAATAAAATCTCTCCAATCTTGATTGGGTTGCCACACTGTATTCATATCAGCCTTCGCGTCTTCAATGGCGACACCCTGATATATCACCCTATAAAGAAAGCTAAAAGCGGTGGCTCGGGCGTTAACTTGGCAATGCAATAAGGTTTTTTTTGCTGTATAGCGTTTCATTGAGTCCGCAAAAACGTAGAATTCTTCAGCCAGAGGCGCGTCGAAAGAAACTGGTATATGCAGATATTCCATTCCCAAGCCCTTAACAAGCAGATCCGCATCAGGCAAAGCATTTCTGTTATTTGAAAAAGCGATATAAATAATTCGCTCAAACCCCTTATCCGCAAGCACAGAAAACTGTTCTCGTGACGGCTGACCAGAACTCGCAAAGCTGTCACTATATTGACGAAAATTAATGATCTCTGCTAGATCAGGATCGGCGTCATCAATCGAATAAGACATCGCAGAAATACAGATTAGGATAAACCCAAACACACTTTTTTTCATTTCCTCTCTCCAGATAAAAAATCAGCTTCTAGACTTAACAATACATTCAGAGCCTCACCCTTTAACTTATCTGGGACGAAGACATGATCGTGGTTCACCGCCGCGATAAAATTCGCACTTATACGATTTTTCGCTAGCTCGCTTGCAACCAGCCCCGTCAGCCCTACAGCTTCTAGACTCGATTGAACCTGTAAAGTAATGCGTGAAAACACTCCCTCGTAAGGTAAATCTAAAGCATCGGCTTGCTCTTTTGCTAAAACTAAGCTCAGACCTTCATCTTCCTGAAAAGTCGCTATTGGGGAAATGCCAGATGGCAGCGTCTTAACTATACTAAAAACATATGATTGAGGGTACAACTTAGGCGATAATTTTTTTAACAACGATTTTAAATTTCTTTTTTGATTTACCGCAGTAATTTCCACAGCTGACCCTCTTGCGTTTACTAATTCAATGTCTTCTTCATTCATCCATAAATTTTTTTACAAAAGGAAAAACGTCTTCAGGCTGAACCAACGAAAACCCCAACTTCTCGAACTTTTCAATATCCTCGCTCAAGGGAAAGGAATAATACCGAGAGACACCAAGCTCTTCCGACGAAACTCCGGACTTTATTTTTTCCCCTAAATTAATCTGCTTAACTATATCTAAAACTAACCGGCTTCCTAGCTCATAAATACTAAGCACATGCCACAAATAGGATTTTTTTTTATCAACCGTTAAAGTCGATTTGCTAATAATCGTACCAGAATCTATGCCGTTATCATCAATATAGTGCAACGTAGCTTTCAACTCACTATCCCCCGCAAGCAGGGCTCGAAACGAGGCCATCACCCCTCTGTATTTTGGAAGATCTCCGGAGTGAAGGTTCAATACTCCAAACCTCGGAATATTAATAGCCTCCTGCTGAAGTATTACGCCATACCGAATAGAAACCACCAAGTCGGGCTCCGTTGATGCCAAAGCTTCAATACCACGCCCATTTATGTCGTTTAGCTCTTTTGGTGCTGTCACACAGTACATCGACAGACCGGAGAAGCTCTGCAGAGATGACTTTCTGCTCCGCGATTTGTCTGAATCTAATAATGGAAAAATAACATCATTAAAAAGCTCTTGCTCAAAAAATTGGAGCTGCTTCATGCTCGCAGAAATAGCTTTATTTTCCCTTCCTACTCGTGATGAAAAAAAAACGAATACCCGGTGACTACTCATAAAAGGTAAAATATAATTTAAGGCAAGACAACTCGGAAGATCCCTATTAACGAGCAAAGTAATATTCATTAGCGCTCCCTCATCAACAAACGAGCTTCCTTAGATAAGACGCGCGCCGTTGGGTACGCTTTGCGTTGGCATTGTTAAAACGACAGCACCCTCTTGATTATGGAAGCCTGTCACTAAACATTCTGACATTATCGGCCCAATTTGCTTAGGCGGAAAATTGACTACCGCTAAAACTTGTTTACCAATTAGCTCCTCTGGATCATAAAGATCAGTAATTTGAGCACTTGATTTCTTTACACCGACATCAAGACCAAAATCAATCAGAAGTTTCAGAGCCGGTCGCCGCGCCTCCTTAAACACCTCTGCCTCTAAAATTGTCCCTGCTCTAAGCTCAACCTTTGCAAAATCGTCCCAAGTTATCTGAGGATTATTCAAAAAATTCATCTAAAAATCTTCCTAAAAATTTAAAAAAAGTTACAAATCGCTCTCTATTACAGAAAAACTTCTATCTGCATTCTCAACAAAACTGAGCTTTTTATTTAAACATTGAGGCCTTGGTCCATTTTCATGACTCACATACAAGACTCTAGTTCGACTATTTCTTGCGATCGTGTCAATAATTCTAATCAAATTAACGGTATGCTCATCATCGAGGCCTACACAAGCTTCATCGAGAATTAGCACTCGAGGCTGCTTAACCATCGCTCTCGATAATAAAACGAGTCGTTGCTGACCAAAAGAAAGCTCTGCATATGACTCGGCAAAATCCACGCTCGGCGCAACTGATCTTAACCAGAGCTTCCCAATTTCGATTTGTTTGCTGCTCGGCTCCGAATATAGTCCAAGTGAATCAAAAAACCCCGACACAACAACATCAATCACGGACGGGGTCTGAAGATACTGATAATGTATTTCATTAGACACCACGCCGAAGTTTGCTTTTGTTTCCCAAATTGTCTCTCCGGAGCCTCGAAGACGACCAAACAAGAAAACTTCCTGACTATAGGCCATGTGATTCTCTCCATCAATTAGAGAGAGAAGTGTTGATTTTCCGCAACCGTTGGGCCCTTCGATGAGCACATTATCTTCTGAGGTCATACTCCAAGAAAAATTTTTAAGCACCTTCTTTGTTCCGTAGTTTGCATTTACATTACGTAATTTTATAAACGATTCTAGAGGGTATGAATCAGTGCTACTTCCTCCAAGCAATTTCTTCAGCCTCGTCATCGCCCAAGGTCGCGGTTTTACCAATGACTTATAACCGGAACTTTTTATGACATCATCCTTAGCCCCTGAAGTTTCACAACATAGATTAAATCCGTCGCGCTTGAGTAAAACCAACCTATCAGCGCCATCTAAAATCTGCTCTGGTCGACGACAAAGTTCGATTACAGTCTTACCAGTGTGTCGAACTTGCGATAAGGTGTCGCGTATTTTTTTCTCCGACTGACGATCGATACTCTCTAACACATTATCCAAAACCAATAATTGCGGAAATCCGTCTCGCTCAGAGTAAAGTCCCCTAGCAAGCTTGACTCGCCTTAACTGCCCGGACGAGAGATATCGGATACCCTGATTTATTACTGTGCTTAAACCTAAATCATCAAGCAATCGGGTAAGCCTCTCTTTATCTTTATCTTGATCAACTCTAGCGCCGGATACAAATCTATAGACAGAGGTGCCTTCATCTCGGGCAGTTTCATCGTATTCACTGACATCAAATCGTTTCTCTCGAAGAAGAAGGCGCCTTTGTTCTTCGAAACTTACAGTATGAACATCCAGCGAGGGCACAAAGCACTTATCGAACGCAACATAAATAGACGATTCCCGACATTGACCGGTGAGTAAACTAGCGAGTAAATTTTTGCCAGATCCGTTCCCTCCCAGCAATACCAGATGCTCTCCCCTATTTACTACAATATCATCAATACGAAGAACTAGATTTCGCCCTCTCCTGACTTTAGCCCTTGCAAGCCGTATTATCGGAGAACCCAAATCAGGAACCATAGTCGACAACTAAAACACCTTTCGGACTAGTTGGTGGATCTTTTTTAGCACCGAGATCTCAGATAAGGACTGCAACTCCTCCGAAGTCTTAGGAATCCATAATGGTTTACGATACGAGGGCCTTTCTTTCGACCCCTCCATCGGGGTTATATATTGACAGCCAGAAAAAAAGTAATGCGTTACCTGCGAATGACGCGTCCGCATTGGATCCAACTGCTGTGCGCCTCCATGAAGGAGGTTTGGATGCCAGATAATAGCTTCACCTCTTTTTACTAAACCAAGTTCTGAAACGAAGCCCTGCTCCTTAATTAAATTATCTATGCATTCCTCATACTTATGATAATTTGAGTAACCTACTTCTAAATTGAAATCTTGCATCGAATACTCAGCCAACTTATGGCTCCCTGGATAATATTCTAGCGGACCGTTAGCCTCGTCGATGTCTTCCAAAGCTACCCAAACGCCAACCATAAAACCGCTTGGAATAGAATTAAAATGAACTGTATCCGAATGTGAACGCTGACGTGTGCCAACAGGAAAATTCAACGTTTGAAAGGGAAGTGGCTCACGGCCAAATAATTGTTGAAGCGCAGAAAGCACAGCCGAAGAGACAGCAAGCTGACGCACTGCGTCAACGGTTTTCCACGCATCCTGCACGCGCCTTGGCGCTCCCACCTCTAAACAAGGGCTTTTCCGGTACAAATACGAGACGTGCGTAATAACCTCATCAAGCAGCAACTTCGAGAACTCAAAATCAACAACTAAATAACCTAAATCGGCAAATTTTTTACATTGATCTGCACTAAGATTATTCATCCAAACACCAGAAGTTTCAGCAAATTTTTCAACTCACCAGAGATAATAGCTACTTAGAGTCCATTTGCAAAAACCCTTCGCTCTACCCCTGCATGGCATGTGTCGTTGCACCGAATCAGTAATGCTTTTAGTATACAAGGCGTTCCGAAACCGAGTAAATATCAATACAATCAGCGAGTGCAGAAAATTAGGCGTCAAAATGTGAAAAAAAAATCAAACCTTCTCTTTTATTTAACACTTGGCCTCGTTTTAACACATATCACCATAGCAGAAGAGTCGGCTGATGGGTTGAATTTATTTATTAACAATTGCTCCGAATGTCACCAAAGGGATGGACGGGGAATTGAGGGTATCTACCCTGCATTAGTAGGTAGTGAAATTGTCACAGGAAATGGTATTGATATCGCGCAAGTTTTAATTATTGGGCGTGGCGAAATGCCCTCCTTCGCAAGAGCAATGACACCAAGGGATATAGCCCAAATAATTAACTACATACGTCATGCGTGGGGCAATGAAGAAAATCTCAAAACCAACGTAGACATTTCTGCTGAAAGTGTTTCTCAGCTTCTTCAGAAGTAACGATAGACGCTAGCTAATAAAAACCCGTAAAACTCCTCTGCACCGTTTTGATCTAATCTGTGGCTCGTCAATGAGTCCGAGGAATTACCGTTGACCTTTTTATAAAAAACCATAAAATTCCGTGTAATTAAACAACACATTTTAAAAGGTCGTGAAAGAGCAATGAGTTTCGTCCCACCAACAACCGACATAGATCCTCAATTCATGCCTTACCTGCGCTTTCCTCCGCGAATTTCTTACTCACAGCCAACAGACCCATGGTTAACCAGAAACCTTATCTCATCCCTTGAAGTTATTTTAGGTAGGCGGCGCATTGAGAAAACTTACTACAAACTAAAAGAAGACGATTTTGATATCAGCAAGTTCTTTGGGCACGCGCTGAGAGAAGCCAAGATCAAAGTAGAACTTAGTAGAGAGAAGATGGATAACATACCTCGATCCGGCCCCCTACTTTTTGTAGCCAACCATCCTTTCGGGGTGATTGACGGAATCGTCCTTTGCGATATCGCAGCGCAAGTCCGTGGCGATCTGCGCATCATGCTAAACTCAGTACTCTGCCAAGATGCGACGATCGCTCCACATTTACTTCCTATCGACTTCAACCCCTCGAGAGAAGCCACCAGAACTAATATCCGCAGTAAACAACTTGCGCTTCAGGCGTTATCACAAAACATTCCAGTTCTAATATTTCCATCCGGAATGGTGTCCACTGCCGATAAATTTGGTTTTGGCGATATTAAGGATGCGCCTTGGACAACATTTGCAGCCAAATTAATTCTAGAGGCCAAGCCCACAGTCGTGCCTATCCACTTCCATGGGAGAAATAGTCGATTATTTCATGTGGCCTCCCACATTGCGGAACCACTTCGTATGGCCCTTTTAATTCACGAAGCCTTAAAAAAATTTGATGGGTCTTTGCAAGTAGATATTGGCGATCCTATTTTGACCGAAGAGTTCGCCCCTTACCCAACCAGAAAGAGCGTTACTAAATACCTCTACGACCAAGTATGCTCATTAGGAGCAGCAGCTAAAGAAACACCAAAGGATCAGCGCAGATAGGACGCACCATTCACATCAATAACCGTGCCGGTCGAAAACTCAGCACCCTCTGACGCGAGAAACAAAACGGCATGCGCGACTTCCTCTGGCAGAGCAATTCGGCCTAAAGGAGACTGCGCTCGAACTCCGGCTCCCTTTTCAGAGGCCATCAAGTCTGCAGAAAGATCTGTTTCTACAAAACCCGGGGCCACTGTGCCAACAAAAATTTTATAAGGAGCCAGAGAAACTGCCAGAGATTGCCCAAGCGAGATAAGCCCCGCTTTGCTAGCGCCGTACGCAGGCTTGTCAGGCTCACCCCGATAGGCCCCACGAGATGCTATATTTACTATCCTTCCACCTCCCTCAGCGATCATATGCTTTGACGCACAAAAACAAAGATTAGCAGGGCCCAAAAGATTGCATGCCAGTGTTTTTTGCCAGATATCTTGCCAATCTTCATAGCAGACACTGTCCACCGAATGATTGATACCGATTCCTGCATTATTGACGACTATGTCTACTCCACCGAGAGCACTGACACAACGATCGAAAGTTAATGCTGTTGCTCCAGGATCTGAAAGGTCAGCTTGAAAGATTAGATGCTCGTATTCGGGGTTGATTTCACGAATTTCCAAAAGCGTCTGCTCTGCCTTATTACGGTCAGTACGAAAGACCATCGCAACTTGAGCGCCTCGCTGGGCAAATGCTGTGGAAATAGCATAACCAATTCCTCTAGTCCCGCCAGTAACAATAACTTTTTTCTCCCTAAAATTCATAAGCCCAGCTCTTTGAATATATGTCAAAACTAATTTATGGAATCATTCCGCATTGATTAATAAGCCTTTCACTTACCTCCCAAAGCCGTTCTGCTTCTGCCAGGCTCGTTACCCACTCTGACACTCCTGACCACGAGGGCGAATCTTTAGACGCACCATCAGCGACATCACAATCCTCGCAGTACAGTCCACCCAAACCATCTAATTGGGAGCTCGTTGCTGCCCATAAACTAGTTGCAGCACCTTGAGATACTGATTTAAATAAAGACGCCACATTCTCCGACAAATTTCCCTCAGCGTCCGTCCAGCCCAAGGCCTCCATTTCAGTATTTTTCAAGTAACGCTGAAGCGGAGTAAGAATACCACCCGGATGAACAGAGAACGCTCGGAGCCCCTCACCTGAATATCTCTCATCTAAATACAAAGCAAATAGTGCATTCGCTGACTTCGCCTGAGCATAAGCAAGCCACTTGTCGTATGGCGTCCGCTCAAAATGAATATCATCCCACTGTATGCCCGCTCTTTTGTGAGCAACTGATGAAAGACAAACGACCCTTGGCGCTTCGGAGGACATCAGTAACGGTAGCATCTGAGTGGTTAGTGCAAAATGCCCTAGGTGATTAATCGCAAACTGGGATTCCCATCCAGAGCTTACCCTAAATTCTGGGCAAGCCATTACTCCTGCGTTATTAATTAAAATATCAATTCTAGACTCTGATCTTGATAACTCAGTCACAAATTTTTCAACCGTTCCTAAATCAGATAAATTAAGACTTCTAATTACAATATCACCAGGAACATCCGCGAGGTTTTTTTCAGCTAAATCAATTCTGCGCGCAGGGACGAAAACACGCATCCCTTTTGATGCGAGCGCTCTGGTCGTCTCTAAACCAATTCCAGAGTAACCACCCGTCACTACCGCTATCTTATTTTCTAAATCAATCTCATTTAAAACCTCTTCTGGCTCGCTTTTTGCGTAAAAACCCGACCCAATTCTTTTTTGAATTCTTTCCTGCGCCATTCTCAGAACTCCAGTTAATTTTCGACAATTAAATTTGTATATCTACTTTTAAATTAGAGACAATTATAAAAACGAGATGATATTTTTCCCGTCAGCATTGTTTACAAATCCAGACTTTCCTAAAAAATCTTGGTCTAACATTGCATCTAAAATACCGCTTTTATTGGCAGTATTCGAAACAAACCGTCGACCACTCAATTTTTCTCGTGCGATTACAATCCCAAGCTCTGGCTCACCCTTTTTATGAACGACTGTGTAGGTCTCCACTGTTGATTCTCCTTGAGGGGTCATTGTTATTTCTGGGCTTGCGATGTCATCTAGCCGAAGCTGATAATTCGATACCTTTTCACGCTCCCAAACCCCGGATGTAGGAATCGCTGAGTAAATTCCTGCTGCATGCTTTGTTAAACACCCTCCGTTAGCCGTTATCATCCCAAAGGCCTGGCGGTTACCTCGCAGCTTTTTCATAATTTCGACTATCGCATGCATTGAATAATTGTTACCCGGACCACCAAAAAACGGAAGCCCACCTGTTAACGTCAATCCCCTCTTATCGAACACGTCTATTTTTAAGCTTTTACATGCAATTTCGACAGCAGCTGGAAAACAAGAATACAAATCAAAGTAATCTATCGCGCCGACGTCTAAACTCGCCATCGCAAACGCTCTATTAAAAGTTTCATCCATCGCAGGCGATGAGTGATAATCGATCCTCTCAAGCGGCAACAATTTATCGTTAGCTTCCGCGCATCCATGCAAAAAAACCCACTTTCTCGGATCGATCCCTAAATCTCTAGCCTTCCCCACCGACATCATTATCACGGATGCAGACTGGTTGACGTTTTCCATCGCGTTCATAAATTTAGGATAAGGAAATCCTACGAAAGGATTGTCTTGAGTTATGGCTGCAAGCTCCTTCGCCTTTCGAAGGGTTCTATACATGGCAAATGGATTATCAGCAGCTACCTCGCTAAACGAAGCAAAAATAGATCCCATATAGGCAAGATGTTCTTGGACATTATGCCCAAGCTCTCCGCGAACCGCCTGCTCAAACAAAGGATAGGTATTAATTGGAATTCCGACTCCGTGCGCTAACTCATGCGCATTGGTTATAGTTTCACCTTGCCCGCGATCTTCCAAAGAACCAAAACTGGCCTCCTCCCAATCGAGAGTAATACCCTCTCTCAAGGCATGCCTTGTTGTCCTTATCGCTTCGGCGCCAGCAAGGAGAACAATTCCCACGTCCCCTTCAGAGATACGTTGAGCCATTTCATTTACAAATTTTTGCGGCGTGTTCCCGCCAATACTGCCGTATATACTATTTGTTGGTTCAGCTCCAATTCTACGAGCTATTGAACGTGGCGGGTTCTGCGCTCGACCGAAAGAACTAGACATTCTTGGACGGTTATGTGAATCCGAAAAAAGCCGAACAACGGCAATCGTGTCAATCGCTTTTATGAGAAGCGAACGACTCAATTTACTTAATCCCGTGTCAGCGATAGCCGCTTCTGCTGAGATCGCCGCCAAATCCATTGGTGACCGATGTCTTTGAGCGACTTTTTGACCATCAGTAAACTGACCCCCGCCGACAAGTATCGGTGTTAAATTCTCAATCATTTTAGTTAACCTTCGTCAGAATAAGATTTTGTCCAAACGAGTCATAACAGCAGAAAACAAATAAGAGAGTACGTAAATCCCTAGCTAATAACCAGTACCACCAAATTAAGAGCGCTCAAAAAGCAAACGACTACGATTTGCTATTTAAACCCCTCCACAAAAACATGTTCGTTTTAATGTCTTTTATAAAAATTTTGCTATTAAATTTCGGAAACACTCGACCTATTTATCTTTTGATCCTATAGTACCGGCCGTCAAAACTTAACGGACATATCCAAAAGGAATTAGATCATTGATTACCGCAGCAAACATAACAATGCAGTTCGGCGCAAAACCACTATTTGAGAATATTTCAGTAAAATTTGGCGAGGGAAACCGATACGGGCTAATCGGAGCAAACGGATGTGGGAAAAGCACGTTCATGAAAATTCTTGAGGGAACCCTTACAGCCACTGGTGGCAATGTATCGCTCACGCCAAACGAACGCTTGGGCACGCTAAATCAAGATCAATTTGCTTATGAGAATTATACCGTCATCGACACTGTAATTATGGGCCATGCGCAACTCTGGGATATCAAGGAAGAGCGTGACCGGATCTATAACCTTCCAGAAATGTCTGAAGAAGAGGGTATGCGTGTAGCAGAACTTGAAGTCGATTTTGCAGAGCTGGACGGTTATAGCGCCGAGAGCCGTGCTGGCGAGTTATTGCTTGGTGCTGGAGTCGAGCAAGATCTGCACCTTGGGAAAATGTCCGAAGTCGCTCCAGGGTGGAAACTACGTGTTCTTTTGGCACAAGCCCTCTTTGCTGACCCGGACATCCTGCTCTTAGACGAACCCACTAATAATTTGGACATTAACGCCATTCGTTGGCTCGAAGAAACACTGAATCAGCGCAAGTCAACGATGATAATAATCTCTCACGATAGGCACTTCCTAAACACTGTTTGCACTCATATGGCCGACATCGACTACGGCGAACTGAGAGTTTACCCAGGCAACTACGACGATTTTATGATTGCATCGACGGCCGCAAGAGAGCGGCTGCAATCGATCAACGCCAAAAAGTCAGCTCAAATTTCAGACCTACAACAATTTGTAAGTCGATTTTCAGCAAACGCCTCGAAAGCCAAACAAGCCACCTCCCGTGCCAAGCAATTAGAGAAGATAAAACTAGAAGATGTAAAGCCATCCAGTCGCGTGAATCCGTACATACGATTTAATCAAGAAAAAAAACTCCACCGACAGGCCCTGGTTGTTGAGAATTTGTCGCAAAGCTTTGACGATGAAACTCTGTTTAGCGATTGCCAAATGATTATTCCCGCCGGAACTAAAATGGCTATAATTGGGGAAAATGGCGCCGGAAAATCAACCTTTTTACGCTGCCTTGTAAACGAACTTAGACCGCAGCACGGCGTTATAAGTTGGGCAGAAAATGCGCGACTTGGTTATTGCCCTCAGGACAATACACCAGATTTCGCTGAGAACCTGACAGTATTCGAATGGATGAGTCAATGGCGGAAACCCTCACATGATGACTTAATTGTACGGGCAACATTGGGTAGGCTACTTTTCCCCTCTGATGACGCAAACAAAAAGGTACAGGTTTGCTCAGGCGGAGAAAGAAATCGACTTCTGTTTGGTAAACTAATGATGCAAGATCCAAATGTTCTTATAATGGATGAGCCGACAAATCACATGGATATGGAGGCCATTGAATCGTTAAATCTTGCCCTTGAATTATATGAAGGGACCTTGATTTTTGTGAGTCATGATCGGGAGTTTGTCTCATCGTTAGCCAATCGAATCGTTGAGATTCGTAACAGAAAAATCAACGACTTTCATGGCGACTATAACGAATTCCTTGCAAAAGAACTTGGCGGTCGATAATCGACCGAAAACCGCAACCAAACGCCTGCTTGGTTAGCCAATAAAAAATCTCTCTGAGACCTAGAGAAGCGATAATCTGAATGCCGACTGACGCAGATCAAATTTTACAAACCATATTCGGTTATGCGTCGTTTCGATCACCACAAAAAGAGATTATTGAATCAATTAGCGGTGGGGACGATGCGCTTGTTCTTATGCCGACTGGTGGAGGAAAGTCCTTATGCTACCAAATCCCAGCACTTCTTCGTAATGGCTGCGGCATTGTAGTTTCGCCGCTCATCGCACTAATGCAGGACCAAGTCAGTGCGCTTCGCCTTCTGGGTGTAAACGCGGCCTTTCTTAACTCCACGCTTGAGCGCGATGAGGTCGCGTCTATTGAGCATCAACTTAAAGATGGCACGCTAGATCTCCTCTACATCGCGCCAGAACGATTATTACAAAATCGTACGATTACCTTACTACAAGAGACTACGATTGCACTTTTTGCTATCGACGAGGCACATTGTGTATCGCAATGGGGTCATGATTTTCGAGCTGATTATCTTGAGCTTTCCCTTCTATGTGAATTATTTCCCGAGGTCCCTCGTATAGCCTTAACTGCAACGGCTGATGAGCGTACTCGTAGGGAAATAATTAACCAACTCAAATTAGAGCATGCTCCGCACTATATTGCAGGGTTTGATCGTCCAAATATCAGATACCGAATCGCCCTCAAGAACAATACCAAACAGCAATTTCTTAGGTTTTTAAAAAACGAACATCAAGGAGAGTCTGGCATTGTTTATTGTCTCTCCCGGAACAGAGTTGATCAAATAGCGAGCTGGTTAGAAACTCAGCGATTTAAGGCGCTTCCCTACCACGCAGGAATTTCGAGTAGCAAACGAGCGGAACATCAAGCCCGCTTCTTACGAGAAGAGGGAATTATTATAGTGGCTACGATTGCCTTCGGAATGGGTATAGACAAGCCAGACGTGCGCTTTGTTGCTCATCTAGACCTACCGAAAACAATAGAAGCCTATTACCAAGAAACAGGCAGGGCCGGACGAGACGGGCTCCCTGCCAACGCCTGGATGATCTACGGATTACAAGATGTTATCAAGCTTAGGCAAATGATGCAGAATTCAGAGGGGAATGAGGAACACAAGCGCGCCGAACAACACCGACTCAACGCAATGCTTGGATTGTGTGAAATAACCTCTTGTCGCAGGCAGGCGCTCTTAGGCTACTTCGATGAACATTTAAGCGAAGCATGCGGAAACTGTGACACTTGTATTGATCCGCCCCGAACCTGGGACGGGACTGAATTTGCACGAATGGCGCTTAGCGCGGCTTATAGAACTGGTCAGCGATTTGGCGTCAATCATTTAATCGACGTCTTACGCGGCGCTGAAACTGATAAAATTTTTCAATTTGGGCATCATCATCTCCCAGCATATGGTATTGGAAAATTGCTCGGTGCAAACGACTGGCGTTCTGTTTTTCGGCAATTAGTTGCCCGAGGATTTTTAAGTGTCGACATTGATCGATTCGGTGCGCTGCGATTGGAGGAAATTTGTCGTCCATTGCTCAGGGGAGAGGCGAAAATAGAATTACGGAAGGATCCAGATAAGGTCTCAACAAAACGTCAGACTCGGAACCCACTGCCATCGGATATTGATACCGCGCTTTGGGAAGCGCTTCGGGAATGTCGAAGGTCGTTTGCTTCGGAGCTCGGAATTCCTCCTTATGTAATATTCAATGACGCTTCCCTTCAAGAGATGTGCTTGATGCTTCCAACAGACTTCGATAATTTTTCACAAATAAGTGGAGTTGGCGAGCGCAAATTAGAGAAATATGGCGCTGCCTTTATAGCGGTGATTACTGAACATCTTGCTACCTACTGAGCACTCCCTCACTAATAATCGATGCTTCTGCCAGCCACATTTCGTTACAACTCACACGAGGGAAAACCGATATGATATCATTAGTCAAGAAACGATATTGGTACCTAAAAAAGGGCATTGGTAACATATCGAAAAAGAAACACGAAGAGGTGCGTATGACTAAATTTCCGCTCCAAGCGCAAGACTCTGTTCTTACAGAATCACTGGAACCTTCAGCCGCTAACGGCCTCATTAATAGGCGCCAGCTTTTAAGCCTTAGTCTGAAAAGCGCAACTTTAGCTGGCACAGCATCCATGCTCAGTTCGGGTACCTCAGCACAAAGCTCTGGACTTGAGATTCCAGCATGGTCGAAGACGCCAGGCCCTGGGGCAAGTGACTACGGATCGCCATCTCCTTTCACCACTGCCAAACGAATGTCTGGAAACCCGAACCCTTTGTATCCAGGAGGAGGCGCCTCTCGTTCCCCACTTCATCAACTGCAGGGCAGCATAACCCCTAGCGGGCTCCATTTTGAAAGACATCATGCCGGTATCCCTGCTATCGATCCCGCCGGGCATAAACTTGTCATTAACGGTTTGGTCAATCGCCCATTGAGCTTTGATTACGAAGACCTTCTGCAATATCCTATGGTTAGTAGGGTACATTTTCTTGAGTGCTCAGGTAACAGTGGCGCTCTGTTTGGCAATGATGTGCCGGACGGCAGTGCCCAAAGTATTCATGGGCTCGTATCTTGCTCAGAGTGGACAGGAATAAAACTGAGCTCTTTACTGGAAGAAGCTGGAATAAATTCAAGTGCAACCTGGTTAAGCGCGGTCGGAGCAGACGCTGCTAGTATGGGCCGCTCACTTCCCCTCGATAAAGCCCTCGACGATGTTATGCTCGCGCTATTTCAGAATGGGGAACCTTTGCGGCCCGAGCAAGGCTATCCAATGCGACTCTTTGTTCCGGGATGGGAGGGAAACGTCAGCGTTAAATGGCTTACCCAGCTGAAACTCACCAACGCGCCCAGTCAGTTTAGAGATGAAACTAGTAAATATACAGACACGTTGAAAAATCGGAAGAGTCGCCAATTTAGCTTTCCTATGGACGTAAAGTCGATTATTACCTCGCCTTCGGGACAGATGAAGTTGTCCAGACAGGGCGTATACGAACTCAATGGAATCGCTTGGTCTGGTGGCGGACGCATTACCCAGGTAGAGGTGAGTGCGGACGGCGGGAAAACGTGGGCGGTGGCCGAGATAGATTCTCAACTCGGCGAAAAGGCGCTCGCCCGCTTTAGAATTCCCTGGAGCTGGAGCGGCGGAGAGGCGGTGTTGCAGAGTAGGGCAACCGATAGCAATGGAATTGTCCAACCGACAAGAGACGCGTTAATAGCTGCTAAAAATCAAATTAATTACCGTCCCTTTTATCACTACAACGCAATCCAAAGCTGGGCAGTCAACACAAACGGAGAGGTCAGCAATGTTTACGCATAAAAGCTGTAAAAATATCGCAAAGTTGATTATATGCTGTGTGATGCTGATAACAGCGCTCTACTCAAAGGCGCAAACTCCTCGGCTAGGAAAAGCCCTTGGGCCTGCAGCACTGAGTAACTTTGATCTAATCGCTGCCCCCGACGGCTCAGGACTGCCAGTTGGTGATGGCACTGCCTCTCAAGGAAAATTGGTCTATGAAACTCAATGTCAAGTCTGCCATGGTGCAGGAGGCGAAGGGAACGGGTCTGCAAACAGGCTGGTTGGTGGAGATATGCAATCTGACGATGCGCCCATCCGCACCGTGGGTAGCTTTTGGCCCCACGCAACTACTTTATTTGATTACGTAAGAAGAGCCATGCCAGCGACTGCACCAAAATCCTTGAGTAACACAGAGGTCTACCAAGTCATTGCTTATGTTCTCCACATGAATGGGCTGGTGGGTCTCAACGAAGTAGTTGACCGACGTAGCCTGTTACAAATCAAGATGCCTAACCGTGAGGGTTTTATCGACAGTAGTAATATTCGTTAGAATCTGACCCCCTATTTTCGGAAAAAACTGCCGCGGCTTATTGTCGCGCGTCGTTGTGTCACATTTTAACCATTTGCTAGATCAACTAACGTACCCAGTGTCCTTCGAAGAGCCTGATAAATATTTCTAATAAAGGAAATAAAAGTAATTTAATTAACCGAGTAAATTTCAATGTCCTATTCCGTCTCTCAAAACCTTTTTTTGACCACCTCGCTTATATGTGCTCTTTTAAGCCAGTTAAGCCATGGTCAAGAAATCTCGATACCAAAGCTATCTGACACTCCAGAATTGACAGACTTTATTTCGCCTCAAGACATGAAGCCAATCTCGAGCCTCGCTCAATCTATGACTAAGATTGAATCTTTTATACAGCGGCTTCCAGACGATGGTGACCCCGCCTCACAACGCACCGAAGTATATCTCGGTTACGACTCCACCAAGCTTCACGCAATATTTCTCGCTTTCGATGATGAACCTGAGCTTATACGGGCCAACATATCCTCAAGAGAGAACTTTGAAGGAGACGACTCGGTCGAACTGATTATTGACACCTTTAATGCACAAAGAGCGGCTTTCGCCTTTAGGACCAATCCCGTGGGAATTCAGTGGGACGCGCGCTGGACAGAGGGATCATCCTTCCGGGGCGGGTTTGATACCACACTCGAAGCAGTTTGGGACAGTGAAGGTCGAGTAACCGACCACGGGTATGCCGTTAAGATGTCAATACCACTGAGGAGCCTCCGATTTCCAGAAGCAGAGGACCAGCTTTGGCGGGTGCAAGTTGGTCGATATATCGCAAGACTTGATGAGCAGAATAACTGGCCACATTACTCAATCAGTAAAGAAGGAAGACTAAATCAAACTGCCCTGATGTCAGGTATCACTAGCGTCGCGCCTGGAAATAACACACAGATTATTCCATTTATTTTCGCAAGAGAAATTGACGCCTTAGATCCCGACGCAACAGGCGGCCCAATGTTTAATCAAAAGTCTGAGCAAGATGTTGGGCTTGACGCGAAATTTATTTTTAACGATGCGATCGTCCTCGATCTAACCCTAAATCCTGATTTTAGCCAAGTTGAATCAGATCAACCACAGGTCACACTGAACGAACGATTCGAAGTTCAGTTCCCAGAGCGGCGGCCCTTCTTTGTCGAGAACGCCGACTTCTTCGCAACGGACTCTAATCTTGTATTCACAAGACGCATCGTTGACCCGGAAGGAGGCATCCGACTTACAGGAAAAGCTGGTGACTATGGGTTCGGTGCAATTATGATAAACGACGAGGCACCGGGCTTAAACCGCGACGCTGATGACCCGTTAGACGGAGAAAAAGCAAACATTGCTATACTCAGGGGCTTCAGAGACTTTTCAGCACAGAACAGAGTAGGGTTTCTCGTTACCGATAGAGAACTTGGGAACGGATACAACAGGGTTGGCAGTCTTGACGGCCGATTTAAGCTAAATGCCAATTGGGTCACACAGATGCAGACTGTTGCGACTGAAAGCGAACATCATGCTAGCGGAGAAAAAACCACTGGTTATCAGCGAAATATCGCCGTGAACCGCTCTGGTCGCACGTTTAATAACCATACCCACTACATCGCAACGACAAAAGACTTCCGCACTGAACTTGGCTTTGCTAATCGATATTTTAAAGCCGACACAGAAGGGTTGCACCAAAGGCTGAACTTTAACTTCTATCCCGATGAATCGGCAATTAACAGTTGGGGAGCAACATTCTTTCCGGTGTACCTCCAAGACATGGAGGGTCAAAAACTTTTTAGCCAAGTAAGCGCGAGTGCCGAAATTAAGTTTGCGACAAGTCAGTTCAGCGCATCGATCGCCGATTACGAAGAGATTTTACGACCCCAAGATTTTAATGGTTTAGCCAGTAATCAATCATATAGTTACGATGACATCACGCTTCGCTATTCAAACACTGTCTTAGAAAGCCTCAACGTGCAGGCATCAATTCGTGACGGCAAGGCGCTTAACGTGGTGCCCCCCAGTGGCACGATGCCAGGAGTAGCTAATACTCGCAGGGTAAGCATTGACGCCCTTTGGAGACCCATTGACCGGTTACGTGTCTCGAATACATACCTTGACACTCAATTGGAGACGCTCAGCGGGACCTCAATTTTTACGAACAGGATTGTTCGTTCGAATTGGAACTATCAGTTTACTCGCGAGTGGTCCTTACGTTTCATTGCTCAATATGACGAGACCGATGCGGGACCTGCAACGCGTCTCGTAGATGATGAGAACCTAAACTTCGACTTGCTTCTTAGATACGTTATTAACCCTTGGTCAGCTTTATATGTCGGTTACAACACGAATCGAAGTAATTTCGATATTGTAGACATGGAGGGAGAGCGGGAACTCGTAGTGGCGAATGAACTTCGAAACGACGGCGACCAATTCTTTGTGAAATTCTCGTACCTTTTCCAACGATAAAATCTAACTAGTGCTCAATGCGCGCGGCGATAAGTCGCGCACACTCTCCGGGGTGAGGAAACCGATTTACCCCACCTTTACTAAACACAATGACACCGCCGTGGCAGACATCGAAGACTCCCCCACCACTTGCCACCTTGATTATTTCAATACCTGGAAATCTATCTTTTATCTCAGCGAGCACACGGTCCGCCTCGGGTAGATAGTTTCATTCCGCACAATAAGTAATTTCAATACTCTCACTCATAAGCTCAAGCCCATTTTTGACTCTCTAACAAGGAAATTTAAATTTTCCTCTGCGAATTATTGCGCAGCAGGAAATGTAACAATTAATAACACCTTAATTACTAAATGTTGCTGCGCCCATTGGATAAAACATCCCATCAGTTTATACTAATCTTTAGAATTGTCTAAGGTAGACTATCGCACCCAAAGCAGGCAATTAGCACTAAAACCCTATACGGAGCTTTACCCATGTCTGAGAGGCATCAGTTTTCCAAAGAAAGATCAATAGTCGCACCGCTTGTTGCAATTCTTTGGCTACTGGCCGGTACCAGCGCAGCCCAATCAAACAACTCTCTTAGAATCTCCCATCCCGAACTTGCAGATCTTTTTAACGCTTTTGATCTAACTCATGCTCAAGCTTTTGAAGAGATTATGAAGATTAATGAAAATCAATACGCACAGCCCGCGCGCGATCAACTTGAAGACCATCTCACGATGATGGCCAATATGACCATGCAAGAAATGATGTCATCTGATATGGGACATGATGGCGGTATGCATATGGGCATGAATATGAGTGGGCCATACGGTGATCTGGAAATTGAAGCTCGCATTGGTTTACGTGAAACGATGCGGGGAAAACACACCGACGAAGCAGCCTCACAGGCGTTTTCGAACAGTTCAATACTGGACTCTCAAGCTGCTGAGGTACTTTCGCGTGGCCGTCAGTTTGAAAACACAGTACTAGCCATCTATCTCGACGACAGTATCAATGACAAGCTTATTGCGCTTAACACTGCAATCGATAATTATTTAAGCAATGACAGTCATTCTGTAGCGTCATCCCCAAAAGATAACGGCTTCATTTTAACGCATCCGCAAGCAACAGCATTCAAAACTGCCTTCCCTCGTTTGAGTGCTTTTCAATGGACACAGCAGTGGCTTCAGCTTGCTAGTCTCGAAGCAATCATTCGTGAGCACGTAGATTCGCAATTTGACAACGGAATTCCGATCGCTCTTGAACGATTTTGGAACAAAATTGGTTCTGCAGGGGGAATGAGCATGTTCCCTGCACCTACAGAATTACCCATGACCCCGGCAATCGCACCTGATCTGTACAGCCAATCCCCTCAGGCGGCCATAATAATCGACAATCTCAACGTTTTAGAAACGATGATCGCTGACATACTTTCCTACCCTAATCTAGAAAATCGATCGGATCTCATCACAGACGCGGTGAATACCTTTACAAACAAAAACGCTGTTGAGATTGCGCCAGAAGAATACTTACTTTTTGCCTTACGAGGAGGCATCTATAATCAAGGTGGACCGGCTGTAGGAGAGCTCATGCAATCTGAGAGAAATCGTTCAAGAGAAATGATGGATATGAAGCACGCTATGATCATGTCCAATGGGCAGTAATTAACCACGCAAGCTTCTTAGCTAATTTATATCAAGGCAACAAAGACAAAGTTTTTGAACTCTTAGCGAGCAATCTGAAAGGAGCCACTCCTTCAAAAAATTTGCGTCAGTCTTTCTTACCCTTACGTTCATCACATTAGCGACTCTTGCGTTTCTGGTAGCTGTCTCTTCTAACCAAATCACAAACTATGCAATAAGTGCAGCGCTCGAGCGAGCCAATCTAGAGCTGAGTGAAATTTCTAATGTAAAAAGCGGCTTTTATGCGGGGGAAATCGGGCTCGTCGAAGCCACACCTAAGATTTCCGCGGTTTCTTTGCTTCCTCCAAACTTGCACGGCTCCCCAGCCGCATTAAAGAGTCTCAGAGTCACAGATTTAACGGCAAAAGAGATCTCCCTAACCCTAACAATGACGCAAGAACCCCTTTCGATTAAAATAAAAAAAATCAACGCAATTATAGAAGCATCGAATCTTTCGATTCATGCTACGGTCGATGGTCTTGACGCCAAATGCAGCTTGTTGTTCCGCTGCAACCTTTCGGGATCAATAGAGCTAAAAGATAAATCCCACCATTTGAATCTAAACGGGTTTACGAGTAAACCCGAAACGATTTCGGCTACTGGACTCTCTCTTAGTGGCCCGTTTACTATGAATTTAAAAGAAAATTCATCTGTTAATTTCGGTTCGGAATCTCTGCTTCTTAAGGTCGATAGCCTTAAAACTGACCTAATCAACGGTTCTATCTCCTTCACGGTAAACATTACAGATTTCTCTTTTGAGAATCACCATGAAACAAAAGTCCCCACTGTAAAAGGCGACGTCCAATCCGAATATATTGTTGTTGAAAGCGCGCCATTCATTCTTAACGAACCACAAATAACTGGGTTTTTACGAACCAACGTCGACACAGCTAGCGCCATTTTTGAATTACATACTGGCGACCAAACCATACTAGGTGCCTCTATCCAGCACGACTGGAAGAGGACCACTGGAAGCTTAGATCTTCAACTTGCCTTACCCGAACTCTCACTCTCAGCGCCCCTCTCTAGCTATATTGACCTAGGGAACTCATTTTTTGACCTAACGGATGGTGAGATAAGTTTACGAACAGATATAGGGTGGACACAACGAACAGATCGATCTTGGGATTTTGGAGGGCCACTGGTAACTAAGTTAAATTCCGTTAGTGGATATTACAACGACACCATATTTACTGGTGCTAACGGGATGGTGACCGTAGCTGTTGAAAATCCGTTTTCATTAAACACGCTGAATGATCAGGCTCTGTCCTTCGATAAAGTCGATGCCGGATTAGTCTTTACTGACATCGAGACTCACCTAAACATTAATAGTCGCGCGAAGTTTTTTAATCTTTTCGATACAAAGACTCGATTTCTTCAGGGTGAATTAAGCATGCCAAAAATCCCTTTTTTACCGGACGAGCCCCAGTCACAATTTAATCTAATACTCTCTGGTATTGACTTAGGCGAACTTGCGGCGCTGATGCCTTACGATGGCTTGGCAATTAATGGGCGTGTCAGCGGATACCTCCCGATCATTCTCGAGAATGAAACAATCGAGATAAGCAATGGTCATATCTCAGCCCTTTATCCCGGAGGTTCGATTTTTTATACGCCCCAAAACAAAAATGATGTGAATCCGAGTATGAAACTCGTGAGTGAAGCTCTTGAACATTACAACTTTGAAACATTAAATAGCACCTTGAATCTCCAGAAAAGTGGTGAAATGAAGATCGCAGTTGCCTTACGGGGAGAGAGTCCAACCATGAATGGCGGCCAGGAAATTAATCTTAATCTAAATATCAGCGATAACCTAAACTCATTGTTGCAGAGCCTATTAGCAAGTCGACAAATTGAAGAAGGGTTCGAGTTGCGTTACTCTCGTTAAAACGTCAAAACCATCTGATTAAAGAATAAAGCACAGGAACTGAAAAACAATGCGTGCAGTAACAATGATCATATTTTTTTTAGGCAATTTAATCGGGGTCATTCGCTGCACACCAACGGTTCAGGTCGCAGTTCCAAACGAACCTATTACGATCAATCTAAATGTGCGAATTGAACATGAAATAAGAGTTCAAGTTGAAGAGGAACTCGAAAATATCTTTTCGCCCGACAGTGGATTATTTTAATCAATACGAAAGAGGGGGAAAATTGATGAGAAATCATTTGAATTTTTTAAGATTCCTAGTGTTTGCTCGGAACAAATCCGGTTTGATTCTTTTCAGACGGCTAGTGCTTTCTGTCTTAGTTTTCCTGACGCCAATATCAGTTGCCATTACGCTCCAAGAAGCGAAGCAACAAGGTTTAGTTGGGGAACAAAACGATGGCTATTTAGGTATGGTTGTCGACGATGATAATACGGAGGTCAGAAATCTGATCCAACAAGTCAATGACGCTCGGCGGGAGCGATATCAGCAAATCTCTCAAAAGAACAATATTGACTTAGAACAAGTGCAGCGGCTCGCTTTTGAGCAGGCTGCAGAGGCCACTGCTAATGGATTTTTTATTCAGAATGAACAAGGTCGTTGGACGCAAAAGTAATAATCAAGCAAACGGTTTATTATCTCATCCGAGCTTCAAAAAGACGCCGACGAAATTCGTTACTGACGTCAAAGGCATTCGATGAGGATTGCTGCAGCATTAAAACGAAAACGGTTTTATCCAAAGGGTCAGCCCAAGCAAAAGTTCCAAGAGAACCACTCCAGGCAAACTCGCCATCATTGACAGGAAACGCGCTCTCGCTCGCATCGGTAACTACTCCTATGCCATAGCCCCAACCCCAATCAAGCATCGGCGAAATAGGATTAATTCCAAATGGCATCAGGTGAGGGTCGATCTGATTACGAGTCATCTCTACAACCGATTCCCTTTCTAGAATTCTCCTCCCAGCAAGCTCTCCTTGGTTTAGCAGGGCTTGTTTGAGAAAAGTCGTGTGTATCTGGATCTTTAAATACCGTTACGGCATCAAAACTAGGGATATAGCGAGACACCTTATCGTCTAAACTTAATCTATTTTTCTCTATCTGCTGAAGTGCAGCGACGGTCGTAATCGGCTTGCTTATGGAGCGAATTTGAAAGAGAGAGTCCACTTCCATTGGCAGGTCTCTTTCAATATCACGCTTTCCGACCGCCGAGACACGTATGACTTTACCACCTTGCATAACGCCATAAACGGCGCCAGAAATTTTCTTTTCAGTTGCCAAATCTCTAAGCCAGTACTCGACTCTATCCAATCCTTTTGTCGAAAAACCGTAAACTTTTGACTCGGCACCAAGCGCTTGCGACAAAACCAAGAAACAAGAAAAAAACAGCGCTAATTTTCGAAAACTCATAGATTGCACCAAAAGACTTTCCGCTTGCAACATTGCTAATTTAATTCAGAATTAAACGTCTCAGTTAGAAGTTTGACCGACAACAACGAGAGAAGCGATGCCACGGCCATGTAAACCGAAACCCAGACAATCGCATATTCTCGCCACAAGATCGTAGCAATTGTTGGAGCAAATGCACCTCCGACAATCGCACCTATTTGATAGCCTAACGAAGCTCCTGAATATCGCACCTCAGTACTAAAAAGTTCTGTGAAAAATGCCGCCTGTGGGCCATACATAAAGCCCAAGAAAGTTAACCCTCCGCTGATGGCTGTAACGACAAGCCAAAAATTACCAGTGTCAACTAATGGAAAGAGAAAAAACGACCAAACGGCTGTCAATATCGCACCCCACATGAAGATGCCGCGACGGCCATGTCTATCAGAGTAAGAAGCAGCCCAGAACTGACTGGGAATTTGTATTATAGATGCGATCAAAACCGCCCAAAGTAATGTGTCTCGTGGGATCGCGGGTCCGGTGATATCACTCCCATAAGCCAAAATAAAACCGATTAATATGTAGAAAGTTACTTGGATTGATAGGAATGCTCCTGCTGCCAACGCGATTCGTTTCGGATACTTTATTAACGCCTCGATGATTGGTGAGCGTCGCACTACAGTGCGCCCTCCCCCCTCAATTTCTCGTTTTTCCTTTGCCAATTGCAAGGCTTTAAAAGCATCAGTCTCTTCCATACTTAACTGAACGTACATACTAATACCAATGAGTATTACGCTAGAAAGAAAAGGGACGCGCCAACCCCAATCAAAAAACGCCTGCTCAGACATTGAGGAGCTGACCAAAATAAACGCGAGGTTTGCTAGTATCACTCCGGCTGGAGCCCCTGCTTGAGCATACGCACCATAATAGCCTCGTTTGTCAGCCGGCGAACTCTCAGTGACCAAAAGCATCGCGCCTCCCCACTGTCCGCCGATAGCCAGTCCCTGAACAAACCGCAAAAAACTCAAAAGAATCGGCGCGGCTATTCCTATGGTCGCAAAAGTTGGAAGCAATCCTATTAAAGTCGAGGCAAGGCCCATCATCCAAAGAGCTATCACTAAGGCCCTCTTCCGGCCAACGCGGTCCCCAAAATGACCGAATAAAATACCTCCCACGGGTCGCGCAATGAAACCAAAAGCAAAAGTACCAAAGGATAAGATCAAGGCCATTGTAGGGGTACTTTCTGGGAAAAATGCTGAGGGGAAAACAAGCGCCGCTGCAGTGCCGTACAAAAAAAAGTCATACCACTCAATACTTGTCCCTGCGAGCGATGTAAGAGCAACCGCTTTCATATTGTCTTGATTGTTTCCAACACTTTCGGAATAAGTTTCTGCCGCATTTACCATTTTCGAGCCTCTTTATTTGAATTTTTATTATCTGACAAGGACAAAAATCCGTAAATTCCTCTCAAGACATATTTGAGCAAACTAATGCGGATTTATAAACTCTACCCACTGGCCGTAGAGACATCACTTACAGTACACTCAAACCATGGCCTTTTCATTATTAAAATTAATTCATTTTATATCGATAATAGTCATTTTTTTTTTCTCTCGCGCTCAACGCCGCAGTTATTAAGAGCAGCATGACTTTAGAGGATTTGAAAAATTTATGGAGAGTTCAGGCTGTGTTCTGGCTGAGTCTCGGTATCACCTGCCTCTGTGGAATTATTTTATTATTTTTTGTAGGAAAACCAAGCCAATATTACTCAAACAACCCCCTTTTTACCGCTAAATTAATCGCGTTTGTCAGTGTGATTCTTTTAACTTTTCCAATCATGACCTTTCTATCAAAAGCTCGTAAAAGCCCTAATGGCCGTTTCCAAGCACCCAGGATTATCAGACTAGCAACCAAGGCAGTGTTTTTACCGCTTGTGATTGCGCTTTTACTAGCAACTCTTGTTGCACGTGGAATTGGGCTGCAATAATGCGAAAAAAGACAAAAAAAACGAACAAGATTTTCTTATGCCTACCGATCTTGATTGTAGTTATTAGTTTTAATGATCTCGTCACACGGGCGTCAGCCCAGCAAAATTTAGACCTCAATGACTTGAAAGAAGCGTTAACATCTTTTGGTCGCACGCCGAGTGACTTGGCACGCGACAGTATCCGCAAGCCAATTGAAACTCTTCAGTTCATCGGGATCGAGCAAGGGATGACAATATTAGATATTTACGCCGCGGGGGGATACTACACCTATATCCTCTCAAAAGCCGTTGGTCCGACCGGGAAAATCTTATCCCAAAACACGGAACGCGGAAGAAGTTTTATTGAGGACCGACAGAATCAAACGCAAGGGGAAGTGCTAGACGATAAGATCACTCAAGCCGAGTTGCTGAATGTAAACCAAATGATGGGAGATGTGCTTACAATCTCAATTGAGAAAGAATCAATAGATGCAGCTCTCTTAATGTTGACTTTACACGACCTCATTTACTCCTCCAGAGCAACGGACTTACTGAGAAAATTATATGGATGGCTTAAGCCAGGCGGCGTTATAGGAATAAGTGATCACATTGGCTTACCGGATCAGAATAATCGAGCACTACATCGCATGGAGCCATCTAAAGCCATTGATATAGCTACCAGAGCTGGCTTCACAGTCGAGAGTAGCGATCTTCTTCGCAATTCTGATGACAACCATACTCGGAGTATATTTGATCCGAGGCTCGCACGCAGAACAGATCGATTTTTACTGCGGCTCACGAAACCTTAAGCAGAACTTGGAATTGAGGCTCCTCGAAAGCGCAGAGAAAAAATAGGCCCCTACGCCGGCTCGGAGGCTAGACTTCTCGCCGTAAGATGTTTACTAACATTCAGCTCGATTGGTGGACCCGCGTTGTTGCCGACCCTCTATAAAAACCAATATCAAATAATTCAGTGCCCCGGTTACGTTGTAATTCATGTTGAGATGGTTCATGACACTCCCGTAATCTGGATAAGCGACACGCCATTGCCATCAATTATTCGTCCCTGGCCTGGAGACTCGCTTGCGAACTGGGAGAACAATACTTTGGTCGTTGAGACCTCAAATTTACATCCTCTACAACGCTTCCGAAATGCTACAAAGAGGTTTAAAATTGCGGAACGATTTACTCGAGTTGCAAAAAATCGTGTAAACTATGAATCTAAGGTAAATAACTCGAAGACTTGGTCAGCAGAAATTGCGTTTAGCTCGATAGAGGACAAGCCTTATCAATATGCATGTCACGAGGGGAATTACTCGCTTCCAGGTATTCTTGCAGGAGTGAGACGCGGGGAAGCTAACTCGCAGTAAGGCAACTCAAATTTAATTACTTAATAAAGTTCAGAGAAAAGATGAATTATTTAAAAAGTAAAACAAAAATAGAGCAGCAAGTTCGCGATGCGCGCACATCTGACGGCAGATTTAACAACACTGGCTTTAACCCCATAAACCGCCGAGGGTTCTTAAAGAAAAGTAGCTTGGCTGCAATGGCAACCGCCCTGGGCATGAATATCCCGTTTGCACGGCTGATGCCATCAGGTTTGATTCCAACAGCCTTTGCGGCTGACAATGAAAGTTTTGATATTCAGGGCAAAGAAGGCTTGCGACTTTTAAACAGCCGACCTGTAAATGCTGAAACACCGGCTCATCTTTTAGACGACTCCGTAACACCGAGCAAGTACCTCTTCGTCCGTAACAACGGCGTCCCGCCGACAAACGTTGACCCAACAACTTGGACGCTTGAGGTCAGCGGTGAGTCTTGCGTGGAAGCTAAGACCTTCACTATTGCCGATCTTCAAGCAACTTTTGAAGAGGTCACTCTGCAACTACAGCTTGAATGTGGTGGCAATGGAAGAAGTGAATATACTCCCGCAGCGAGCGGTAACCAATGGACGACTGGAGCCGTGGGGTGTCCTACGTTTACCGGCGTCCGCTTGCGAGATGTTTTGAACTATTGCGGTGTGGAAGCAACAGCTGAATACGTAGGCTACGTTGGCGCGGATAGCCACTTAAGCGGAGACCCGAGCCGCGTTGCGATCTCTCGTGGCGTGCCTATAGAGAAAGCCTTAGAAAGAGAATCTTTAATAGCTTGGAAAATGAACGGAAAGGATATACCGCTCCAAAACGGTTTCCCTCTACGTTTGATTTGCGCAGGTTGGCCGGCTTCAGTATCTGGTAAGTGGCTGAGCAAACTCCTTATAAGAGATCGTGTTCACGATGGTGAAAAAATGGCCGCCCCTTCGTACTCGGTACCAGAAGTTTCTGTTGCGCCGGGAAGCAAGGTTCCGAATGAAGAAATGAAAATAATCGAATCCATGCCGGTAAAATCTCTGATTACCTTTCCACAGTCCGGAATAACCCATGATCTGCGTGAGCGCCTCATTATTCGTGGGCACGCTTGGGCCGGAGACAATCAAATTACTGGCGTATTTGTATCGATCGACTTCGGTGCGACCTGGCTACCGACGGGATTAAATGGCCCGGCCAACAGACTTGCGTGGCAAGATTGGGAAGGGTGGGTTCAATTTCCTGAGCCCGGTTATTATGAGATTTGGGCTCGCGCAATGGACCAGCAAGGCCGATCGCAACCGATGGTGACCCCGAATTGGAACCCTAGGGGGTATCTTAATAACGCAGCGCATCGAATTGCCGTACAGGTGACTTAAATCATGAATTCAATATCTAAACTAACATATATATCTCATTACTTTGCGTTACTTTTGCTAATCAATATTTCAATTACGACCGCGCTCGCTCAAAATACTGAATTCGAGCCAGCAGATGGTGTTGAAGTCGTCCGCAAAAATTGCACGACATGTCACAGCGCCCAACTTGTCACACAAAACTCCGGTTCGAGAGCTGTCTGGGTGAGCAGATTAAGGTGGATGCAGGAAACTCAAGGCATGCCATTACTTGACCCAACCGATGAGGGAATTATCCTCAGCTACCTAGCGACCAACTATGGACAGAAAGCTTCTGGAAGGCGCCCTCTGCTTGACTCTAGACTCCTCCCCCAAAACCCATATGATTTACAAGAATAAGTTCACTGATGAGCGAACAATTTTCTATGTTTGGTGACACACCGACGCAAAGAAAAAAATCACCCAAGCTAGTAAAAATCTCTTTAAGCAAAACAATCAGCTCGTCGCCGGAAAACATATTTGATCGGTGGCTGATCCCTACATTTGTTGGCAATTGGATGTTTGGTCCTCACGTAGGTGATGATGGCCTTGGCGACATGCGAAATGAAGTCCGCCCCGGTGGCCAATATTCGTACGACGTTTATCGTCACGGTGCGCTCATCAATTTTTCAGGGCAGTACGAGGTAATCGATAGACCGAATCATCTAAAATTCTCGTGGCAGGAGTCCGGCGGGGCCGTAAATCAATTTTTAGGGTTAAAATATGTATCGATGAAGCTCTTTCCCCTTGATGAAAAAACTCAATTAAAAGTGAGTCTCGAGATAGACAAAAACGAAGCAAAAGATCCACGACCTATAAAAGAGCTCTGGACCTTGCGCTGCAAAATGCTGGCATCAAAGCTCGATTAGTGAAGGCTTGTCTTACTAAAACACAACTTGTTTAGCTTCATCAACGGTCTTACTTCCATCAGAGGGAAGAATAAACCCTGCGTCAATGTTCTTTTTCACAATTTCTCTAACAGCCTCAACATAACTATCAGCAGTCGGGTATAGATTCTTAAGGGTTTCTTTTGAAAACGGCTCATGAGAGCCATAGAGGTAACAAAACGGACTGTTCCCATTATTCATACCCGTATTTTTTGCAGTCGGGACTTCATGCATCGCAAGTCGAATTCCCCCTAAGATATTACCAAAAGCATCTCGAGCAAACTCAAAGTCAGGGATCCCTTTAGATGTTTTTAAAAAATCTGCCTCTGGAGGAGCGAGCCCATCTTGTACCCACGCAACTAAGTGCTCATACGCAGAATTCATGACGTGCCTAAAAGGAATTCGAGAAAAGGCAGGCAAGGCACAATCTGGCATCCGCGGCTCCGCCGTTTCTGGTGATTTTCCGTCTCTTTTGAGCCTGACCTTCGCATATTCAAGCTCGAAATCTAAATCAACATGAGAGCTTCCTGCAACCTCCCACTGCCTAAATCTGTCAGTGTTTGGCTGCCGATTTACACCAAAAATTGGCAAATCTGTTTCAGACATAACTTTAAAAACTCTTACCGGCTTATCGTCACGGATACGCCCACCTCCGCCATGGACCATAAACCCATCGTATACCGGATTAAGAAAATGAATATTATTAAGGTAAACAGCAAGCCGACTCGCCGATTGTGAGTGACCCGTTGCAATCAAGGTCTCCGGTCTCAAAGACCCTAATAACGTAGATTGCAAAGACACACCGCTCTGTCCACTCAACGCGTATCCTACCGCTGTAAAAATATCGTAAGACAGAGCATCTTTATCCGATGTTGCATCATGGCTGACATTTAGACTGCCATATCGGTCAGAGCTATAATTCTTAAGAGATTTGATTCCGTCCTGCTGTGCAGATACAAAAACATAAGCGTATCCCTCAGATATAAAATGGGCACCAGAAAACCACCAATCAATATCTTTGTCAGTGCCTCCCGTAACATTCATCCATTCAACTATAGCGGTACCATTAAAAGCTGACAGCTCCTTTGGCCTTCGGACAACTAAACGCGTGCGATAATTATGGCCACTGGAAACTATTTCACCACTTTGCAATTCTCCCGTTGAGTACGTATTAGCCAACCCCTCAATAAAAAATTCTTCCTCAATATAGCCGTTCTCAATAAGCTCGATCGCTGACGCACTGTAGATAGCATCGTTTCCTCCTGTCCCCAAAAAATCGGCAGCTATCGGGCCAACTATATCAATCTGCGGAGCAGCAGCCTGGGCTGTTTTAATAATAATTGTAAAAATTAGCCCAATATTCAGGCTTCTAATCATATTTCTCACGACACTCCCCTCCTCAACGAGCTAATTTAATCATTCGCTATATCAAGCTTCAGATATTCTTTAACGGAAGCTCAAGCCACTAAAAGAAATTTACCTCTACCCAAAAACGAACAATTAATTGATAGCTCAAACTAACGCTCGATTGTCGATCGATATACGTCTCTCGCTTCTTCAAACTGAGCAAATACGTGGCTGCGTTCTTCTTCTGAACGCCAACCGGGCCACTGCGCGGCTAAGTCCTCGAGCTTTTCAATCCACTCCAGAGCATACTCGACTGCCTCCTCATTTTGTATTGCTTTTTCTTCGACTGAAAACCAGATGGGGTTCGTAAAAGCTTGAGGATATCTGACGTCAAGATATCCCCGAGTTTCAACATCCCCCTCAGTCCGAAGGTGGCACCAACCGCTCTCACGAACTTCAAAATTCGTATCAAAGTTTAATTCCCTCTTGTTTTCGCCCAAGAAAATTTCTTCAATCAATTCTCCATTGCAGACTAGCTTTACACTTCCTACATCCACTATGCTGCGAAGCCTTCCACTAATATTTACTGTTCCTCGATCATCAGAAAACTCGATTGTATCCCCAGGCAAGGAAGAACCCACCGCCATCTCAAGGATAGGCCCTGAAGTCACGAGCGCCCGTCCTTTCAACAATCCATCAAACCAAGCTTCCATGCTTAAACCTGCGCTTCCCGTGTAAACATATGTTCTGAAAGAGCCAATTAATTTGCTGCGGTGAAGTGAAGAAATTGAATCCTCTCCTCCTGTCGCTGTAATGCGAAGGCCACTGTTCCAAACAGCATAAAGCGGATAGAAACCGCTAGTGCTAGCATCGGACCACTCTAGGGCATCAGTGGCACCGAGCGCGGCATCAACTACGAACCCCTTCCCACCACCCAAGCTGCCTTCAAGAGGATCAATTTCTCCGAGAAAAGGATGAACATACCCAGTTACAGCCCCCTGAGCCTTCGCTTTAAGAAGCATATCCGTATTACTAGGATATAAACTCTCCACTGCCGTGCCCTCATACCCAGTAACAAATGGTGAAATTAAGTGATCTTTCATACCAAACATGAATACGTGCCCATAAAATGGCGGTCGATACTCCTGACCGACAACTACAACCTGATCCTCCTCAGAGGAACTGTGCGCTCCTCCACCAGCCTCAAATAGATGATAATCGAGGATGCGATTGTCTTTGTTCGCAACTTGCTCTAGAACTAAATCCTGACCTTCCGCACGCGACATAAATTTCAGATTGTCTAATGTATTGTGTAAGTTTCCACCGTAGTTAGCGTGCACGTGAGTCGAGGCATTATGCCAACCCCGTTTACCCATGTTGATTAATCTCTCCAATTTCACTTCCAAGTGGATTACTTCATTCTCAATAACGTTCACTGACTCTGTCATTGGGTGAAATTCAAACCCCTTTAGAACGCTAAACTCCATATCCCCTACCGGCACTTGGACTTCAAATTCTCCGTCATTATGAAACACGAGATCACCCACATGACCCGCTCGCGCATACGCGTCCAGTGGTGCATAAAATTTTCCGTCACTCGCTTTTAAATGAACTCTGTTTGGCGTCAACTGATTATCGTCACTATTTAAAATTTTGACGCTCACCATGCCCATAGGCTCTCGGTGACGAAGTTCATTAATCGATACATGGGTTATTTTCCCCCCATAAGTCTCGAGCATCATCAGTTGACTGAGGCCTTCGGAATTCCCGATGAACGCGATTTTTTCCCCATCTGGAGACCATCTCGGATGAAAAGCATCACTGTCAAAGAAAGTCATTTTATATGGCTCGCCCCCCACCGTTGGCTGCACATATAAATTGTTATATTGATCTGCTGAGCCACTTGTTGACGAGTACACAAAGCGCTTACCATCAATAGAAACGTCTGGTCGAGTTCTGTAAAGGGATTGTTCACTCAAAACTGTTTCAGCAAACTCGATACCGTTTTCTATTGCAGGAACGCGCAGGACATTGCCAGACCCCAGTGGAACGTCGCGATTAGATACTAATAAAAGCTCACTTCCGTCAGGCACCCAAGTCGGAGTGATGTGCATATCCCATGCACCAAAATATAAACGACTTCGACCAAAATCATTATCGCTAGTAACTGCTACCGGCGGCGCGACCCAGGACCCATCAAAAAAGTTGCGAATGTAGATATTGAAATACCCTGAAGGCTGCGTGCTTACATATGCTATTTGCTTGCCATCAGGAGAAAAAACAGGATCCAGATAAATTTGATCATCATCCGTCAACCGAAACACTTCACCAGTCTCAATGTTCATCACCTCCAATTGAATTCGTTTGTTATCGAAATCCGAGGTATAAACGAGCCAACGGCCGTCTGGTGAAAAATTTGGAGAGGAGTGATATCCGAGACCCGACGTAAGTTGCAGTGCAACCCCAGTCTCAACCTCTACTTCCCAGATGCTTCCCTGCATGGACACAGCCACTGACTGGCCATCCGGAGCCCATGCAGGCGCCCAAGGAGTAGCGCTGGGGGCAGGGGGTAAGTAGAAAGCATGCATATAATTTCCGCCGCTTCGCGCACTTGGATATGCTTGAGCGGTGACATCTGCAGCGGCGAACCACGTAGAAAAAAACAGCAAACCAACTAGTAATCTGAAAGCGGGTTGGAGACTCGTTGTACTAACCATAATGATATTTTCCCATACGTACGACGCTGATAATAAGTGTCACGAACAATCATTAGCTCTAACCCTATTTTATTAGGGTGCAAGAACTCTACACAAAAATTAATAGTAAAGTAAGCAGCTTTTCACCGTACTTTAAGATAGGTAAACTGTTCAAGTAGTCCTAAAAGCCAACGGTCTACCCAAACTCCAACTGCTAATTCGAGACCATCTTATGCCCCATTACATCCTCTCTTTAGATCAAGGCACCACCTCCAGCAGAGCCATCATCTTTGATGAAAAGGCCGAAGTTATAGGATCTGCTCAAAAAGAGTTTGAGCAGCATTTTCCGCAGGACGGCTGGGTTGAACATAATCCGAATGATATTTGGAGCTCAACATTAGAGAGTGCCAGACAGGCACTCAGCAAGGCTAATATCGAAGCTAGCTCAGTAACTGGGATTGGAATTACGAATCAGAGAGAAACAACTATAGTGTGGGACCGCAAAACTGGAAACTCAATCCACAACGCAATTGTTTGGCAAGATCGTCGAACCTCAAAATTTTGTGAATCCATTCGAAAAAGAGGACTCGAAGAGAAAATTAGCAGTCGTACAGGGCTTGTTATCGACCCGTACTTTTCAGCATCAAAAATTTGCTGGATATTAAATAATATCGCAGGAGCAAGACAACGCGCAGAGAACGGTGAGTTGGCGTTTGGGACCGTTGATACATTTCTACTATGGAAGCTTACCGATGGGAAGAGTCATCTGACCGACGTGACTAATGCGTCACGGACCCAACTATATAATATTCATGACCAGTGCTGGGACAAAGACTTATTAGAACTTTTTGAAATTCCTCCCTCTGTTCTACCCGAAGTAAAAGACTGCGCGGCTGACTTTGGGTGCACCGAGTCAAGCCTGTTCGGATCGCCAATCAAAGTTGCAGGGATGATAGGGGATCAGCAGGCTGCGGCCTTTGGGCAATGCTGTTTCGAAAAGGGCAACGCTAAAAGCACTTATGGCACCGGTTCGTTCCTAATGTTAAATACAGGAGGTGAAGTCGTCAAATCTGAAAACCGACTACTGTCTACCATTGCATATCGATTAAATGGGGAAATTAGTTACGCAGTTGAGGGGAGTATTTTCATGGCGGGCGCCACAATTCAGTGGGTTCGAGACAAGATGAAGCTTATCAAAAATGCTGCTGAGAGTGAGGTTCTAGCTAGACAAGCTAATAAAGACCACAATGTGTTCTTGGTTCCGGCTTTCACTGGTCTCGGTGCGCCATATTGGGACCCAAATGCGAGGGGCTCTATTTTCGGAATGACTCGTGATACTGGAGCTGAAGAGCTGGTTTCGGCGGCCCTCATGTCCGTATGTTATCAGACTAAGGACTTAGTTAGAGCCATTGAGGCAGACGGAGCGAGCGTAAAGAATTTAAAAGTCGACGGGGGTATGGCTAATAATAGCTATCTCATGCAGCATCTCGCAAACGTCCTCAACTGTAAGATTATGCGTCCCAAAAATACTGAAACAACAGCGGTAGGTGCTGCATATATTGCTGGATTACAACTAGGACTATTTGAGTCGATTGAAGACATCAAGCAAACGTGGATTTGCGAAAATGCATGGAGCCCTGAACATGAAGAGCTCTCGCAAAAAGCCAAGTACCAGGGATGGCTTCAAGCCGTAAAGCAGACTCGTATGTTGGGGTCATAAATTAACTATTTTTTTGAGAAACCGATGGAAATACATTTATTTAGGCACGGCGAAACGGATTTTAACAAAAATCGTCGCATTCAAGGCCAAAGTGACTCAGTACTGACTCCTGAGGGAATAGAGCAAGCCAAACAGCTATCTCAACGGATAGGGACTTTGGAATATGATAAGGTTTTCTGCAGTACCAGCGTGCGAACACGCGAAACAGCAGAGCACGCGTTCGCATCTCGACAAGACATAGTATATCTCGACTCGCTGAGAGAAATTTACCTTGGTGCGTGGGAAGGCGAGTATTATGCAGAAATCGAGAAAAGAGAACCGATCTCATTTGATCATTTTTGGAATCGGCCAGACCTATTCAATTGCTCAGGCAAAGTGGGTAATGCCGAGACGTTTGCGCAACTGCAGACTCGCGCGATGGACACCATCGCTCAGATTCGCAGTGACTACCCGGGACAGCGTATTGCAATCGTGAGCCATGGAGCTCTTTTAAAGGCCTTTCTCTGCTATATTGAACGTCGTGAACTAAAGAATTTATGGAATCCTCCTCACATGCATAATTGTGCCCACAGCATCGTTAAATTTACAACGGATGGCTTAGGGCTCATAACCCAGTATGCTGATCAAAAGACAAATTTATAATCCTACCTGCGACTTGCATCGGCAACATGGAGAGAGATTTTGAATCCCAGAACATCTAATATGCTTATCTTTTTTTTCGTTACCTTCATTGTCTTGGTGATATCTCAGGCTATAGGATTTGAGGTAAATCAACGAATCCAAGAATATAGTAGCATCAGAATCAATGAGTTTATTTACTTTACCCACATAAGAAACTACGGAGGCATATTCGGTTTTCTCCAAGGGAAAGGTTGGTTGTTTGCGATATTTAGTACGATATTACTTGTAGCGATGGCTGGCTATCTGTGGGTGTCGGAGCAAATTTCAAGAGCAGAATACATTTTCTTCGGCTTAATTGCCGGTGGCGGAGCTAGCAATGTTCTAGATCGCCTTATCTATGGGAGCGTTATCGACTTCATTGATATTCAGCATATTCCTTTTTGGAATTACATTTTTAATACTGCCGATGTTTGTGTCCATTTGGGAATCTGGCCCCTGATTTTTCTTAGCTTACGTAATGGAAGGGATAACCGACAGTAGGGAAAGAGACCAAGAAAGCATCAAAACTTACTTTCGATAAACACTCTCAGCAGACTCAAGTGCGCTCGGTAGATCGAGGCTCCGTCCTTGAAACCGCAAAGCGCTCCCGATTGCAGTCAAGCAAAGAAGGACGTTCCTTTTGTTGCTCCCAAATCCCATAAGACCTATGCGCCAAACATCACCAGCAAGCGGACCAAGACCTGACCCGATCTCTAAATTATAATTTTCGAGCAAAAATTGGCGCGCTTCGCTTTCATTAATTCCCTCGGGAAAACGGACCAAATTCAACTGAGGTAATCTATCTTTCGGCTGAACCACAAAAGTTAGCCCAAGTGACTCAAGCCCAGCCACTAAAGCCTCATGATGTATCCTATGCCGGGACCATGCACTGGACAAACCCTCCTCTTGCAAAATTAAGAGCGACTCATGCAAGGCATAAAGAGAGTTAACCGGCGCTGTGTGATGATAGGAACGTTTTGATTGTGTCGACCAGTACCCCATAACTAGACTCATATCCAGAAACCAGCTTTGAACGGGTAATTTACGAGATTTGATAGCGTGTGCAGCCTTTTCAGAGAACGAAACCGGTGAGAGGCCTGGCACACAAGACAAACACTTCTGCGTCCCTGAGTATATTGCGTCGACACCCCAGTCATCGACATTAATATCCATACCTCCGAGTGATGTAACGGCGTCTACAATAGTCAAACAGCCAAATTTTCTCGCCAAAGCGCATAATCCTTGAGCATCAGACCGCACACCTGTAGAAGTTTCAGCATGAACAAAGGCAAGAATTTTCGCATCACTGTTCTGATCTAAAGCTTCCTCAACCTTTTTGAGATCAATTGCCTCACCCCAATCGTCCTGAACCATTACAACCTTTGCTCCACATCTTTCTGCATTTTCTCGCATGCGCCCGCCAAAAACACCGTTCTGGCAAATGATTACTTTGTCACCCCTCTCGATAAGATTTACGAAAGCAGTTTCCATCCCCGCGGATCCTGGGGCTGATACTGGAAAGGTAAGCTCATTCTGCGTTTGAAAAGCAAATTGCAATAATTTTTTCAATTCATCCATCATTCCAATAAACGCTGGATCTAGGTGTCCAATAGTCGGTCGCGATAGGGCCTCCAAAATTCTTGGATTGACGTCCGATGGTCCGGGACCTAAAAGGGTTCTCTGAGGAGGATGAAATGACTGAGACATAGGCATACTCTCTTTACAATTATTCAGACAACCAGAATAGGGAAAATTTTACAGAGTTGCTATAAAATATAGACAAAAAAAAACCGAGAGAACCCCGGCTTTTTTTTCGGAGTTGTAATTATCTTATTCCTCAACCACTGCTTGCCCATCTACACCAGCAGGACGATTTACTAGCTCAACGTAGGCCATTGGCGCTTTATCACCAGCACGCAGCCCGCACTTCAGGATGCGAATATATCCTCCCGGTCTATCCTTGTAGCGAGGCCCTAAATCAGTAAACAATTTTCCAACAGCTTCTTTGCTTTGCGTTCTGTTATAAGCTAGCCGACGGTTCGCTACACTATCCTCTTTAGCTAGGGTAATAAGAGGCTCCGCTACGGTTCGCAATTCCTTCGCTTTTATAAGGGTGGTCTTTATCAACTCGTGCTCCACTAATGACACTGCCATATTGCGAAACATAGCTTGCCTGTGAGAGCTGTTACGATTTAATTGCCGACCACTTTGTCTATGTCGCATAACTTTCTACCTTTTACTTTTAAAGCGAAAAAATCAATTAAGCAGCTCGGTCGTCTGATTTTAAACTTGATGGAGGCCAGTTCTCTAGTCGCAAACCTAGAGACAATCCGCGAGTCGCCAAAACGTCCTTTATTTCTGTTAGCGACTTCTTCCCCAAGTTTGGAGTCTTCAATAGTTCATTTTCGCTTCGTTGAATCAAGTCACCAATATAATAAATATCTTCTGCCTTCAGACAGTTAGCAGAACGTACTGTTAGCTCTAAGTCATCAACAGGTCGGAGAAGCGTTGGATCTATTTCATCCTCTGCTTCAACTGTTTCTTGCACTACTTCACTTTGTAAATTGACAAAAACGGCCAATTGATGCTGAAGAATAGTCGCTGCCCTTCTGATCGCTTCTTCTGGGTCAATCGTCCCATTGGTTTCTAAATCAATTACTAGTTTATCAAGGTCAGTCCGCTGTTCTACCCTCGCGTTTTCAACAGAGTAAGAAACCCGCTGGACGGGAGTGTAACTAGCATCTAGCAACAATTTTCCTACTGATCTCGATTCATCATCAACCCCAGCGCGAGTGTCTGCAGGCGAATAACCTCGACCCTTTCTCACCGTCAGGCGCATATTAAGCTCCCCGGTTTTATTTAGGTTCGCAATAACATGATCGGGATTTACGACCTCAACGTCATGGTCGATTTCAATATCCTGCGCCGTGACGGCACCCGCACCCTTTTTGTTTACAGTGAGTACTGCTTCATCTTTGTTATTTAAGATTAAGCCCAAGCCTTTGAGATTAAGCAGGATTTCAATAACGTCCTCGCGTACCCCCTCGATTGTACTATATTCGTGGACTACACCGTCGATCTCGACTTCCTCAATAGCGCTACCTGGCATTGAAGAAAGCAAAATTCGGCGAAGCGCGTTACCTAGAGTATGACCAAATCCACGCTCAAGCGGCTCTAACACAACTTTTGAATGACAACTGTCAATTTCATCGACCTGTATAACCTGCGGCGTCAGAAAATCTGATAAAGAAATATGCATATTAACTACCCTTTCAGTGACTAAATCACTACTTTGAATAAAGTTCTACTATCAAGCTCTCATTAATTTCAGCTGGGAGATCTTCTCTTTCCGGCTTACGAGCAAACTTACCCTCAAGTTTAGTCGTGTCGACTGATACCCAATCCACCGCTGTTCTCTGGCCCGCAAGCTCAAGAGCCGACTTGATCCTAAGTTGCGCCTTTGCTTTCTGACGAATTGCGACCACGTCACCTTCACTGATCTGGAACGAAGGTATATTTACCACTCCTCCATTGACCGTAATTGATTTGTGGGAAACCAGCTGCCGACATTCCGCTCGGGTCGAACCGAAACCCATTCGGTACACAACATTGTCTAGGCGGCACTCAAGCAACTGCAGTAAGTTTTCGCCAGTCGCACCCTTCAACCGCGCGGCTTCTTTGTAATAACCACGAAATTGTTTTTCCAACACCCCATACGTGCGACGAACTTTCTGTTTTTCTCTTAACTGAACACCGTAGTCCGATAAGCGTCCACGACGCGCGCCATGCTGACCAGGGATTGTTTCAGCCTTACACTTACTGTCAAGTGGACGGATACCGCTTTTGAGGAATAAATCAGTTCCTTCTCTGCGGGAGAGTTTCAGCTTTGGGCCTAAATAACGGGCCATATTTTTTCTCCTATGCCCTAGTGAAAGTAGGGCCTAAACACGTTTTATTTAACTTACACTCGCCTCTTCTTGGGAGGTCTGCATCCGTTGTGTGGGATTGGTGTTATGTCGGTGATTTGTCCCACAATCAAACCGACACTATTCAAAGCCCGGACTGCTGATTCACGACCTGGCCCTGGTCCATTAACTTTTACGTCCACACTTTTGAGGCCATATAAATCAACGGCATCTTTACCCGCTTTTTCAGCCGCGACCTGCGCCGCGAAAGGGGTGCTCTTTCTTGAGCCTCTAAATCCTGAGCCGCCCGCTGTTGCCCAGCTAAGCGCGTTTCCTTGACGATCAGTAATTGTAATAATCGTGTTGTTAAATGAGGCATGTATGAATGCCATTCCATCTATTACGGTATTTCGGACTTTCTTTTTGGTAGATTTTACTGTCGGCTTTGCCATAATTCTTCCGTCTAACTCAGATTATTTTCGAATTGGTTTCCTGGGGCCCTTGCGAGTCCGAGCATTTGTTTTCGTGCGCTGACCTCGGACAGGTAGATTTCTTCTATGGCGAATACCTCGATTACACCCGAGGTCCATCAAGCGTTTTATATTCATTGACACTTCTCGACGCAGATCCCCTTCGACAGTTACGTCATTAATTTCACCACGCAACGCATCAAGCTCTTGAGGATTCAGTTCGCCAGTTTTAGTGCTAGGTGAAACACCCGTCTTGTCACAAATTTTATTTGCTGTTGTCAAACCAATCCCATAAACATAACAAAGCGAAATCACTATGTGTTTATTATCTGGAATATTTACTCCGGCAATACGTGCCATACTCACTCCACTATTTTTCTATACAAATAACCATAAACGGCTAAGAAAATTAATCATAAAAATACTTAACCCTGTCGTTGCTTGTGCCTAGGCTCAACGCTACAAATAACACGCACGGCACCGTTGCGCTTGATTACTTTACAGTTGCGACAAATTTTTTTTACGGATGCTCTTACTTTCATTTTAACTCCACTGTCAACAGAAGCGCTTTACGCCCCACTCTTTCCATAATTGCCTAATTTCGATTTCTTCATTACCGAATCATATTGATGAGACATTAAATGCGACTGAACTTGAGACCAGAAATCCATAGTAACCACTACCGAAATTAAAAGTGCAGTCCCGCCGAGGTTAAAGGGCACATTCGCGAACATTTGCATAAAATTAGGAAGCAAACAGACCAGTGTAATGTAGACTGCCCCAAACATTGTTAAGCGAGTGATAACTCCATCAATATATTTCGCTGTGTGTTCTCCGGGCCGGATACCAGGTACAAAAGCTCCAGATCTCTTTAGGTTTTCAGCCACATCGCGAGGATTAAAGACGAGCGCAGTATAAAAAAAGCAAAAGAAAATAATCATTGCACTAAATATAATTATATACAGGGGCTGACCAGGACCTATAAGAAACGCAAGCTCAGCTAACCATTCGCTTCCATCTGCCTGCCCAAACCACTGCGCGATTGAGGCCGGAAAAAGCAAGATACTACTCGCAAATATAGCTGGAATCACCCCAGCCATATTTATTTTCAAAGGTAGGTGGCTAGCCTGTGCCTGAAACATTTTACGGCCTTGCTGCCGCTTGGCATAGTTAACTGTGATTCTCCTCTGCGCTCGTTCAACATAAACGATGATAGCGATAACACCAATAGCAATAAGTCCAACCACCATTAGAAGCACGCCATTTATCTGCCCTTCATAAGCCTGCTGTAAAGACGTCCCGATTGCTGCAGGAAAACCGGCTACAATACCCGCAAAAATGAGCATCGAAATACCATTTCCAATACCTTTCTCCGTAATTTGCTCGCCGAGCCACATTAAAAACATTGCCCCTGAAACCAGTGACACTACTGCCGTAATTGTAAAAGCGGGGCCAGGATTGTACGCCATGGGCGCCAACAATCCGACGGCCATCCCAGTTCCTTGTATCGTAGCTAAGCCAAGAGCGCCGTAACGCGTGTACTGAGTGATTTTACGTCGCCCCGATTCACCTTCTTTTTTCAACTGATCTAGTTGAGGGCTAACCGCACTCAATAACTGCATAATTATTGATGCCGAAATGTAAGGCATGATGCCCAAAGCAACAATACTCATTCTTTCTAACGCTCCGCCACCGAACATATTGATCATGTCAGTAAAGGTGCCTTGCTGCTGTTGAAAGAAAGCGGCAAGCTGAAGCGGATCAATTCCTGGTACTGGAATATGAGTTCCAATTCGATACACAAACAGAGCAAACAACAAAAACAGAAGACGAGCTTTTAGCTCGCCGAGACCCGCGCCAATATTTTCTGGGCTAATGTTGGGTTGATTTGCCATAGCTTATTTAAGTCTCATGTCTAGTTAAAACCACGTAAGGAAATAAGCCAGACTTCATTGAATATTACCTGATTAATTTTTTATGCTCTTCTTGGTAAGCTTTCTTACCAAGGGGGCAGGCTTAGGTTCAACAACTTTACCACCAGCAGACTCTATGGCTGCCTTAGCACCCTTTGTCACAGCAATTCCCTCAATCGTCATCGCTTTTGTAACCTCACCCGAGAGCATCACCTTAACCCTTTTTATGTTCGACGCGACCAGCTTAGACTCAACCAACGCTTCCAGGTCGATCACGTCGGCCTTAACGTTGTTCAACTCAGAAGTCCTAACCTCTGCCGTAAAACGCCCGACGCGAGAAGTAAATCCGAACTTCGGCAATCTCATTTGCAAAGGCATTTGGCCGCCCTCGAAACCCGGGCGAACGGTGCCGCCGGTCCGAGATTTCTGTCCTTTATGGCCCGATCCTGCAGTTTTTCCAGAGCCGCTACCAATTCCGCGGCCGACGCGTTTTTTAGATTTAGTACTGCCCGGAGCTGGACTAAGTGTATTCAGACGCATAATCAATTCCTCAGTCAACTTTCAGCATGTAGCTTATTTTATTTATCATACCGCGCACTGCTGGCGTGTCTTCCACGCTTACAGATTGATGCATCCTGCGCAATCCTAAGCCCTTTAAGCAGAGCTTATGCTTCGGCAGAGTTCCGATCGGGCTTTTTATTAAGGTAACGCTGATTTTTCTGTCTGTCATTTTTTAACCTACTACTTCCTCAACTAATTTCCCGCGCTTTGCAGCAACATCATCAGGCGACCTCATATCTCTGAGACCATTAAATGTAGCGCGCACAACATTCACTGGATTTGTCGAGCCGTAACATTTTGCTAGAACATTTTGAACCCCAGCAAGTTCTAGTATAGAACGCATTGCTCCACCGGCGATAACACCAGTTCCCTCAGATGCCGGTTGCATGTAGACCTTAGACGCCCCGTGACGGGCCTTCACGGCGTATTGCAGCGTGTTACCATCTAGAGCGACTGAAACCATATTGCGCCGAGCAGCTTCCATCGCCTTTTGAATGGCTAAGGGCACTTCACGCGCTTTACCTCGTCCGAAGCCCACGCGACCTTCTCCGTCACCGACTGCTGTAAGTGCAGTGAAGCTAAATATACGACCACCTTTGACCACTTTGGATACACGATTAACTTGAATTAGCTTCTCTTGCATTCCTTCTTCGTTCTTTGCGGATTGCTGTTCTTTATATGCCATAGTATGAAATCCTAAAAATCTAACCCGTTCTCGCGAGCTGCATCAGCCAACGCTTTAACTCGGCCATGAAAAGCATAACCAGATCGATCAAAAGCCACCTTTTCAACCCCCGCCGCTTTCCCACGCTCAGCTATCAATTTACCGATTCTTCCTGCCGCCTCAATGTTGCCGTTTCTGGCGCCGCGAATTTCTTTTTCAACTGTCGACGCGCTCGCCAAAACCTTGTCTCCGCTGGGGGTAAGTATTTGAGCGTACATGTGCTGCGGTGAGCGAAAAATAGTTAACCGGTTTACGCGGAGTTGACCGATTTTAACCCTTGTTCTTTTGGCTCTTCTCAACCGAGCCGCTTTTTTTACATTCATAACTAATCGCCTAATTATAACTTATTTCTTTTTCGCTTCTTTCCTAAAAACATGCTCGTCAACGTAACGAATGCCCTTACCTTTGTATGGCTCTGGCGGTCGGAAATCTCGGATCTCTGCTGCAACCTGACCGACCTTTTGCTTGTCAGCGCCTGTCAGAACAATTTCAGTCTGTGTCGGTGTTTGAGCCATGACGCCCTCAGGCAATACATAATCTATAGGATGGGAATATCCCACGGTAAGGTTAACTTTCTTACCCTCCGCTTTTGCTCGGTATCCCACACCACGCAATTCGAGCTTTTTTTCAAACCCTACACTTACTCCAACGATCATATTATTTATGAGTGAACGAAAAGTTCCTGCCAATGCTCCAGATTGGCGCGTAGTCTCCTTAGCAGCCACTTGCAAAGTGCTACCGTCTTGACTTACCCCAACTGAGCTATGCAGCATCAACTCTAAAAAACCTTTGCTGCCTTTAACCGACACTTTATCTTCTGCCAGCGTTGTTTCAACACCACTCGGTATTTCAATTGGATTATTCGCTATTCTTGACATATATTCTGCTCTGAATTTCTAAGACAAATTTTATTTGCTCAATCACTAAAACACCGTGCAAAGCACTTCACCACCAATACCGGCATCGCGGGCCTTCTTATCAGACATAAGTCCCTTGTTAGTGGAAACTATTGCCACTCCAAGACCAGCTCTGACCTTAGGAAGCCCAGTCGCACCTTGATATTCTCGCAAACCTGGACGGCTGACTCGATGTATTTCCTCTATGACGCCTTTCCCGCGAAAATATTTAAGATCTACGGTTAATAACGGTTTCCCATCGTTGGGATTGACACTGTAGCTTTCAATATAACCCTCTTCTTGCAGAACTTTGCTCAAAGCCTGCTTGGTCTTCGAAGAAGGACATTTAATGCTAGGCAACCTAGCCATCTGTGCATTGCGAAGACGCGTTAAAAAATCTGCGATCGGATCAGACATACTCATTTCAAATTCTCCAACTTACCAACTAGCCTTAGTCAAACCAGGGATATCGCCGCGCATGGCAGCTTCACGTAACTTATGCCGACAAAGACCAAATTTCCTGTAAACACCGTGGGGTCTCCCAGTTATGGCGCACCTCAACTGTTTGCGAACCGGGCTTGAGTCCCTTGGAAGTTTTTGCAATTTTACCTGTGCGGCCCACTTTTCATCATCCGAAGCCTCGCTATCACTGAGGACTGATTTAAGCTGCGCACGCTTAGCAGCAAATTTTTCAACAAATTTGGCTCTTTTATTCTCTCTGGCTATCATCGAAGCTTTTGCCATTACAGTTAAGTCCCCTTTCCATCTGATGCAGGTGCCATTCCCCTGAAAGGGAATTGCATGGCTGCAAGTAAAGCACGACCTTCGTCATCATTTGTGGCGGTAGTTGTGATAGTGATGTCAAGACCACGCAAAGTATCTATTTTATCGTAGTCAATTTCGGGAAAGATAATTTGCTCTGTTACGCCCATCGCGTAATTGCCTCGCCCATCAAAGGCTTTCGGGCTTAAACCGCGAAAATCTCTGATCCGCGGTATCGCAATCCCAACTAATCTCTCCAAAAACTCGTACATTCTCTCGCCGCGTAACGTGACTTTACAGCCGACCGGCCAACCTTCTCTAATTTTAAATCCCGCAATTGATTTACGAGCCTTCGTAACGACCACTTTTTGACCAGCAATTTTAGACAAGTCACTGGTAGCGCTTTCTATCACTTTTTTATCACTAACGGCTTCACCAAGACCCATATTTAGAACAACCTTGGTGATTTTCGGAACACGCATAGGGTTCTTATACCCAAATTGCTCAGTCAAAACCGAAACGACCTCTTTTCTATAAAATTCTTTTAACTGAGCCATTCGTTACATCCCACCAATTTATTAATCTATTGCTGAACCATTAGATTTAAAGATTCTTTTTTTACTTCCGTCTTCAGCTATCGATATCCCGACGCGATCACCTTTGTTAGTTTCAGCGTTAAATATCGCGATGTTTGAGACATGAAGCGAGGCTTCTTTTTCGATAATTCCACCAGGCTGGCCCGCGTTAGGATTAGCCTTTGTGTGGCGCTTTACCATATTAACCCCAGCAACTACAACGCGATCCTTGCCGACCAATTTTGCGACATTCCCACGCTTCCCTTTGTCTCTGCCCGCAACGATGATCACCTCATCGTTTGGTTTTATTTTTTGCATTTCAACCTCTAATTGTTCTTCTCACTACAACTTAATATCAACCACCATAGCGTGACTAAAGCACCTCTGGCGCAAGAGAAATTATCCTCATAAACTTTTCTGTTCGGAGCTCGCGGGTCACAGGGCCAAAAACACGAGTTCCAATCGGCGCACTATTAGCGTTAAGCAGAATAGCAGCATTGTCATCGAACTTTATCAATGAGCCATCTGAACGACGAACACCTTTTTTAGTCCGGACTACAAGGGCAGTAAGCACCTGACCTTTTTTCACTTTACCTCGCGGAATAGCTTCTTTAACAGAGACTTTAATAAGATCCCCCACGCGCGCATACCGTCTGTGCGACCCTCCCAAAACCTTAATGCACATAACACGGCGCGCACCGCTATTATCTGCAACATCTAAATATGATTGCACTTGAATCATTACTACACTCCACCAATTGCTTATTCCGCCAGCATTGATTCTATCGTTTCTGCAAACGACGATATTAGTTAATTAATCTGTGTTGCCTTTTCGTCAATAGATACCAATTCCCAAGACTTTGTCTTTGATCGAGGCCTAGTCTCTTTTATTGTTACCTCGTCACCGAGCATGCATTCATTGCTTTCGTCGTGAGCATGTATCTTCGTCGAACGCTTAATTATTTTTCCATACACAGGGTGTTTCACCTTCCGCTCAACCATTACAACAATAGACTTATCCATTTTGTTGCTTGTAACTCTACCCGAAGTCGTGCGGGCAGCTTTATCAATTCGCTCTTCTTCAACAGACATATTTAAAGTCCAGCCTTGTGTTTCTCTGTGATTATCGTTTTAACGCGGGAAATATCTTGTCTAACGGCCTTCATTAGATGCACCTGAGAAAGCTGCCCAGAAGCCTGCTGCATTCTCCAATTGAACTGGTCCTTGTAAAGACCCTTCAGCTGCATTTCTAATTCTTCAAGAGATTTTTCTCTTAGTTCGCTTGTCTTCATCACATCACCGTGCGCTTAACGAAAGTCGTTTCAAATGGCAGTTTCGAAGCCGCTAAGGCAAATGCTTCCTTGGCTAAATCTTCATCGACACCTTCTATCTCAAACATAATTCTTCCTGGCTGAATTTGAGCAACCCAATACTCCACGTTTCCCTTACCTTTTCCTTGACGAACTTCCAAAGGCTTGCCCGTAATTGGCTTGTCAGGAAAAACACGTATCCAGATTTTTCCACCACGCTTAACTTTCCTTGTCATAGCACGCCTTGCAGCTTCTATCTGGCGGGCCGTCAACCTTCCTCGAGAGATGGCTTTGAGTCCAAACTCACCAAAATCAACGTTGCTACCTCGCTGAGCTAAACCTCGATTTCGGCCTTTCATCATTTTGCGAAATTTTGTACGCTTTGGTTGTAGCACGTCTATTTCCCTCTAACTAGCTTGCGGTGCGCTAGGCGCCGGAGTTTCTTCGAGGCTTAAAATTTCACCTTTAAAAATCCAAACCTTGATACCAATAATTCCATATGTTGTATTAGCTTCGGCCGTTGAATAATCGATATCCGCCCGAAGCGTGTGCAAAGGCACTCGTCCCTCACGGTACCACTCCGAACGAGCTATCTCAGCCCCACCTAAACGTCCGCCGACTTGGATTTTGATCCCCTCGGCTCCCTGACGCATAGCGTTCTGAACAGCTCTTTTCATCGCTCTTCTAAACATAACTCTTCGCTCTAGCTGGGCTGCTACACTATCTGCGACAAGCTTCGCATCAAGGTCAGGCTTTCTAATTTCTTCGATATTAACCTGAACAGGAACACCCATGCGGCGTGAAAGCTCACTGCGCAACGTTTCAACGTCTTCACCCTTCTTGCCGATAACAATACCGGGACGCGCGGTGAAGACCGTCACTTTCGCCGTCTGAGCTGGACGCTCTATTTCAACGCGAGATACAGACGCAGCTGCCAAACGCTTCTTTACGTATTCTCTAACTGCAAGATCAACAAGAAGATTCTCAGAATACCGCTTTCCTTCCGCATACCAAGTCGAGGTATGTTTTTTTACAATACCGAGGCGAATCCCAGTTGGATGTACTTTCTGACCCATCCGATACTCCTAGCTATCAGCTACTGTTAGTGTTATGTGGCAAGAGCGCTTCAAAATTCTGTCAGCCCGTCCCTTTGCTCTCGGCATAATTCTTTTCATCGTCCTACCTTCATCAATATAAATCGTCGCTACCTTGAGCTCGTCCACATCAGCACCTTCATTATGCTCTGCGTTTGCAATTGCTGAATTAAGAACTTTTTTAATTAGCATAGCCCCTTTTCTCGGGCTGTACTCAAGAAGAAGTAGAGCTTCTTCAACTGACTTCCCCCTAATTTGATCCGCCACGAGCCTGGCTTTCTGAGCCGCCATTTGCGCACCTTTTAATTTGGCCGAAACTTCCATGCTCACCCCTCTTTAACGCGACTTCTTATCTGCAACGTGACCTTTAAAAGTACGTGTCGCAGCAAACTCACCCAATTTATGACCAACCATATCTTCGTTTATCGAGACTGGAATGTGCTGGCGCCCATTGTGGACCGCGATGGTCAATCCGATCATATCGGGGGACACCATCGAGCGGCGAGACCAAGTCTTTATTGGGCGCTTATCATTCGCCTCAGCAGCTACTTGAACCTTTTTCATTAAATGCAAATCAATGAAAGGCCCTTTTTTTAAAGATCGTGGCACTATACTTTTCCCCTATTGCGACTAACGATTGGAATTCCTTCGGCGAACAATCATATTATCTGTCCGCTTATTCGTTCTTGTTTTATAGCCCTTGGTTGGAGTACCCCACGGTGATACTGGGTGACGTCCCCCAGAGGTACGCCCTTCCCCACCTCCATGCGGATGATCGACCGGATTCATTGCCACGCCCCGAACTGTGGGCCTGACTCCTCTCCACCTCTTCGCACCTGCTTTGCCCAAAGACCTCAAGCTATGCTCACCGTTTGAAACTTCTCCAAGAGTAGCTCGACACTCACTCAAAACTTTTCTCATTTCGCCAGATCGCAGTCTGAGAGTTGCATAAGCCCCCTCCCTAGCTACCAGTTGCAACGACGTACCCGCGCTCCTTGCGACTTGCGCTCCTTTTCCAGGCTTCAACTCGACACAGTGGACCGTACTTCCCAGCGGGATATTTCTCAATGGAAGGCTATTTCCTACTTTAATCGGCGCGTCGTCACCTGATTGTAAAATATCGCCAACCTTCACTTGGGCAGGGGCAATAATGTAAGTTCTAGAACCGTCCAAGAACAATAACAATGCAATATTTGCAGACCGATTCGGGTCATACTCCAGTCTTTCAACTTTGGCCTGAATCCCATCTTTGTTTCTCTTAAAATCAATAATCCTATACTTTTGCTTGTGACCACCACCGACGTGACGGGTCGTTATCCGTCCTTTATTGTTGCGTCCACCCGTTTTGGACTTGGCCGTCGTAAGAGCGGCAAAAGGAGCTCCTTTATGCAGATCCGGATGAACAACTTTGACTACAAACCTGCGCCCCGGAGAAGTAGGCTTACACTTTATTACTGGCATACTTTCTCCCCCTTTAACCTATATTTGCAAAATCAATTTCATGACCGGCTTCTAACCTAACGTAAGCCTTCTTCCAATCAGACCTGCGTCGAACCCGCCCTCCGGCCCCACGCTTCGTTTTGCCTTTGACTAGCAAAACCTGAAGATTGACTACGGAAACGCTAAACAAAGTCTCTACAGCCGTTTTTATCTCAGGTTTCGTCGCCGAACGAGCCACCTTGAAAACATATTGATTATTAACATCGCCAAGCGTTGCTGCCTTCTCCGACACATGCGGCCCCAAAATTACGGTGTATAACCGGTCAAAATTCATGACAACATCTCCTCAACTTTTTTCACGGCCGAGACTGTCATGAGGACATTTTCAAACCCGATAAGACTTACCGGATCCAACCCCGCTACATCTAACGCATCCACTTTATGAAGATTTCGAGTAGCTAAATACAGATTCTTTTCCACCGACTCAGAAACAATCAGAACATTTTCGAGTTCAAATTCTCGCAGTTTACTCACTAAATCTTTTGTTTTATGAGTATCAATAGCGAAATCATTGACCACTAAGAGCCGATTTTGCCGAACAAGCTCAGAGAGAATGCAACGCATGGCTCCTTTATACATTTTTTTGTTGATTTTCTTACTGAAGTCACGTGGCCGAGCAGCGAAGGTCACCCCCCCACCGCGCCAGATCGGGCTTCTAATTGTACCTGAACGAGCGCGCCCAGTGCCCTTTTGTCGCCAAGGTTTTCTGCCTCCCCCACGAACGTCTGATCGAGTTTTTTGCTGCACTGTTCCCTGGCGTCCACCAGCCAAGTATGTGACGACGCTTTGATGAACAAGGGCCTCGTTGTAATCTTTACCAAAAGAATCCTCTGACAACGAAACTGTGTCTTTGCCTGTCTTTTTTCCAGGTAATGCGATATTTATTTCCATCACTTACCCCTTGGCCTTTGTAGCTGGACGGACGATTACCTGAGACCCTGTAGCTCCCGGGACCGCTCCTTTGATTAAAAGGAGGTTGTTTTCAATATCAACACGGACAACCTTTAGACTCTGCGTAGTAGAACGCTCATTCCCCATTTGCCCGGCCATTTTCTTACCCTTCCAAACTCGACCAGGAGTTTGGCACTGCCCAATGGAGCCTGGCGCTCGGTGAGACAGGGAGTTTCCGTGAGTCGCGTCCTGCATCTGAAAATTGTGACGCTTGACGCCACCCTGAAAACCCTTACCTTTTGACGTCCCAGTCACATCAACAAGCTGGCCTTCGGAAAACACATCCACCTTAATCTCAGAGCCGGTCTCAAGATCAGCGATGATAGTTTCTTCAGCACGAAACTCCCACAAACCAACTCCTGCAGGCGTCTTCGCTCGGGCAAAATGCCCGGCTAGCCCCTTTGAAACGCGCGTACCACGACGTTCGCCCATGGTAACTTGGACGGCACTATAACCGTCAATATCAGGGGTCTTTACTTGTGTAACGCGGTTCGGCTTAACTTCAACGACAGTAACTGGAACAGAAGCCCCATCTTCAGTGAAGATACGGGTCATCCCACTCTTCAGTCCGACTAATCCAATAGACATTTTTTAACCTCATGGTGCACGGGGCTTCACCCTCTATGGCCGCTGACGCGTTGCACTATGTAGTTTCCTTAAAAGGAAACAAAGATGTCAGTGCGCCAAAACTTTTATTAAAAAGGGCAGAAAGGACTGAACTCTTACTGCCTGGATATTTTTTGAACTGAACTAAGTATTAACGAAGTTCTGGGTTCCGAGCAATTGCTAACCTAAACTAATCTGAACTTCCACACCCGCAGCTAAGTCGAGCTTCATCAGTGCGTCCACAGTTTTCTCAGTGGGCTCAACTATATCTAACAAACGTTTATGTGTTCGAATTTCATATTGATCGCGAGCATCTTTATTTACATGCGGAGAAATCAACACCGTGAAACGCTCTTTATTGGTTGGCAACGGAATAGGGCCTCTAACCTGTGCTCCAGTTCGCTTAGCGGTATCAACAATTTCTTGCGTAGATTGGTCAATCAAACGATGATCGAATGCTTTGAGACGAATTCTAATACGTTGATTTTGCATCTACCTAAAGCTCCAAAAATAGCTTACTAATTAAATACTTAGTTTTTACTGACTCAACTCAGAGTCGAACAAAAAATCGAAGCGAGATTCTAAATGGGCTACAGCTGAGAGTCAAGCCAATAAGGACATTCAAAGGCATTACAGCGATATTTTTCTAGGCTGATTACCTTATTAGCGAACTAGGCCAGTAATTGACAATCACAGTAGTATGTTGCCTTAGTCAACACCCCAACATCTTGACATAAAGAGAGAAATCTACCGAGCAGACCCATTACGGGTCACCTCGGCTTAATTGCTAACTTAGGAAATATTATTCGTTTATTTTAGAGACAACGCCAGCACCTACTGTGCGACCGC
>MDTG01251439.1_pt1 | contig 65822 bp, 60 predicted proteins | sample 811421 | NCBI WGS metagenome assembly MDTG01 (sample SAMN05326645, study PRJNA326480) | marine metagenome | isolation source: seawater | place: Pacific Ocean: South East | collected 2011
CTAGGATACCTTTCGAATGTTCCACACCCTCGCCGTTCTATTCATCGCCCTGCAAGTAGCCGACTGGTGGACCACGCGCCGCGTTCTGGCGCACGGCGGGCGCGAGACCAATCCCGTCATGCGGTGGGTGATCGAGCGGTTCGGCCTCAATGGCCTGCTGGCCGTCAAGCTGGTGGGTGCTGCGCTGATCGTGTGGCTATTCTCGCTGCACTGGATTGGCACTTGGGCGCTGGCGGCAGGATGCGTGTTCTACGCCTGGATCGTGCAGCACAATTACAGGCAGGTGCGCAATGGTTGACACAGCGACCGGCTCCAACGGCAACCACGATCAAATCCGCATGATAGCGGAAGCTATGGCGGAAAGCATGGCCGCGAAATATGCGCCTCCGAAGGCGGAAGTGCCTGCGCCTCTCAAGTGGGCGGCGGGGATCGCGTCTGGTGTCTTTGCCGCTCTGGCGGTCGCTGGGGCGCTGTGGATCGCGAACACGCTGCAAAGCACCTCTGACACCGTGATCCGCATGGATGAGCGGATGAACCGCTTTCTTACCGACATTGACGATCTGGAAAGCCGCGTGGGCGATCTGGAAAACTACCATAAGGAAGGACGTGGCCGATGAAAGATCTGATCGAAGAAGCACGCGAATGGTGGAAGCTGGTTAGCGTCAAAATCGCTGCGCTATTCGCCACGCTCTCTGCCGTATTTACTGCCAACCCTGAACTGCTGGTTGGCCTGATCGGGGTAATCCCGGTGGACCCGCTGCTGCGCCTGGTGTTCGCCGGGGCGGTGGGCGTGACCGTGTTCCTCATTCCAGTGCTGGCGCGCATGTGGCCGCAGAACCTTGGAGGCGACGATGACGAAGGGCTTTAACATCGTGCGCTATCCCGTCGCCAAGCCGAAGAAGACCGCTACGGCGGCCGCGCTCGCTGCCATGATGGCGATTGCCGTCCCTCTGATCACCACATGGGAGGGCGTGGAGAACGTGCCCTATACCGATATTGTGGGCGTGCGAACGGTGTGTGTGGGCGAGACGCAAGGCGTCGAGGAACGCTACTACAGCGACGAGGAATGCGCCCAGATGCTTCGCGACCGCATCCCCGATTATGCCATGCCGGTTGCCGATGCCATGCCTGGGATCGAGAACAGCCCTTACGAGTGGGCGGCATATACCAGCGCGGCCTACAACTTCGGAGCCGCTGCTTTCCGCCGTTCCAGCATGGTGCGCCTCTACAATCAGGGGAAGCGCGTCGAGGCTTGCCGTTTTCTGCGCAACTATAACCGTGCCGGTGGGCAGGTTGTCCGTGGGCTGCAATTCCGCCGCGAGGGCGATGGGGCGCGCCTTGGCGAATACGAAGTCTGCTTGGCAGGCGCAATCACCACGAGGTTCTGATGCTGGGTAACTTCTTCGCACCCCTCGCCATGAAAGTGAGCGCGGGAATTATCGCCGCGCTGCTTATCGCGCTGGGCGTAGTGATGTGGCGGGCCGATGCCATTTCGGACAGCCGCGAAAAGCTGCGCAACGAGTTCGCCGCCGAAAGCGCCCGTCACGCGGTCACACGGCAGTCAGTGGACACGTTGACGCTGGAAATGGCCCGACTGGTCGCGGAAGGCGAAATGCGCGCTGAACGGCTTGAGGAAGCCATGCAGCAGGTTGCCGAAGACACCGCGCCGATGAAGGCGGATGCCGAGCGGATCGAACGCGACGGGCTTCCCCCCGACTACGTGCGAGAATTACAGGAGGCTGGGCTGTGAAAAGGTTTGCCATCATCGCTGCGCTGGCTCTGGCTGGCTGTCACCACACTGAACCGGGCATCGAGGTCCGCACGGTCTATGTGCCGCAGCCGCAGCCGTGTTTGTCGAACGAAGCACTGGATGGGTTGCCAGAGCCGCCTGCCATTGGTGGGATGCTGGTGGGTGATCCTACTGTTGATCTGCCCGCCGTCGCCGCGTCTGCCCTTCGCCTACGCGCGTGGGGGCGGGAATTGATGGCGGCTCACCGGGCGTGCGCCGCTGGTCGGACCTGAACCGTATTGCTACGATAGCGAGGCAGGATGGTTAGTCCCGCGCCACAGTTTCTCTCAAGCTAGGCATCATCGTTCTCCAGGTGGTCGCCGCGTTCGATTGCGTTTAGGATCATCGTGACTGCATGGGCGCAGCCTTCGGCAAATGCCGCATTCTTGGTGCGCTGCGTTCGCGTTCCACCGGGGAGGCCCGCAGCCAGCATCATGCGCGTTGCTTCGCCGCCAACCTCTCGCCGCAACCACCGCACCACACGCGCCCGCTCTTTCATGGCTTCATCCATCATCCTTGCTCCTGTTCGGGTGGGGGTGGGCACGAAGCGCAGCCTTCGCCATCGGTCCAGCTATGCTCGCCGCAATATGGGCAACGGGTCACGGTCATATCTCCTTGGTGGGCGAGAGGCGGGCTAGGCGGCATCGTCCTGTAAGTGCCCCCAGCGCTTGCCCTGCTGAATAAGCGTAACGGTTGCTCGAGACACACCGAACTTCCGCGCAAGCTCTGCGCCAGTCAATTCATTCGGGTTCCTGATTATCTCGAGAGCATCCTTTTCCTCGAGCTTCGACTTGCCATTCTCCGATCCCCGCAACGTCTCGCCCAGCCTGATACCATCCTGCGCATTATCGGCCATTGTGCCTTCCTCGAGGTGCGAGGGGTTCACGCAGAGCTTGTTGCCGCAGAGATGCCTAACCATTAGGCCGCTGCCGATCTCTCCCTTATGAAGCTCGTATGCATAGCGGTGGGCGCGCACCCCGCGAAACCTCCCGTATCCGTTGACCGTGTGCCCTTCCCATATCCAGCACATGGCGGTTCCGCCAATTTTTACCTTTGACCAAAAGTGGGCGACTGCTAGGGGCAAGGCGTTCGACATATCAGCTCCAAATTGCCCGAAAGGGCTGTTGGTTCAGATGTACCAGTTGAACCCTATTTTGGGCGGTACAGACGGGGTTCCACCCCACTTAACCACCCGTAAATACGGATAAGGGCGATTAGCTCAGTGGTAGAGCATCTCGTTTACACCGAGAGGGTCGGCAGTTCGAGCCTGTCATCGCCCACCAGTTTTCAGATACTTCGAATCAATTCAGTCGCACCGCTAATCGGCCAGCCATAGGTCGTGGCTATCGATCCTTAACTGCGTGACAGCGCGCTGCGCCTTGGCGCGGGCATCCACCTCCATGGTGAAGGCATCGTGCGTCATGCGTTCTGTCAGCAGCAGATCGGCGAGATCGATCTCACCCAGCTCATGCCCCCGCCGCATGCGGGCGAGCACGGCCATCTGCGCGCGCAGTCCCTCGCGGGCGCGCTGCCATGACTCGATCCGGAAACGCGCCTGCGCCAGGTCTGCGGCGGATGTCTCCTGCACGGCGAAGCGTGCCATGCGGGCCTCGGCCAGGGCCGCATCGGCCTCGGCCATGGCCTGGTCTGCGATGGCGCCGCGGCGGCTGCCGCCAAAGGGCATGGAGAACACCAGGCCCGCACCAGTTTCCGCCCCGCCCCGCTCTGAGAACACCCGCACGCCCAGCGACGGGTCGGCCACACGGTCCAGCCTTGCGCGCGCGGCGGAAGCCTCCACCGCGCGCGCCTGCGCTTCGGCGGCGGCGATTTCGTGGCTGTTCATCACCACCAGCCGGGAAAGGCGCGACAATTCGTCAGCAGCCATCTCGGGCACGGGAATCTCCGGCGCTTCGGCGGGCATGGCGAGCGCCGGGAAATGCGTGGTCAGGCGCGTGCGGGCAAGGTCTGCCTCGCCGGCAGATTGTGCTGCGCGCACGCGGGCAGCGCCCAGCGCAGCTTCGGCCTGATCGAGATCCAGCGCCGCCGCATCGCCAAGCTCCATCCTGCGCTGTACCGCCGCCAGGGCCGCTTCGAGATTGGCGACTGCGCGCTGATCCACCTGCGCCACGGCAGAGGCGGAAAGCCAGTCCCACCAGTGCTGCGCCAGGACCAGGGCGGCCTGGTGGCGCGTATCCTCGGCCATGTTTTGCGCCGCATCGACGAGGTGTGTGCCAATCTCGCGGTCGAGCCTGGCCTTGCCGGGCAGACGCACGCCGCGCATCAGCTCGGCATCGAACTCGTCGAAGTCGCCCTCCAAATCGATACTGCGGCGCGTGTAGCTGCCGGTGACGGTGAAATCGTGTGGGCTGGCTGCGCGCGCGCGGGCGGATGAGCGGGCCGCGCTGACGCGCTGCCGCGCGGCCTCCACCGCCGGATAGGCATCCAGCGCGTTGGAGACCTGCTCTTCGTTCGGCAGGCCGGGTTCGGCACTGGCGGGCGCGGCCAGCGCCAGCAGCGGCAGAATCAGGGCAAGGTGTTTCGGGCGCATCATGCTGCTTCTCCTTCACCCATGTGCTCTTCCTCGTGCTCGCCCTCACTTTCGCCGAAGCGTTCGTAAAGGATCGGCAGCAGGACCAGCGTGAGCAGCGTCGCGGATACCAGGCCGCCGATCACGACGATGGCCAGCGGCTTCTGGATTTCCGATCCCGGCCCGCTCGCAAACAGCAGGGGAACGAGGCCGAAGGCGGCAATGCTGGCCGTCATCAGCACCGGGCGCAGGCGGCGCTCCGCTCCCTGTCGAACGGCCCGGTGCAAGGGAACGCCCTCGCTCCGCAGCTGGCGGAAGTATGTGACCATCACCAGCCCGTTCAGGACGGCTATGCCCATCAGGGCGATGAAGCCGACCGAGGCGGGCACCGAGAGATATTCGCCGGACGCTGCCAGTGCGATCATCCCGCCGACCATTGCGAAGGGGATATTGAGCAGGATCAGCAGCGATGCCCGCAGCGATCCCAGCGTGAAGTACAGGATTCCGAAAATCAGCAGGACAGAGATCGGCAAGACGATCGCGAGACGCGCGCTGGCACGCTGCTGGTTCTCGAACTGGCCGCCCCACTCGAGGCGATAGCCTGCCGGAAGCTCCACGTTCTGCGCGATATCGGCGCGTGCTTCTTCGACGTAGCCGACGAGGTCGCGCCCCGTGACGAATGCCTGCACCATGGCAAAGCGCGATCCGTTCTCGTGCTCCAGCTTCACCGGACCTTCCGCAAGAGTAACATTCGCGACATCGCTGGCGCGCACCAGCGGTCCGGAAGGGGCCTGGTACAACTGGTCGGCAAAGGTCTGCGGCGTATCGGCGCCGCGTCCTTCGCCGCGTACCACGATGGGGATGCGGCGATTGCCATCCGCCACCACGCCGGCGCGCACGCCTTCCACCTGGGCGCGCATCATGTCCTGCAAGTCCGTCACCGGCATCCCGAGCCGCCCTGCAGCAACGCGATCGATATCGATCTGCATGTAATCCACCGTGTCATTGGCCACGGTCATCGCCTCGCTGGTGCCGTCGATGGTCTCCAGACGTGCCTGGATTTCACCTGAAAGGCGCGAGAGTTCGTCGAGATCAGGACCGAACAGCTTGATCGCCAGGTCGCCGCGCGCGCCGGTAAGCATTTCGGATGTTCGCATGTCGATCGGCTGGGTGAAACTCGGCTCGATACCCGGGAACCGGTGCATCACGGTGCGGATCTGGTCGACCAGCCATTCCTTGTCTGACACACGCCATTCCTCGCGCGGAGCGAGTTCAAGGAAGGCATCGCTCTCGTTGAGGCCCATCGGATCGAGGCCGATTTCGTCGGAGCCGACGCGGGCGATGATCGCCTGCACTTCGGGCACCTCTTCCATGATCGCGCGCTCGACGGCGAGATCGCCTTCGACGGAGTGCTCAAGCGAGATCGACGGCAGCTTCGCCAGCTGCATCACGACGGAGCCTTCGTCCATCACCGGCAGGAAGGTCTTGCCGGTCATCGTATAGGCTACGCCCGTCAACGCCAGCGAGACGCCGGCAATGCCATAGACCAGCTTCTTGCGGGCAAAGGCGCTGTCGAGCAGAGCGTGGTAGCGCGGCGCGATCTTGCGCATCAGCCAGGGCTCGTGCTCGCCTTCCTTCACCTTCAGCATGTAGAAGGCGATCACCGGGATCAGCGTCAGGGAAAGCACCAGTGCCGAGGCCAGCGCCAGCACGATGGTGAGAGCGACGGGGGAGAACAGCTTGCCCTCCAGCCCCTCCAGCGTCAGCAGCGGCAGGAAGACCAGGGCGATGATGGCAAGGCCCGAGGCAACGGGCTTTGCCACTTCCACCGTGGCGACGAGAATGTTGTAGGCCTTGCCCTGCTTTGCGTGCCTGGGATCGGCCAGGCGCTCGACGACATTCTCCACCACCACCACGGCCCCATCCACCAGGATGCCCACGGCAATCGCCAGGCCGCCAAGGCTCATCAGGTTGGCCGTAAGACCGATCGCGCGCATGAAGATAAACGTGAGCAAGGCGGCCATGGGAAGGGCCAGCGCCACGATCACCGAAGCGCGGAAATCGCCGAGGAAGAGCAGCAGCAGCAGGACGACCAGCACGGTCGCTTCCAGCAGCGCGCTTTCCACCGTTCCCACGGCGCGCTCGATCAGGTCGGAACGGTCATAGAAAACGTCCACCACCATTCCGTCCGGCAAAGTTGGTGCGATCTCCGCCAGCCGTTCTTCCACGCCGGAGACGATCTGCGCCGCATCCGCACCGCGCAGGCCGATGACAAGGCCCTGCACCGCCTCGCCCGTGCCATCTCTGGTAACGGCACCATACCGCGTCAGGCTGCCGGTGCGCACTTCGGCAACGTCGCCAAGACGCACGACACCGCCGCCATCGCCTGTGCGCAGCACGGTGTTGGCAAGATCGTCCAGCGTGCGGATCGCCCCGGTGGACCGAACGATCAGCGCCTCTTCGCCAGTGGTGAGGCGCCCCGCCCCGTCGTTGCGGTTGCCGGTATCGATAGCTGCGGCGATATCGGCGGTTGAAAGCCCGACGGCCGCCAGCGCGCCGTTGTCCGGGGCCACCTCGAAAGTCTCGACGAAGCCGCCCAGCGCATTCACATCCGCCACACCGGGCACGGTGCGCAGCGCGGGGCGGATGATCCAGTCGAGAACGCGGCGCTTTTCGGCCAGACTTTGCGGACCTTCCAGCGTGAACATGTACATGTCCGACAGCGGCGTCGAGATCGGTGCCATGCCCCCTTCCACGGTTGATGGCAGGTCGGCCATGACCGAGTTCAGCCTTTCGGACACCTGCTGGCGCGCCCAGTAGATGTCCGTGCCGTCCTCGAAATCGATCGTGATGTCGGCAATCGCGTACTTCGCGACGGAACGCAGCACGGCCTGGTCCGGAATGCCGAGCATTTCCATTTCGATGGGAGTTATGACGCGGCTTTCGACCTCCTCGGGCGTCATGCCGGGCGCGCGCAGGATGATCTTGACCTGGGTGGAGCTGATGTCCGGGAAGGCATCGATCGGCAGGCGGTTGAACGACCATGCGCCGATGCCTGCAAGGATCAGGGCCAGCGCGAGCACGGCAAGGCGCAGCGACAGCGCCTTTTCGATGAGGGAACGCAGCATTGCCCGGTCCCCCTATTCCGCCGAAGCGGCCTTGAGTTCGGCGATGGAACTGGTTGCCACCACTTCGCCTGCACCGAGCCCTTTGGCAATCACCGCGCGGCCTCCGGCATTGGCCACCACCTCGACGGCACGCGGCACGAACTCTTCCCCCTCTCGCACGAATACGTGCGTTTGACCGGCGATGCGGCTGACGGCGGAAGAAGGCACCGAAACCCCCTCGCCGTCCGCCGACCCGCTGATGACGACCGTCACATTCTGCCCCGCGACGAGCCCGGGTGCGGAGGAAATGCTGGCCACCGCCATGACCGAGCGCGTGTCCACTTCGATGGACGGTGCAACCGATAGGATCCGCCCCCCTGCCGGCGCATCATCCGGCCCGCTGCCGGGCAGTTGCACTTCCACGCCCATGCCGGGGCGCACTTGCCGCGCCAGGCGCTCGGGCAACTGAAGTTCGATGCGCAAGGGGCCGGACGCTTCCACGATGAACGGCGCGGGGCCATCGCCCACCATCTCGCCGGTATCGATGCCGACATGCGATACGCGCCCGGCAATGGGCGCGCGCAAGGTCATGCTGCCATCGGGGCCGGTGCCTGTAAGCGCGACGAGGCGCTGCGCCTCGGCCACGCTGGCGCGGGCCTGGGCAAGCCGGGCATTGGCCTCGTCCGCGCGGGCCTGCGCCACGATACCTTCCTCGGCAAGCTGCCGCATCCGGTCCGCCTGCGCTTCTGCTACGGTCAATTCGGCACGGGTTCGGGCAAGCTCGCCGCTGATTGCCACCGGCTCCGTCGCGCGCACCAGCGCCAGCGGGTCGCCTCTGCGCACCGGCTGCCCTTCGATCACGTAGACCCTGATGGCAGCGCCCGGGTACGGGGATGTCACGGCGTGACGTGCGTCGGGGGGCAACACTATCCGCCCCGGGACGCTGCCAAGGGGTACACCACTCGCAACCTCGGCTGCGGCAGTCTCTATCGCGAGGCCGGTTCCCTGCTGCGTCTCAAGCGAAGCAGCATCGGGTTCGGGAGGGGACTCCGAACAGGAAGACAGGCCAAGCGCCAGCAGCGCGGGCAGGACGAGAGAGCGAGCGGCGCGTTTCATGGAAGGCATCAGTGCACTCCCAAGCTGACAACAACTTGTCAGTTTGCCAGCTTCCTGTCAGTTTCGCGTCCTAGACCATCGGGTATGAAATGCCCGCACCACGAAGGCCGCCCATGCGCGTGCTGCTTGTAGAAGACGACCCCGAACTCGGCCAGAGGCTGGGCGATCGTCTGCGTGCCGCCCATTACGCGGTGGACCTGGCCACCAACCGCGCCGAAGGCGAGGACTGGCCCGATCTGGATACGATGGCCGCAATCATACTCGACCTGGGCCTGCCAGACGGAGACAGTCTGGACCTGCTGCGTCACTGGCGCGCGCAGGGCGTGGACTGCCCGATCCTGATCCTCACGGCGCGCGGCAGTTGGCAGGACAAGGTGGAGGGCCTGAACCTGGGCGCAGACGATTTCGTGGTAAAACCGGTGCGGTTCGAGGAATTGCAGGCGCGCCTCCAGGCGCTCTTCCGTCGGCAAATGGGCAAGCGTGACAATACGCTCAAAGCGGGCAACCTGATGCTCGACCCGCTGGCACGCACGGTAGAGGATGGCGGCGTGCCCGTCTCGCTCAGCCGGCGCGAGTTCGGCCTGCTTCACCTGTTCATGCGACGTGCGGGCCAGGTGCTTTCGCAAAGCGACATACTTGAAAATCTCTACGATCTCGATGCCGAGCGCGAACTCAACACCGTCGAGGTGCTGGTGGGGCGTCTGCGCCGAAAGATCGGGAAGCAGCGGATCACGACCCTGCGCGGCATGGGCTACCGGCTCGAGGCATGAGCGAGGCCAGCACACCTTCGTCCGGTAGCCTGAGACTGCGCTTCCTGCTGGCGGTTACCCTGTGGGTGGCGCTCGGCATCGGCGGCATCTGGTTTACCGCAACGCGCGTCTTCGCGACCCACATCGAGGACATGTACCACGAGGAACTGGAAGTGCATGTCCGCGAACTGGCGCGCCTGGCGCGACTGGGTGCCGACGGCGTGCCGTACCTCGACCGTCCGCTTTCCGACCCGCGCTACGAAGAGCCGCTCTCCGGTTTCTACTGGCAAGTGAGCGTGCCGCGGCGCCCGGTTCTGAAATCGGGCAGCATGCTGCAAGGCAGGCTGGATGACACCATCGCCCATTCGCCGGATATCGCCCATATCGTGGAAACCGGCCCTACCGGTCCCGCCATCACCTACGGGATGGTGGAGATCGCTCCTGGCGGCGAAGAACTGCACATCGTGATCGCCACCGACCAGAGCGAACTGGATGAGGATATCGCGGACTTCACGCGTGACCTGACGATCTGGATGGCAAGCCTTGCGGCGTTGCTGCTGGCAACGGGGCTTGCGATTATCTCGTTCGGCTTGCGCCCGCTTCATCGTTTAGGCGAAGGGATCGCCCGATTGCGAGCCGCCAAGGCCGATCGGCTGGAAGGGCGCTATCCGAGCGAGATTGCGCCGCTGGTGGGCGATCTCAATGAATACATTGCGCAAAACAGCGCCATCGTAGCCCGCTCACGCGTTCAGGCCGGCAACCTTGCCCATTCCCTGCGCACGCCGCTGGCAGTGATTACCGACGAGGCCGAACGGCTAAGTGAAAGCGAACCCTGTGCTTCCAGCGGGCAGGCACTGCTCCATCAGGCGGAAGCGATGCGGCACCAGATCGAATATCAGTTGGCGCGCACCCGCTCTGCCATCGGGGCCCGCGTGCCGGGCCGCAAGACCATGCTACCTGAACTGATCGTACCGATCCTGAGTGCGATGCGTCGGCTCCATCCGGACAAGCAGTTCGATCTCGAGCCGCTGGACGCTCCGGCCCTGGTCTCGGTCGACCCGGTCAATCTGACGGAGCTTCTTTCCATCCTGCTGGACAATGCCGGCAAGTGGGCGCGGACAAGGGTTCGCGTAAGTTTGGAAATAGCTGGCGATGAGGAGTTTGCGATCGAAGTTCGGGATGACGGACCGGGGATGACGCAAGAACATATCGGGCGGGCCTGTGATATCGGCACCCGGTTCGATGAAAATGTGCCCGGATCTGGCCTGGGTCTGGCAATTGCGCGCGACCTTTGCGCCGATATGGGCAGCGAACTTCGGCTTATCTCCGGATGCGATGGCCTGACGGCTCGCATCACTTTCCCCGGCTTTCAGACAAAGTCGTAAGATCTTCGCGCCACTGATGCAATGCACGCTCCAGGTTTTCGCAATGGCCGAACTGGAGCGAGCGAAGAGCTGGATCAAGCGCTAGCGGGCCAAGGAGGCCGTTCGGTTGACGCGCAATTCCGATCGGCTTAGCTTGCCGATAGTTTCCTGTGCGAAGGCCGCGATATAATAACAGTATAAGAATCTCGCGAAGACGTGCGGAAATTGTCGTGCTGAGTTCTTCGCGAGGCAGGCCCATGTTCGTTTGCGCGTCCCGATTATTGGTTTCACGGCGAGCCGTCAGGCAGGCTGCAAGTCGTAGTGCCGAGGACCTTCCCATTTGAGGGACGTGCTGCAGCGAACAACATCGCGGCTGCGCGATCTTGGCTCCGCCACGACACTCTGCGGTAGCGTTCTGGCATGCTCCGTACCATCCTCCGCCCAGGTGCATGACGACGAGATCCTTCGGGAAATCATCGTCACCGCACAGCACCGCGAACAACGCCTGGAGGACGTGCCGATCGCGATGAGCGTCCTGAGTGGCGACGAACTGGCGCAGACAGGTGTACATACCTTGCAGGACCTTGGTGCCCGCGCGCCTGGCCTGGTTGTTACGAATTCAGTCAATTATGGCTTCGCGCCACTTTCCATTCGCGGCGTGGGCGGAGCGAACGGCGGCGGAAACATCTTCGCGGACGAGCCGGTCGCGGTCTACCAGGACGGTGCCTTCGTCGCCCGGCTCCGGATGTCGACTCTGGATCTGTTCGATGTCGATCGGATCGAAGTCTTGCGTGGCCCCCAGGGTGTGTTGTTCGGTCGCAACTCCACGGCTGGCGCGGTAATGATCCACACCGCAGCACCGACCGAGGATCTGTCCGGCTTCGTACGTGCCTCGGCTTCTTCCCTTGAGTCCTTTCGCCTGCAGGGTGCGGTATCGGGCCCCTTCGACGACGAGGACCGCATCCTTGTCAGGCTGGCGGCGAGCGGATCGCTCCGCGACGGCTTCGGCAGCAATGTTGCCGGGGAAAGACTGAACGGGGGGCGAGACGCTCGGGCCCGGATATCTCTCAGTTTCGCGCCCGATGCCGGTGTCCGGCTGGATCTGACAGGCGAAATCGGTCGCTCCAGAAACGAGCCGGGGACCATAGCGATTGCTGATCTCTCCGACGTCAGCGACGAAAATACCGGTGCTTCCGGCAGGAACGTGGTCTACCCTTTCGTCCCGCGGCAGGGCTTGCCGCAAATTCTGGAAGCCGGTCGTTTTGCCCTCAACCGGCCCACTTTTACCGAGCTTCGGGGAAACAGCCTCACCGCTCGCGGCGAGCTGGAACTGGGGGACCAGACCCTGGTCTCGATAACGAATTACAGAGACTGGCGACTGTGGGGCATGCAGGATTCCGACGGAACGGCAATCGATCCGCCCGAGCCTATGCTCGTCCAGGGGGAGATCGGAAATCTCGGCGATAATGCAGCAGTGCTGCGGGACAGCCAATTCAGCCAGGAACTGCGGCTCGCATCGGACCTGTCAGGCCGGTTCAGCTGGATGATCGGAGGCTTCTATTTTCAGGAAACCAACCGCGCCGAGGTGGCGATAAACAACAGGTTGGCCGGTCCGGGGGGCGGCGGAACCGTAGCTACGTTTCGCACCAGTCAGAAGACCAGGAGCCTAGCCGGTTTTTTCGATCTGTCATTCAGGCTTACCGAGGCCCTCAGCCTCTCGGGCGGGCTCAGGTACACGAATGAGCGGAAGCACTTCCTCAATAGTCTGACGGTAGCGCAGATTAACGCCTTCGACCCGCCGGGAGACGCGGTCTTCGCCGCAGGCCAGCTTCTTGTCCGCGCGCCGGATCTCGATCGATCGCGTGACGAGACCAACCTCTCCCACCGCCTTGTCCTGGACTGGGAGCTTGCCGAGGGAGTTCGCGGCTTCGCGAGCCACAACAGCGGCTTCAAGTCCGGCGGTTTCAACGCCTTTCGCGGGATCGATCCCGAGTTCGCGTCCGAGCACAACGATGCCTTCGAGATCGGACTGAGGACCGATCTTGCGCCCTGGTTGCAGGTCGACCTCACCGCCTTCCGCTACGCCTATCGCAACATGCAGGTTCGCACGCCCGTGCCGACCGGAGGCGTAGGGATCGAAACCCTCGCCCGCGCCAGATCGCAGGGGCTGGAAGTCGAATTGAGAGCGGTGCCGCTGAGCGGCCTGACATTCGACGCGAGCCTCGCCCTGCTCGACACCTCAATCCGCGAAGGGACTCTGAGCGCACTTAGAGAGGACTGTTTCGTTCTCGGCACCGCTCCACCCGTCACGCAAGTCGACGTCAGCGGTAACGAACTGACGCGCGCCCCACACCTGCAGGCCTACGCCTCCGGCGAGTATCGATGGGCCGTCGGCGATCTTCGGGCGAGTGCGCGACTTGCGGCACGATACCAGGGGAGCGTGCATTTTCTGGAGACGAACCAGGAAAGCCCCACATTTCGTGGAGGCGCCTGGCACGAGATCGACTTGCGACTGGCCCTTGAACATCCCGATTCCGAATGGGAAGTCGCCCTGCTGGGCCGCAATCTGACCAACAGCCGTGCTTTTACCCAGATCACCGCCTTCTTCGGGCTTCCCAACGGCGCCCTCAACACCCCGCGTTCGGTCGAACTGGCACTTGTCCGGCGGTTCTAAGAGGACGGCACAAGCAATCTTCGCGGCAAGCAATCCAAAGAGCAAGTAAACTTGTTCTTCAGAAGCTCTTTGGTTATAAGAAATTAACCATTATTCTTTCGATCCATCGACTGTTGGAAAGCATTACTCAAAGGACTGAATAGATCGGAAAAAAGCAACCAAATTACGGTGGGCTTTAGGAGTAACGGAGGGGGCGCGTGGCACATAACGGGGGTACCGATTGCTCGGCCTACCGGCTCGGCACTTTCCAGATCGAACCTTCCCGAAATCTGATCAGGGATGGTTCCGGCCGCTTCAGGGTAGAGCCAAGGGTCATGGATGTGCTCTGCTCCCTGGCCCGGCGTGAAGGCGAGGTTGTTTCCCGCGTCGAACTGATCGATCAGCATTGGGGAGACCAGTTCGGAGGCGACGAGAGCCTGACCCGGGCGATCTCCCAACTGCGCAGGGCGTTCAAGACCGCTGGTGCGGAGGAACCCTACATCGAGACAATCCCGAAACGTGGCTACCGGCTGCGGCAGCCGGTGAGAGGTCTACACCGCCAGAACGAAACAGCTCTCGGCGGGAAAGACCACGCCGAGGTGAACGACGCGGAAAAGTCCGCGCAGCCTTTGCCGCTTGGCTATTCGGTCGCGGTCGTTCCGCTGCGAAGCTCAGGCGGGTCGGTGGAAGAGGCGCTTGCGGAAGATCTGGGGCACGACCTCGTCCAGATGCTTTCGCGCACGCCGCATCTGCGGGTTGCAGCCTATTCCGGCTGTTCGAAAGACCAATTGGATCAATCAGGCGCGAGAGAGCTGGGACGCTTGCTGAATGTCCACTATCTGGTCTCCGGTTCAATCTTTCGCAGCGACGACCAACTCACACTCAGGATCGAGCTTATCCATACCATCGCCAACCGGCACATTCTCTCCTGGAAGCTGCAAGAGCAGACCGCGCGCTTCCTCGCCAACCTTGACAGTTTCATTCTCGACCTCTCCACGCCGATCATAAGCGAGATACAGATCTCCGAGGCATCCCTTGCCCACACCCGCGACCCGGACGAAGTGTCCGCCTATGCCGCGGTCTGTTCGACAGAGATGCTGCGCACCGCCTATTCCTCCCAGCGCGCCCGCGAAATCATCGACCACCTCGAACACGTGATCGAACGTGAACCGGAAAACGCGTTCGCGCATGCATCCCTTGCCATGCAGTTGACCCAGAACATCGTGAGCGGGTGGAGCGAAACGCCCGCCGAAGACGTAGGAAAAGCGGCCCTCCACACGAAGCGCGCACTCAATCTCGCGCCGCTCGACCCCGATGTTCAGGCAGCGGCCGGGATCGCTGCATTCATGAAAAGGGAGGACGAGCTGGCACTGCAATTCCTCCGGCGCTCTCTCGCAAGCAATCCGAACAATCCCCACACGCTTGCCGCTCTTGGATTCCAGGTCGGCATTGCCGGAGACCACGACGCGGGAATCAACATGGTACGCACGGCTGAGAAGCGCGCATCCCATCACCCGCGCTACTCGGTCTGGGCGATGTATCGCGGCAACGGTCTTCTTGCCGCAGACCGCGTCGACGAGGCTGTAACGGCCTATCGGCAGGCCATCGATCGAAACCCGAATTACCACCTGCCGCACATTCTGATGGCAACGGCTTTCATTCTCCTCGAACGCTTCGATGAAGCCTTTGCCGCAATCGCAGGTACGCGGGAAGTGTGTCCCCAGTACTCGCTTCACAACTGGCAGTCGTTGCTGAGGAAATTTCCCGAACTCTACCGGGAGCGCATGGACACGGCCGAGATCCTCGCAGAGTGCGAGAAAGCGTGGAGCGCCCCAAACCAGTGAGGTTGGCGACAGCGACCTTGGTCCATCATGTTTCCATCAGGTTTTCTTCGGCCAAAAATTCGGCAGGTATCAGGATTTTCGGTGTGAATTCTCCGATCAAGACTTTGCGCGGGCCAATCCGCGAAGAGATCCGAGGAGGAAACAATGCTCACCATCAAGACTGGTATCATCTCGACAATTGCCTTCGTTGCGCTCGGCGCGACGACTTCCGCAGCAGCACAGGATCTCGTCGTCCGCGAGAACGGGGTGCATTCGATCGAAGTGAGGTTTGGTGATCTCGACGTCCAGAGTGCCGACGGGCAGCGCCGTCTGGAATCGCGGATCAGGGCTGCCGCAAGGCGCGTGTGCGGCGATGCACCGAAGAGGCTTTCGCTCGAAGAGACAATGGATATCCGCAACTGCGTGAACCTGGCGAGGGACGGCGCGATGACAGCGCTGGCTTCCAACACCAGCGAACGGATCGTCGTCGCCGTTCGCTTCGAGGACGACAGCACTCGCCAATAGCAATAGGGGCATTGCACCCAAGTTCGCAGGCGTCGGCTGTTCCCGCGCCTGCGAACTGCATTTCAATCATGGTTTGACGTCGAAACTGACGCTTCCAAATCCTGCATCACCGCATTCCTTGATTTCGCAACGAATTTGCAGGTAGGCTCCTTTCCGGTGAATGTCGGCTCATTGCACGGCAGGATGGAGAGACACGATGCCGCGATTCGACGTTGAGGCTTTCATCGATCGGCAATCGATCGGAAGGCCGCAGATGACCGTCCTTCTGGTCTGCCTGCTGGTATGCTTCATCGACGGCTTCGATATCTTCATGGTCGGCAAGATCGCGCCCGCCATCGCGGAGGGTTTTGGCGAGCCATCCGAGGCAATGACCTTCCTGTTCCTTTGCCAGCAAATCGGTCTGGCCGTGGGGGCCTTCCTGGTCGCCCCGCTGGCAGACAGGTTCGGCAGGCGCAACATGCTGGTTTTCGCATGCGCGACCTTCGGTCTGATCACCGTGGCCAGCGTCTATGCGCAAACGCTGTTCCAGCTCTCGATCATGCGCGGCATCGCTGGCGTGTTCATGTCGGCCGGCCTGCCCATGGCGCTCGCGCTTATCTCGGAAGCGACGCCGAAGAAGCGGCGCTCCACCTTCATCGCGATCGCCCTGGCAGGATATTCCAGCGGCAGCGCGGCCAGCGGTGCCGTGGCGGCGTGGCTTATCGACATCTACGGCTGGCAAAGCGGCTTCTGGATCGGCGGTATCGTCCCCTTGCTTTGCGTTCCCTTGCTGATGTTCCTTGTTCCGGAGTCGCTGAAGTACCGCACGGAGCGCGATCCCACCGACCCGCGCATTGCCAATACCATCATGCGGATGGACCCCTCGGCCTCGCTGTCGGGTGACGAGCTTTTCGTACTCGGCGAGAACGAGGCGACGGCGAAGAAAGCACGACTGCTCGACGTGTTCCTTGACGGACGCGCCTGGATGACCGGTATCATCTGGGCAGCCTGCATGCTGAGCATGGCCAACATCGCCCTGCTCGCCGCCTGGCTGCCGACCTTTTTCCAGGAGATGGCCGGCGTACCGATCCAGGAGTTCGCCATTGTCGCGATGATTGCCTATATCGGCGGCGTGGTCGGCACCCTGACGATTGGCTGGCTGATGGATCGCATTCGCGCGACAACGCTGATCCCGATCTATTTCGTGGGTCTCTCCATCGCGATCCTGCTGATGGCTCGGATCCCTTTCGAAGCACCTCTGTTCATCGTGGTCCTGTTGCTCTGGAGCTTTACCCAGACCGGTGCCCAGGGTGGCCTCAATACGCTCATCACCCAGGTATACCCACCGCGGATGCGCTCAACCGCACTGGGATGGTCTGGCGGTGCGGGGAGGATCGGCGGCGTAATCTCGCCCCTTTTCGGCGGCCTGGCCATCGCACAGAACTACTCGCTGGAGTTTACCCTCGGCTGCATCGCGATCGTTCCCCTCGTGGTGGCGATACTCGTATTCCTGCTCGGCAAGACGAGCTATGCGCAGCGTACGGCGCCGGTTGCGGCGACGGGATGAACCGCGCCGTCATCAGCGATCCCGGCTCCAGACCCTGGTTCGAAGGTTATCTTAAGGCGTTCAATGCCCGGGATTACGACGGCTTCGCCGCTTTCTACGCTCAGGACGTCGCCTTCCGTGGCCAGGCCGCGAGCCTCGACGGGCGCGATGCCGTCATGAATTTCTATCGCGACGTCCACCGCCGGCTGGACGAACACATCGACCTCTTGGGCTACGTCGGCTCACCCTCGCTCGCTGCAGCCGAGATCAGGACGACCCTCGTCGCCCGCGAGGACTGGCCCGATTTTCCCACAGGGCCCCTTGAGAAAGGCGATCGGAGGCAGAGCATCAACTTCGCCTTCTACGATATCGGGAACGGCCTTTTCACCCGCATCCGATCTGCTCGTTTCGCCCGCCTCTGAACCGAACGGCGCGCTCAGCCCTTGGAACGTGTCGTGCGGATGTGGGTGAATTTCCCGTCGGGGCCGATCGTGTAGAAAATGAAGCTCTCGATAAAGACCTTGTCCCCCTTTTCCATCGGCCCGACCATGAAATCCGGCCAGTCTTCCAAGGCTTCGAACTCGGTTTCGATGATGCAGGCAAGCCCCTCTTCGTCGAGAACGACCTGGGTGACGGTGAGCGTTTCCTTCACCCGCGCAAAAACCTCGGTGTAGAAGTCGCGGATACCCTGCCTGCCCTTGATGAAATGCCTGCCACCAAGGTCGAACTCCACGTTCTCGGCGTAGAATGCAGTGAAGGCATCGAAATCGCCGCGATTGAATGCACCGATATAATTCTCGAGCCATTCTTTCTTCGTCATCAAGTTTCTCTCCTGTGATGGCTCACGAATTCTGTGCCGATGCCATGCGGCGTGATGCGAGATAGAAGTGGATCGCCGCCCAGGCATAAAGCGCCGTGCCCGACATCAGCGCATATCGCACCCCCTGGGCGGAGGCCCGCGTACATTCGGGCGACATCGCCTCTGCCGAACACGCCGCGCCGAATTCGCCGCCGAACACCATCGATGCGTAGACGTCGCTGACGAAGCCCATGATCGGCGGGCCCAGCCCGATCCCCAGCAGCGAGGAGACAAAAAAGAACACGAAGGCCGCCGTCGCTCTCATGCGGGCCGTCACCATGTTCTGGAATGCCACCAGCGTGGGAATCTGGTGAAAGAACAGGCTTGCTCCGCCGCAGATCTGGAAAGCGAGACCGATGCGTGGGTCGCCCAGACCGTATCCCAGCAGGTAGAACGGCACCGACAGCGCGACACCAATTGCCGGGAGCAGCCCGTACCAGCGCGCCGATCGCCGCCCGATGAAATCGATCGTGAAGCCGCCGAAGGCGAACCCGCTGGAAGCGGCGATACCGGTGAGGATGGCGATGTAAACGGCCGCCTCATCGAGGGGGAGGCCGTGAACGCGCATGAAGAACGGCGCTACGAACGCGCCGCCACCGAACAGGCCCATCGTCACCAGCGCAAGCGCGATGATCATGTGCCGGAATTCCGGCCGATCCCACATCATCCGCAAGACGTCGCCAAGCGGCGGCGGTGTCTCGTTCTCGTCGGGCGGCGTCTCGTCGCACATCCCGCGCTGCGGCTCTCGCAGGGAGAGCTTGAACAGGATGGCCACCAGGATGCCGGGCCCGGCCACGACCATGATCGCCGTGCGCCAACCGTATTCCTGCGCGATGTAACCCGCCGCTAGTGCGCCGCAGAAAGACCCTACGGGCGAGCCGAGCTTCATGATCGTCATGGCGCGGCCGCGTTTTTCGGCCGGGAAATGATCGGCGAGCAAAGAGACGCTTGGCGACTGCACCCCGGCCTCCCCGATGCCCACACCGATGCGGCAGAGGAACAACTGGACGAAGTTGCCGGCCATCCCGCACAGCACGGTGAAGCCCGAGAACAGGGCTACCGAGACCGAAATGATGGTCACTCGGCTGCGCCGTTCGGCCAGGCGCGCAATCGGCAGGCCGAGCGTGGAATAGAGGATCGCGAACCCAAGGCCCGACAACATGCCGAGCTGGAAATCGGATAGTCCGAGGTCTTCCTTGATCGGCTGCGCCAGCGTCTGCACGATGACGCGGTCGATGTACCCGAAGGCGGCCGTCAGCAGCACCAGGGTGAGCAACCACCCCCGGTAGTGCGGCCCGAAGCTGTCGCGTCCGCCGCTGGCCTGGCTGATCGCCGCCACGGCTCCTAACCTGCCTCGATCTGGCTATACCGGCGTCCGGTCGCAGCCTCCGCCGTCACTGTGCGGCCTCCTTGCGGGCCGGTTTGCCGGTTTTCGTCTTCATCGTAAGCTCGCCCTGCCAAGGCACCTCGTTCATGTCGGTCCAGGCGTTGACGTGAAGTTCCTCGAACAGCCACTTGCCTTCCTCTTTCACGATGACATCCTGCCGCGTACCGATGCCGAACACGAAATTGGTATTGTACTGCACGTTGAACTGCAGGATCTGGAAGAAGCACTTGCAATCGATCTTGCCGTCATCGCGCGGCGTCATCAGATGCGTGTTCATCGTGTGCTGGCGCCCGTACCACCAGCTCTGCCGGTCATACCACAGCGATTCGAGGTTCTTCCGGATCGCATCATGGCCCTGCACGCGCCCCTGCCAGAGGTGGTCGAAGAACGCATCCCTGGAGAAAGCCGAAAGGGCCATGTCCGCGTCGGCCAGATCGATGCCCCACGCATAGCGCGCGTAAAGATCCTGAATCTCCCAGCGATCTTCCGAGGTAATTGTCCAGTCTGCCATTCTTCCTCCCAACCCGACAGTCGTGGTGCTGCCTGCCTGACTTGCCGGGCGGCCCACCGTCTTTGTCCAAGAATGCTAACGAAGCTTGACTAATCAAGCAATGCCCTTGATTCCTCAACGAGGAACGTGGACAAGTTGCAGGAAAACATGACCGGACGGCACCAATCCATTGATCGGTCGGCAGCGAACGCCCGGCAAATTCGAGGGAAGGACAAGACCATGACGCACGATGACAGCCACCCACACCCTTTCACCCCGAAGCTGGAGTTCGCTTTCACCGTCGCGATAGAATTGACGCCGCCCATCTGGGTGGAGCCCTCCAGCCAGGGCGCGACGCGCGCCGGTGTCTGGGCAGCCAGCGGCACATTCGAGGGACCGCGGATCAAGGGACGCGTGGTGCCGATGAGCGGCGGGGATTTCCCGCTCGTGCGCCCGAACGGCGTGATCGATTTCGACGCGCGCTACTTTCTCGAGGCCGACGATGGCACGCCCATCTACCTGCAAAGCCGTGGCTATCGCTGGGCAGAGGGCGATGCGATGGACAAGATGGCTCGCAACGAGCCGGTCGAGCCGCACGAATATTACATGCGCGTCAGCCCGAAGTTCGACGTGCCCGAAGGCCCGCACGACTGGCTTGCCAAGCATATCTTCATCGGCGTGGCCGAGAAAATTCCGAAGGCGAACCGCATTCACTATTTCATGGTGCTATGATGGGCGTCTCCCATGGCCAAGTGCCCGCTCATCTGGAATTCGCATTCGAGACGAAGGTGTTCTTCCGCGCCGACCGCTGCATCTTCGGTCCGGTGCCCGGCGGCCATCACCAGGGTTACACACCGTGCATCGGCGGAGAGATCACCGGGCCGGCGCTAACGGGTGAAATAGTTCCGGATAGCGGAGCCGACTATGCCGACGTCCGGCCCGATGGCACGGTGGTGATCAATTCGCATTACCTGCTTCGGGCCAAGGACGGCACCAACATCTACATCAACAATCGCGGTTACCTGGTACCGTCCGCAGAAGGCGAAGGCGAAGTGATCGGCGGTGTTCGCCAGCCGGCCTATTTCCGGTTCACGCCGACTTTCATTGTCCCCGAAGGGCCGCTCGGCTGGTTGGCAAGGACCGTTTTTGTCGGCGCTGGAAGACGGTGCACCGATCCCGATCATTCGATCTTCAGCTACTACGCCGTGCGCTGATCGTCCGGCACGCGGCTTGGCAGAACTGAAAAATAGATGGGCCGGTGCGATGCACCGGCCCATTTTGTTTCCGACCTGTCGGACCTGGCGCGCTTAGAAACGCAGCCGCGCACCCACGCGATAGGTTCGCCCGACCACATCATACAACACGTTGTTCGTCGGGCCGAAGCTGGACGGCAGATCGACCGGCGGATCCTTGTCGAACAGGTTGTTGACGACGCCGTATATCTCGAGGCTCCTGTCGCCGTCGCTCCAGAGATCATAACTGGCGTTGAGGTTGACATAGGTCCACGCGCCAACGGAATTGTCGCTGATCGAGTTGTTCAGGAGCGGGTCGTATCCGTCCTGGCCAGGCCCGACCAGAGAGGCGTTGTAGACGCCGCCTGAAATATGCCGGACCTGCACCTGCGCCTCGAACGGCGTCCCGGTATAGCTGAGATAGCCGTTGATGATGTAGCGCGGCACGCCCGAAGGCTGCGACACGGGCGAGCCATTCATGCCAGCGCGATCCACGACACCGCCGGCATCCTCCGTGATCAGGTCGTCCACGATCGTGCTAAGCACCCGCAGCGAAACATCGCCCTCGCCCGAACCGAAGAGGTCGTAAGTCGGCACCGAATACTGGAACTCGATGTCGAAACCGCGCGTGATGAAGGTGTTCAGGTTGAGATTGAAATTCCGGATCTGCGTGATCTCGTTCGAATCGGGATCGCGATCGATGAACTGGCAGTATTCCGGTGAATCGTTGAAACAGCCCGAGACGATGACCTGCGCGCCAAGCGTGGACACGGCATTGTCGAGCTTGATGTCATAGTAGTCGAAGGCAAACCGAAGCGATCCGAGGCCGATATCGGGCTGGAGCACGATGCCTGCCGTCCACGTGTCGGCGACTTCGGGGTCCAGCATCGCGTTGCCGCCCAAAAGCACCGGAGACAGGAACTGGGTGTTGCCGAATTCCGGATCGTTCACCGACTGGAACGAGGATTGCAGGGGTCCGAAAAGCTCGAACACGTTGGGCGCGCGAATGTCACGCGAACGGGTTGCACGCAGGCGAACCCATTCCAGCGGCGCCCAGTCTGCGCCAACCTTCCACGTCGTTACCGTGCCCGAATTGCTGTAGTCGGTCAGGCGAACAGCGCCGTTGAGCTCCGCCGTCGAGGTAAGCGGCAAGGCTGCTTCGACGAAGCCTTCCCACACATCGACTTCGCCATCGATCGGGGAGCCCGGTCCGGTGTAGAACTGCAATGCCCGCGAAATCGGATCGGCGGTTCCGTTGGCAATGTCCCGGCGGAATTCGACGCCGGTAGCCACTGCCAACGGTCCCGCCCACAGGTCCACAAGATCACCCTGCGCCGCCAGGGAAGCTACGTGCTGGGTAAGCTTGGTGTCCTGCATCACGGTGCCGGTGACGTAGTCGATCGCCGCCGGGGACGGACTGCCCTCCCCGAACGGGTTGAGCGGTACGCAGCCGGCGGCATCAGGATTGCCCTGCAACACCGCGCGGCAGACCGGCAGGTTGGTTTCGGGATCGATCACCGAATCGATGGCGAAAGCCACGCGCGGCGTGATCGTGGTATTCCGACCGATCTGGGAATAGTTGGTCCGCCCGTACTGGTAATAGGCGTCAAGCGTCCAACTGGAGCCGAGATCGGCGCTAAAGCCAGTAGCGATGCGATAGGTCTCACGCGTGACTTCGCCGACTTGCGGCCCGATGTCGTTCCACATGCGCCCATAGGGCAGCGCGGCGATATTGAACTGGTCGAAACGCGCGCGCACGCTGTCGGGAAGGAAGGCGTTGTCGCGAAAGATCGGCTGGCCCGCGATCGTGGCGATATCGCGGCGCTGGGCCCCGATCGTGCTTGCCTCGACCCGGCCGTAGGAGCCTTCGAGGAAGGCCGTCACGGCATCCGTCACGTCATACTCGACATGGGCGTAGGAATTGATCCGGTCGCTGGGGCTGGAAATCGGGAAGTTCTGATAGAAGGCCAGTTCCTGGTCCCGGTTCGCTCCGCCCCCGCTCTGGAAAATACCGGCCCCGAAATAGGTGCCGTAGTCGTGCTGGCGCGTCTCGCCGCCAGGCAGCACTTCCAGTCCACGGAATGGGCCGGCGATGAATATGCCGTTGAACGTACCCAGCGCGACGCTGATGTCGGGCAGGACGAGAACCGCGGGATCGCCCTGCGACACGCGGCCCAGCGAAGGATTGGACGGGTCGATAAGTGGGTTGCTGACGGTGTTGTAGGTGAGCGCGCACCAGTCCCGGGAGTAGCAATCCCCGGTTCCCTCGTCGTGGATGTACTCGATCCCGCCGACGATATGTCCGCGGCCGCCGGCGAAACTCGTCCCGCCAGCCACCGAGTAGACCAGTTCCTCGTCATCGCCAGCGTCGGCGATGCCATATTGGACGTTGGCGCGGATGCCTTCCAGGTCCGTGTTGATAATGAGGTTGACGACGCCGGCCACGGCATCCGAACCGTAAGCGGCAGAAGCGCCCCCGGTGACGACTTCCACTCGCTCCAGCAGCGAAGTCGGGACCATGTTCAGGTCCACCGCACCTGCGGGGGCAAACGAACTGCCCTGCACAGTGGCCGGCACCACGCGGCGCCCGTCGATCAGAACCAGCGTGCGGTTCGCGCCCAGGCCGCGAAGGTCGGCGGTATTTGCACCGATGTTGTTCTGGAAGATCGCGGTGGTGGCCGGGGTGCTCTGCGGCCTGAACGCAGGAATGTCGTTCAGCACCTGGGCGACATTGCTCACGCCCTGGCGTTCGATCTGCTCGTTCCCGACGACCGTTACCGGCGTGGGCTGGGCAAATCCGTCGCGAGCGATCCGGGAGCCGGTAACGACGATTGGCTCACCGCCGGTGTTGAGGTCGTTGGTGGTGCCCGCGTTGCCCGGCAGCGTCATTTCCTCGCCGTCATCGTTATCCGCGTCCTGCGCATAGGCAGGAGACGCCCCCAGCACGATGCCGAGCGCTATGGCGCTCATGCAGGTCGTGCGCCGGAACTTGCTTGTAAAACTGGCTCTCATTCTTTCCTCTCCCATCTGCTTCCCGCAGATTCTCCTTGCGCTCCCCTGGCCGGTTCGAGCTGGCGGGGGCGATTGGCTCTTTCCGCCCCGACACTCTCTCAATGCCGGAGCAACTGAACTTGGGCGTGATTGTCAGTAGCTATTCTTGATTTGTCAAGAAGCTGACGAAGAACCGTGGCGCATTCGCGTTTTTTTGCTTGCGAGAGCGGGGTTTCAGGAGATGTCGACGCGCTGCACGAGTTTCAGCAAGGCTGCGTCGAGTGCCGCTTTTTCCGCGGAATCGAGATCCTGCAGGAGCCACTGGAAATATTCCAGCCGGGAGCTTCGTGCCCGGTCGTACAGGGCCTGTCCTTTTTTCGTGATCGCAAGGATCAACTTGGTACGGTTCTCAGGGTTCTTGCGCCGCGTTATCAGCCCTTTGCGCTCGAGTTCCTTGGCCGCGCGGCTGACCTCAGCTGCGTCCGATGCGGCGGCGTCGGCGATCCTGCTGGAATTCGACTCCCCGAGCACGACAATGTGCGCGAGGACTCGCCACTCAGCGGCGGTAAGGCCAGTGCTTTCGCGCAACTGGCGGCTTGTCTGACGGTCGATGAAGCGAGACAGCAGGACCAACCGATAGGGAATGTGATCCGGCCCGAGAAGAGGCCAAGTCTCTGGAATCTTAGATATTTTCTTGTCCTCCCTGTGCCAGTCAGTAAATTTATCCTCGGCGCAGAACCTTGCCAAGGGCAAATTAGTTGATTAGTCAAGATTGCATGGCCACTTTCACGACCTTCCAGCCGATCATGCGTCCGGGTGTCGATCCGGCGAGCGCTCCCAACAAGCCCCCCCTCCCCCCGCTGGGGTATGACCGGCGGGAAGAGCAAGACCTTGTCATCGAGCGAAATATCGGCGTGCCCCTGCGCGACGGCATCACGATCTATGCCGACCTTTACAGACCCCGGGGCGCTGCCGGAGAGGCGGACCTTCCACTGCTGCTGGCTTGGGGACCGTACGGGAAGCACGGGCTGACGAACCAGGTTTTCTGGCCGCTGTCCGGCGTCAATCCCGAATGGCTTTCAACGCTGACGCCGTTCGAAGGACCGGACCCTGTCTGGTGGGGTTCTCGCGGATACGCCGTCGCCGTGGTCGATCCTCGCGGGGCCTGGCAATCGGAAGGCGACTTCCATCACAACGGCCTGCAGGAAGCGGAAGACTGTTACGACACGATCCAGTGGTTCGCCGACCAGGCGTGGTCGAACGGCAAGGTCGGGATGACGGGCGTCTCCTACCTCGCGGCAATCCAGTATTACGTGGCTCCGCTCAAGCCGCCAGCGCTGGTGGCGATCAACCCCTGGGAAGCATTTTCGGACTGGTACCGTGAGTTCGCCTATCACGGCGGCATTCCCGAAACCGGATTCATCCCGCGCGCCAGCGACAACATCCGCTTTTCCTTGGGTCGCACCGAGGACACCTGGGCAAATGTGCAGGCGCACCCGCTCATAGACGACTACTGGCGGTCGAAAGACATTCCCCTCGAGGAAATCGATATCCCCGCTTACGTCGTGGCGAGCTGGTCTGACCAGGGACTGCACCTGCGCGGGACGATCGAGGCATGGCGGCGCATGGGTTCGGCCAAGAAGTGGCTCGACGTCCATGGCCAGAAGAAGTGGGCGCACTACTACATGGATCAAAGCCGGGAGCGGCGCCTCGCCTTTTTCGATCATTACCTGAAGGGCAAGACAACACAGGTGAGCCAGTGGCCGCCCGTTCGCATCGAGGTGCGCGACCAGGCAGGCAGCGCGACGGAGCGTGCCGAAGGAAATTGGCCGCTGGAGCGGACCGAGTACAGGCCGCTCTGGCTCGATGCGGGAAGTGGCACGCTCTCGCGCGACAAACCCTCAGGTGAAAGCAAGGCCCGCTACGAGTCCGAAAGTGGCCGCGCCACCTTCGACATCGTCTTCGATGAAGACACGGAATTCACCGGGCACATGAAGCTGCGCCTCTGGGTAGAAATCGAGGAAGGCGAAGACGCGGACCTGTTCGTAGCGGCGCAGAAACTGGATGCTGACGGGCAGCACACCGGCTTCACGTTCTACGCCTTCTACGAAAACGGGCCTGTCGCATTGGGCTGGCTGCGCGCCAGCCACCGGCAGCTGGACACGCAGCGAAGCCAGGACTGGCGCCCTGTCCACACCCATACCCAAGAGGACTTGCTGACGCCGGGAGAGGCGGTCCCTGTTGATATCGAACTCTGGCCCTCGTCCACGCGGTTCCGCGCCGGAGAGACTCTTCGCATCGTGGTGCAGGGATCGGACATCTACACGGACAGCAAGCCGAACCTGCCGTTCGCGCGCCACGAGAACCTGCGCAATAGCGGACACCACGTGATCCATACCGGCGGCCGCTACGATTCGCACCTGCTGGCACCGATCATCCCGGAATAACGCGAAAGGCGGGACAGTCTCGCTGCCCCGCTTCTCCTTCTAGTTCTTCGCAGCGTCCCTGGCTGCGCGGTCCATTGCGAGAACCGGATTCTCTGCACTGGATTCGCGCCCCGGCAGGAATTCGTTGAGAATGCAGCGCTTGGCAAACAGCCACTCGCCATCCTGTCTCACCAGTTCGTCTTCGTAGATGCCGAAGCTGCCGACCTCCGGCGTCAGGCGACCGGCCTCGTTGCGCGGACCGCCGTTCGATACCTCCCACCAGAAGGCACGGGTCCAGGCCCTGTCCCCCTCGACCCGGATCACCGTTTGCCCAAGCACGTGGCGCAGCACGCCCGGGTTGCCATCCACGTCGCAGTAGATCTCCACGATCCGCTCCTTGAAGCCCCTGATCGCCTCAACGATGTTGTCGCGCCCCACCAGCGTGCCGCGCGCGTATACGAACACGGCATCCTCGGTGAGCGTGGTGGCGAAGGTGTCGAAATCGTTCCAGTCCAGCGCGAACAGGTAACGCGCCATCAGGTCCTCGATTGCAGCCTTGTCGGCGGCGTATTGCACCGCGTCTGTCTGTGTCATGCGCTCTCTCCGTGTTATCCGTCAGCCAAGGTTGACCGTCACCGATTTGATCTCGGTGAAAGCTTCCACCCCGGCACGACCGTTCTCGCGGCCCCAGCCCGATTGCTTGAAACCGCCCAGCGGCATCGCCGGGTCCGGCCCGCCGCCTGCGCCATTGATGTTGACCATGCCGGACTTGATCCGGCGCGCCATTTTCAGGCCACGGGTAATGTCCTGCGTGAAGACCGATGCGTTGAGGCCGTACTGGGTATTATTGGCTGCAGCCGCGATGGTTTCCAGGTCGTCGTCGCCGAATGTCATCGTAGCGAGTACGGGGCCGAAGATTTCCTCCTCCACCGCTTTCATGCCTGCAACGGTATCGGTCAGCACGGTCGGCTGGACGAAATAGCCGCCTTCCGCACCCTCGACGTCTGCCTTGTCACCGCCGGTGTACACCTTCGCTCCTTCACTGAGCGCACTTTCGATGTAGCCAGTGACGCGCGCGAACTGCGTATCGCTGACCAGCGGGCCCATTCGCGTTTCGGGATCGAGGCCGGAGCCGACCTTGAGCGACTTGGCCATCGCGGTCACGCCTTCCAGAACCTGGTCCCGCACCTTCTCGTGCACGAACAGGCGCGATCCGGCAGCGCACACCTGCCCGGCGTTGCCGAAGATACCCATGGCCGCGCTGGGGATGGCCTTCGAAAGGTCGGCATCGTCGAAGATGATGACGGGAGACTTGCCCCCCAGTTCCAGCGTCACGCGCTTCAGGTTGCCGGTGCACGCCTTGACGATCTGCTTGCCGGTGTCCGTCGAGCCGGTGAAGGAAATCTTGTCGACCAAGGGATGCTCCACGAGGGCCGCCCCGGCAGTTTTTCCGAACCCGGTCACGATGTTCACCGCGCCTTCGGGGAAGCCTGCTTCCGCCACCAGTTCGCCGAGGATCGCAGCGCTCAGCGGTGTTTGTTCGGCGGGCTTGAGCACGATGGTGCAACCGGCTGCCAGCGCCTGCGCCATCTTGGCCACGCTCATCACGAAGGGGAAGTTCCACGGCACGATCCCGCCGACCACGCCCACCGGTTCGCGCTGCGTGAATGCGTGGAACTCGCCGGGGTGGGAGGGCGTGAACGTCTCGCCATTGATTTTCGTCGCCCACCCGGCGTTGTATCGCAACGCCTCGGACGCGGCCATGACCGCGCCGAAATAGCCCATCATCAGCGGCATGCCGTTGTCGAGCGTTTCGGTCAGCGCGATGCGGCTGCCGTTCGCCTCGATCAGTTCGGCCAGCTTCATCATGATGCGGGCGCGCTGTGCAGGTGGCATGGCAGGCCAGGCGCCGGAGTCAAAGCACTTGCGCGCGGCTTGCACGGCAAGGTCAATATCCTCGGCTCCGCCCGACGCGGCATGGGCAAAAACCTTGCCGGTGGCCGGATCGACCACCTCGAAAGTCTCACCGGACTTGGCGGCGGTGAACTTCCCGCCGATGAAAAGCTCGCGCGGTCTTGCGGCCAGATCCTGCTTCAAATCGGGCAGGATGGACGTATCGACGGGCATGGGAGGCGGTGACATGGCTGTTCTTCCTGTTCAGGCTGCTTGTTCGGTTCGGTGATGTTCGGCCGGCAGGGCCGGTTTGCCGAGGATCATGTCGGCGGCCTTTTCCGCCACCATGATCGTGGGCGCATTGGTGTTTCCTCCCGGCACGGTCGGCATGATCGAGGCATCGACGACGCGCAGCCCCTCCACGCCGTGTACGCGCAGTTGCGCATCGACCACGCTGTTGGACCCGCTGCCCATGCTGCACGTGCCGACGGGATGCTGGGTCACTTCCGCCGTTGCGCGGATGTGGCTGTCGAGTTCCTCGTCGCTTTGCAGGTGTTCGCCGGGCAGCACTTCCTCTCCGGTCAGACTCGCTTGCGGCTGTGTTCGGTAAATCTTTCGCGCCAGCCGGATACCGTCGCGCGCCGTCCGCAGGTCTGCGGGGTCGGAGAAGTTGTTGAGCGTGATCTGCGGGAAGTCCGCCGGGTCGGCCGAGGCCAGCTCCAGCCAGCCGCGACTTTGCGGGTGCAGCAGGATGACGTCGGCGGTGATCCTGTCTGCCTGGCGTTTCCGGAAGAACGGGAACCACACTTTCGCATCCATGCGGACCGGGTTGGACCACAGCTGGATATCGGGCCGCGCCAGTTCGGGCCGGGTGCGGATCACGATGTTGCAGCTGTTGAGCTGGCTGGCGAAGGCCCCCGTGCCGAACAGGCGCCATTGCAGCACCGATTTCGCCACCTTGTCGGCGCGCAGTTCGTTGAGGAAACTGACCGGCTTCTGCAATCCGAAGTGCACCGGCACGCGCGGATGCTCCGACAGGTTGCGCCCCACGCCGGGCAAGTCATGCAGCACGGAGATTCCCTTGTCCTGCAAGTGCGCAGCGGGTCCGATACCGGAGAGCATCAGCAACTGCGGCGAGTTGTAGCTGCCTCCGCTCAGGATCACTTCCTTGCGGGCGCTCACGCTAATGCGCTCGCCGTCACGCAGGTATTCGATGCCGGTCGCGCGCTTGCCCTCGAAGATAATCTTCTGCGTCAGCGCGCCTGTCACTACCGTGAGATTGGGGCGCGACATGGCCGGATCGAGATAGGCGCGCGCGGTGCTGGCCCGGCGACCGTTGGCGTCGATCGTCAGCTCTCCACGCGCGAATCCCTCTTCCTGCTCGGCATTCAGGTTTTCGCTGGTGGAGAACCCGGCAGCCTCTGCGGTTTCCATCAGCGGTTGATGAAGACGCCCCTCGGTTTGCACCGGGACGACATGCAGCGGGCCGTCCTTGCCGTGCCAGCGCGTATCGTCGCTCCAGTGCGTTTCCATCCGCTTGAAGTAGGGAAGCACCTCGTCGTAGCTCCAGCCAGAACAGCCTTGCTGCGCCCAGCCGTCGAAATCGGTGGAATGACCGCGCATGTAGAACATGCCGTTGATGCTGGAAGATCCGCCCAGCACCCGCCCGCGCGGCAGCATGATGCGCCGATCGTTGAGATGCGGCTCGGGCATGGACATGTAGCGCCAGGTAAATTCCGGCTTGAAAAGGGCGCGCATCATGCCGAGCGGCATATCGAGCAGGAAATGCCTGTGGTCCCCGCCCGCCTCGACCAGCAGGACCTTGTTGTCCGGGTTCTCGGTCAGGCGGTTGGCCAGCACGCACCCGGCGGAACCAGCGCCCACAATGATATAGTCGTAGGTCATGCGGAGATTGCTTTCCCAAGGATCATGTCTGCCGCCTTTTCCCCGATCATGATGGCCGCGGCATTGGTGTTGCCGCCCACGATGCGCGGCATGACCGAGGCATCGGCGACGCGCAGTCCCTCTATACCGCGCACCCGCAACTGTGCATCGCACACGGCATCGGGGCCTGTACCCATGGCGCAGGTGCTGGTGGGATGCAGCGCGGTGTTGGTCGCCTGACGCAGCCATCCATCGATCTCGTCCTTGGTCTGCACGTCCGGGCCAGGGGCCACCTCACCCGTGATGACTTCGCTCAACGGCGCTGTCTGGAGCAATTCGCGGATTTGCGGAATCAGGCGATGGAAGAAGGCGCGGTCGTTCTCCTCCTTCAGCACGTTGTTCAGGATGCGCGGGGAATCGAAAGGGTCCGCGCTGCGCAGTTTCACCCAGCCCCGCCCTTCGGGCCTGAGAAGGACGCAGGCCATCGCCACAACGTCCGGCGCGGGCGACTGAATGCCGGGAAACCAGGGGCGTGCGAAGATCGTGGTCGGCTGGAACAGGCACTGCGCATCGGGACGTTCCAGATCGGGCCGCGTCTTGATCCAGCCGTTGGCCGTGACGGGCATGTTGGCGAGTCGTCCCTTGCCCGTAAGGAGCCACTTGAGCCCCTGCAGGGCGATCCGGTCCATCCTGAGTTCGGGATTGAGCGTCGCCTCTCGCTTCGCGTTCCAGATCAACGCCACCGAGGGATGGTCCTGCAGGTTGCGCCCCACACCGGGCAGGTCGTGCACCACATCGATGCCGTGCTCGCGCAGATCCTCGGCGGGACCGATACCCGATAGCATCAGCAGTTGCGGGGAGTTGTAGGCGCCGCCGCTCAGCACGATCTCGCGCCGCGCCTCCACCCGCTTGTCCTCGCCGTCCTGCCGGTAATGCACCGCGACCGCGCGGCCTTGCGCCACTTCGATCCGGGTCGCATGGGCGCCGGACGCCACGGTGAGATTTGGACGCTTCATTGCCGGGTAGAGGAAGCGAGCAGCCGTCGATCCGCGCCGTCCCTGGTGGATCGAGATATCCGGCGAGCCCCAGCCTTCCTGGTCCGGGCCGTGATGATCGTCCTGCACCTTGTAACCCCGGTTCTGCGCCGCCTTGATGAAGCGCGGAAAGAGAACGTCATCGGGAACATGCTTCGTGACGGACAGGGGGCCACCTTTCGCGTGGTACTCATCCGCATCACCCCAGTGATTTTCCGATTTCTTGAAGTAGGGCAGCACGTCGTCGTAGCCCCACCCCTCCAGGCCGAGCTGGCGCCATTCGTCGTAATCGCTCGGATGGCCGCGCGCATACAGCATCCCGTTGATCATGGACGAGCCGCCCAGCGCCTTCCCGCGCGGCTGACGGATACGGCGGTTGTCGGCGAAGGGTTCTTCCTCGCCCTCGTAATTCCAGTTGTACTGCGGCTTGCCCATCACGATCGGGAAAGCGATCGGAATCGAAAGCAGGGGATCGCGCTCGCGCTTGCCGGCTTCGAGCAGGAGTACCCGAACAGCCGGGTCCTGCGTCAGCCGCGCCGCCAGCACACAGCCCGACGAGCCTGCCCCCACTACCACGTAATCAAACTCGCCCATCAATATCCTCGCGCATGCGCATTCCGGCGCAATTTTGTTTGCCTTTTGTAAGCTGGAATGGACTCGATCAACCGCGAACTTGCCGGAAATCGGTTATTGAACCACAATCCCGGTCGTTTCGTGATCGCATCTGGCGTGGTCAGGTGGCAGCGCGCGGAGCGTAGCCGCCAACCCGATCGAACTTAGAGGCGCCGGTCACACCTAGATATTCGTCAAGGGAGCGATGCGGCGCGGGCCGCTGCGTGCGACAGAAAGGGCGGGCGACGAGGAACCCGACGCCACTGGCTTTCCCATCATCGCGAAGCTAACGCCTCACCATGCGCGAACCCTTCATCCTTGTGCTGGCGACCGGCGGCACCATTGCCGGACAGGCGGGATCTGCCACGCGGCGTGACTATCGCCCCGGACAGATCGATATTGCGACTTTTCTGGATGACTTTGCCGCGCTGGGTGTCGATGCGAGGCTGGAAGGGCGGCAGGTCGCCAACATCGATTCGGCCAATATCGGCCCTGCCATCTGGTGTGACCTGCACGAGGGAATCGGCGCAGCGATGGACGATCCCGGCTGCGCAGGGGTGATTATCACTCACGGAACCGACACGGCTGAGGAAACCGCTTTCCTCCTCGATCTGACATTGCCGACGACGAAACCGGTCGTACTGGTGGGCGCGATGCGCCCTGCCGATGCAGTTGGCAGCGATGGGCTGCGCAATTTCGCCAATGCCGTACGCGTTGCCGCCGATCCCGAAGCGAAAGGGCGCGGCGTGCTGGTGGTGATGGGGGATCAGGTCCTTTCCGCCCGCGATGCGCGCAAGGCCCGCACAACCGGTTCCAACGCGTTCGAAGGCTTTCCGCGCGGTGCGGTGGCGCTGGCGACGCCTGCATCACTGGACTGGCTGCAACCGCAATGGCGCAAGGACGAGCCTGCGCGCTGGCAGTTTCCTGCCGAGTTTCCCGAAGTCCCAATCCTCCATTGCTACGCCGGACAGACGGGCGACAGCGTCCGGCGACTGGTGGAAGCGGGCGCCGAGGGCATCGTGCTGGCCGGCCTTGGCGATGGCAATGCGCCCGACAGCGTGCGCGAGGCGCTGACCGATGCGGCGCAGCAAGGCATCGTGGTCGTGCGCGCCACGCGTGCAAACGAGGGGCTGGTCGACCGCGAACCGGAAGACGATGCCAACGGCTTCGTCGCTGCGCGCGCGCTTGGCCCCGCCAAGGCACGTATCCTCTTGCAGGTTCTCATCGCTAATGGCGTGACCGATCCCGCCAGGGTGCAGGAAGCTTTCGGCAGGCGCTAGACCAGCGCCTTCGCGTCGCTGCCCAGTTCGGCGAAATAGCGCGCCATGCCGTCGGCTGCCTTGTCCGAAAGGCGGATGAAGGCACGGCGGCGGTCGCAGTCGTCCTCCACCCGCTCGAACAGGCCGGCGTCCGTCATCTGCCCGATCCAGCGCAGCGCCGTGGTGGGGGGCACGCCCGATGCAATGCAGAGCGATGTCACCGACACACGCTGATGCTCGACGCGGGCCGCCGTCAGGTCGAGCAGCATGTCCCACGCGGGATCGGCAAACAGTTCGGCATCGAGAAAGCGCGCGCGCAGCTTTCGCGCGGTGATGATCTTGCGCACCAGCGTGGCACTTGGCAGCGCAGGCCGGCTCTGCCGCTGCGGCGCCTTTGCAGGCTGCCGCTCCATGCCGGGCGCGCAGTAGCTGTCGACGGGGCTTTCGAAGCGGAAGGCACTGTCATCGTCCGTATCCGCGTCCTGCCCCCACTGCCCGCTACTGGCCTTGCGATCCATCCGGTCGAGCCGTTCGGCGATCTTGCCCACCTGCTCCGTCAGGCGAAGCAGGGACAGGCGATCGGTCTCCGACAGTTCGCGCAGCCGCAGGTTCGGCAATTCGGCCAGCATCCGGCCCAGTGCAATCACTCGCTCCGCCCGCGTGGGATCGACGAGGATTTGCGGCTGGCTTTCGGCACAGACACCGAAAATATCCTCAAGCCCGCCGACCGCCGTAGAGACGATCAGCCTGCCGCCTGCATGGGCAACGCGGCTGTCGAGCCGGGCGAGCGCCGCCATCGAGGCGACGTCCGGACGCGGGCAATCGACCAGCACCAGGTCTCCCAAGGCGCGAGCGTCACCTGCCAGCAATTCGTCCATCGACCCGCTTTCGCGAATGGAAAAACCGGCAGCTTCCACGTCTTCGTGCAACAGGAGCCGCACGTCCTCGCCATCGGCGAAAATGGAAACCACCAGCGGCAGGCCTGCCGGATCGGCGGCTATGTCATAAACAAAATCGACCTGGCCCACGCCTCTTCTCCCCTGCGAATCGAGTGAGAACACAGGTAGAACAAAGTGGGATCAAGTCAAGAATTATGCAGTAAGATCAGTCGGCGAAGGGGTCCCGCACCAGGATCGTGTCCTCGCGCTGCGGGCTGGTGGAAACGCTGGCGACGGGGCAGTCGATCAGTTCCTCGATCCGGCGGATGTACTTGATCGCCTGCGCCGGAAGGTCTGCCCAGCTGCGCGCGCCGACTGTGGTTCCCTGCCAGCCTTCGAATTCTTCATAGATCGGCTCCACGGCAGCCTGCTCCGCCGCGTGGGATGGCAGGTAGTCGAGCACCTTGTCGCCCAACTTGTAGCCGGTGCAGATCTTGATCGTGTCGAAGCCGTCGAGCACGTCGATCTTGGTAAGCGCGATCCCAGTGACGCCCGACAGCGCGCAGGTCTGGCGAACCAGCACGGCATCGAACCAGCCGCAGCGCCGCTTGCGCGCGGTGACGGTGCCGAACTCATGGCCCCGCTCGCCCAGACTCTGGCCGATCTCGTCTTCCAGCTCGGTGGGGAACGGTCCGCTGCCCACGCGGGTGGTATAGGCCTTCACGATGCCGAGCACGAAACCCGCCGCGCCCGGCCCCATGCCGGTGCCGCTGGCGACAGTGCCGGAAACCGTGTTGGAGCTGGTGACGAAGGGATAGGTGCCGTGGTCCACGTCCAGCAGCACGCCCTGCGCGCCTTCGAACAGGATTTTCGCGCCCGTCTTCTTAACGTCGTTCAGTCGCTTCCACACGGGCTGGGCGAATTGCTGCACGAAGGGCGCAATCTCGCGCAGTTCGGAAAGCAGCTTCTCGCGGTCGACACCGCCCTGCCCGAAGCCGGCGCGCAGTGCATCATGATGGGCGCAAAGACGGTCCAGCATCGGGCCGATATCATCAAGGTGCGCAAGGTCGCACACGCGGATCGCGCGGCGGCCGACCTTGTCCTCGTAGGCGGGGCCGATACCGCGCCCCGTGGTGCCGATCTTGCCCTTGCCCGCCGCGCTTTCGCGCAGGCCATCAAGGTCGCGGTGGAGCGGCAGGATCAGCGGGCAGTTGTCGGCAATGCCGAAGTTGTCGGGCGTAATCGAAACGCCCTGCCCTTCCAGCTTCTCGATCTCGGATTTCAGTGCCCACGGGTCCAGCACCACGCCGTTGCCGATCAGGGAAAGCGTGCCGGTGACGATGCCGCTAGGCAGCAGCGAGAGCTTGTAGGTCTGGTCTCCCACCACCAGCGTGTGGCCGGCGTTGTGCCCGCCCTGGAAACGCACGACGGCATCGGCCCTCGCGGCCAGCCAGTCCACGATCTTGCCCTTGCCCTCATCGCCCCACTGGGCGCCGATCACGGTGACGTTGGCCACTATAGAATCCTTTTCGAGAAAACCCGCCGCGCCCTAGGCAATGCTGCGGGAAAGGGCAACTGCAAGGGTGTGCGCCGATCGGCCAGGCATGGCCCAAAGCATGTGCAATCGGCAGGAAAGATAGACCGCGACGCCCGTTGGTTCGTCAAAGGAGACTTTGATGACCGACTATCCCACCCTCATTCTCAACGACGATCGCCAGATTCCCCAGCTTGGCTTCGGCACGTTCAAACTGTCCGACGACGAAGCGATGAAGTCCGTCGGCGATGCCATCGACGTTGGCTACTGGCTGATCGACACCGCCGCCGTCTACGAAAACGAAACCGGCGTTGGCAAAGGCATCGGCGACTGGAGCGACATCTTCCTGCAGACGAAGGTGTGGAACGACAGGCAGGGCTACGACGAGGCGCTGAAGGCGTTTGACGAAAGCCTAGAACGCCTGGGCCGCGAACACGTCGACATGCTGCTGATCCACTGGCCCTGCCCCGACAAGGGCAAGTTCGTGGACACGTGGAAGGCGTTCATCGAACTGCGCGATGCGGGCAAGGCCAAGTCCATCGGCGTGTCCAATTTTCGCGAGGATGACCTGAAGCGTATCGTCGATGAAACCGGCGTCGTCCCCGCGCTCAACCAGATCGAACTTCATCCCACGTTCCAGCAGCGGCACCTGCGCCGCGTGCATGAGGACATGGGCATCGTGACGCAGTCATGGTCGCCGCTAGGCCAGGGCGAAGGGCTGGAGAACGAGACGATCCAGCGCATCGCGGAAGAAGCGGGCAAGCCTGCCTCCGCCGTCGTCATGGCATGGCACCTGGCAAAGGGGCTGGCGCCGATACCGAAATCAAGCAGCCGCGACCATATCGAGGCAAATTTCCAGGCTTTGCAGACTTCGCTCACCGACGATCAGATTGCCGCCATCGACGCGCTGGACGATCCCGATGGCCGGATGGGTCCGGACCCTGCCAGCTTCTGCTGAAAAACTTAGGCGTTAAAGCGCTTTCGCCTCGCTGCCGTCCAGCCTGTGCGAGCAACCGAGGCTGCGCGCATCGTCGACCTCGTCCAGAGCGGCGACGGTGCGCCAGCCTTTGGCGCGCATGGCCGCGGCAGCTTCGCAATCATGGCCGAGAGGCAAAAACAGCTTGTCGCCCAGCGGCTCGTCGGCCTTCACGGCCTCCACCAGTTCTTCGGGATACAGCGAGAAGCCGGTTGCGGGTTCATCGCTTCCGCCGATGCAATAGGTTCCGCCCCTGCCCAGTTCGCCGCGCACGCCCTCTGCATAAAGCGTGAACCCGAACCAGCTCTGGTATTCGAAGCCGTGGCGTTCGCTGGGATCAAGCGTCAGACGGGCGCGGCCCTTCACGCGTTCTGCGATCTGCCGCAGGCCATCGATGCGCGTGTCGAGCACGCCGGTGCTGTCGAGCGCCGCCAGTTTCTCGGCGGCTTCGGGGAAAGGCCCTGTCGCGTGTATCAGCGGCAGGTAGGCCGCGCCGCCTGCTTCCACCAGGCCGCCCGCGTCCTTGGTATCGAGCTCCCGGCGGACCCGCTCGCGCGCTTTTTCGTCGAGAGGCAGCGGACCATCGGCCAGCGTCTCGACCAGGTCCGGCAGGGTGAAGTCGACCGAAATGCCCTTGGCACCCGCTGCCTCCAGCGCGGCGATGGCCAGTTCCAGGATTTCGCCCGCGGCAGCCACGGTATCGCGGCCAATCAACTCGGCACCGATCTGCAGGTTCTCCCGGCGGGGTTCCAGCTTGCTGCCGGTGATGCGCGCCACCTGCCCGGCGTAGCACAGGCGAAGCGGGCGCGGCGCATCGGCGAGGCCGGTGGCGGCGATGCGCCCGACCTGCACGGTCATGTCGCTGCGCAGGGCCAGTGTCCGCAAGCTTGCGGGATCGACGAAGCGGATCATGTGCCGCGTCATCACGCCGTTCATGCGGCGCGCCATCGATTGCTCGAACTCCACGAGCGGCGGGCGCACACGGTCGTAACCATGTGCGCCCATCACGCCCAGCATTGCGCGTTCAATACGGGTCGCCGCTGCCGCAGATTGCGGCAGGCGGTCTTCCAGCCCCTCGGGAAGCAGGTCCTGCGTCGGATCAGTCATGCCGCCCCCCTAGGGGCAGTTCCGTCAGAACGCCAGTTCCCTCAAAACGAAAGTGCCCTGACGACCTTGACGCCATCGAGCGCGCAAGCCTTGTCGATCACTTCCTGCGGGATTTCCTGGTCGACGCTGAGCAGGATGATCGCTTCGTCGCCGTTTCCACGGCGGCCGAGGTGGAAGGTGCCGATGTTGATGTCGTATTCGCCCATCAGCGCACCCACGCGGCCGATGAAGCCGGGGGCATCCTGGTTGACGATATAGAGCATCTTGCCCGACAGGTCCGCCTCGATGCCGATGCCGAATATTTCGACCAGGCGCGGGTCGGAATTGCCGAACAGCGTACCGGCCACGGAACGGTTGCCCTGGCTGGTGGCCACGGTCACGCGGATAAGGGTCTGGAACGTGCCTTCACGTTCGTTGCGGATCTCGCGCACTTCCATGCCGCGTTCCTTCGCCATGAAGGGCGCGTTGACCATGTTCACGCTCTGCGAATAGCGCTTCATCAGGCCTGCCAGCACGGCGCCCACGATGGGCTTCTGGTTGAGTTCCGCCGCGTGGCCCTCGGTCTCGATGCTGATCTTGTCGAGATCGCCATGGGCAAGCTGACCGATCAGCGAGCCGAGGTTTTCCGCCAGCGCCATGTAGGGCTTCAGCTTCGGCGCTTCCTCGGCGGAAAGGCTGGGCATATTGAGCGCGTTGGTGACGCCGCCGTTGACGAGGTAGTCGGACATCTGCTCGGCCACTTGCAGCGCCACGTTGACCTGCGCTTCGGTGGTGGAAGCGCCGAGGTGCGGCGTGCAGATGAAGTTGGGCGCATCGAACAGCGGGTTTTCCTTGGCCGGTTCTTCCTTGAACACGTCCAGTGCCGCGCCTGCCACGTGGCCGCTTTCCAGCATGTCCTTCAGCGCCGCCTCGTCGATCAGGCCGCCACGCGCACAGTTGATGATGCGCACGCCTTCCTTGGCCTGCTGCAGACGCTCGCGCGAGAGGATGTTGCGCGTCTCGTCCGTCAGCGGGGTGTGCAGCGTGATGAAGTCCGCGCGTGCCAGCAGCGTGTCGAGGTCCACCTTCTCCACGCCGATCTCGATAGCGCGTTCCGGGGTCAGGAAAGGATCATAGGCGGCCACTTTCATCTTGAGACCCAGCGCGCGGCTGGCAACGATCGCGCCGATGTTGCCAGCGCCGATCAGGCCCAGCGTCTTGCCGGTGACTTCCACGCCCATGAAGGCACTCTTGGGCCATTCGCCGGCCTTGGTGCGGGCGTTGGCTTCGGGGATCTGGCGGGCCAGCGCCATCATCAGGGCGATGGCGTGCTCGGCGGTGGTGATCGAGTTGCCGAACGGGGTGTTCATCACCACCACGCCCTTGGACGAGGCAGCGGGAATGTCGACGTTGTCCACGCCGATCCCGGCGCGGCCGATGACCTTCAGGTTAGTGGCAGCATCGAGGATCTCGGCCGTCACCTTGGTGGAGGAACGGATGGCGAGGCCATCGTATTCGCCGATGATGGCTTTCAGTTCTTCCGGCGTCTTGCCGGTGATGACGTCCACGTCGCAGCCGCGTTCTTCGAAGATGCGGGCGGCGTTCGGGTCCATCTTGTCGGAGATTAGGACTTTTGGCTTGGTCATGGTCTGTCTCTGTCTTGTGCCGGTGCGCGCAGCGGTTTTCGGGCGTCGACCGGGAATGAAATCGGAGAAATCGCAGGTGGGTTGCGCGCCCCACCCAGATGGCGGGGCGACGCTATCAGGCGAACCCTAGAGGTTGCCGGCCTTGAGCTCTTCGTAAGCCCATTCGATCCACGGCAAGAGGCGCTTGATGTCTTCGGACTCGAGCGAGCCGCCACACCAGATGCGCAGGCCCGGAGGGGCATCGCGGTAACCGTTGAAATCGTAGCCGATGTCCATTTCTTCCAGCTTCGTGGCGATCTTCTTCGGCACGGCCGCTGCGTCTTCGGCAGACAGGCTGTCGATGTAGTCACCCTGGAAGACCATGCAGACGCCCGTGTTGGTCTGCTTGGCCGGGTCGGAGACCATGTTGCGCAGCCACGGGGTGGCTTCGATCCAGTCCTTCACGATCTTCGCGTTGGCGTCGGCGCGGCGGAACATTTCTTCCTTGCCGCCGATCGACTTCACCCATTCCAGCGCGGCGATGTAATCTTCCGTCGCCAGCATCGAGGGGGTGTTGATCGTGGCGCCTTCGAAGATGCCGCGGTTGATCTTGTCGCCCTTCTTCAGGCGGAAGAGCTTGGGCAGCGGCCATTCGGGATCGTAGCTTTCGATCCGCTCTACGGCTTTGGGGCTGAGGATCAGCATGCCGTGCTGCGCTTCGCCGCCCAGAACCTTCTGCCAGGAATAGGTGGTCGCATCGAGCTTCGCCCAGTCCATCTCCATCGCGAAGACGGCGCTGGTGGCATCGTTGATGGCGAGACCTTCACGGCCCGGCGCCAGCCAGTCCGTGTTCGGGATCTTCGCGCCCGAGGTGGTGCCGTTCCAGGTGAAGACGACATCGTTTTCCTGCGGGATCGCGGAAAGATCGGGGATTTCGCCGTAGTCGGCGTCCAGCACCTGCAGGTCCTTCAGCTTGAGCTGCTTGACCGCGTCCTGGATCCATACGTTGCCGAAGCTTTCCCACGCGGCGACGGTCGCGGGGCGCGCGCCGAGCATGGTCCACATCGCGCACTCCAGCGCGCCGGTATCGGAACCGGGCATGATGCCGACAAGGTAATCGTCGGGGATGCCGAGCAGTTCGCGCGTCAGGTCGATCGCGTACTTGAGGCGACCCTTGGCATATTTGGAGCGGTGGGAACGTCCGAGGCTCTTGAGATCGAGCTTGTCAGGCGACCAGCCCGGAGGCTTTGCAGTCGGACCGGACGAAAAGAAGGGGCGCTCCGGACGGAGCGTCGGCATCGTAGTCATAATTGTATTCTCTCCTTTCAGAGAGCTCGCGCGGCGTTGGGACCGCGTGGCCCGGGCCGCGAACTAGAGATTGCGGCGATTGAGTCAAACAAAATTGCGGTTTCCTGTGTAACGATCGGTGCGCCTCAGCTTTCCCTGCTTTCCAAAGAAATTAGCGACCTGTTAACCACAAGTTAGGGATATCCGGTTAACCATACCCGCGCATGGAGATCGTTATGAAACAGGCCGTTGTTCTCTCGATTGCCGCGCTTGCGCTCTCGGCTTGTTCCGTCCTGCCGCAGTCTGCCGGAAACTCGAACGACCGCCCAGCCACGCGCCAGACGACCACGACAGATGCCTCGCCGCGCATCGCTTCTCCTGCGCCCGTGGCGAGAAATTCTGCCGACAACATGTGCCTTGCCGAACTCGGCGATGCCGGCGTGCGATTCGATCCCCTGCCCGACCGATACCTGGGACAGGGATGCAGCACGCTTGGTACCGTCCAGATGCACGCCCTGGCCGGAGACGACGGGCGACTGGATGTCAGCAACATCGGCCCCGTGACCTGTCCGGTTTCCGCAGCCTTCGCCGCCTGGGCACGTTTCGGGGTGGACCGGGCGGCACGGCAGATCTTCGGATCGCCCCTCGCCAGCATTCAGACCATGGGCAGCTTGGCCTGCCGTAACGTGGCGGGCTCGTCCCGGCGCAGCGCCCACGCCAGCGCCGACGCCATAGATATCGGCGGATTCGTATTGGCCGACGGAAGACGGATCAGCGTGCTGGAAGGATGGAAGGGCGACAGCCGGGAACGGCAGTTCCTTCGCGTCGTGCAACGCAGCGCCTGTCGCCGTTTCGGCACCGTCCTGGGGCCGGATTACAACGCCGCACACCACGATCATTTCCACGTCGAGGGCGTGATCGACGGCAATTCCTATTGCCGGTAAAGGAAGTCAGAACGTCGCCGGTCTGTGGCTCCTGTTCAGCGGCAATAGATCATCACTTGGTGGAAGCGCCCGCCCGGGGCGCATCAAACTCCTCCGGCAGATTTTCCTCGTCATTCGCGCGCTTCATTCGCGCATCGAGCCGGAGCCGGACCGCATCGGCGGCATGGTTGGCACCCAATTTGTCCATCATGTTGGCACGATGGATTTCCACCGTGCGCGGACTGATTTCGAGATTGCGAGCTATGGCCTTGTTTGAACAACCTTCGGTGAGCCAATCGAGCACTTCCCGCTCTCTCGGGGACAGGGAGCTTATTCGGCGCCGCGCATCGATGAGCCGGCGTCGCGCCTCTGCATGACGACCGCCGTCAGAATGGACGTGGGCGACCATGCGCTGCACTTCCGCTTCCGAGAGAGGGAGTTCGAGGAAATCGAGCGCTCCGGCCTGAATGGCCTTCACAACTTCCTCCACCTCGGGATGCGGCTTTGCGGCCACCAGCGGAGTCCAGATACCGGCATCGGCCAGATCGTCCAGCAGGGTGGATATGCCTCGCTCCAGCACATCGTCGCTGGCGATGATGACGCCCGATCGCGGCGGCCTGTCGATCAATTCGATAAGGTCGGAATAGACCTCCGCATGGTGGCCGAGGGCCAGGATCAGGCGCGATTGCTCCGCCCGGGAACGGCTGTTGCCGCCAACGATGTGAATGGTGATACGCTGTTCCATGATCGCGATTTTGCGCAGGAAACCCGATCCCACCAATCCGTATTACCTCGGAATCAAACCGATATTGGATTGATGTATAACAATGAGTCAGGATCTACGCGGGTTGGCGAACATCCGGAATGGATGCATCCTTCGGAATTGCCACAGACAAGGGATTGCACCGGCGCCCGCACAAACGCGTAGCGACGGTTTCCACCTAGGTATGATTGCCTAGCCAGAGTGAAAATCTACGAGGTCTCGTCCCGCTGGTAGAAGCTGTAATCAGGCAGGGAATGAAAGGCCGAACGCAGCGCTTCGCTCCAGCTGTCGCTGATGGCATTGAAATAGGGGTCGGTGCTTTCTATGCGCCGTTCGTGCTTGGCCTCGAACCCATCGCGCTCGATCACCATCAGGTCCAGCGGCAAGCCTACCGAAAGATTGGCCTTCAGCGTGGAATCGAAGCTGACCATGAGCAGCTTCACCGCATCCTCGAAGCTCATGTCGCGATCGTAGCCGCGTATGAGAATGGGACGCCCGTACTTCGTCTCGCCGATCTGGAAGAAGGGAGTGTCGAAGCTGGCTTCGATAAAATTGCCTTCGGGGTAGATCATGAACAGGCGCGGCTCCATGCCCTGGATCTGCCCTGCAAGGATGATGGAGGCGGTGAAGCGCCCCTTTCCCTGCTGGCCGTTATCGTCCTGCGTTTCCGAAATGACTTCGCGCAGCAGCTTGCCGGTTTCCGCCGCCACCTGGAACATGGTCGGCAGTTCCATCAGCGAATTCTGCCGTTCGGAAGGCTGCTTCGTGCGTTCTTCCAGCCGGCTGATCACGGCCTGGGTGGTGGCAAGGTTGCCCGCCGTCATCAGCGTGATGATCCGCTCCCCCGGAACGGACCAGCTGAACATCTTGCGAAACACCGAGATGTTGTCGACGCCCGAGTTGGTGCGCGTATCGCTCATCAGGACGAGGCCCTTCTCGAGCACCATTCCCACGCAATAAGTCATTGTTGCTGCTGTTCTTCCGTCTGCTGCTCCACGGCGAGGTTGACCGAGAGATCCTCCGTCAAAGCGCCAAAGCTGATTCCCGTGATGGGCGCAGCATCGGTATAGTCGCGCCCGGTTGCCACGCGCACATAGCGCGGATCGGGGCTGATGCCATTGGAAATGTCGAAGCCTACCCAGCCGAGGCCCTGGACATAGGCTTCTGCCCAGGCATGGGTGGCCTCCTGTTCGACCCGGTCGTTCATCATCAGGTAGCCGCTGACGTAGCGCGCCGGAATATCCAGGCTGCGCGCGGCGGCGATGAAGATGTGGGCGTGATCCTGGCAAACGCCCCTTCCCTCCACCGTCGCCTCTTCTGCGGTGGTGGTGACGCCGGTGCTGCCGGTACCATATTCGACGCTTTCCCGGATCATGTTGGAAAGGTTGTGCAGGGTTTCCACCATGCCTTCCTCGCTGCGCTCGACATTGGCGATCAGCGCCTTGATCTTCGGGCCAGGCTCCGTCAGCGGCGTCTGGCTGAGGAACGCCCAAAGCGGCATGTGCCCGGCATGGTGGCCGATCACGCCCGCGTGATCCTGCGTGTCGACCTTGCCGCTGCAAGTCACGACGACTTCGCGCGCGCCCTCCTCCACCGCCACCAGGGTGACGTGGTTGTAGTTCTGGTCGTCATACGAAAGCTGCTCGTGCGCGCCTTCGAACTCCATGTTCCATTCGAGGATTTTCTGCCCCTGCGTTTCTTTCGGCGTCAGGCGCAGCCGCTGGATACCGTGCGCCACGGGACTGGCGAAACGATATCGGGTGGTATGGCGGATAGAGAGGCGCATGATGGATTCCCTTCAGGAGACGAAGCGATAGTCTTCGGCAATGGCGCCGGCCAGCGCCTGGTTGCCGGCGATGAATTCCAGCAGAAACTGGTGCAGCCCCTGGTCGAAAATGTCCTCCACCGTCTTGCCCGTAAGGCGAAAGTCGGCCTCGCGCATGGTTTCGTGGGACTTGCCTTCCGCGCCGTGGAGCTTGGCCAGCTCTCCCAGATTGCCGCGCATGGCGGTATAGCAGAAAGCGAGGCTGCGCGGGAAACGCTCGTCGAGGATCAGGAAGTCGGCGATGGAGCGCGCGTCCATCCGCCCGGCATTGAGCCAGCGATAGGCACGCTCCGCCGCGAGCGCGCGCAGCACGTTGTCCCATTGCCCTGTATCGAGCGGGGTGCCGACGTAGGAGAGCGAGGGCAACAGCAGATAGTACTTCACGTCGAGGATACGCGCGGTGTTGTCCGCACGCTCCAGAAAGGTGCCGAGCCGGGCGAAGGAATAGGTCTCGTTGCGCAGCATGGAGCCGTGAGAGGCCCCGCGCGCCAGCGTGCTTTCGCGGCGGATCGCGCCCAGCGACATATTGAGGTTAGAATTGCGGACAGGGCGCGCCAGCAGGTCGCGCAGGGTCATCCAGCCTTCGTTCACGGCTTCCCACACCTCCGCCGTGATCGCCGAACGGCAGGCGCGGGCATTGGTGCGCGCGCGCTCCACCATCGACAGCACGCTTTCCGGATTATGCTTCGAACGCAGGACGAAATCGCACACGTGCGCGCCGTCGAAATCGTCGTAATGCTCCTCGTATGCCTGGCGCAGGCCCAGCGTGGTGAGGATGGACTTCCATTCCTGGTCGGCCATCTCGTCACCGCGGGTCAGGGCCATGCGCTGCCCCGCCGCCAGCAGACGAGCGGTGTTCTCGGCCCGCTCGAGATAGCGGTACATCCAGAAGATTCCGTGGGCGACGCGGCCTAGCATGGTTGGTTTTCTCCGATCCGCATCAGTCGTCCAGCACCCAGCTGTCCTTGGTTCCGCCGCCCTGGCTGGAATTTACCACCAGCGAGCCCTTCTTCAGCGCCACGCGGGTCAGCCCGCCAGGCGTGATGGTGACGCCTTCGGGCGAGCACAGCACGAAAGGCCGCAGGTCCACGTGGCGCGGCGCGAGGCCCTTCTTGGTGAAGATCGGACAGGTGGAAAGCGACAGCGTGGGCTGGGCGATGTAGTTCTCAGGCCGCGCTTCGAGCTTGTGACGGAACTCGGCGATTTCCTTCTTCGAGGCGGTCGGACCGATCAGCATGCCGTAGCCGCCCGAGCCGTGGACTTCCTTCACCACCAGGTCGGCGAGATTGTCGAGCACGTATTTCAGGGCATCGGGATCGGCGCAGCGGAAGGTTTCAACGTTGGGCAGCAGGGGCTTCTCGCCGGTGTAGAACTCGACGATTTCGGGCATGAAGGAATAGATCGCCTTGTCGTCCGCCACCCCGGTGCCAGGCGCATTGGCGATGGTGATATTGCCCGCCCGGTACACGTCCATGATGCCGGGCACGCCCAGTACGCTGGAGGGATTGAAAGTGAGCGGATCGAGGAATTCGTCGTCCACGCGGCGATAGATCACGTCGACCGGCTTGAAGCCGACGGTCGTGCGCATGTGCACCTTGCCGTCGATCACACGCAGGTCGCTGCCTTCCACAAGTTCGGCACCCATCTGGTCTGCCAGGAAAGCGTGCTCGTAATAGGCAGAATTGTAGATGCCCGGTGTCAGCACAGCGATGCTGGGATTGCCTTCCACGCCTTCCGGCGCACAGGCGGCGAGACTTTTCGCCAGCTTGCGCGGATAGTCGGAAACGTCGCAGACCTTCACCTTGCTGAACAGCTCGGGGAACATCGCCATCATCGTCTCGCGGTTCTCCAGCATGTAGGAGACGCCGCTGGGCGTGCGGGCGTTGTCTTCCAGCACCATGAATTCATCGGGACCTGTGCGAACAAGGTCGATGCCGACGATATGGGTGTAGACCCCGCCCGGCGGCGTGAAGCCGACCATTTGCGGCAGCCACGCGGCATTGTCGCGGAACAAGCGTTCCGGAAGGCGGCCCGACCGGATGATTTCCTGGCGGTGGTAAAGGTCGTGCATGAAGGCGTTCAAGGCCCTCACCCGCTGCTCGATCCCACGCGAAAGCTTGCGCCATTCGCCGCCGGTGATGATGCGCGGCACCTGGTCGAAGGGGATAAGCCGCTCCTCGGCATCGTCCTCTCCATACACGTTGAAAGTGATGCCGGTCTTGCGGAAGAAGCTCTCGGCTTCAAACGCCTTGCGGCGCATCCAGCCCTGGTCCTGCTGCTCCAGCCACTCGTTGTAGCCCTGATAGGCCTCGCGCACGCTGCCATTCGGCATGTGCATCTCGTCGAATTTGTCCTGTTCGGACGCGGTCACGCAGGTCCCCTCGCTATGCTGGAATCAGCTATTTCGCACATGCAGCATGCGCCAGATCGTCTCAATAATCAAAGCCTGATTAGCGCTTCAGTTCCTGAACGAGCGCGAGGATCACTTCGCGAGAGTCGCAAAACCCCATGTGAGAACAGCGCAGCGCGACTGCCCGGTCCCGCTCACCCGGCAGGCCGCAGGCCGCGCGCCGGGAAATCGCGCCATCGCGCGGAGACCAGAACGCCACTGTCTCGACAGGCGGTTTCACCGCCAGCTCCGCCTCTATCGGCAGTTCCTCGACGGGGTGCCCGGCGGTGAACTGGTACACCCGCCACAGGTTGTTGGAATAGGGCGTGTGGCTGAACGGCGTGCCCATGGTGATGACCTTGTCTACGCAGTCCGGGTGAACCTTGGCCACTTCGCGCGCGAACACGCCGCCAAGGCTCCAGCCGATCAGCACCACCTTCTGGCCATAGCGATCGTGCACCGCGCGCACCCGGTCTGCCAGCAGGGCAAAGTTTTCCGGCGTCGGCCCGAAGTTGGTGCCAAGGCCCCACCGCTTGGCCTTGTGGCCCGCACGCTCCAGCTCGCGCGCCATGTAGCGCATGGAGCCGGGATTGGCGGCAAAGCCGGGAAAGAGGATGACGATGCGCGGATCTTCCGCCTTCTCGATCGGCAGCTTGGGCTTCAGCAGGCGGGTGACCGGCGCAATGGCATGAGCCAGTTCGGCTGCGAAGAGCTTCCATGGCGGCCTGTGCGCATCGGGCGGGGCTTCGCCTTTCAGCAGTTGCAAGCGGAAACGCGCGGCATCGCGCAGGTCGCGAAACCGTTGCAACGGCCCCCTGCGATCGGCATCTTCCAGCGTATCATCCGCACTCATCGTTCATCCCGCGAGCTGATGCAGCGGGCATGAAAACAAAAGCCCGCATCGTCCCAATGACATAGCGGGCCTTTGGAAAATTTCACGCGGTTCCTGCCTGCGAGGATAGCGCGATCAGCCGCAATCGCCCATGCGCTCGGTCGCAACGTTCACGACGATATTGGCATCGCCGGCGCCGGGGATCGGCTGTGCAAACGTCATTTCCATGTCGGACGATGTCTGTCCGGTCGTGCCGGTCATGGTGATGAGACCCTGCGGACCGTCCTCGGCCTCGCACGTCATGGCAAGGTCGATCGACTCTCCTTCGGCAGACAGGCGCGACAGGTTACAGCTGTTGTCCTGCATGGCGGAAATCCATGCTTCGCGGTCCATCGCCTCGGTCACGCAGAAGCTGCTCTGTTCGGCCGCACCCTCGCGGAAGGCAGCTTCGAGCGCCGCCATGTCCGTGACCTGGCCGTTCTCCATTTCGATCGAAACGAGTTCGGAGCTGATGGAATATTCGCCCGGCTGCGGCATGATGCCGTTGTCGCGGACCTCGGCCATCACCTCGTCCATCGACAGCGCTTCGCCCGACAGGTCCTCGTCCGGATCGTTGCCGCAGGCGGCCAGCAAGGTAGCGGCAAACAACGGCAGGGTGTGGATCAGGCGCATTCTATTCCCCGGCAAGTACGCGGCAGAAAAGTCCGCCGTCAACGGAGCCGGGGATATCAACGCCCCCGCATGCTGCCAATCGCGGCATGGCGGGAAAGGGGCTGCCGTCCCATTTCAGGTCAGGCAGCCGTCGCGATCCGTCTTCCCCCCGCTTAGGCCGCGCATTCCCCCACGCGCTCTGTCTGCATCCGCACCACCATGCGCATCGAGCCCATGTTGGGGTCGTTGCCATCGACCGTCATGGTGGCATCCATGCTGGTGCTCGTCACTTCGCCTTCGTAGGTCATGGAACCAACGTTGCCCTGCCCGTCGTCGCAGTTCATCGTGGCGTTGAAGCCGTCGGACGTGGCGTTGAAAGCGGTCATTTCGCAGGCCTCGTTATCCTGCCCCATGTCGCCGATCATGCCCTCGTAGCCTTCCTCGGCCTGTTCGGCAGTGATGCACTGGCTCTGCGGCTCGGTGAACATGGCAGCCATGAAGGTGCGCGCCATCTCGATCTCGTCCTCGGCCATGCCGGGCACTTCGAATTCCACCAGCTCGCCAGTCGTCTGGTATTCGCCCGCCTCTGGCTTGGGCAGGTTGGCCATCGCGTTGGCCACGCCTTCGGGATTGTTGGCGGGATCTTCCACCGTGCCGGAATCGCCGCAAGCAGCAAGGGCAAGGCCGGCAATCAGCGGCAGGGTATGGATAAGGCGCATGGAAATTCCTTTCGTGGCGGGCCGCGAGTGGCGCTGCCCTGTTTCTTCGGGAGTGGGGTGTAACGGTTATGGCCCGGCCTGCCAACGCGCTTGGCCAAGGCAATGCAACGCGAGGCGAGGCAAGACTGGGCACAAAGCCACGTTGCCAATCCGTTCCCCGTCACCCATATCCCCCGCCATGGCAGAACTCGTTATCCGCCGCGGACTGGAAGAGCCCGACACCACCGGCGACTTCACTCCGCACAAGCCCGCCCGCCCCGAAAAGGCGGAAACCCAGAAACCCTTCAAGCTGGTTTCGGACTACGAACCGGCGGGCGACCAGCCCACCGCGATTGCCGAACTGGTGGCAGCGGCAAAGGACGACGAGCAGACGCAGGTGCTGCTGGGCGTGACGGGATCGGGCAAGACCTTCACCATGGCGAAAGTGGTCGAGCAATTGCAGCGCCCCGCCCTTGTGCTGGCGCCAAACAAGATCCTGGCGGCGCAGCTTTACGGCGAATTCAAGAGCTTCTTCCCCGAAAACGCGGTCGAGTATTTCGTCAGCTACTACGACTATTACCAGCCCGAGGCCTACGTGCCCCGGTCGGACACCTACATCGAGAAGGAAAGCTCGGTGAACGAGGCGATCGACCGGATGCGCCACTCCGCCACCCGCGCCCTGCTCGAACGGGACGACGTGCTGATCGTGGCCTCCGTCTCGTGCCTCTACGGCATCGGCTCGGTCGAGACCTATTCGGCGATGATCTTCGACATCAAGACGGGTGAAAGCGTCGACCAGCGCGAGCTGATCCGCAAGCTCGTCGCCCTGCAATACAAGCGCAACGACACGGCCTTTGCACGCGGGTGCTTCCGCGTGCGCGGCGACAACCTGGAGCTGTTCCCCAGCCACCTGGAGGACACCGCCTGGCGCGTCAGCTTCTTCGGCGACGAGATCGAGGAAATCAGCGAGTTTGATCCGCTGACGGGCAAGAAGGGCCAGACGCTGTCAAGGGTGCGCGTCTATGCAAACAGCCACTACGTGACGCCCGGCCCGACGATGAAACAGGCGAGCGAGGCCATCAAGTTCGAGCTTGAGGAACGGCTGAAAGAACTGCACGCCGAAGGCCGCCTGCTGGAAGCCCAGCGGCTGGAACAGCGCACCAATTTCGACCTCGAGATGATCGCCGCCACCGGCAGCTGCAACGGCATCGAGAACTACAGCCGCTTCCTGACCGGACGCCTGCCCGGCGAACCGCCACCCACGCTGTTCGAATACCTGCCCGAAAACGCGCTGCTGTTCGTGGACGAGAGCCACCAGACCATCCCCCAGATCGGCGCGATGGCGCGGGGAGACCACCGCCGCAAGCTGACGCTGGCCGAATATGGCTTCCGCCTGCCCTCTTGCATCGACAACCGGCCGCTACGCTTCAACGAATGGGACGCGATGCGCCCGCAGACCGTGGCCGTATCCGCCACGCCCGGCCCGTGGGAGCTGGAACAGACCGGCGGCGTGTTCGCCGAGCAGGTGATCCGCCCCACCGGCCTGATCGACCCGCCGGTGGAGATCAAGCCGGTAGAGGACCAGGTGCAGGATTGCATTGCCGAGGCCAAGGCGACTGCGCAAAAGGGCTACCGCACCCTCGTCACCACGCTGACCAAGCGCATGGCCGAGGACCTGACCGAGTTCATGCACGAACAGGGCGTGCGCGTTCGCTACATGCACTCCGACGTGGAAACGCTGGAGCGCATCGAGCTGATACGCGACCTGCGCCTCGGAGTTTACGACGTGCTGATCGGTATCAACCTGCTGCGCGAGGGGCTGGACATTCCTGAGTGCGGCCTCGTCGCCATTCTGGATGCCGACAAGGAAGGTTTCCTGCGTAGCGAAACCTCGCTGATCCAGACCATCGGCCGCGCCGCGCGTAACGTGGACGGACGCGTCATCCTCTATGCCGACCGGATCACGGGCAGCATGGAACGCGCAATGGCGGAAACCGAGCGCCGGCGCGAGAAGCAGCGCGAATACAACGAGGAACACGGCATCACGCCGCAGACGATCAAGCGCCAGATCGCCGACATCGTGGCGCATTCCGCTGCCGCCGATGGCGTTACCGTCGATACCGGCGATGACGAGGTGAACAATCTCGTCGGCCATAACCTGCGCGCCTATATCGAGGACCTGGAAAAGCGCATGCGCAACGCTGCTGCCGATCTGGAATTCGAGGAAGCCGGCCGCCTGCGCGACGAGATACGCCGCCTGGAAAACGACGAGCTTGGCCTTGGCGATGCCGACAAGAAGGCGCCGGTCGTGGGACGCAGCAACGAAGGCAAGCCCGGCACGCGCAAGCTGCGCTACGGCAAGACCCAGCGCAAGTTCGGCAAGAAATAGCGTGATCCCCAATCCAAAGCGGTGATCCGCTTGCCTCACGCCCCGCCGGCGGAGTAGCGCGCGAACATGCACCGCGCTGTCGGCCTCGCCCTGCTTCCCCTCGCCCTGTCGGCCTGCGACAGGCCCGCGCCGCTTCCGCAGGGCAGCGTGCAGCGCGTGGAACTGCAGGGCACCGGCCAGCGCGCCGCCATGGCCGAGCCTTCACCTGATACCAGCCGCGCGGGCTGGACCGTATCCGAGGACGGGCAGGCGATCCGGTTCGGCAACATGGGCGAGCCGCCTTTCCTGACGCTGGCCTGCAACGTCGAGGCCGCGCCGCCCGAATTCGTCATCATCCGCCACGCCCGAGCCTGGCCAGGGCAGAGCGCGCTGTTCCCGGTACTGGGCAACGGCATGTCCAGCCGTTTTCTCGTCGATGCGGAATTGTCCGATGGCGAATGGCACTGGGAAGGGCGATTGCCGGCGGACGATCCGCAGCTCGATGTGTTTTCAGGAACGCGCGATATCACCGCCACCCTGCCAGGGCGCGGAATGCTGGAAATGGGCGGAGGCCGGATTACGGGCGAGTTCCTGGAATGGTGCCGCGCTGGCGGAAGGCCCGAAGCCGTTCAGGGCGAGACGACCGAAGAGAGCGAAGACGAAGGCTAGTCCGCCTCGGCAAGCTCGGCCAGCATGGCAGGGGTCAGCACCTGCGGCAGCTGTTCACCTTCGCTGCCTGCCGGATACCACACGTAAAGGGGCACCCCCGCCGCTTCCCACTCCTCAAGGTATCGCGTGATCTCGGGATCGCGCCGCGTCCAGTCGCCGCGCATGGCGACAACTCCTGCCTCCTCGAATGCCTCGCGCGTGGTTTCGCGTTCGATGGCGACTTGTTCGTTCACTTTGCAGGTGAGGCACCAGTCGGCGGTAAACCACAGGAAGACGGGTGCGCCCGATGCGCGCGCTTCCGCCAGGGCGGCCTCGGAATAGGCGACAGGCTCCAGCACGCTTTCGCTGCTGGCGACCTGCTCCTCCACCCGGAACGGCAGCGATACCGCGAAATACAGCGCCGCGACCACCGCGATCAGGGCAACCAGCATGTTGCCGTTGCGCCGCGCCGTCAGCGCGACGACCGGCAGGATAGCCAGCGCCAGCGCGGCAAAGGCGAAGCTAGTGCCGCCCAGCCGGAAGGCCAGCCACACCAGCGCCAGCGCGGTAAGTCCCATCGGCACGGCCAGCACTCGGCGGAAGGTCAGCATCCAAGCGCCCGGTTTCGGCAACATGCGGCGCAGCGCGGGTACGAAGCCCAAGAGCAGGAACGGCAGCGCCAGCCCCAAACCCAGCGCCGCGAACAGCAGCAAGGCCTGCGGCGCGGGGAGCAGCAGCGCCGCGCCTAATGCGGCAGCCATGAACGGTCCTGTGCAGGGCGTCGCGACTACGGCGGCGAGCAGGCCAGTCGCAAACGCTCCGCCCTCTCCGCGAGAGCGGATCGGCAGGCTGGGTATCTCGAACAGGCCAAGGAAATTGGCGGTGATCAGCGTCGCCACCACCAAGAGTGCGGCCACCACCAGCGGCTCCTGCAACTGGAACGCCCAGCCGATCTGCGCCCCGCCCGCGCGCAGCACAAGCATCAGTCCGCCCAGCGCAAGGCAGGCGATCACCACGCCTGCGGTATAGGCCAGCCCCTCGATCTTCGCCTGCCGCTCCTCGCCCCCGGCGCGCGCCAGGGTCAGCGCCTTCAGGCTGAGGATGGGGAAGACGCAGGGCATGAGGTTGAGCAGCAAGCCCCCCAGCAGCGCGCCGCCAAGCAGCAGGGTCAAGGGGGTCTCGACGCCGCGCGGGCCGATACGCGTGCCGCCCGTGGGAACGTCCCCCGGCACGGCTTCGAACTGGACGCCCTCGCCTTCGTCGTTGAACGCCAGCAGGCCGCGCAATTCCCCCGGCTCGGCCCGCAGGCCGCCGCGCAGTATCTCGGCCACAAGCATGTCGCCGTCGCGGTAGAAGGTTTGTGCCTCGGCGTAGCCGACGACGTCCCGCTGCTCGATGAAGACGTGCGGATCACCGATTTCGAGGCTGGCTGGCAGCGGGATCGCAATACGCAGCGCGCTGCCTGTCAGCTCGAACCGGGCCGTGGAATCGATCAGCGGAGGGATCGCGGCGCTCCACTCGGCGAAGCGTGGGTGCACCGCGCCGCCTTCGCCCACCTGCACCGTCGTCGAAAGGCTCGCCCGCTGCGGCACGCACAGGGTGTCGCTGCACGTCAGCCAGTCGGCATAAAGGCCCACTTCGTAGGCACCCGGTGCAGTCCCCTCAGGCACCATCAAAGGGAGCAGCACGGCGTGCTCGCCCTCGTATATGTGGTTCATCAGACCTTGCGTGATGTAGGTTTGCGGCACGGGATAAAGCGGCTCTTCCGCCTGCCAGCCTTCGGGCAGGTCCCAGTCGATGCACATGCCCTGCCCGGCATCGCCCGGATTGCGCCAGTAGCCGTGCCAGCCCTCGTTCGGCAGGAAATCGAGCGCAAGCTGGCCGCTTTCACCCGGCGCGATTGCCTCGCCCGCCACCAGCCGCGCGCTTCCCCTGTCCATCAGGTCCGGCCCGCGCGGGCACTCGCGCTGCGTCTCCTGCGCCGCCACGGGCAGCGCCACCAGCGCGCCGATCAGGACGCAGAGACTGGCGAGATACCGGAAAAAGGCCATGGAGGGGGACGGCGTGCTTGCCTGCATAGTGCGCGACAACTAGTGACGGAAGGCATGAGCGACAAGTTGAATCCAAGGCGCGATCTCCTCATCCTCGGCGGCGGCCTTGTCGGCATGACGCTGGCGCTCGCAGCCGCGAAGAAGGGCATTTCCAGCCACGTGGTGGACCGGGCGGACCCGGCGGAATTGACGGCAGAAGGGTTCGACGGGCGCGCTTCGGCCATTTCCACGGCGAGCTGGAACCTGTTCACCAACATCGGCATCGCCGACGCGCTGGAGCCTTACGGCTGCCCCATCGCCTCCATCGCTGTGACCGACGGGATGAAGCCGGGCCGCATCGATTTCCAGCCGGAGCCGCACGAAGGCACGCTGGGCCGCATGTTCCCCAATCGCCAGCTGCGCCTGTCGCTGTTCGAGGCGGCGAAGGACGAACCGCTTATTGCCTGGCACTCGAAAGCCAATGTCGTCGATCGCCAGCGCGGCGAACATGGCGCTTCCGCCACGCTGGAAGACGGCACCGTGCTGGAAGCCAGCCTGATGTGCGCCGCCGAAGGCCGCGGATCGCCAACGCGCGAGGAAGCGGGCTTCACGATGGCCCAGTGGGATTACAGCCACCGCGCGATCATTATCGGGCTGACGCACGAGAAGCCGCACGACGGCGTCGCGTGGGAAATCTTCTATCCCGACGGCCCCTTCGCCCTGCTGCCGCTGCTGGATGACGAACAGGGTCGCCACCGCTCCGCGCTGGTCTGGACCGTGGACGAGAAGGACGCCGCCGGTGTGCTTGCGCTGGGCGAGCGGGCGTTCAAGCACGAAATCGCCAAGCGGATGCACGGCATTTTCGGCGAGATCGAGATTGTGGGCCAGCGTTCCTCCTACCCGCTGGGCTTCCAGCATACCGCGAAAATCATCGATCATCGCCTCGCGCTGGTGGGCGATGCGGCGCACGGGATGCACCCGATTGCAGGGCAGGGCCTCAACCTCGGGCTGCGCGACGTCGGCGCGCTGGTTGACGTGCTGACCGAAGGAATGCGCCTCGGCCTGGAGCCGGGCGATGCGCAGATGCTGGCAAAGTACGAGAAATGGCGGGCGATGGATTCGCTGATGGTGATGGGTGCGACAGACACACTCACCCGCCTGTTCGGCATTCCCGGCAAGTTGGCGAGCGCCGTGCGCCGGTTCGGCATGGCAGGCGTGCAGCGAACGCCGGTGCTGAAGGACTGGTTCATGGACGAAGCCCGCGGCATGAGCGGCGACCTTCCCGAATTACTCAAAGGTTAGGCCCGAACTGCTGAAAGGCTAGTTCACGCGCTCGCGCCCCGGCAGCACCGGGCTTAATTGCTGCACTGTCTCGCCCTCGCTGTCGCGCAGGCCGCGCGGGTCCAGCACGGCTGCGGTTTCCAGCGTTTCGAGCGCGCGCTGGGCGGCTGCGAAACGTTCCGCATCGGCGATCCAGCCCTCGGCCTCCACCGCGTTGGGCAGGCTGCGCACTTCCTGCACGGCAGCCTCGATGCGTCCGCTATCGAGGAACATGCGCGCGCGTTCGAGACGGCGCTCTGCCACGGGCGATGGCGTATTCTCCCGTCGCACGACGAATAGCGAGGACAGTTCGCGTCCAATGCGGGTGAAGACGCCTTCGTCGGCGGGCGCATCGTTCAGGATCGGGGCGAGACCTTCCAGCCGGGCGACCAGCCGGTCCAGCGTGACGGGATCCTGCGCCGCGTCGATCACGGTCTGCACCGCATTGGGCCGCGCCTCGCCAAAACGGAGGCGCAACTGATCGGCGAGGTAGCCGAGCGGCGCGCCGCGTTCGATGGCGCGGCGACTGGCGAAAGCGATCAGCAGCCCCTCCGCCCGCGCCGCATTGCCGGCGGCGGCCTGCGACTGGAGATCGAGGCGCGTCAGGCGCTGCTCCATCGCGGCAACCCGGCTGTCGAGCCCGCCTTGCTGCTCCACCACCTGCTCCACCCGCTGCACTGCCTCGCGCGCCTCTTCCGCCACGGCCTCCGCGCTGGCGGAGGCGCTGGGCGTAGGCTGCGGCGCGGTAACGCCTTCACCGGCAAGTGTCGCGGGATCGTCCGTCGCGGCGGGCGACGAAAGCTCTTCACTGCGGACGCTGAGGATACCGCCGAGGCCCAGATCGCCATCGCGGGCGAACCATAGCGTGATGAGGATGCCCAGCAGGAAGGCAAGCGCGAGACCGATCAGTGCCGGTCGCAGGGGGATGCTGCGCCGCTGCGCCTCTGCGCCGGGAAATTCGTAACTTTGGTCCATCGTGTCCTTTGGCGCCCCGTCGCGGGCTTCGCACGGCCCGTCCTGTCGGAGATGTTGCCTTAATGGCACATGTCGCGCGCCAAAGCCAACAGGGCGTCGTCATTGGGCTGTGGAGCAGATTCGACCGCGCCCCACCCCTCGCCCGCCGCTGCGGCTACTCGGGGGCCGATGCAGGCGAGATGGATCGCCTGCCGGTCCAGCCCGATGCGGTTGATTTCGTTGCCGAAATGGCGGGCAGCGGCCGCACTGTGAACGAGCACGCAGGGCTTTCCGGTGCGCAGGCCGACCTGCGCGCTGCCGGTGATGGGCAAGGGCCGCACTTCGTAAACATTGCGGGCGGTGATCGTATGCTTGCCGGGGTCCAGCGCGACTTTCTCGACTCCGCCAAGCCGCAGGTAGCGCGTTGCCTCGGCGTTGCCATCGAGCACCGATTGCAGCCCGCGCTCGCCCACGCGCTCCACGGAAAAGCCGGCCTCTTCGGCGGCGTCGGCGGTGGCCTTGCCAACGGCGTGAACGGGGAGATCGACGTATTGCTCCAGCGCCTTGCCCGCGTGGCGCATGGCGTTGGCGCTGCCGATCAGCAGGGCATCGAAATCGTCTGGCGAAGGCGCATCCCATTGCAGGGGCATGACTTCAAACAGGGGCAGGCCGATGGCGGCAAGGCCCATGTCGCGTGCGGATTGCAGGGTGGATTGCAGGCCGGGTTCGGGCCGGATGACGAAAATCATGCGCCGATCATTCCGGCGGCCCGTCGAACACGGCAGTTATGCCGGATGTTGCCTTGCCAAGCAGTTCGGCGGCGAGGCGCGCGGGTGCCTCGGCATCGCCTGCGGGGAAAGTGGCCTCTCCCTCCACGCGTTCCTGCCCGGCAGGACTGAACAGCGCGGCGCGCATCGATAGTTGGCCGGCGTTGTAGGTGCAGCGAACGGCGATGGGCGAATGGCAGGTGCCGCCCAGCGCGAGCAGCAGCGCGCGCTCCGCCATGACTTCGGCCTGGCTCGGCGCGTGGTTCAGCACGGACAGCAGTTCGCGCGCCCGCCCGTCATCGGCGCGGCATTCGATGGCGATGGCACCTTGCGCGGGTGCTGGCAGCCAGTCCTCGGGATCGAGCGGTGTGCCCACATCGTCCTGCCCCAGCCGCGAAAGTCCGGCGGCGGCGAGGAAAGTCGCATCGGCTTCGCCCGCTTCCAGCTTGCCCAGCCGCGTGGCGACATTGCCGCGAAAGGTGACGATGCGGCAATCGGGCCGCTGGTGCAGCGCCTGCGCCGCCCGGCGCGGGGCGCTGGTGCCGATCACCGCGCCTTTCGGCAGGTCGGCCATGCTTGCGGCGCCGATCAGGCGGTCCCGCTTGTCCGCGCGCGGCAGGATGGCGATGAGCGTGAAGGCATCGGGGCGGATCGTCTCCACGTCTTTCAGCGAGTGGACCGAGGCATCGATATCGCCTTCGCCCAGCCAGACGTCGAGTTCCTTGGTCCACAGCGCCTTGCCGCCAATCTCCGCGAGCGGGCGGTCCTGCACCTTGTCGCCGCTGGCCTCCACCGGCACGAGTTCCACCGCGTTGCTGTCCCAGCCGTGGGCCGCGCACAATCGTGCCCGCGCCTCTTCAGCCTGTGCCAATGCCAGCGGAGAGCGCCGCGTTCCGAGCTTTAGGAGTGGTTGCTGTGTCATGCCTTCGCTTGCCCTAGCGGCGCGAAAGTCTAAGGGGAAGCGGGATGACACTGGTTCTCGGGATCGAAAGCAGCTGCGACGAAACGGCAGCGGCGCTGGTGACGGGTGATCGCGCTATCCTGGCGCAGGCCATCGCCAGCCAGGAAGCCGAGCATTCGCCCTATGGCGGGGTGGTGCCGGAAATCGCCGCGCGTGCCCATGCGGAGCGGCTCGCCCCGCTGATCGAGAAGGTACTGGCCGAGGCCGGAAAGACGCTGGACGATTGCGATGCGATCGCCGCCACCGCCGGGCCGGGCCTGATCGGCGGCGTGATGGTGGGTCTTGTCACCGCAAAGGCACTGGCCATGGCGAGCGACAAGCCGCTGCTGGCGATCAACCACCTCGAAGGCCACGCGCTCTCGCCGCGCCTCGCCGATGCGAGCCTCGAATTTCCCTATGCCCTGCTGCTGGTGAGCGGCGGGCATTGCCAGATCCTGCGGGTGGAAGGCGTGGGCAAGTACCAGCGCCTGGCCACCACAATCGACGATGCGCTTGGCGAGGCGTTCGACAAGACGGCCAAGATCCTCGGCCTGGGCTATCCCGGCGGTCCTGCCGTCGAAAGGCTGGCGCGCGAAGGAAATCCGCAGGCCGTGCCCCTCCCCCGCCCGCTGGTCCGCAGCAAGGAACCGCACTTCAGTTTCGCCGGTCTGAAAAGCGCAGTTCTGAGGGCCCACGATGCTGGCGAGCATGCCGATGCCGACATTGCTGCCAGCTTCCAGCAGGCCGCGCTCGATTGCATCCTGGACCGCACGCGCCGCGCGCTTTCTGCGATGAAGCCGGTCAACGCGCTGGTGGTGGCAGGCGGTGTTGCCGCGAACCAGACGATCCGCAGCGGTCTGGAAGGGCTGGCCGGCGAATTCGACCTGCCGTTTACTGCACCGCCACTCGCCCTGTGTACGGACAATGCCGCGATGATCGCCTGGGCGGGCGTGGAGCGTCTTGCAACCGGTTGCGAAGCCGATCCGCTTGACTTGAAAGCCCGGCCGCGCTGGCCACTTGATCCCGATGCAGAGCCCGCAAGAGGCGCAGGAGTGAAAGCATGATTGGTGTGGTCGGAGCAGGCGCGTGGGGGACGGCCCTTGCACAGATGCTTGGCAGCGACGGGCGCGAGGTGCTGCTCTGGGCGCTGGAAGATGGCCTTGCCGATGCCATCAACGCGCAGCACCGCAACGAGCTGTTCCTGCCCTCTGCCGAACTTGCGCACTCGATCCGCGCAACGAACGATCTGGCCGACATGGCACAGTGCGACACCCTGCTGATGGTCACACCCGCGCAGCACCTGGGCAGCGTGCTCGGCAAGATGCAGTCCTTCCCCCGCGATCTCGTGCTGTGTTCCAAGGGTATCGAGCAGAGCACGGGCCGCATGATGAACGACGTGGCGAAGGAAGCCGCGCCAGAGGCCGAGATCGCCGTGCTGTCCGGCCCCACGTTCGCGCACGAGGTTGCTGCCGGGCTTCCGGCAGCCGTGACGCTGGCCTGCGGCGGCGGCGATGCCCAGTGGGAACGCCTCTCCCCGCAAATCGCACGGCCCAATTTCCGGCCCTACTATTCGGACGACGTGACCGGCGCCGAGATCGGCGGAGCGGTAAAGAACGTGCTCGCCATCGCCTGCGGGGTGGTGGAGGGGCTGCAACTCGGGCAGAACGCCCGCAACGCCCTGATCACGCGCGGTTTTGCCGAGATGCTGCGCTTCGGCGTGGCTCTGGGCGGCAAGCCGGAAACGCTGAACGGCCTGTGCGGGCTCGGCGACCTCGTCCTCACCTGTTCGTCCACCTCCAGCCGCAATTTCTCTCTCGGCAAGGCGCTGGGCGAAGGAATGAGTGCCGCCGAAGCGCTGGCCGACAAGCGCACCGTGGCAGAAGGCGCGCACACCGCGCCGGTACTGCGCGATCTTGCCGAAAAGCACGGCGTGTCCATGCCGATCACCGAAGCGGTCAACGCCCTGCTGGAAGGCGAAGCGGCGCGTGACGTGGTGCAGGCGCTGCTCGCACGGCCGCTGAAGGCCGAAGGGCACGACGCTTGAGCACGTCGAAAGCGAAAGTCGAAGCGGCCGAGGAACCGGGCGGCGATATTGCAGCGCTTGCCAAGGGCGGGCGCACCAATTTCTTCGGCTTCGTGCTGCGCCTGCTGGCGCGCCTGCCGTTCCTTTTCATTGCCGGACAGCTTTACGGCGCGGAGGCGCTGGGCATCTATGCCTACGCCTTGCTGGTGGTGGAACTGACCGCGCTGGTCTGCTCCATCGGCGAAAAGCGCGGCTTGGCGCAGCGCCTGCGTGACGGGGAAGACAAGGAAAGCGAAACGGGCCTCATCGCCGATTCCATGCTGGTGGCGCTGGTCTTTTCCGGCATCATGGCCGCAGTTTTCTTCGTCTGGCCCACGCCGCTGTTTCCCAACGGCATGTCGAACGATCTCGACCGCTGGATCGTGCTGGCCATCCCCGGCTACGCGCTGACGGAGATCGTGCTGGCAGCCCAGGCCTACAAGTACGACATCGGCACCACCGTGCGCGCCCGCGCCGTGGTGGAGCCGTGGACGATCTCCATTCTTGCAGGCGCGTTCTGGTTCGTACCCGCTATCGGGAATGCAGGCCTCACGCTGGCCTATCTCGCCTCGATCTTTGCGGGGCTTGCAACGGCGCTGGTGCCGTTCTTCCGCACATACGGCCTGCCCCGGGGCTGGTCGCCCCACCCTGCCCGTCTCGGCCCCATGGTGGCGCGCGCCCTGCCGCTGGCCGTGACGGACGCGATCGAATGGGGCACGCGGCGCGTGGACCTGCTGATCCTTGGCTGGTTTGCCGGCCCTGTGGCGCTGGGCATCTACTGGATGGCGCAGCAGGTCGCCAGCCTGCCGCAGAAGCTCAAGACCAGTTTCGAACCGATCCTCGGCCCCGTCATCACCGCCAAGCTGAAAGTGAAGGATTACGCCGCCATTGCGAAGCAAGTCTGCCAGGTCGGCTTCTGGATCGTCGCCGCGCAGGCGGGCATCGCGCTGGCGCTGGGCATTCCGGGAGAGGCGCTGATGGGCCTGATGGGCGACGACGGCGAATTCGTTCCCGGCACCGCTGCCCTCGCCTTCCTGCTGGCAGCGGAAGTGGTGGCGGCAACTGCGGTCGTTTCCGAAGCGGCGCTGATCTATGTGGCGCGGGTACGCAACCTGTGGGTCTCCATCGGCACGATTGCCTTGCAGGCACTCCTTACCGTGGGGGCGATGCTGGTGATCGATACGCTCGAGTTCTCCAGCGCCGAACGCGCCGACTTCTATCGCGCAGCGGCGGCTGCCGGTGCGCTGATGGTGTCGCTGGGCGTGGCCTCGATCATAAAGGCCCTCATGCTGAGCCGGATCCTGGGCCATTCGATCAACAACTGGCGCTGGGCGCTGGTTTGGGCGGCGGCGGCAGCAGTCCTGGTGGGCCAGGTGGCGATCCTGCTACCCGAATGGGCAGAGCTGGCCTTCGGTATCCCGGCGATCCTCGCCGTCTATGGCTTCATCATCTGGACACGCGGTTTCGGACCCGAAGACCGCGTGCTGTTCAGCAAGGCTCCCAAGCCCGCGCCTGCGCACGAGGCGCCGGTCGACAGACCACCGCTCTAGGAAGTTTCCTCTCGAGGAAGCCCGTAGCGGCGCGCCCGGCTTTGTTTGTCCGCAATCCAGATGCGTCCTCGGCGTTTGGCCCAGGCCCTCGACGCGCGCCGATAACTCGCGCTAAGGCTTGCGCATGAATTTCCTGCGCAAGCCCTACGTCGCCATATCCATCGGCCTGCTGGCCTGCTTCGTCCTCGCCGTAACCATCGGCAGCGCCAATGCACCCGCCGTGGCGGAGCGCATTTCCGCCCCCGCCGCCGATGCCATCGCCGAGGCAGGCGGCGGCGGCAAGGTGGAGGCGCATTTCCGCACCCCCAACGGTTTTCCCAGTCGCCACGTCGTCCTCACCGGGGCAGAGGGCCTCGACGAGGCCACGCGCAACGACATTGCCCACGCCGTCGCCGGGCTTCCCGGCGTGGGCGGCATCAGTTGGTCCGATGGGGACGTGATGGTGGAACAGCACTTCAGCCCGCTCCACTGCCAGGAGGACGTGCAAGCCCTGCTGCGCGCGCGCACCATCCGGTTCGAGGAAGGCTCGGCACAGATCGATGCAGGCAGCCAGTCCCTGATCGACGAAGTCGCCGGCGCCCTTCGTCCCTGTCTCGGCGCGGTGATCGAAGTGAGCGGTCACACCGACCGTTCCGGTCCGGAGGAACGGAACATCGTGCTCTCGCGAGAGCGCGCCCAGGCGGTGAAGCAGGCGCTGGTGAGGCGTGGCATCCCTGCGGAAGAGGTGCGGGTGACGGGAGAAGGATCTGCCGTTCCGGTCGAGGGGCTGGAACCGACCGACCCCGCCAACCGTCGTATCGAATTCGCAGTGGTTTCCACCCAGCCGCTGCTTCCCACCCCGGTCGATACGCCCGGTCCGCGTTAGGCTTTTTACGATAACCACGACCGGGTGATTTGCCCGAATCGTCCCACCTGCTGCAAAGGAACCGCATGCCGATCTGGATGGAAGTACTGGTGCTGATGCTGTTCGCCTATGCGATCGGGCTGGGCCTTGGCTGGGCCGTCTGGGGCCGGGACACGTGATTAATCGGAGAAATGCACATGGCTGAATTGTTGCAGGCAAACTGGATCCTGATCGTCATCGCCCTGGTGATCGGGCTGCTGGTGGCCTGGTGGATCTTCGTCGCTTCCCGCCGCACCAAGGTGGAAATCGAGGAAAAGGACGAAAGCGAGAGCAAGGCCGCACGGCGCAACCAGGCGCTGATCGACGCGCCGCCCGCCGCACAGCGCGACACCGGTCCGCCCGAGCCGTCCGTCACGCCCGCCGCCAGCGATGTTCAGGACGTGGAAGCCGCCCGCAGCGATGCTTCTCCGGGTCCGACTTCGGCTGCCGCCAACGCGGATACGACCGCGGCGGCGCCGCTGGGCACAGATGCCGAAACCGGCGACGGGGTGCCGATGCGCGAGGCCATGAAGGAGGTGCCACCCTCACCCGCTCCCGCACCGTCCGCAGCGCCCGATCGCGCTTCGGGCGACGACCTTCGGCGTATCAAGGGCGTCGGCCCGAAGCTCGCCAACCTGCTGGCCGAGCTCGGCGTGACCAGTTTTGCGCAGATCGCCGGTTGGTCCGATGCCGATATCGACCGGATCGATGCGAAACTCGGAAGGTTCCAGGGCCGGATCAGGCGCGACAACTGGGTGGAACAGGCAAAGTTGCTCCAGTCGGGCGACATCGCCGCCTACGAAGCGAGGTTCGGCGCGACGTCCTGAACGGGAACCCCCGCTCCCTTGCCGCGTAGTTTCCAAGCCGCGTCACGATCTGACGCGAGGGAAAGGTTATGTGTATGGCGAGCCAGGCAGCAACTGATCAGCCCACCGTACTGGTGGTGGAAGACGAGGTGATTATCGCACTCGATCTGTCCGAAACCGTGCGCGACATGGGCTACCGCGTGGAAGGGCCCTACGCCAACAAGGGGCATGCCTTCATCGCGATCGACCAGGAAATGCCGGATTTCGCCATCCTCGACGTGATGACCGCCGACGGCGAGGTTTTCCCGCTGGCAGATGCGCTGACCGAGGCAGGCGTGCCGATCATCTTTCATTCCGGCCACATCTCGGAATGCGAGATTGCCAAGCGCTATCCAAACGCACTGACAGCGTGCAAGCCCTGCCCGCCGGACAAGCTGATCCAGATGATGTCCGAAGCAAACAAAAGGGCGCATTGAACGCAAGGCTCCTTGCCCCGCTCCGCACGACTAAGTAGGGCGGTTTCAAAGGAGACTATTTGCCATGGCCGATATGGTGCCTTTCGACTGGGCCGATCCCTTCAACATCGACGATCAGCTGACCGAGGACGAGCGCATGGTGCGCGACGCCGCCCACGGTTTCGCGCAAGGCACGCTGCAGACCCGCGTGATCGACGATTTCGCGAAAGAGGCAGACGCCAGCGAGCTGTTCCCGCTGATGGGCCAGGCCGGCATGCTGGGCGTCACCATTCCGGAAGAATTCGGCGGCGCGGGCGCCAGCTATGTCGCCTACGGGCTTGTCGCGCGAGAGATAGAGCGGGTGGACAGCGGCTATCGTTCCATGGCGAGCGTGCAGTCCTCGCTGGTGATGTACCCGATCCACGCCTACGGCTCGGCAGAGCAGCACGCGAAGTACTTGCCCGGCCTCGCCTCGGGTGAACTGATCGGCTGCTTCGGCCTTACCGAACCCGATGCAGGCTCCGATCCGGCAGGAATGCGGACCTACGCCAAGAAGGACGGCGACGGTTATTCGCTGTCGGGCGCGAAGACCTGGATTTCCAATTCGCCGTTTGCCGACGTGTTCGTGGTCTGGGCCAAGAGCGAGGCGCACGGCGACAAGGTGCGCGGCTTTGTTCTGGAAAAGGGCATGAAGGGGCTGGAAGCGCCCAAGATCCAGGGCAAGCTTTCGCTGCGCGCCAGCACCACCGGCATGATCCAGATGGACGAGGTGAAACTGCCCGCGGACGCCCTCCTGCCGAATGTCGAGGGCATCAAGGGGCCGTTCGGCTGCCTCAACCGTGCCCGCTACGGTATTTCGTGGGGCAGCATGGGTGCGGCCGAATTCTGCTACCACGCGGCGCGCCAGTACGGGCTGGACCGACACCAGTTCGGCGTGCCTCTCGCTTCGAAGCAGCTCTACCAGCTGAAGCTCGCCGACATGGCGACCGAGATCGCCCTTGGCCTGCAGGGTTCCCTGCGCGTCGGCCGCTTGATGGACGAGGGCCGGTTCGCGCCGGAAATGATCTCCATCGTGAAGCGGAACAATGTGGGCAAGGCGCTGGATATCGCGCGGGCCGCGCGCGACATGCATGGCGGCAACGGAATTTCCGAGGAATATCAGGTCATGCGTCACATGCTGAACCTGGAAACGGTCAACACTTACGAGGGTACGCACGATGTCCACGCGCTCATTCTCGGGCGCGCGATCACCGGGCTTTCGGCCTTCTAGGAATTCGTTCCGATGGCGGGCGCAACCGTCGGTTCGGTAAATGTGGATTTTGCGCAACAGTTTTGCGGGCTTTGATGGATTTGTTCCCATGCGTGGAACAATGGTGTAAGCCTGCGATTGACCAGGGGATACGGGACGTATCTCGTTGATCGTAATGAGGACAACTATGAAGAAGCTATTGATCGGCGCCTCGGTGGCCGCGCTTGCCCTTCCGGCAACCGCCCACGCGCAGGCCTATATCGGTGTCAGTGGTGGCGTAGTCACCAATGAAAATGCCCAGAACGAAGGTGAGTTCATCGATGCTCTCCCGCCGTCCGGTGCGTTCCCCGCTGTTCCTGCGGGCACGAACTACGAATTCGAAACGAATGTCGACCTTGGCTGGACCGCCGGCCTGCAGCTTGGTTACGCATTCGACAACGGCTTCCGCCTCGAACTCGACGGCAGCTACGCCAAGATGGACATCGACTATCACAAGGGTCTCGTCGTCGGTGGCACGCTGCTCGACGACAGCGACCTCGGCCGTGCGCTTCTGCGTACCGAACCGACGAACACCTCGGTCGGCGCTTTCCTGGCCGACGGCCAGGGCGACGTGGAAACCTACAGCTTCTTCCTGAACGCACTGTACGACTTCCAGCTTGGTGCGGTTGAACCCTACCTCGGTGTCGGCGCCGGTGCGATTGTCACGGACCTGAACTACATCCCCAGCAACACGCTGGTAGTGAAGGGTTCGGACGCAGCTTTCGCCTACCAGGGCATCGTCGGTGTCTCGGGCAACCTGTCCGACAACGTGCAGCTGTTTGCCGAATACAAGTATCGCGGCCTCTTCGACGAGCCGAGCTACCGCTTCGCTCCGACGCTGCCGATCAACATGACGACCGATTACAACCAGCACACGGGCACGATGGGCCTTCGGTTCCTGCTGGGTGGCGAAGAAGCTCCGCCGCCGCCTCCCCCGCCGCCGCCGCCCCCGCCGCCGCCTCCTCCGCCCCCGCCGCCTCCGCCGCCGCCGCCTCCGCCGCCGGCTCCGGTCTGCGAGCAGGGCCCCTACATCGTGTTC
>MDTG01055982.1_pt1 | contig 65682 bp, 63 predicted proteins | sample 811421 | NCBI WGS metagenome assembly MDTG01 (sample SAMN05326645, study PRJNA326480) | marine metagenome | isolation source: seawater | place: Pacific Ocean: South East | collected 2011
GAGGTCACGCATGCTCGTGGCTTTAGTGAATCAGAGTACGTTAGAAGGATTTGTCCAAAGCCTTGTAGCAAGAAGCTCAAAAACTCGCTCATAATTTAAGATACGGACAGGGAAGTTCAAATGAGGGTATCTCGGGTGTACCGATACGACCTTTTCCAGACACAAAAAAACCGACTCAAGGTCGGCTTGCTCTCTATTTAAAGAGAATGGTACCAGAGGCCGGACTTGAACCGGCACGCTATTTCTAGCAACGGATTTTGAATCCGTCATGTCTACCAATTTCATCACTCTGGCATTTATCTGTGCATCAACATAGCGCTGATGTGGGGCATTATAGCGATAGTGAGCCGTCATACAACACTTTTTTTATCTATCTGTAGTCGGTTGGCTAAAGATTGCCCAAATAAAAAAGGGGCGATTGCTTTAACGCGCCCCTTTGTCTGTTTTATGTGGCCTTTATGGTTAAAGGTAACTTAATTAGAACCAGTTATAAGCAAACTGTAAATTAATCATACGTTGTTGGTTTAGCGTTTCTGCGGTAATGCCTTGATCGCCGGTTGGCGCGCCAAGTATGGCGCCAATGGGGGCGGCTGGTGGGCTGCTGAAATCCGCTGAACGGGCGTTAGTGATATTCTGAATTGACAGTCGTAAGTTCCACACTCCATCGTAGGGTTCAATGCCAATAGAGAAATCTAGCGTAGTGAGGCTATCCGAAGGGTAGGTTTCATTTATTTGGCTTACCATATCGTCACGATAGCGAAGGGTGCCTGAACTTAGCAATAGCAAATCCTTAACGCCCAGTTCTGTAATATAAGAATAGCCTACGTTGCCTGTCCATTTTGGCGCTTGAGCTAAGTCTGAGCCGTCGTCTTTGTGAACACTATCTGCGTATGTTACGGCGGCAGATATACGCCAATCATCGTTAATTTGATAAAGGGAATCTAGTTCAAAACCTGTGGATTCAACATCCACATTTTGGGTTAAAAAGCCAGCGCTTGAGTCGGTGACAAGAAACGAGGTTTCCTGAAAATCGAAAATTTCAGTATAAAATATAGCGGCATTTAGGTTCACACTTTGATCCAGTAACACCAATTTTGCACCTGCTTCATACGTATGAGCTTCTTCCGATTTCACCCGTGCCCCTCCTTCAGATACATCTAATGAGGGGTCGCCACTAGTGACTTCAGCAGATTCAGCAAAGCCGCCGGTTTTGCTTCCAACGCCATAAGATGCATATAGCGTAGTATCGCGATCGTAGTTATAGCTTAACGAAGCATTGCCGTTTAAAAAGCTGTCTTCAAAGTCTAACTCCGACTCGAAAGGTGGGTTAATAACGGTGTTCCATAGGGTTTGTAAGTCACCTTGAATGCGATCAAACTCTACATCTTTGCTTTCATCGGTATAGCGTAAACCTACCGCAAGAGTAAGATCGTCAGAAAGGTATATATCCGATTGAGCAAACACAGAAAGCGTTTCTGTTTGTTGCTTAAAGTCGTTGCCGAATGAACCATTGAATATTTCACCGCTTATATCTCCAGGGGGGAAATTGGGGGTGTTAAAGAACTGTTCTTCTAGAGAGTCCCAATCACTGTTGAAGTAGAAAAAGCCTGTCATAAAGTCGAAATCGTCGCGGCCTTCTGAGGCCAGTCTCAATTCTTGTGAAAATTGATCATAGGTTTCAACACGTTTGAAGTATGTGCTGTAGTATTCAACGTCTCCGGTTGTCACATAGGTAACTTCGTCAAACGCCCTGCCGAAATCAAAATCATCATAAAAAAGAATGTCGTAGTTCGCCGTAGAAGTCACCGAGGTAAGCATTAACTCACCCACTTCTTTTTCTATGGTAAGGGTGAAAGCGTCTACGGTGGTGTCGTGATAGCTTTCATTGTATTTGCACTCGTCGCACCAAGCGTTTTTTGTATCGTCTAATTGCGCCTCACCAATAATGTCGATAACGTCTTCGGTAAAATAATTACCGTTATCCACATACTGATAGGCGTTACCAATACGTTCACCGGTAGAATGTTGGTACGCACCTGTAATAGTGAGTGTATCCGATGGGGTATAAAGGCCAGTAATACGTAACCCCCGGTCGCTGTCTTCCGGTACATCTCGACCGGTAGCAATATTTTCTACCCAGCCGTCTTGATCTGCTGCATGTCCCGCTATTCTTAAACTGAAATCATCACTAACGGGTAGGTTGATAGCACCGTCTAAATTCCAGCCTCCATTGGCGACCTCAATGCCCCCTTTAAGACTGGCTTCAAATTCATCTGTAGGCTTGCGACTAACAATACTGATGGCACCTAAGCTGGTGTTTTTTCCCAGTAGGGTGCTTTGGGTTCCTTTTATCACTTCAATGCGCTCAACATCAAAAAAAGCGGCGGAATACATGCGCCCTTTTCCTACAAACATGCCGTCTTGAAACAGTGCAACAGACTGGTCAAAGCTTTGCGTTCTGGCTGGGGTGCCTAAGCCTCTTAGGGTTAGGGCTAAGCCGTCGTCGGGTGCGCGAGAAAACACCATGCCAGGGACTAAGTCGGCGATTTCAAAGAGATCATCTACGCCATATTTCTCTATTTCATCTGAGGGCAGAGCGGTAATAGTGGCAGGCACTTCTTGTAACGTTTGGGTGCGTTTTTGAGAGGTAACTTCTATAACCTCCAACTTAGCATTACTTTTTTGCTGTTCATCTACTTGCTCTTGAGATACCGCAGAGTGGGATATCGCTGCTGAGCAACTGAGTATTATTGCCTGTGTGAGTGTGCTGCACTTGAATTTCGTCATACCAGGTTTCCCCAAGTTTGTTATAGACATTACTTTGCCCTTTGTTGTTACCACAATGTGATACACCTGTATTGTTCAATAATTACGCTACAACTCATTCGCCCATCCTGTCAATAGAATATGTTAAAAATGTAAATAAAAAGTTATTTGCATTTCAGGTGTTAATGTTTTTTTTGATTGTTTAAATATTAAATTCATGAATTTATTGCATTAATTATCATTTTTCATGTTTTTTCATGTAAAAAATATGTTGTTGACACGTTCATTTTATGTTGATAGTTTCATATTTCGGTTAACATGTATCACAATATGGGTAACAAGATGAAGATTAATGACATAAAGCGAGTTCATAAAATTTCGAAGCAAGACATGGACAGCATGATTCAAGAAGAGAATGTGAATAACGACACGGGTCTGGAGTTTTATGACCTTAGTCATGAATGGGGATTAGGGCAGCCTTGCTGGCCATATTTTGAAGACGTAAAGATTGAACGCCTGCATGGTATGTCTAAATCTGGTGTGCTTACTCAGCGTATTACAACGGTTATGCACTCGGGTACACATATAGATGCGCCAGCTCATGTGGTTGAAGGCACACCTTTTATGGATCAAATGCCGCTCCCCCGTTTCTTCGGGAAAGGTGTTGTGGTGTCTATTCCGAAGAAAAAATGGGAAGTGATTACGGCCGAAGACTTGGAGAATGCAACCCCCGCTATTCAAGAAGGCGATATCGTTATCATTAATACAGGGTGGCATCACACCTACGCAGACTCTTCTGAATATTATCATTATGGCCCCGGCCTTTATAAAGAAGCCGGCGAGTGGCTAGCTAAGAAAAAAGTAAAAATGGTGGGTATCGACGTGCAAGCGCTTGACCACCCTTTAGGTACGGCAATTGGGCCTCATGGTCCTGGTCCACTGATTCCTCATTTAGAGCAAGAATACAAAGAACATTCTGGTGGGCGTGCAATTATCGATGACTTCCCTGATTGGGAGCCTTGCCACCGTGCGCTTTTAAGTAATGGTATATGCGGCATTGAAAATGTCGGTGGTGAGTTGGATAAAGTGACAGGCAAGCGCTGTACTATTGCGGCTTTTCCGTGGCGTTGGAAAGGCGGTGATGGTTGTATTGTCCGACTTGTCGCGATGATAGACCGTTCAGGTTCTTTCCGAATAGAAAGTGGCGAAAGCGAGTAAAACATTGAAGGAGGTTCGGCAAGTTAGCGCCTCCCACTAACTTTATTTAGGATTTCACCATGTTCGAGTCAACCAATGTTGCTGTTTTAGGGGCGGGTTTGATGGGCTGCGGTATAGCTCAGGTATTTGCCAGCCACAAGGTGTCGGTGCTTTTATTTGACCCCTTTGAACAGGCGAGAGATACAGCGCTATCTAAGATAACCAACGGCATTAAAAGTATGGGTGGCGACATCTCTGCTACTCAATATATCAGTGTGGTCAGTGATATCGAAGCCGCAGTGGCGAATGCCGACGTCATTATAGAAGCGGTACCTGAGAAGCTTTCCTTAAAACAAGAGGTATTCCAGCAAATACAGCCCCTTATTAAGTCTACAGCCATCGTTGCCAGTAACACGTCGGTGATCCCTATTAAGGATATTTTCGATGGATTGGATTTTCAAAACCAAGTGGTTGGTACGCACTGGTGGAACCCGCCTTATTTAGTGCCGTTAGTCGAAGTTGTGGAAAGTGAAAAAAGCAGCACTGATGTCATTAAAAAAATGATGGCGCTGCTCACGTTCGTTGGTAAGAAGCCGGTCCACGTGAAAAAAGATGTGCCAGGATTTGTAGGTAATCGAATGCAGCACGCATTGTGGCGCGAAGCCATTGCGCTCATCAATGATGGCGTTTGCACAGCAGAGGATGTGGACGTAGTGGTTAAGAACAGTTTTGGGCTGCGCCTGCCTCAACTTGGCCCTATCGAAAATGCCGACCTCATTGGGCTAGATCTCACCCTCGATATACACAACGTCATTCTACAAAGCCTAAATACCGATAAAACCCCTTCGCCGGTTTTACAGCAACGAGTGGCTAAAAATACCCTCGGAGTGAAAACGGGGCAGGGGTTTTTATCTTGGGATGACAACAGTATCCAGAAGGTGAGAGAAAATCTTAATACTTACCTATTGAACGTGACCAAACAGCGAGGATAGAGCAATGAAAAAGAACAAAAAAGTTATTATAACGTGCGCTGTCACCGGGGCTATGCATACGCCCACTATGTCTGATGCGCTGCCTATTACCCCCAAGCAAATTGCTAACGAGTCAGTAAAGGCTGCCGATGCCGGTGCGTCCATTATCCACCTGCATGCGCGTGACCCATATACGGGTCAACCTACGGGCGACCCAGACGTTTTTATGCAGTTTTTACCCGAAATAAAACAACACACTGATGCGGTGATTAATCTTACTACTGGCGGTAGTCCAACCATGTCTGTGGAAGAGCGTTTGGCGTGTGCAATGAAGGTAAAACCAGAAATGTGCTCGCTTAACATGGGCAGCATCAACTTTGCAATGTTTCCCTTGGCCTCGCGTTATAAAACGTGGAAGCACAGTTGGGAAGAGGATTATGTGCGAAATAGTGACGATTTCATCTTTAGAAACACCTTTCGTGACATTGAAAAAATCATGACGATTATGTCTGAGCACGGCACTAAGTTTGAGCACGAATGCTACGACGTAGGACATCTTTACAACCTGGCCCACTTTGCAGACCGAGGTTTGGTGAAGCCCCCGTTCTTTATTCAAACTATCTTTGGCATTTTAGGTGGAATAGGGGCGGATGAAGAAAACCTGATGTACATGAAAAGTACTGCCGACCGTTTATTTGGGGATGACTATCAATGGTCAGTATTAGCGGCGGGGAAAAACCAAATGCCGTTTTCTACACAAACCGCCTTAATGGGGGGCAATGTTCGTGTAGGTCTTGAAGACAGTTTGTTCATTGGGAAGGGGCAAATGGCACAGAGCAACGCACAACAAGTTGAAAAAATTAAGCGGGTTCTGGCCGAGTTCTCGTTAGAGATAGCCACACCAGAAGAGACCCGCTCTATGCTGGGGCTAAAAGGCAAAGATAACGTCGATTTTTAAGGACAGGGTAATGAAAATTGTTTCACTTTCAGACATAAAACCATACAACCCACCGGCCCATTTCGACATGGTTGCCCTCAAAATACAGGGCGAAGAAGAAACAGGGTTAACCAAATTTTGGCAAGGGCTGAGTTATTTCCTACCAAATGGTGGCGCCAACATGCAATACCAAACAGGCACCTTTGGCGCAGAGTTCGAAAAATCGTACTACGTCATTGACGGCGAGCTAACGGTGATTGATGAAAAGAATCACGCTACGGTATTACACGCAGGCGACTCTGTGGCGATATACCCTAATGAAGGGCGCAAGCTGAAAAACAATACCAATCGCGTTGCCACTGTGTTGGTGACATTTTCAACGTCTTAATTTGGTGAAGATGTTACCAACTAACCTGTGAAAATGAGTAGAGGACAGCCCATGGCTATGACAGATTCTTGGAGTGATGATTTCGCTCTCAATTTATTCAATGTGAAAGACAAAGTAGTGGTGATTACTGGTGGTAATGGTACGTTAGGTGCCGCTTATGCTCGCACTTTTGCATTACACGGTGCTCATGTCATCGTGACCGCCCGCAACTCATCCACGTTAGATGAGGTGGTGGCGTCAACGCAAGACACTGAGGGAAGTTGTGTGGCTTACAGTAGTGATGTAACAGACCGAACATCTATTAGTCGCTTGGTGGGTGAAATTGATCGCAAGTATGGGCACATCGACGTGTTGATTAATAACGCCGGAATGGCGTTTAGGGCACCTGCAGAAGCAATGCCTGAGGATAAATTTGAACATGTTATGTCGGTCAATGTGACAGGGACACTGATACCTTGCCAAGAGTTCGGTAAGTATTTTATGAAGCAGGGACACGGCAAAATTGTGAATACTTCATCAGTACGTGGTTTTTGTGGTCCCCCTGATGGCTATACCGCTTATGCGGCGTCTAAAGCTGCCATAGATAATTTAACGAAGCAGTTAGCAACAGAATGGTCGATAAAAGGTGTAAAAGAAGGCTTTGCTATTAATATCAACGCCATAGCGCCAACATTAATCAAGTCGCCGTTAACACAAGAAATCTGTGAAGACCCAGATAGAATTGCGCCCTTTTTAGCTCGGCTTCCTATGGGAAGGGTGGCTGAAACGAAAGATATGGTAGGGTTAGTGATGATGTTGTCAGCTTCCGCATCGAACTTTATCAACGGCCAAGTTATTTATGTTGATGGTGGATGCACTGCCGGGTAATGGGTGCGCTAACGTCATAGCCTTGAGTTGATAAGAAGAGAAATAAGAGGTCACCATGAATACCATTTTAGTACTGGTGCTTGCGTACAATATTATCGTCATCGGTGGGATTGGCAAATATCTCAGCTGGCGGACGTCACAACAACAGCAAGTAACGGATATAGCGCTAGGTGGGCGTAATGCGGGCGTGGCCATGTTCTCAGTCACGATTGCCATTACCTATTTAGGGTCTGCACATGTTTACGGCCTAATGGAAATGTCTTTTTCTCTGGGGGCTGTGGCGCTTTGGTTTTGCTTCGCACATACCATACTATTATGCGTGATCTGCTTAGGTACAGGGCGCTGGATTCGTCGAACAGGCACGGCCACTATCCCTGAACTTATCGGTAAGTTGTACAACAAAAAATTACGAATTTATACCGCCTGCGTTGCTGCTATGGTGGTATTTGGTTTGGTCACGCTTGAAGCCCAAACACTGGGTATTGGCATTTCCGCCATGTCTGGCTGGCCACTAGGCTGGAGCGCAGTGATTGGGGCAGCCATTGGTACCGCCTATGTTTGCATGGGAGGAATAAAGCAAACCATGTGGGTGAATTTGGTCAATGCGGTGGTGATGTATGTGGCGGTCATTACGGCGGGTATTTACCTCGCATATGTACTTCCTGAAGGTTGGGAAGGGGTGGTGCAACATTATGAAAACCGTGATGAAGCCTTTAAGTTGTCTATTCTCAGTAAACCCGATTTGCTCGTGAGTTTTGCCCTCGCTGCCATATTTTCAGTGGTATTTTCTCAATCCGTGAATCAACAAGGCATGCAGGCTGCGATGTCTGCCAAAGATGAAAAAACCATACAGCGTTCATTGTGGATAGCCGCACCTATTAATGGTCTATTCGGTGTATTCCCAGTGCTGGTAGGTATTGCGGCAGCCACCATTCCTGAGTTTGCTCAACTAGGTCCAAAGTTGGCTGGCGCGGCATTAATCATTAATTTGCTGCCTACCTGGTTAGTGGTGCTGCTGCAAGCAGGGTTCTTAGGTGCTTTGTTATCTACCTTTGCAATGTCAGCCCTTGCGCCCGCTACCATCTTCGCCAAAGACATCGTTGGCTTGCACTTAAAAGCGGCGCTAACTCCAGAGTCAGAGAAAAAACTCATTCGCTATACCATTATCACAATTGGCTTTGTGGCTGCGTTGATGACGTTATTTTTCCATCCTAACGTTATTTTAGCGATTACTTGGCTGTTTGCTTGGTTAGTGCCTTTCTTCTTTATCATTGTGGCGGGGTTATTTTGGAAAAGAAGTGTAGGGGTAGCCAAGTTGGTGTTGTTCTCTAGTTGGCTTGTTAACTTGCTATGGTCTTTTACACCACTTAAAGCTTATTTAGGCCTAACGATGCTCGAAAACGCACACGTTGTGGCCATCGTCGCCTTTGGGTTTACCCTAGTAGGGAACATTGGGGCTAAAAATTGCCACCCAGCGTTATTTGCTAAGAAGCCTAAATCCATGGCATTCGCGGGTTAGGAGGTACCATGAACTTAGCGGCAGAGTTGTTTTTAACATCACTGGTAACCATTGCTTCCATCACTTTGTTTTTCATCGTGATACACGCAATGATAAACAAACGAGGAGAGAAAAAATGAGTGTTGATATGGTCACAAAGCTTTGGATGGGCGGTATTATTCTGTTTGGCTTAGTATTGTATTGCGCTGCCTATTGGGTAGCGCAGCAAAATAATCGATAACCTAGACTATTTGGAGAGCTGAGATAATAGGGGTTAACCCCTTTTTAAGCCAAGGGCTTGGGTAAATTAAAGGGCACACGTGGTGCCCTTTTGTATAATCCCGTGTCGGTGAACCATTGTGCTTCAAATTATTGCAAGCTGGCGCCCAATGCTTTTTCAATAATGGCTTTGTATTCAATGAGCTTATCTGAAATTTCCCGTTTATTTCTGTTAAATCTTACCGACGGAATGGGAATAGAGATAGCAATGTTGCGGCCATAAGGATCTTCAATGGCAATGCCTATTGCGCACACTCCCTCGCAATGTTCTTCTCTATCAAAGGCCACGCCTTTTTTGCGTATTTTCTCAATTTCAAGTTGTAAAGAAGACGCTTCAGACAAGGTGTATGGGGTTAGTTTTGTGAAGCTGGCATTAGCCAGTATGGCGGCAACTTCGTTGTCAGGTTTACTGGCTAGAATGGCTTTGCCATTTGCGCAAGAATGAATAGGGAATGCATCACCCACACCAGACACGGCGCGAAGTTTTTGTGAGTCGGCAATAACTTGATCAATAAATATCATGGCATTGCCATCTTGTACCGACAAATCCACGGTTTCCTCTATTTCTTTCGAGAGGCGTTTCATGTAGGGCAGGATCACTCTGTCTATATCGACTTTTGCCGCAGAGCCTAACGACACCAAACTTGGCCCTAAGCGCACTCGTGAAGTCGGACTGGCTGAAATTAAAAAACCCTCAGTTGCGAGTGCACCTACAATACGCTGAACTGTTGAACGAGGTAAATCAACTTCATTAGCAATAGCACTTAAACTTAAGCCGTCTGGCTTACCTTCTAAAGCGCGAAGCACTTTTACCGCCCGTGAGATGACCTGTATACCTTGCTTTGAACTTCCTGCCTCTGACATAGTTTTTCCTAACTTTACTTACCAGGGATTTTGTACCGCATAACAATACAATTATATTGAAAAATGCTACTAATGACAGTTTTATTCCCAGTAATTAGTGTTTTATGTCTCTCTTTTAATGCGAGTAAATGTTTATACTCCCTAGCTGTTGTGTCAAACTTAACAAGGAGATTATTCAATCGGAAATAGTGTGAAAAACAGCAAGTCGTCATCTAAAACATCAAATAGGCACACTTCTGCAGGCCGCAGAAAAACAGCGATAAACAACAACATCGAGGGTGAAAACGCCCCACCTGTGGGGATGAGAGCCGGCTTTTTTCGCAGGCTGCTTGCCATGATTTACGACACACTAGTGGCTACTGCGGTAGGCATGTGCGCAGCGATGGTGATGATAGTCACGTTAGTGGTTATGCTGAAAAACGGCGCGCTAGACCTACAAGGCTATGCTGAACCTGCCGACCTGATTCAGGCTTCGTCGACTTATAGACTGCTTATTCAAACTTGGGTAGGGATGTGGATAGCTGGGTTTTTCTTATGGTTTTGGCGAAGAGGTGGGCAAACCTTGGGTATGCGAGCATGGCGTTTACGGATATACAGCACCGTAGAAGAGCCAATGACTTGGCCGCGTTTGCTTATTCGCCTTGTGGCATCGTTGGGCGGTTTGGGCACATTGTTAGTACTGTTCGATTTTAAGCACAAACAATCGCTACAAGACCGCTTAGCGAAAACCGAAGTATTGAAACTGACCAAAGAAGCGAACGACCATAAAAGCTGGTAACCGCTAGCGATTGAAGCTAGCGTTGTCGCCTCAATCTACTAGCTATTTTCGCAGCATCAGTGCTGCAATTGCGGCAAAGAGCATGCTTGGTAGTATTGCGCCCAAATAAGGTGGCAGTTGATACACCAAACTCAAAGGGCCAAATACTTCGTTTAAGATGAAAAAGCCAAAGCCGGTTAATACGCCCATAATCACCCTAGCGCCCATGGTGACGCTACGCAGCGGGCCGAAAATAAACGACAAGGCCATCAGCAGCATAACTCCCACTGAAACGGGCTGAAGTATCTTGCGCCATAACGCTAGCTCGTAGCGAGAAGGGTCTTGGTCATTGTTATCAAGGTAGGCGATATAGTCAATTAGCCCTGTAATAGACAACGCCTCTGGTTTTACCGCTACAATGCCTAGCTTATCGGGGGTAAGGGTTGAGTTCCAACGGATACGAGCTTGATTATCTAATGTGACTTGGTTGTCGCCGAAGCGCGTTACGTCAACCCCCTCAAGCCACCAACCATCACCGTCAAAGCTTCCTTCGGCGGCGTAGGTAATGCTTTCCAAAGCCAAGGTGTCGTCGAAGTCGAAAATGGTAATATCTTGTAATGAGTCTCGGCTGAGAACCTGCCCAATACTGACAAAGTGTTCGCCATCTTTCGCCCAAACCAATTGATCAGAAGAAAACAAGCTTCCCCCTGAAATGGCTTCGGTTCGAATTTCTTTGGCTTTCGACTCACTAAAGGGCGTTACCCATTCTCCTACCGCCATCACCAGCAAAATCATTAAGGTGGCTGACTTCATGGCCGAATTAATAATATTCCACCGGCTCATGCCCGCCGCTTGCATCACCACAAGCTCACTGTTACTGGCCAGTACCCCCATACCAATAAGGCCGCCTAATAACGTTGCCATGGGAAAAAACTGTTCTAAATCTCGGGGTAAACTTAGCAATACGTACAGGAAGGCCACCATCATATCGTAGTCGCCTTCGCCTACTTTTCTAAGTTGCTCTACAAACTTAATGAGTGCACTTAAACCAATGAGTACCGAGAGGGTGACGGCCACTGTGCCTAACAGCGTGCGGGCAATGTATAAATCGAGGATCTTAAACATCTATTTTTTTCCTAATACCCAGGCTCGCAACTGTGTACCTGTTTTCCTGTCTCTAACGATCAATGCTATTCCAATAATCAGCATGATGGTATGTCCCCACCACAGGCCAAGTTGCGGCGGCATTTTGCCGTCTTCAAGCACCCGTCTACTTGCTAACAACAATAGGAAGTACCCCAAATAGAGCAGGATAGCTGGAAACATCTTTCCGAAACGCCCTTGTCGAGGGTCTACTGAGCTTAATGGTACAGCAATGAGTACCAGAAAGGGGATCGATAACGGAATTGCTATGCGCCACTGTAGCTCAGCCCTAGCTTCAATACTGTCGTCTTGCCATAGCTCAGCGGTGGGGAGCACGCTGACTTTTCTTCGCGCCTCTTCTGCGGGCTTATCGGCAATTTGGATTTGATATTCGTCAAACTCTACTTTTCGGTACGCTTTTGCCGACTGTTCCCCCTCGTATTGCACACCCTCTTTTAATACAAGGTTTCGGGTTCCGTCTGGATTATTAGCCACTTGTCCCGTCTGGGCGTAAACCACGCGCACTTGTTTGTCATTGTTATCTGCTTGGTTTTGCGATAAAAACACCCGTCTAAGGCCATCGTCGGTATCGATGTCATGAACAAATATGACCGCTTTTTCGTTGCCCGTTTGCTGGAATCGCCCCGGTATTAGCGCTGATAGTCCGGCTTCGTTACGGGCCTTTTCCCTTAATTGGTATTCGTTTTCTGTAGCTAAAGGTGCAAAATACAGGGTAATGGCACCGGTAACTATCATGATAAGCACAGACAAAAACAACATCACCCGTGTGATGTACCATTCGCTTATGCCACATGCGCGCATTACGGTCATTTCGCTATCCACATAAAGCCTACCGTGGGCCAGCATAATGCCTAAGTAGGCGCTTATCGGTAGAACGAGGGAGGCGAGTATGGGCGCATATAAACCCAGGAAACCGAGTACCAAGCCGGCAGGTATATCTCCGTCTGAGGCGTCACCTAGTACGCGCACAAATCTTAACGTGACAAAAATTGCCATTAAAATGAAGAAAATCGCTAACTGAGATTTTAGCGTTTCCTTAAGTAAATAGCGGAATATCAGCATCTCAGCCCTTCCGGAAAATGATGAATTTTAGTGAAAGAAAGCACAATTTTGTTTAAACTTCCGTTTTTACACGTTTTGCCTGCAATCAGAAACCGTTTGCATGGTGTGTTGACGCAAATACAACCTATATTTGATAGGTGGCTAAGCGTGAATTGCAGCGAGCTAAAAGGTTATGCTGCGTATTAAAACATAAAGCAGCGCGAAACGTTACGTGATTTTAGTCATCGTGCAAACCATAAACGACGAAAAACGAGGTGATATCGTGGAGTTTAGTGTAAAAAGTGGCAGTCCTGAAAAACAACGCAGTGCCTGTATTGTTGTGGGTGTCTTCGAGCCGCGTCGCCTAACGGCGGTGGCTGAACAACTAGACGAAATCAGTGAAGGGGACATTAGCAATTTATTGCGTCGTGGCGACCTAGAAGGTAAGGCCGGGCAGATGTTGCTGTTACATAATGTCCCCAATGTACTGAGTGAGCGTGTGCTTCTTGTCGGTTGTGGTAAAGAACGTGAACTCGATGAACGTCAATACAAGAATATCATCGCCAAAACGATTAAAACCTTAAATGAAACCGGCTCTATGGAAGCCGTTTGCTTCTTAACTGAACTTCACGTTAAAGGGCGCGATACATACTGGAAGGTGCGCCAAGCCGTTGAAGCCACCGAAGATTCTCTATACACCTTTTTGCAATTAAAAACCAAAAAGGGTGAGCCTCGTCGTCCCTTACGTAAAATCGTATTTAACGTACCTACTCGTCGCGAACTCACGGTAGGCGAGCGTGCAGTGGAACATGGTCTGGCGGTTGCTCGCGGTGCCAAAGTGACCAAAGACGTGGCGAACATGCCGCCGAACATTTGTAATCCTGCGTACTTGTGACAACAAGCACAAGCGTTGGCGAGTCAATATGACAGCGTAACCGCAGAAGTGGTGGATGAAACCCAAATGGCAGAATTGGGCATGCAGGCCTATTTGGCTGTGGGTCGGGGTTCGGAAAACGAAAGCAGGATGAGCATTATGCATCATCGTGGTGGGCCAGCCGATCAAGCGCCAATTGTGCTTGTAGGTAAAGGCTTAACTTTCGATTCAGGCGGCATTTCAATTAAGCCAGGCGAAGCCATGGACGAAATGAAATATGACATGGGCGGCGCTGCAGGCGTATTAGGTACCATGCATACTATCGCGGCGCTTAACCTGCCTATTAACGTTATTGGCGTGCTAGCAGGCTGTGAAAACATGCCAGACGGCAAAGCGTATCGCCCAGGTGACATCCTAACTACCATGTCGGGTCAAACCGTTGAAGTACTTAATACGGATGCAGAAGGCCGTTTGGTATTGTGCGATGCGCTAACTTACGTGGAACGCTTCGACCCAGAATTGGTCGTAGACGTTGCTACCCTGACGGGGGCGGCCATTATTGCTTTGGGTCACCACGCCACGGCGGTAATGAGCACGCACAACCCACTTGCCCATGAGTTATTAAATGCATCTGAGCAAAGCTCTGACCGCGCATGGCGCTCGCCACTATGGGATGACTATCAAGAACAGCTAGAAAGCCCGTTTGCTGATATGACGAATCTTGGTGGACGTCCCGCCGGTTCAATAACAGCAGGTTGTTTCTTGTCACGTTTCACTAAAAAGTACAACTGGGCGCACCTTGATATTGCCGGTACAGCTTGGCGCAGTGGCAAGAACAAAGGGGCTACAGGTCGTCCTGTACCTATGCTCTCACAGTTCATTATGAACCGTGCTGGCATTAAGCTAGAGGACTAATACACGATGCCTCAAGTCGTGTTTTATCAGCTTGTCGATAGCGACAATGGTGTAACGGCAAAAGCCAGCAGGCTTATTGCCGATGCCTACGCCAATAAGCAAAAAATAAGCGTGCTTTGCGATACAAAAGCACAAGCTGAGCAGGTTGATGAGTTGCTTTGGCAACTGCCTGCAGATCGTTTCGTGCCACACAATTTGTATGGGGAGGGGCCACCATCTGGCACACCTGTAGAAATATGTTGGCAACCGCAGCAGGTAGCGAGGCGTCAAATGGTGGTTAATGTAGGGTCAGGCATGATCCCGTCACCGAACAATCACCGAAAAATTATCGATTTTGTACCCGTGGATGAAAAGGCAAAACAAGCCGCGCGGGTGCGCTATAAAAATTATCAGCAGGCCGGATGTAGTATGCAGTTCCAATCTGCATCATCGTAGTGTACTTCCAGTTTATGCGTAAAATTTGAGAGTAAGTAATGGATAAAACCTTTGAACCGCAATCCATCGAGCAGCAATGCTATAAGTCATGGGAAGAAGCGGGTTTGTTTAAAGCTTCAGGTAGCGGCGACCCATATTGTATTTTGCTTCCGCCACCAAACGTAACCGGTAGTCTTCACATGGGCCATGGTTTCCAGCAAACCATTATGGATGCCTTAACCCGTTATCACCGTATGAAGGGCGATAATACGCTATGGCAAGTGGGAACTGACCACGCCGGTATTGCTACCCAAATGGTGGTAGAGCGCCAACTTAACGCCGAAGGCAAGACCCGCCACGATTTAGGTCGTGAAGACTTCATCAAAAAAGTGTGGGAATGGAAAGAGCACAGTGGCGGTACTATTACCGGTCAAATGCGCCGTTTAGGTACGTCGCCTGATTGGTCTCGCGAAGTGTTCACCATGGATGAAGATCTGTCTAAAGCCGTGACTGAAGTGTTCGTAAAACTGCACGAAGAAGGTCTTATTTATCGCGGTAAGCGTTTGGTTAACTGGGACCCTGTGCTTCACACGGCGGTATCAGACTTAGAAGTATTAAACGAAGAAGAAGACGGCCACATGTGGCACATGCGCTATCCGTTAGCTGACGGTAGCGGTGAGCTAGTGGTAGCGACAACACGTCCTGAAACCATGTTAGGTGATACAGCGGTTGCTGTACACCCAGATGACGAGCGTTATCAGGGCTTTATTGGTAAAGAAATCAAACTGCCGATTACTGGCCGTTTAATTCCTGTGATTGCTGATGACTATGTCGATCAAGAATTCGGTACAGGCTGCGTGAAAATTACGCCTGCTCACGATTTCAACGACTACGACATGGGTAAGCGTCACAACCTACCTATGATCAACATTCTTACCGACGATGCGAAAATTAACGATGATGCGCCTGAAGCGTACCGTGGTTTAGATCGTTTCGACGCCCGTAAACAAATAGTGGCTGATTTAGACGCCCAAGGCTCGTTGGTTAAAATTGAGCCGCACAAGCTTAAAGTGCCACGCGGCGACAGAACGGGTGCGGTTATCGAACCATACTTAACTGACCAGTGGTATGTGGCGGTTGAGTCTCTTGCTAAGCCGGCTATTGAAGCGGTAGAAAGTGGCGAAATTCGTTTTGTACCAGAAAACTGGAACAAAACCTATTACCAGTGGATGCACAACATTCAAGACTGGTGTATTTCACGTCAACTTTGGTGGGGACACCGCATTCCAGCATGGTACGACGAAAACGGTAAGGTTTTTGTTGGTCGCACGGAAGAAGAAGTGCGTGAAAAGCACGGCCTTGGCAGTGATGTCACGCTGTCACAAGACGACGATGTATTAGATACCTGGTTCTCAAGCGCGCTATGGCCGTTTGCGACCATGGGCTGGCCAGAAGAAACGCCAGATCTTGAAACCTTTGTGCCGTCTTCAGTGCTAGTAACTGGCTTTGACATTATTTTCTTCTGGGTTGCCAGAATGATCATGATGACCAAGAAGTTCACCGGCAAAATTCCGTTTAAAGATATCTATATTACCGGTCTTATCCGCGATGAGAACGGCGATAAAATGTCAAAGTCGAAGGGTAACGTGCTTGACCCCATCGATTTGATTGACGGTATTGATATTGAGTCTTTAGTGACTAAACGTACCGCTGGCATGATGCAGCCGCAGCTGGCTGAAAAGATTGCCAAGCGTACTCGCAAGCAATTCCCAGATGGCATTCAGGCCTACGGTACAGACGCACTTCGCTTTACCTTTGCCGCTATGGCGTCAACCAGCCGCGATATCAACTTTGATATGGCCCGCGTTGAAGGCTACCGCAACTTCTGTAACAAAATTTGGAATGCATCGCGTTTCGTATTGATGAACACAGAAGAGCACGACACAGGCCGTGACGGCGGCGAGATGGTGCTTAGCATGGCCGATCGCTGGATTTGGGCGAAGTTTCAACAAACGTTGGTAGAGTTTGAAAAAGCCCTTGAAGACTATCGCTTCGATATTGCTGCGCAAACGGTTTACGAGTTTACCTGGAACCAATTCTGCGACTGGTATCTAGAGTTGACCAAGCCTGTGCTTAGCAACGATGCCAGCACCGACGCTGAAAAGCGCGGTACACGTCATACGCTGATTAACGTACTTGAAAGCCTGCTTCGCTTGTTGCACCCGCTAATGCCATTTATCACCGACACTATCTGGCAGCGTGTTGTGCCTCTAAGTGCGCTTAAGGTAGACGCGGGTGCCAGCATCATGGTTCAGGCATTCCCTGAAGTTGAAGCGGCGAAACAAGACGACAATGTACTTGCTGATATCGAGTGGGTGAAGAAGTTTATCGTGGGTATTCGTAATATCCGCGGTGAAATGGACATTTCGCCAAACAAACCGCTTAACGCGCTGCTTAAAAACGTAAGCGATGAAGACGCCCGTCGTCTTGATGCGGCTAAAGCGTTCCTCGATAAGCTTTCTAAGCTTGAAACCGTCACTATCTTAAAAGACGGCGAAGAAGCGCCAGCGAGTGCCACTGCGCTTGTAGGCGAGATGGAAATTCTTATCCCAATGGCTGGTCTTATTGATAAAGACGCAGAGCTTGCGCGTATTACCAAAGCCATGGAGAAAATCGAGAAAGATGTTTCTCGTACTCGTGGCAAATTGGGTAATGAGAAATTCGTAAGTAATGCGCCAGAAGCGGTTATTGAAAAAGAACGGGGTAAGTTAGAAGAGGGTGAGAAAGCCCTTGCCAAGCTTAAAGAGCAGTTCGAGACTATCAAAGCGTTGTAAGTCACTGCATTGTTGAAGAAAGCTGCCCTCTGGCAGCTTTTTTTATAGGTAACGTTTTAACATATCAATCAATGCTTTTCGCTTGATGGGTTTGGTGAGGTAATCGTCCATGCCAATATCAATCGCACTTTTCCTGTCTTCCTTCATAGCATTCGCACTCAGCCCTATGATGGGCAAAGTAGTAAACCCTTTTTCCCGCAATGCTTTTGTGGCTTCGAAACCGTCCATAACGGGCATTTGAACGTCCATGAGTACCACGTCGTAATGTGGCGCGTTGCCTACCTTTTGCACAGCCTGCTTACCATCTTCGGCAATATCAAAGGTGACGCCCAGCCCCGTTAATATCTCGCCGGTCACAATTTGATTAATATTGTTGTCTTCTACCAGAAGTAAATGGCCTTCTAGTTTGGTATCGATGTTGTCGTCTTGGGCGCGTTTGTGTTCATGGGTATTATTGTCACTGAGAACGAAGTGAATGAATTGTTCAAACTGCTGAGGGGTAAAGGGGTGGGTTAGCAGCGGGCCTTTCCATAAATGGCTGTATTTGTTGTGTAGCGCAGTGCCAATGGTATCGGAAATAAGGCCAATTCGTTTCCCATTTTCCTGTAACTCCTTTAGCCATCCTATGTTTTCTCTAAATACAGCAAAGTTAGGAATGTCCACCAACATATAGGGGCTTAATGCTTCACCTTGTTTTGCCTTTTCTATAGACAGCCTTTGTGTTGGGCTTAGGCTCAAAGTTTGAAGGTAGGTGTCAGCAAGTAATGGTGCACCGGTTAAGTAAAGGCTGTTTTTAGGAAGTTGTGGGGTAGCCGCTAAAATTCCCCCCTGATTAGGGTAAACGCGAAGGGGAATAGACACCATAAATTGACTGCCTTTGCCTTCTTGGGAAGCGGCAGACAGTTTGCCCCCCATTAAATCGGTGAGTTGTTTCACAATGGCTAGCCCCAAGCCTGTGCCACCGAATTTTCTGTTCGTTGACCCATCGGCTTGAGTAAACGGGGTAAAAATTCGCCCTAGTTGTGCGTTTGTCATGCCGATACCAGAGTCTTGAATTTCCATAATTAAATTAAGTTTCTCGTTAGCGCTATCGACCTTACCGTCAAATTTAATGGTAATACTTCCTTGCTCGGTGAACTTCACCGCGTTATTTCCGATATTCATAAGAATTTGCGCAATACGCAGCGGGTCACCAATGACATGAGGGGGCAAATCTGGTGCAACGTCTAGCCGCACAGAAAGGTTCTTTTCTTTGGCACGAAGGGCAATAACCGCAATGAGGTTGTCGAATAGCGAGTGGAGAGAAAAGTTCACTTCTTCAATTTTTAGCTTACCGGCTTCAATTTTTGAAAAGTCGAGAATATCGTTGATCACACTCATTAGTATTTGGCTGGAGTAGGCCGCTTTATCTAAGTATCCGCGCACTTTTTCAGATATCTGGTGCTGTTGTGCCAATTCAATCAACCCTATTATGCCATTCATTGGCGTGCGAATCTCATGACTCATATTGGCCAAAAACATGCTTTTTGATGCCGTCGCTTGTTCTGCTTTTTGCTTGGATTCTATCAGTGCTTTGTTTAACGTTTCCAAGCGGGTATTGAGTTCTTGCGCCTCTTCAAGCAAGCGTTTAGTTTGCTTGTTTTTACCACTAAATACGCTGGCAGCCTTCGCGAGATTACCAATTTCATCTTTACGGGTGATGCCAGGAATGCTGGAAACCTTATCGCCCTCAGAAAGCCTATTAAACACTTGGGTGATAGAACGAATAGGGCCAAGTATCCTGTGTACAGTAAATACTGCCCCTGCTAGGGCAAGTAGAACGGCAATAAGCGAAAATAACTCCCCATTTCGTTGCGTGGTTTCAGCCACCGAAAACGTCTCTTGCGCAATCGACTTCGTATGGGAAGTTACCTGGTTGGCTAACTCACCGCTAAGATATAAAAATTCGTTGGCAGAGCCCGCCATCACGACGTTAACTAAAAACAAATTTCCTTGGGTAATTTGCGTTAGCGTAAAAAAGTCCTCTTCGGCTTTTTCTAGCCGATAGATAAGTTTGCTTTCAGTGTCACCCTGGGGGATAGCCATCGCTCTCACCGCTGCAATCGCACTGTTAAACTGAGTCATTAACAGCATATCGGGCTTTATCATATATTGCAGGGCAGCGTTTTCTGCTACGCCAATCTGACGTTTAATGGCTTCAATAAGTTGAGTAGGAAAAGCCGCCGACGACTCGGCTTCTTCCAGGACCCTTTCTATCACCACAATATCAGCGAGGGTGCCATCCACCAGTAAATCGTCACGTTGACGACGTGCGTCAACCACTTGCTTAAAGTTTTCTTGATACGCACTAAGGTGTTCACGCATACGTGTGAGTACAAAGTTATTGTTTTCTGCACTCAGTGACACTTGAGATTGAGATAGTGTGTCTAATTTTTCATTAATGGTGGTCATGAGCCGTTCAAAACGGGTCACCGCAGACTGGCTGGCATTTTCTTTAAAGATGAGCACATTGCGCTGTAAGTCCAGTACGTCTCTTTCCAATTCTTTGACTAAGCTAACATCCACAACGGCGGTACTGGTTGCCGTCATCCCTTTAATTAAAGCAGCTTGATTTTCCCTGGCAATATAGCTCTGCAGCAGCAGTAGGGTGACCAATGCAATTAAAACGAGCACTAACTGTGTTCTTATTGATGCGAGCATATGTAGCTATACGCCTATTATTTTTAATTATCTTCAGATGCTGTCTGTAGCATCTATGAGGTAATGAATTCATACCATTTTTGCAGACTGTACTCATAGGTTGGCATAACCGTATTCCACACTGCAACATGACTAAATCTATCTTCGTAGCTTCCCCCTGTACGTTGGCTCCCTTTTTGTACACTAATTCGGCCATCAGTTCCTGCCAGCGGCTCTTGGGCGGGTAACCCTTTATACCAATAATCCCATTCGGCTTGGCTTAAGTGAGCGGCAGAACGTTGCGGGTTAGAAATATAATAGCCCTGCCGGGCGATAAATGCGCCAGGCCAACCTGATAGCCACCAGTTCATATAGTCGTATGCTGCATCTTTGTTTCGCCCATTCACCGCTGAAGATAAACACATTACTCCGTGCCAGCCTCGATAACCTTCTTTTGGGGCAGCAAAGCGCACGGGAAGGTGTTGGCTATTGAGGGCGGATACCGCAGGGGAAAACATGCTCTCAATATTAACGCGCTTGCTCTGCATAAACTGCACAGATTCAGGCACTGATGTCCAAAAGCCGCTGAAGTGATTTAACTGAGACAGCTCGATAAGCACAGTAAATAAGTCGTCTAATTCAATTTTGGTCATGGCGCCAATATCATTGAAGGTTACGTAGCCTTTTGCTTCAGCGGCTAGGGCTAAATCAAATAACCCTATGGTAGGGTCATTCACAATGGCGACTTTTCCTGAGTTTCGGCTATCTAACAACCAGCCCCAGCTTTCAGGCTGACTTTTAAGGCCCTCTGGCAGAGTGTTAAGGTTGTAACCAAACGAATCCACATTGTGCACATAGGGAAGAAAGCTAATGTGGTCGGTATGGTTCACACCCAGTTTGCCATCCTCTTGGATGTGTAAAATTTTATGCGGCGCGTCACCGGCACCCATTTGGGCGTTGGGGGTTATTTTTCCGGTTTTCGTTAGCGAGTTTATTTCCTCCCAATAGGTTAGCTTCTTTTTCTCAATCGGCTGGATGGCTTTCGAACGCCATAGTACATTAATACTGTTCGACCACTGCTCATATAAATCAAAGGAATGGGGGGCCATTGACGCTTTTTGCAATACGGCGGCACTACCTCCCGGTTGAAACGCGATATTGATGCCTAAATCGGCCATGGCCTGCTGGCGAATCTCTTCTTGTAAGGTAACGTGAGTGCCTAGCACTCTGATGGTAGGGGGTGGCTTACCAATAGCAAATGGCGTCACGCCAGCGGTTACCCCAAATGCAGCCGAGCCCTTTAAAAAACTTCTTCGATTTTGCGTAGGGGAAATGGAATGCGGTGATTTCCCTGTCATAGACATTATCCAGCATTGATACTCTATGACTAATTTTGGCACCCTTTTCTTATCTTACCAACTTATTTTGTTAATGCTTTGTTGTTGGGCGTAATTTTTATCAGCAAGCCTTCGTATTGCTGGGAACTTGGGTAATGACTTCTACTCGGTTTCTGCCTCCACGCTTAGCGGTATACAACGCGTTGTCAGCCATATCCAGTAGCTCACGGGCTGTCATGTTCTGTAACATTTTCGCGCAGTAAGCGCCTACACTGACAGTAAATTGCTTTTCTTTAAGCTCAGCATAACGTAAAGGTAACGCTTCTACTTTTTCTCGTAATCGCTCTACTACGCAGTTTACATCGTGCTCCTTGGGTACCACCATACAGAAACCAAATTCTTCGCCCCCCAGTCGACCGATACCGTCCTCTTGTCTGAAAAAAGTTTTTAGGAGGTTAGCGAATATAACTAACACGTCATCACCAAATCCGTGACCGTAGGTGTCGTTAAGCTGTTTGAAGTGGTCTATGTCGGCAATACCTACCAATAATCCAAATTCGTGTCGATGGGCAAAATGAATGGCTTTGTCTAAGGCGTCGTTAAAGGCTCTTCTATTGGGGATATCAGTAAGGGCATCGAAATAGGCCAGTTTTTCTAGCTTAACGTTAGCATTGCGCAACTCTCGGGTCTGCTCAGTCACGAGTGTTTCTAAGTTTTGCTTTATCAACTTCAATTCTTCGTTGCGGCTATTAAGCTGCTCTGAATGAAATTTAGTCGTGCTAACGTCCCGCTCAACCGACGCAAAATGCGTGACTTCACCGAGTTGGTTTTTCAATGGGAAAATATTCATTTCCACCCAGTATGGCGTGCCGTTTTTTGAATAGTTAAGTAAGGTTTCAGTCACCGATTCTTTTGCCAGCAGCGCTTCTCGAATTCGTAACGTTGCTGTTGAATCTGTAAGGGCGCCCTGAAAAATACGTGGCGTTTCACCAATAAGCTCGTCTTGTGTATAGCCACTTACCCGGCATATTGCATCGTTAACATAGATAATCTTCGGCGATAAAGGCCCAGTGACATTTTGCGCTTCTGTAACAATGATCATGTCCTGAGCATTTTTCACGATATCTTCAAAAGAAAAATGGGTGAGTTGTTCGGTGACTTCAGTGAAGTAAACCACCACAAATCCAAGCTCTGTATCTGAGTAGGTTTCGGGGTAGGCACTCACTTTTGCCCAACGTACCTGCCCAGTTTGCCTGCAGACGATCCCCACGATTTCTTCGTTGATAGCGGCATTCAAACGAATCACCTTATTTACAGGGAATTCATCTTTGTGTAGCCGTCGATTCTGCCTATCGATGAGTTCCCATTGCTCATCTAATCCTGAAGACTTTTTGATGTGCTCTAGGGTCACATTAAGCAAAGAAAGTGCCGCTGGGTTGGCATACACAACTTGGGTATTCCACGTATGAATAACCACGCCAATTTGGGCGTTATCGAGTAAGTGCAGTAGGTTAACGTTTTTTAAGCTCATCATAAAAGCACACCTATATCATAGCCTGATGACAAGATTACCTAACCGAGGAAATCTTCTTTATTCTTTTACTAGGAGGTGTATATGCATTTAACTTCTCGGCGTTTCTTATAAGGTACGGCTTGTATGGTGATGTTAAACGCGTGCTGTTGCTACTTTAGTATAGTAGAAGAAATGCAAAAAGCTGAACAATGATTGTTCAGCTTTTGGACAGTTTATTTTTACCGGTTCAGTTTAGTGTGTGAGACTTTTTACTTTTCAGGTAAAGCGTGGCAAGCAGTAAGGCCAGAATGGCGAATACGCCAGTGCTACCGCCGTGTTCTTCCACAATGACCACAGTATCTTCGTAAACATATTCGTGATTATCACTTTCTAAGCTTAAGTAAGCTAAGTCTGCATCGTCATAGCTATCGCTATAGGCGAGTAATTCATCACTGTGCGCATCATAAATTTCCACGAGTACATCGTATTCTGAGGGAGGAAAGCCACTTAATAGGGTGCTTTCTATCACAAAGCTGTCTGAAGCATCTTCGCCGTATATATCGAATTCCGAACTCACGTGTATGGCATCATAAAGCCCATCTCTTCCTAAATAGAGCACAGCATACACTCTGGCACTTGAAAAGTAGGTGTCGGCATCAAACTCCACGGTAAAGCCTGAGTAGTAGCCATCGTAATCGATATCGCGGTCGAAGGTCACCCAGCTGTCGTAAATCCAAAACTCACTGGTATACACGTAAGAAGATGGCGAATATGATTGATTATTGGTGCTGACTAACGCCGTTCGTTGTTTGTGTTTTTCACTTTGTTTCGATGCATCTGCGCTGGTAGAGGCGGCTTGCTCTACATAAGGGGGATCAAACTGAAATTCAGACACAGATACTTTGACGGTCGACGCTGAATTATCTTGCGATGCATGAGCAAAGGGTAGGGAAGCGCCACAAACAATCAGTAGCGCCGCTATCATTTTATAAGTGTGTGTTAGAGCTTTCATCGCTTTTATCCTTTCCTGATGAACAATGACAGGGCCATTGTGTGCAGAAATACATGAATAAAAGCTGAAGCAAGCCTTAACTAACCACAGAATTAATCGTCTAAGAACTCACCCTCCCCTTCGTAAGACTCGTCGCCTCGTGGCATAAAGTAAGTGCCCCAGCCGTCGTATTGCACGTCGTGCTTGTCGGCAATCTTCAATAATGCATCAGAATCTGAATCTAGTGTTTCGCGTTCAAGTTCGCGTTCTACAACGGCATCAAAACAGAAAATAGTGCCGCCGTCATCCAGCATAAGCTCTTCAGCATCCGTCACTTCAAAGCCTGCTTTAAAGCAGTCAACGGCTGCTTTCTCAAGCTTATCGAAGTCGTTGCTAGCAAGGTGATGTTCTATGGTATAGGTCGCATCTTTTGGCTACCATCTTCAAGTAGCGCATCAATGGTTTCTTGATTGAACGCGTACCATTCTTCTTTTTCGTCAAACTGGTTCATATTACTTAGGCCTCGTATTTTTCCGCAAGTTTACTCGCTTTTTTCCAATTCATCGACCCGAGTATTAAGCGCTTCAAACTTTTGTTTCATTTCGCCATTAAAGTAATGCATCCATTCTTTAACGGTTTTTTCGTCGGTCAATGCTTGAGGGGCTGAAATATCGATAAGCACAATACCATTATTCCAACGATTCCATTTAATCTTATTGTGCAGATTACTGGCCGTCACCATCACTACCGGTTCGTTTGTGCTTTTGGCTAAACGAAATGCGCCTTGTTTAAAAGGAAGTATCCCCCGTCCATAACTACGAGTCCCTTCAGGAAAGAGCCATACTGACGTGCGTTTTTTGGCGATCCGATTTGCAGCAATATCTAATGTGTTTCTTGCTCTACCGGAGTTTTTTCTGTCGATCATAATATTGCCTGATAGCCAATAAATCTGACCAAATATAGGTATCCACTTTAAACTCTTTTTGCCAATGGTCACCACACCTGGCATGGCGGCTTTACAAATGGTAATGATGTCATAACTATTTTGGTGGTTAGCGATGTACACGTAGGGCTCTGTTTCGTTCACCTTGTCATCTTTGGTGATGACAATTTTAATCCCCATAATTTTCGCCATTAGGGAGTAAAGTTTGCCGGCGGTATGAACGTTATCTTTGTGAAATGGACGACAAATACATACAACAAGCAGTGCAAGATTAATAAGAAGAAAAGCTAAAAATAACAGGGGAACACGTAATAAAGCGATCAAAACAACTCCTAAATACTGGTGACGCGCGCAGTATAATGTAAGTTTCAGCGTACACTTGTCCGATGAGTGTAGACCCGCTTTCCACTAAAAATATAAAATGTTCACCTTAGTCGGCATTCATTTTTCACGAATTATGATAGATACTCACCTTTAGTATGAGGCAAGTAATCGAATAGCCGCTTACAATAAACAAGATATAGCCAATCTCCATAAACCTGGATTTATTACATGCAGACTTTCGTCCCTGATGAATTAGAAGAAGACATCCTTTCCGACTTAATGGAAGAAATAAACGAGCTCTATGAATCCAGTGAACAAACACTCATTGAATTGGAACTACGTCCCGAAGACAACGAACTGCAACGTGCACTTTTCCGTTCTATACATACGATTAAAGGGGATTTAGGTTTAGTTAATTTCACGCCTATGATCCCGCTTCTGCAACACGTAGAAGACTTACTCGATTACTTACGTAAAGGGCAGGTATCTTACACCAGCACCATGAGTGACTTGGTGTTACTAACCATGGACAGGGTTAAAGCGTTTGTTGAGGCCGTGATGGCAGAAGGCAAAGCTGAGTATGACAATACCTTACACGAGCAATTGGTGTTAGCCATTAGCCGAATTTCGCCGGACAACACTGTTGAGCATGAGAAATTGCTTACCGAAGCGGTATTGCTGCTGAACCCCGCACTTGACGTGGTCACTGATGGTGGTGACCCTGATACGGTTCAGATTAAACCCCCCACGCTGGCGACCACCGGCATTCCCAAAGACATGAGTAGCGAGAAGAAGCTAGATGTGCTGTTCTTTCGCGATTTAATGCAAACCATTGAGAGGCGTTCTAATTACTGGGCAGGAAGAGGCGATAGAATTGCTAAGCTTGCTATGTATATCAACGACATTGCGGGTAACCCCATAGAAGAAGATCAATTGGCGGTAGCAAGCTATGTACACGATTTTGGTATGGCTTTTATGCCATTAAAAATACTGCATAAGGGCGACGCACTAAGTGAAATTGAATTCAACTTAATGCGGTCACACGTCTACAAGAGTGCGCGATTATTAGAACACCTTGACCAGTGGGACATGGCACGAAAAATAGTTATGCAGCATCATGAGCGCACCGACGGCACAGGCTACCCGCTTGGTTTAAAAGAGGAAGGTATTTGCGAAGGCGCAAAGTTGCTTGCCATTATTGATACCTATGATGCCATGACGCATTCTCGTGCTCACAATGAAGACAATTTGTTGTCGAAGAAAGAAGCTGTTATTGCCATTAACCGTTCGGCAAAAGGTCAATTTAGCATGAAATGGGTCAGGCATTTTAATCAGGGCATGACCAGCTTGTTAACCAAAGGGGCGTAGCCAGAAGGGGGCTGAGAAGTTGCGGGTGGAACAGGAGCGACGCGAGGCAAAGATGAAAGTGGGCTTACTTCCCACTTTCATTGCGTAAGACAGAGGAAAACTAGCTTATTCCAAGTTCTTTTAGTTTACGTGTCAAGGTGTTTCTGCCCCAGCCAAGTCGTTTGGCTGCATCTTGCTTATGGCCATGAGTATGCTGAAGCGCGCGCTCTAGCATGATTTTTTCAAAGGTTAACATGGCATCATTTAAAATGTTGTAATGCCCGTCTTTAAGTTGTTTGTCAGTCCAACTGGCAAGCAGTTCTGGCCAGTCACCGGCAGCGGAACTGGCTTTCTCAATCGAGCTCTCAGAGTGAATCTCAGGCGGTAAATCGCTAGGCAACACTTCTTGGCCACTGGCCATAACGGTTAGCCAACGGCATACATTCTCAAGCTGGCGTACGTTACCGGGCCAGGGCAATTGCGCCATGAGTTTTTCAGCATCTTTACTCAGCGACTTCGCCTCAACGTCTAGTTCTTTTGCGGCTCTACGCAAAAAATGTCGAGCGAGTAGCGGAATATCTTCTCGCCTTTCTGATAATGAGGGTAAGTGCACGCGAATAACATTGAGGCGGTGGAAGAGATCTTCCCTAAACTTGCCTTCGGCGACACGTTGTTCAAGGTTTTGGTGGGTGGCAGCAATAATGCGCACGTCCACTGACACTGACTGATGGCCACCTACGCGGTAAAATTGTCCGTCGGCCAGTACCCGAAGCAATCGCGTTTGCACATCTAAAGGCATATCACCGATTTCATCGAGAAACAGGGTGCCACCATCAGCTTGTTCAAAGCGGCCTTGGCGGGTAGTTTGTGCGCCCGTAAACGCGCCCTTTTCATGACCAAATAACTCAGACTCTACTAAATCAGCAGGAATAGCGGCCATGTTAAGCGCAATAAAAGGGTTGCTTGAACGTGGGCTATGGCGGTGCAATGCGTGAGCGACCAGCTCTTTACCGGTTCCAGACTGGCCGTTAATTAAGACACTAATGGAAGAGCGAGATAATCTACCTATTGCGCGAAACCCCTCCTGCATGGCTGGCGCTTCACCAATAATTTCAGTTTGCGATTCATCAGGCACGGCTTGCTGAGTTCTAGATTGTTCTCTAGCATGGGCGAGGGCTCGCTGGGGAAGAGTTACTGCTTCATCAATATCAAAAGGCTTAGGTAAGTACTCAAATGCCCCTTTTTGGTAGGCATTAACCGCGCTGTCTAAATCAGAGTGGGCGGTCATGATAATGACCGGCAACATGGGGTGTGACACGTGCACTTCATTCAACAAGGTCATGCCGTCCATTTGTGGCATACGTATGTCAGATATGATCACTTCCGGCGCTTGACCACTTTGAAGCTGTAGCAAGAGGTCTTGCGGGTTTTCAAAGCTCAAGCACCCAATATTTGCTGCCTGTAAGGCTTTTTGAAGCACCCAACGAATTGAACTGTCATCATCGACAATCCATACAGATTCATTCGTCATTGCCTATCTCCTTACGCTCTATCGGTATATAAATTACAAATTCAGTGTGACCAGGGTGGCTTTCTACATCTATCTTGCCGCCATGGTGATTAATTAGTGTTTGAGAAATGGAAAGCCCAAGCCCGCTGCCATTTTGTTTACTGCTCACCATGGGATAAAACAGGGTGTCTTTAATTTCTGTTGGGATCCCAGGTCCGTTATCTACAATACGCAGTTTCGCAACTAAGGCATGACGTTTTGTTTGAATGGTCATCTGCCTTTCAATTCGGGTTACCAACCTAATTTGCGGGTTGGGTGTTTTGTGCTCTGTGAGTGCCTGAACACTATTGCGTACAATATTCAGCACGGCTTGCTGAATCATATCTGGGTCGATGCGCAGATTGGGAATACTTGGGTCGTAATCTCGAATAATAGTAATCGGTGTGTCGGAGTCTACACGCATGAGTGATCGCACTTTTTCCAACGACTGATGCACATTACACTCTTCGAAACGAGGTAAAGAATTAGGCCCTAACAGCCTATCTACCAAATTTCGTAACCGATCCGACTGTTCTATAATCATGCGAGTAAACTCTTTATGTTCCTCGCTGAGTTCTTTCTCTAACAATTGCGCTGCACCACGAATGCCCCCTAAAGGGTTTTTTATTTCGTGTGCTAAACCCCTGATTAACTCACGTGCTGCATAATGTTGTGCATTTTGTAAGTTTTCTCTGGAAATACGTTTTTGCTGGTCAATTTTTTTAACTTCAAATAACAGATGGGGGCTGTCCTCCATCTGTAGGTTTGTCACCGTCAAGTCAGTCATGACATTGCGGCCGTCACGGAACGTCAAGCGCATTTCATTTTCAGTGAAATCTTCACCTCTACGCATAGCCGCTCTTAGGCGCGTTGCCTCTATAGAGCCTGGCATAAAAAAGTCGCTTAACGGATGACCGATAAGTTGCTTTTTCCCCGTTTCAAACAGGGCTTCACCTGCATGATTGGCGAAGGCAATGTTCAGTTGTTCATCAACCATTACTAATGCCGTATTTAGGCTATTGAGTAAAAGTTGCGTTTCTAACTCGGTAGATTGCATCCGAGTTTGTCTCCTTGCACTTTAATGGTGCATTGTATCACGAGTGGAATATAAGCGTGCAATGTAACACGGTTGTCATATTCGCTATGACCCGCTATGGTGCGGGCGCTGCGCTACAATTGAACCCTAGTTATTGTTTATGAGCACTGATGCTTGATGCAAATACAGCGTTCTTACCTCAGACGATGCAAGAGTCTTGCCCTTATTACCAATGAGAATAACTTGGAACTGATGTGCACCACGGTCGACACCTTTTAGCGCAAATTTGCCCGATGTATTGGTTGCTTTTTCTTTACCATCTAAGAGTAGACGGTAGCGAGGTGCGTAAGGCTTTGAAGGCTGTGTTGCCTCTATAGTGATGTTCCCTGCATTGTTTCGTATGGTTTCTTCATCAGCAGGGGAAAGCAGTTTTACCGAGTACGTTGCTGTTGAGGGAGGCGCTGAAGAAGATAAAGGTTTGGGTGAAGAAGTGAGGTTAGCGGCAGGAACCAGGTTTTGGGTTTGGTTCGCAAATGTTATTTGCTCTGCTTGCGCTTGAGGTTTATCAGTAAACACATAGCTGCCGTCGGCAAGCTTCACTTTGAAGATGCTTTTTTCTTCAGGTACAGTTTGCTGTGCCTGAACTATCTGGCTTGCTTGTGCTGCAAGGCCTAACGAGGCAATGCTTAAAGTGATTGCTAAACATACGCGGTTCACGGGGTTACTCAGTCACGCGATTATAAATACATAATAGAAAAGCTTTGCCAATAAAAAAAGCCCGCAATTGCGGGCTTTTGTATCAGACTTAATACCTAACAGCTTATACGCTGTAGTACATGTCAAACTCAACTGGGTGAGTTGACATATTAAGGGTAGTCACTTCTTCAGACTTAAGATCAATGTATGCATCAATCATGTCGTCTGTCATTACACCGCCTTCCTTAAGGAAGTCACGATCGTTATCTAGTGCTTCAAGCGCCATTTCTAGCGAGCTTGCAACAGTTGGGATTTCTGCTGCTTCTTCTGGAGGAAGGTCATAAAGATCTTTATCCATTGAATCGCCAGGGTGGATCTTGTTCTTAATTCCGTCAAGACCAGCCATAAGCATTGCAGTAAATGCAAGGTACGGGTTAGCTGTTGGGTCAGGGAAACGTACTTCGATACGACGCGCTTTATCGCTAGTTACGTATGGAATACGGATTGACGCAGAACGGTTACGAGCAGAATAAGCAAGCATTACTGGCGCTTCAAACCCTGGTACAAGACGCTTGTACGAGTTAGTTGATGCGTTTGCGAAAGCATTGATAGCACGAGCGTGCTTAATGATACCGCCAATGTAGTAAAGTGCTTCTTCAGAAAGACCGGCGTACTTGTCACCTGCAAAGATGTTTTTACCATCTTTAGCAATAGATTGGTGGCAGTGCATACCAGAGCCATTATCACCTACAAGAGGCTTAGGCATGAAAGTCGCTGTTTGACCGTATGCGTGAGCAACGTTGTGAACAACGTACTTGTAGATTTGAATTTCGTCAGCTTTCTTAACAAGGGCGTTGAATTCGCAAGCGATTTCGTTTTGACCCGCAGTCGCCACTTCGTGGTGATGCGCTTCAATAACTAAGCCCATTTCTTCCATTACCATACACATAGCAGCACGAATGTCGTGGGCAGAATCTACTGGAGGTACTGGGAAGTAACCACCTTTTACGCCTGGACGGTGAGCCATGTTGCCGCCTTCAAACTCTTCACCAGAGTTCCACTTTGCTTCTGCAGAGTCGATTTTGTAGAAAGAACCGGCCATGTCAGTGTGGAATTTAACATCATCGAATAAGAAAAATTCTGGCTCAGGACCGAAGAATACAGTATCACCGATACCGGTAGACTTAAGATACTCTTCTGCGCGACGAGCAACTGAACGAGGGTCACGTTCGTAACCTTCCATAGTAGAAGGCTCTACGATGTCACAACGAATATTAACTTGCGTTTCTTCTGCAAAAGGGTCAACTACGCAGCTGTCTGCATCTGGAAGAAGAACCATGTCAGATTCGTTGATGCCTTTCCAACCTGCAATTGAAGAACCGTCGAACATTTTGCCTTCTTCAAAGAATTCATCGTCAACTTGGCTAGCAGGGATTGATACGTGTTGTTCTTTACCTTTAGTATCAGTAAAGCGTAAATCTACAAATTTCGCTTCACTCTCTTTAATAAGTTCTAATGCCTTATCTACTGACATCGTGTCCTCCAGGTTTAATGTAAAAATGCGGAATGATCAGCTTCATTCCAACAGTGCTAAAGTGAAAGCGATTATCATGCCATTTATCGCTATTCCTATTTATACGGCATCGCAGCCGATAAAGTCCTTTCTGTCATTAGATTTTTGCACTTCAATGGTGCATTAAGGCACTGCAGGGGTGCAATGTAAAATTATTGTTGTCAGCTAGCCTAGAGTAAGTCGCCGAGGGTTGCCACTTAAACCTGCATCTTTTTCGCTAACCGTTTTACCATATGCGTTCTTTAACACGTTTTAAAGTACGCCAATCAAAAACATTTACGGTTTGTCGAAAAAAAGAGGCGCAAACGTCGTGGTTTTTCTGTACAATCCGCGCAAATTTCTCTATCTGCATTTTTTGCAACAAATCTAATGCATACTATTTTGGTATGTATCGATTTACACAGGCTCTATTAAGCATGAATACCACTGATATTAGTAAATTGCGTAACATCGCAATCATTGCCCACGTTGACCACGGTAAAACAACATTGGTTGACAAACTGTTACAACAGTCGGGCACCCTTGAATCTCGAGGCGAGCAAGAAGAGCGCGTGATGGACTCGAACGACATCGAGAAAGAACGCGGCATTACCATCTTAGCGAAAAACACTGCAATTAACTGGAATGACTACCGTATCAACATTGTTGATACTCCGGGACACGCCGATTTCGGTGGTGAAGTAGAGCGTGTTATGTCAATGGCTGACTCTGTACTTCTTCTTGTCGACGCACAAGAAGGTCCAATGCCGCAAACCCGTTTTGTTACACAAAAAGCGTTTGCTCAAGGTCTTAAGCCAATTGTTGTTATTAACAAAATCGATAAGCCAGGCGCGCGCCCTGACTGGGTAATGGATCAAGTTTTTGACTTGTTTGATAACCTAGGTGCTACAGATGAACAGCTAGATTTCCAAGTTGTTTACGCTTCAGCGTTAAACGGCTGGGCGTCATTGGATGCCGATGCGCCTACCGATGACATGACACCACTTTTCCAAACTATCGTTGACCAAGTAGCTGCGCCTGACGCAGACGTTAACGGCGGTTTCCAAATGCAGATTTCTCAACTAGATTACAACTCTTATGTAGGCGTAATTGGTGTGGGTCGTGTAAGCCGTGGTTCTGTTAAGCCTAACCAGCAAGTCACGGTTGTCACTGCTGACGGTAAAACACGTAACGGAAAAGTGGGCCTAGTATATGGTTACCTTGGTCTAGAGCGACACGAAGTTGATGCAGCCAATGCGGGTGATATCATTGCTATCACAGGTCTTGGCGAACTGAAAATCTCTGACACGATTTGTGATGTTAATGCGGTTGAAGCACTTCCACCTCTTTCGGTAGATGAGCCAACGGTTACCATGACCTTCCAAGTTAATACTTCACCGTTTGCGGGTAAAGAAGGTAAGTACGTTACGTCTCGTAATATCCTAGAGCGTTTGAACGATGAACTGGTTCACAACGTAGCATTGCGCGTTGAAGAAATGGCCGATCCGGATAAGTTCCGCGTGTCAGGTCGTGGCGAACTTCACTTAGGTATTCTTATTGAGAATATGCGTCGTGAAGGTTACGAGCTTGCGGTATCACGTCCAGAAGTTATTTTGAAAGAAGAAAATGGCGAAACGCAAGAGCCGTATGAAACCTTGACCATCGACTGTGAAGAGCAGCACCAAGGTTCAATTATGGAACAACTTGGTTTACGTAAAGCTGAAATGACTGATATGTCTCCAGATGGCAAAGGTCGTGTACGTATTGACTTCGTTATTCCTAGCCGTGGCCTAATCGGTTTCCAAACTGAATTCATGACAATGACGTCAGGCTCTGGTTTGCTTTATCATACATTCGACCATTACGGCCCGTACAAAGGCGGTATTATTGGTAAGCGTAAGAATGGTGTTCTTATCGCGAATGCGAACGGTAAAGCCCTTACTAACGCATTGTTTAACCTTCAAGAACGTGGTCGTTTATTCATTGGCCATGGTGTAGAAGTATACGAAGGTATGGTGATTGGTATTCATAGCCGTGACAACGACCTAACGGTTAACGCGCTTAAAGGTAAGCAGCTAACTAACGTTCGTGCATCGGGTACTGATGAAGCACAAACACTTGTGCCGCCAATCAAAATGTCTCTCGAGCAAGCGCTTGAATTTATTGATGATGACGAGCTAGTCGAAGTGACGCCTGAGTCTATTCGTATTCGTAAGAAGCTTCTTACTGAAAACGAACGTAAGCGTGCTTCTCGCGCACCTAAGTCGTAAACCTTTTTACGCGTTAAAAAGCCAACCTTGAGGTTGGCTTTTTTGATCCTGGCGAAAAATATCGACCAAAGGAGTGTTGGCAAAGGCCATTTCTACTTCTATCATCACCAATATACACACAAGAAGGGCGTTATCCGTGCTATCAATTGCAGTTATAGAAGATGATCTTGTTACGCTCGATCTCATTACCGATGCGCTCGAGAATCGAATAGGGGCGACGGTTTATCCGTTTAGCAGAAGTAAAATTGCCCGTGATTTTTTGCTTCAGCAAACCCCAGACTCCTTGCACTTAATCATTAGCGATCAGGTCATGCCTGAATACGATGGGTTAAGCTTGCTAAAAACCTGTCACGCGGCTCGTTTACAAATCCCCTTTTTGCTGATTACTGCTGACCCTAACAAAAACGTTGTCATGGAAGCCAGAAAGCTAGGGGTGAATGGTTTTCTGGCTAAGCCGCTCAATATGGAAGAATTAACCAGCAAGGCGGTGGAAGTCACGAACGGATAAAAAAGTTCGAATTGATATAAGCAGCGCTAGTTTCCTTACGCCTGAGTTATTACACTAGGGGCTAATTAAATTGGTAATAGGATGCTAGTGTGACTTTTAACTTCGACGACACCCCATCTCGCAAAGAGACATTTTCATTCAAGTGGCAGAAATACAGCGGGAAGGATATTATCCCAGCATGGGTCGCCGATACGGAGTTTCGTTGTGCTGAACCCATATTAAATGCCATTTCACGCCATGTAGAGCATGGTAACTTAGGCTATATTCTACCTGCCCAACAAACAGACGCGGTGAATGCCGTTGTCCGCTGGCTTGCCGACAAACATGATTGGCAAATTAAGCCTGAATGGCTGGTATGGACCCCAGGTGTGGTACCCGCATTTAATGTTGCATGTAAAGCCTATTGTGAGCCTGGCGATAAGGTGCTAATTCAAACGCCTAACTATCCACCTCTATTAGCTGCGCCTAAAATTAACGATTTGGAGCGAGTGGATATTGGCACGGTGATAGATAATAGCGACTCAGAAAACCCTCGTTATACCATTGATTTTGAAGCATTGGAAAGCCACGCTGCCGATCCTAAATGTAAGTTGTTTATCGTATGTAATCCGATGAACCCTGTGGGCTCTGTATTGACGCAAGACGAGATTGATAGAATTGCAACAATCTGTAATCAACATAACGTTCGCTTGTGCAGTGATGAAATTCACTGCGATCTTATTTTAGAACCGGGCAAGACACATATCCCCGCAGGCCGAGTAAGCGAACTAGAAAATAACAGCGTTACGCTGATGGCGGCCAGTAAAACCTTTAACGTGGCAGGGCTTGGTACGTCGTTTGCGGTTATTCCAGACGCAGGGTTACGTCGTCAGTTTACTCAAGCTGCAGCGGGTATTATGCCGTGGGTGACCGTGTTAGGTTTAGCCGCCACACAGGCGGCATTTACTGAGTGTGATGACTGGCATCAAGCGCAATTAGCATATTTGAAAGAAAATCGTGACCGCGTATTTGAGGCCGTTAACAGCATTGAGGGGTTATCCATGATAAAGCCTGATGCGACCTTTTTAGCGTGGGTAGACGCTAGTGGCTTGAAGGTGGATAACGTGCTTACTTGGGCTGAGCAAAAAGGGGTGGGGCCATCACCGGGCGCAGATTTCCATCAAGCGGATCACTTTCGCATAAACTACGGCTGCAGTAAGCAAATGCTAGAGGATATTCTTGCGCGCCTTTGCCAATAAATAGTCGGTAATCCTATCAGTGAACGCACCTGCATTTTGCAAGGTGCGTTCATGTTCGTTCATGTAGCCTAGACTCGCCGCCGAAACAGTTAGAAAAACAGCCCCAGCACTTTGTAGCTACCTAGTCCTATCACGGTTGCAACCACGCATCCTCCAGCAATATTACTCAGTGTGGAATTGCGATATTCACCCAAAGCTTCTTTGTTGTTCATTACCATTAATAGAAACAGCGCGATGATAGGAAGCAGTAATCCATTGGTGGCTTGGGCAAACAAAATGGCGGGGAAGGGGTTAAAGCCCATCATGGCAACGCTTACGCCCACCAGGATAATGATTAACCAAACAGCACGAAACGCCTTTCCTTTCATGTTATCAGAGATACCTAAAGCACCACACACAGCATAGGCTGCGGCAAGGGGAGCGGTTATGGCGCTGGTTAAGCCGGCGGCAAATAACCCTAGAGCAAAAAACCATTGGGCTTTATCCCCTAATACGGGCTTAAGTTGCTCAGACATATTAGCGGCGTCCATGGTGATGGCATGGTTAAAAAACGCCATCATCGCGGTTGCCATCACTATAAGGGTAATTAAACCACCCACACTGATTGCCTGTGCCGACTGACGTCTGCAACGCTTAACAGCCTGATCTTTATCTAGGCCTGCGCTAGACTTAGCCACAAGACTTGCATGCAAGAACAAATTATAAGGCACAATCGTCGTGCCAATTAACGCAAGTACGGTGGTAATGACATCGCTATCTAGCCTAGGGGTAAGCAGTTGTGACGCCATGGCGACCACGTCTGGTTTAGCCACAATAAACGTAATAAAAAATACGCCAGCCATGATGAATACTAAAGCGACCAAGACAGATTCTATCCATTGGTAGCGACCGGTCCATAAGAGTAACGCAGCGCAAATTCCTAGGATAAAGGCCCAGGTGCCTGTGCCTAAATTGGCAAAGGCGTTAAGCCCTATTGCCGCACCGGTTAAATTGCCAGATTCATAAGCTGCATTACCAATACCAATAGCAGAAATAATCAGCGCCACTAAGAGTATTTTTAGGGTGGGGTGAGCAATCTGATCTTTCATCGCATCAGCCAGCCCTTTTTGGGTAGCGACACCTAAGCGCGCTGCCATATCTTGCAGCATTATGGTGGCGAAAACAGAAAAGAGTAATGCCCACACTAAATGAAGACCGAAGTTTGCCCCGGCAAGGCTAGCCGTGGTCACTGTGCCAGGCCCAATAAAGGCAGCTGCGATGATATATCCAGATTTATCTTTTGCCATGTCAACGACTCTTGGTTAAGTTTTGGTATCATGACAATAGGGAGAAGAACACGCAATAGCATTACCTCACCCTATTGTCGTGTGCTTCACTTCGTTAATGATTACCTGTTTGGGTCACCCGTAAAGAAGGGGCGCGAAGGGTACAGGTGGCAACAGGGTATTTGCAACCCTAGGAAGGAAGTTTTGTATGAATACAGCGCCTATAGATGCGTTAGCTCAGGTTTATGAAAATCAAAATTTACACGCTGTTCTGCCAAGTAAGCATGAAGCGGATGGTATGATTTTCGCGGTAGCCGCGGCGCCTGAAATTCCTATGCCAGAGGCGTGGATGCCATGGCTGATCAAGCAATCATCCAGTGTCATGGTGGATCAAGATGTGGATGCGTTGGCTGACGTGTTAATGAATACGCTGCGCGCACATCTCATGGCCATGCGTGATAGTAACCCTAATCTTCCTTCTGCTTGCTATTTCAGACCGGGTATCGATATCCGACAATCCACAGTGACGCAATGGTTAACTGGGCTGCTCTATGCACATCAGCAGTTAGAAAGCGTATGGCAAGAGGCGTGGGATAGGTACGAAAAACAGCCTCCTAATGAACAAACATCCCAAGCTGAAGCGCCTGAAAAGGTCCTCGCGCGGTGCTTAAAGTTATTCTCTACACTTGCCAATGTAGAGCTTGCGCTTTCCCAAAGAAATGACGTGCAGAAAAAGATGTTGCAGGAAAACCTTCCACAATTGTGGCAACAGCTACCGGCGATGCTAAATGAATATGTGACGTTAGCAGGGGAATTGGCGTCAGCGTTGCCTAACCAATTTGAAACTTTTACTCAAACCAAGACGTAAATCGTTTTCCCGCATTATCGGCCACGATGATGCTTTTGCTGTTCCTGGCACTGAGAGAGAGTATGTTTAAGTGACACCATATAGGTATCTAGTTCGGCCTTTGCGTCATCGTAGGCTTGGTTCAGCGCTATGGAGTCCGGCTCGCGCATAAGAGCCTTAAACGCGTTATCCGTGTTTTGTAATAAGGTTTTCAAATGTTGATTGCTATCTTCCATGATATGTCCCTATACGTTTGCAATTACCGCATATCCTTAGTGTGAATTAATCGTGATATTTTTGCACTCACGCTCAGCGTTTATAATGGTTTAACTACCGCAAGACAAACAATACCCAGAATGAGTAAAACGGGGGCTTCGTTGAGTATGCGATAAAACTTAGCACTATGCCTGTTTTCATCACGTGCAAACTGTTTCATCAGTTTAAATAGATAGAAGTGATAGCTGTAAATTGCAACTAAAAAAAGCAGTTTAATGTGCAACCACCCAGACATTTTAAACCACGTGGCGCCGTAACTGACAATAAGTGCCACGCCGAAGACGAGTGTCAGAACCGCAAAGGGCGTCACGAAATACCATAGCCGTCTTTCCATGACCTTAAATTCGTCTTTTACCACCTGCGACTTTGCATTGGCGTGGTAAACAAACAGGCGCGGTAAGTAAAACAGCCCAGCCATCCAAGCAAGCATAAAAAAGATGTGAAGTGCTTTAAACCATAAAATATACATAAACTAGTACTGTGCCTTCTGTAAAAAGCTTTGTAAGATATTCCACGTAATAACGCCAATAATATCATTGAACTCTTGGTCGTAAATATAAACAGCGCCAGAACGGGTGTTTTTCAATTGCTCATACACTTCATGAAGCGTACTTTGCGCGTTTAACCCTTCCATTTGGTGATAGCTTAACGCATTTGCATCATGCTCTAAGCTGACATTGTATTGGACCAGTTTATACTGCACATCTATTTCAAATTTTGATTGCTGAATCACAACGTTTGTCGGGTTGTTCGACAAATACTCTTCAAGCGCTTGTTCAGGAGCGTCAACAAACAGCTTATAGTCAGTGCTCATTGCCGCTAGCACCCCAGTTTTTTCCAACGCCTCGCGAATGGATGAAATCGCATAGGGTAAGTTTTGGTAATCAAGCTGACGGATGAAGATAGAGCGATTGCCAAAAAATTGTGTTGCGGTGACGTACGCAGGCACAATAACCAGCATTGCTGGTAATATAATTTGCGGGCTGTACGACAGTTCCATTACCGCGGATAAGGCAGCTAAGGGAGCATGCAGTACCGCGGTGAGCATGCCCGCTATGCCCAAAAGGGCGAAACTGCTGGTGAATTCGGGCACGTTGATAAAGTAAGATAAAGGCAATAGAAGCACTGCGCCAGCGAGCATGCCAATGACCATAACAGGGCCAATAATGCCGCCGGGTACACCAAGGCCAATGGCACATACCGCGAGAATCACTTTACTCACAAGAATCGCGCACAATAATAAGGTGCCTGGGTCGCGGTCGAAAAGCTTTTCGACGTCTACAAAATTGGCGCCCAATGCCTCAGGTAACAAGGTTCCAACGGTACCCGTTATCAAAGCGGCCAGCACTAATCGCCAGACCATAGAGACGGGTCTGAAAAATGTCATTACGCGCATGAGTTGATGGTTAAACAAGGTGGCTAACATGCCTAGCAAAACACCAAGGAGTACTAAGTAAAGGTACATCCATTGGCTAAATGCATTAAACGACAAAAATGACAGTTCGTTGAATTCGCCAAAGACGATACGAGTAAGTACAGAGCCACAGGCAGCGGCAAGCATCACAGGAACAAATATATGGATTTTATATTCTCGAAGAACAACTTCCATCACAAAGATAACGGCGGCGAAAGGTGTATTAAACGACGCTGAAATGCCCGCTGCAATGCCGCAGCCGGCTAAAATGCGAATGCTGTTGTAGGGTAAGCGAAGCCATTGCCCGAGAAAACTACTGCCTGATGCGCCAAGGTGAACAGAGGGCCCCTCTCGGCCGACAACAAAACCGCCAGCCAGCGCCAACATACCACCGAAAAATTGGTTAATTGTGGTTCTAAATGGAATATGGCCGTAGTAATACTTCACCCGGTGGATGACGAAAGGGATGCCCATTCGATAATGCTTAAAGCCAGTAATATAGGCTATTAGCAAGATAAGTCCCACACTGACTAAGGGAAGAAGTAAGTACGCTGGCCAGTCACTATTAAACCAGCCTTGTAAGGTGGTAAGCCCCGTGGATTGCAGCCATTCCACACACAATCGAAATAGAATGATCAGTGAAGCCGCGCACACGCCTCCGACGATACCGAGTAAGCAAAGTTGGACAGACGTTCTTGGGTGAGCGACTTCTTGTCGTAAAGCCTGCAGGCGCATGATATGTTAATGTAATGTCGAGATATAATTAGCTTACCACAAACACTTGCAATTCATAATGTTAACTACAGCATCCACCCGCAAGTTAAGTATTAACAAAAAATAACCATGACAACAGACGAATTAAAACAAAGATTGGGCAACCACAAATGGTCGCTTTTAATGGCGCTGCTTATGCTGCTAATGATTGCGCTAGGGTACAAGATTGCCAGAAAACTCGATGCCGGAGATAGTCAGAAAGTTCTCGCACAAGCAGATACCATTGCCTTGTTGTTAGAGGAAAATAACCAACTCACCACGAAAGTTAATCAGTTAGAAATCGCCTTGGCCTTGGAAGGCGAAGAAAAGCAAAACATTCTTGCTGCGCTAACTAAAGAGCGTAATGCGCAGGTAGCACTGATTAAAAAGATTGCTTTTTATGAAAGGGTAATGTCACCAGAGAGTGAACAAGGCGGTTTTTCAGTGGAAGGGGTACAAATTCACCCCACCGACGTGGCGGGTCAATATCAGCTTCGCATGGTGTTATTACAACAGAGTAAAACCAAAAGAGTGCTTCGAGGCGATTTGTCGATTGCAATTGTAGGGGACCGCGAAGGTAAAGAAGTGACGTTGAATTCCTCAAATACAGGCAGTATGCCAAGCAAGGTTGCCTATCGATTTAAGTACTTTCAAGCGGTGAATGAAGTGATTCAACTACCAGAAAACGTGCAACCCCGTGATATTGTGCTAACCACAACCGTGTACCAGTATAAAACCCGAAAGGGGAAGTATACGCTAAGCGTGCCGTGGCAAGAGGCGCAGCAAAATGGCTTAAATAATCAGGAAGAACAGTAGCTACTCGAACAAAAAGTAATAGCCATAACCCACAATAAACGCGGGCAGTGCAGAGTAAAACGTTGCTAACATGGCAGCCTTAGGTGATAACGCTATGGCAGGAAATAACGCATCACCATCGTTACTGATAGCATTGCCTAATTGGGCTGAAAAGGGAATGGCGCCATTGAGGTATAACGTGGTCACGAGAATTTGTGGCCCGCAACCAGGAAGAAAACCAATCACAATGGCCAATGCCACTAAGCCTAAGCCCATTCCTTGAAATAGTTGGGTAATATCGATAGCAAACCACAATATGGACAGTTCAAAAAGCAAAAAGGCAACCACTACCCAAGCCAACACAAATTGGGTATCAAGGGCTGACTTTTCTTGCCAGCTTACCGGGGGCGAAATAGCCTCCTCTTTTGTGATGGAAGCGTAACCGGTAGATGAGCCGCTAAATGCCCAGAGCGAAATGCCAATAAAACAGAGTGTTGCGCCTATATATCCAAGGGATTTTGCTGATATTCCAAGGTATTGATGAACGGGGAGTTGAAGGGCAATGCCTAAGGCGATGGCTAAAGAAGGTATGGCTACCGCCATCCAAAACTTAATCGATGCTCGCTTAACGTTATCACCAAGGCTGAGGTTCGCCTCACTTTCAGTTGATAGAGATGTCTCGGAGACAGCCGTATCCTTTAGGGTGTCAGAGGGTTTGTAGTTATGAAATTTGTTGACCACTAAACCCGTAAGACTTCCTACCACAACGCCTACTGCCATAACGGTTAAGCCGTCAATGGGGGATTGCGCTAAAAGCAGAAATGCGGCGTCCCCCATGGTGCTTGTTAATACTGCCACCACCGCCCCAAAGCTAGTGACTCCCTTGGTGTATTGAGTGACGACGATAATGGCACCGCCGCAGCCGGGCAGGGCACCAAGGCATGCAGCCAGCCCAACTTCATAAACTGGATGTTGATTCATAAATCGGCTTATCGCTTCTGCCGATATTCTTAACGTAGCAAGGTAGTAAAGCGCTAACGAAGCATAAACGAATGCGGCAACCTGAAAGTAAGCGTCTGACAGTACCGCGATTGTGACTTCACGAGTCGCGCTTAACCCCAGTAATACCGACAAGATGACGGGCAGTATCACCCGCTTGTTTATCAAATAAGGGTGCTGATTAATCACTGACAGCAGGGTGCGTGAGGTCGTGGTCATTGATGTCACTGGATTGCCTTTTTGAGGAACAGAGAAACGGCTAGCCGTTTCTCAATAAAAAACACTAACTTTCAAAGGTCACTGTGCCCTTCATAATGCCAATGTGGCCTGGGAAAGAGCAGAAGAAAAGATAGGCGTCAGATTTGTTTAGGCCCTTCACTGAAAAGGTGGTAGAGGTTGATTCACCGCCGCCAATAATATCAGTGGCGGCAATAACACGTTCATCGTCAGGCTTGATATAATTGTTTTCCATTCCTGCGCTAATTCCTGCAGTGGCCACCGGCTGTGCATCAGCCTCTTTGGTCATTACCCAGTTATGGCCCATTGCCTGCTTAGGGAGGTTTCCCGTGTGTTTCAGGGTGACAGTAAAGTCTTCACAGGTGGCAGGAATAACAAGTTCACTTTTGTTGTACTGCATAGCATCATTACTCTCGATAGTGGTTGAACACTCATCAGCCAGACTAAATTGTGAAACGAGTAAGGTGCTAGCGCAAAATAACAAACGTTTTAACATGGTCGAAAATCCTTAAATGGGTGGTTTTACAAACGAAGAAATATCGCATTGAGAACTTGGTTTGTTTAACGTTACGAAACAAGCATACTATGAGATCATTGTTAATGCTAATGATTATCATTAAGCTTGTTTCGTTTGATACTAGATGCTGTCCGCCGGGTTTTGGATATGGGGTGGGCGTGAATAGGGGGAGGCGCCATAGTGGTTTACGTTTGCCGCTGCGGTTTAAGGATTGATCAAGGCGTGATATTCCGTAGTACAAACTCACAAGCTAGTGAGTCTTTTAATAGAAAGGCTAACAACACTTCTTATAGGTTAACGGTTAGGGAAATAAACCATGAAAGCAACGCGAACTGAGCGAGACAGTATGGGCGAACTAGACGTCCCTAAAGATGCACTCTATGGCGCACAACCCCAACGAGCCATTCAAAACTTTCCTATTAGCGGGCAGCGCATGCCGCTGGCATTTCTTCAGGCTTTAATACTACAGAAAAAAGCCGCCGCACAGGCCAATTTAAACTTAGCCACGTTAGATGAAAGTAAGGCGACTGCCATTATTAAGGCGTGTGATACCTTGTTAGCAGACGATATTTTGAAGCATTTTCCTGTGGATGTGTTTCAAACAGGGTCAGGCACCAGTACCAACATGAATGCTAACGAAGTCATTGCCCATATTGCCCGGCGAGATAGTCAGCAAGATATTCACCCCAACGATCACGTTAACTGTGGGCAAAGTTCTAATGATGCTATCCCCACCACAATACATATCAGTGCTGCTTTAGAAGTCAGCCAACGGTTGTTACCTGCTCTTAAAGCGTTGGTGAGTATCATTGAAGAAAAAGCCGACGAAGTTGCTTGTTTTTGTAAAACAGGGCGTACCCATCTGATGGACGCCATGCCAGTGAGGATGGATCAAAGTCTTCGGGCTTGGTCCTCACAAATCAGCCAGCAAATTCAAACACTCAATGCAGTGCTCCCTTCAATTCAACAATTGGCGCAAGGCGGAACAGCGGTGGGCACAGGTGTTAATGCCCATCCAGATTTTGGCCAAGAAGTGGCACGGGAACTGTCTGATATGACCGGGATTGCGTTTAAACAAGCAGAAAATGTGTTTTCCCTCATTAGTGCGCAAGACAACGCTGTTACCTTGTCGGGATGCGTAAAATCAACCGCTGTTTCGTTGATGAAAATTGCCAACGATTTACGCTGGATGAATTCCGGTCCCTTAGCGGGGTTAGGCGAAATAGCGTTGCCTGCATTGCAACCGGGATCGTCCATTATGCCAGGTAAGATAAACCCCGTTATTCCGGAAGCGGTAGCGATGGCTAGCGCACAGGTGATGGGTAACGATTCCGCTATTTCAGTTGGTGGGCAGTCGGGTAATTTTGAGTTAAACGTTATGTTACCTATGATTGCGAGCAATTTGTTGTCGAGCATTCATTTAATGACTACAAGCGCCACTCAACTGGGGGAAAAAGCCATTAAAGGCTTTAGTGTGAATCAGGAAAATTTAGATCAGGCGCTTGAGAAAAACCCCATACTCGTCACCGCACTTAATCCTATCATTGGTTATAGCAAAGCGGCAGAAATTGCTAAGGCGGCTTACAAACAAAAGCGTCCTGTGCTAGATGTGGCATTGGAAATGACCGATATACCAAAAGAAGAACTCATTACCCTGTTAGACCCAGTAAAACTAACTGATAATAGCGAGTAAATGTGGTTTGTGTGTCGCAGCAAAACCTGTCGCTGGCGTACGCAGAATTTAGTGTAACTTGCTTAGGTTTCGCTATTTATTACGGGTTTAAAATTTAACTGCCTATTAATTGAGCGCTTAGTGAGATGATACGCACTTGGCTATTGCCGTTGAAGGGGAATTTGGTAGAGTGCATACTCGCCAAAGCCCTTTAAATGGGTGCGTGCGCAAAAAATTACTCAGGAATAGTTAATGACAGATACGTGCTTTCGAATGAAAGGCACTACGCTTACTAGCATAGTGTTAGAGGTTATCGAATTTGACCCCGACAGGTTTGAATCGCAACTTGCCCAAAAAGTGGCGAGCGCGCCGCAATTTTTTACTCGTTCATCCCTTATTCTTCATCTAAATACGTCCTTGTCTGCCACCGAACTAGAATTGCTGGTGGCGCTATGCCGTAAATTTGAGCTTCAGCCCATGGCAGTGCGTGGCAACACACTGAATTTGAAGTCGGTGATTAACGACCTTGGTTTGGCTGATGTTAGCCAAAGTAAGTTTACGGAAAGCACGCTCAAACCATCAAGCACAAAAACGGCCTCTGATGGCGCTAACCACGAAGCGCCCAAGCCTGCCTCGCCTCCACAAATCGCACCAGTGCCAGCTATTAAGCCCGCGAAAGTGGTTAATCGACCTGTGCGTTCAGGCCAGCAAGTTTATGCGGAAGGCAGTGATCTCGTGATTACCGCGGCGGTTAGCGAAGGCGCAGAAGTCTTAGCCGATGGTAATATTCATGTGTACGGTACGCTAAGAGGGAGAGCCCTAGCTGGGGTGAAAGGGAATACTCAAGCGCGGGTATTCTGCCAGTCGTTAGATGCAGAACTCATATCAATTGCGGGGCAATTTATTATGCACGACAAAGTCAAAACATCGTGCTGGAAGCAACCCGCTCAAATCTACTTAGAAGACGAATCCTTACATATCGAGCCTATTGCTTGAGACAACAAGATGCCGTCGAGGAATAAATAATGGCTAAAATAATTGTAGTGACATCAGGAAAGGGAGGTGTGGGTAAAACCACATCAAGTGCAGCAATCAGTACTGGGCTTGCACTTAGCGGTCATAAAACGGTTGTCATTGATTTTGATGTTGGTCTAAGAAACCTAGATCTTATCATGGGCTGCGAACGTCGCGTAGTGTACGACTTCGTGAATGTGATTAATAAAGAAGCTTCGCTAAAACAAGCATTAATAAAAGATAAGCGAACCGACAACCTCTTTATTTTACCCGCTTCACAAACCCGTGATAAAGACGCGCTTACCATCGATGGTGTTCAAGCGGTGCTTGACGAACTAAAAGAAGACTTCGATTTTATTATTTGTGATTCCCCAGCAGGTATCGAGCAGGGCGCACAAATGGCACTTTATTTTGCTGATGAAGCCATTGTTGTGACTAACCCAGAAGTGTCCTCAGTGAGGGACTCAGATCGTATTTTAGGTATTTTGCAAAGCAAGTCTATGCGCGCTGAACAAGGCAAAGCGGTGAAAGAGCATCTATTATTAACCCGTTATAATCCTACCCGGGTTGAAAGCGCAGAGATGCTAAGTGTGGCTGATGTTGAGGAAATATTGGCGATACCTTTACTTGGGGTTATCCCTGAATCCGAGTCTGTGTTAAAAGCCTCGAACCAAGGGCAACCTGTTATTCTTGATGAAGAAGCCAATGCTGGTCAAGCCTATGCAGATGCAGTTAAACGTCTATTAGGCGAAACGGTAGAACATCGTTTCCTTGAAGCTGAGAAAAAAGGATTCTTCAAGCGTCTATTAGGAGGGAAGTAATGGGTATTTTCGATTTGCTCAAAAAGAAGCAAAAGCCAAGCACTGCAGCAGTGGCCAAAGAGCGACTCCAAATCATTGTCGCTCATGAGCGTAAAAAGCGAACGGAACCAGACTATCTTCCTATGATGCAACAGGAAATCATTCAGGTTATCCGTAAATACGTCACCATTGCTGACGACCAGGTCTCAGTACAGCTTGATAACAATGACGACTGTAGCGTGTTAGAACTTAATGTGACGCTGCCTGACAGTTAATCACTGTTAGCGAATGGCCGTTTCATCAATATCTAATTGAGAGGCGGCCATTTTGATTAAAGACGCATCTAATGGCGGCGGTGCTATGTCTACCCCTTCACTTAGTTTTGAGGGGATGTACTTTAGCGTATCTACCCGTGCTTGCCACTTATGCTCCCCATTTATCACTTTCCATGGTGCGAAGCGGGTGTGCGTTTTAGCCAGCATTTGATTAATGGCGGTAATATATTCCTCTCGTTTCGCTCTATTATGCAAATCTTCTTTGGTCAGCTTCCAGCGCTTATAAGGGTTATTTAATCGCTCCTCAAAGCGGCGTCGCTGTTCGTCCTTTGAAATATGCATAAACACCTTCACTATACGCACCGCATCGTCGCTTAACGTTTTTTCAAACTCGTTGATTTCGTGGTAAGCACGTTGCCATTCATTTTGTGTTGCAAGGTTATCGATACGTTCAACCAATACCCTTCCATAATGGGAGCGATCTAAAATTGCAAATGTGCCAGGTGAGGGGATCTTCATCCAGAAACGATAGAGAAAATGCTTATTCATTTCCTCGGAAGTGGGCTTCGCGATAGGGTAGACTTGTACCCCTCTAGGATCTAACTGCTCCGTTACCCGGCGAATTGCCCCTCCTTTTCCCGCTGCATCCCAGCCTTCAAAAATAATCAGCGCCCTTTTGTTTTGGTGGTAGTAGGCTTGCTGAACGTGAAAAAGGGCTTGTTGCCATTCTTTGAGAGCACGCTTGTAGTCATCTTTTTGCTCAAATTGTGAGGGGGGAAATGTTTCCTCTAACTGAGGTGGTGCAGATAACTTGGCGTGTTCTTCCATAAAATCCTCACGTTGGTTCGCGTAGTCTTCAATTATTAATACGGTGCCTGGTTTTTGTATGTAAGCGCTTGCTAACTCGAATCTTCTTTGAAAATAGGTAGTGTCATAAGATGTCATAAGGGGCGTCATCAAACGTGACACCGCCAAACTATAGCACTGACGGTGGTTTGTCGTCACGGTACTCATCAAAGTCTTGCTTAAATTCCTTGGCACTCGGTTTGGCGGCAAGCGCACAATCTCAATAAGCGTCTGCTGCAATCTGTGAGGTGAAAGGCGTTGGAATGGCCGTGGAGGCGATGAATTAGCCAACGGGAACAAATAAGATGATGAGGTGAAAAAGGAAAAACTATGGCACACTCAACAAATACGACAAGCAACGAAAAAACGAAAATGGCAACATCTGGTATTAGAGAGGGATATTGGTTTTACTTCAACGATGAAAGCGTAGACATTGCCGTCAATGGTTCTATGTGGTCTGGTCGGGAAACGGTATACGTCAATGATAATCCCGTTTCGGATAAGCGTGAAATGTTCAAGGTTAAAAGTAGCCACACTTTTACCCACGCAGAGCAGGCTTACAGGGTGACCTTTGAAATGGACAATATTCTTACCGGGCGACTTGAATGCAGTCTTTTCAAAAACAACAGGCTAATTGCCAAGCAGGAAAAGGCGGCTTTTGACTCTGCTAAATCGTTTATTAAGATTATTGGAGTGGGCTTTCTCTTTGGCTTGCTGATAGGTGGTGCCGCGCTAGCCTTATTTATGCAGTTTGCCCCAGCCTAGGAGGGGCTTATTGTGGAAGTTAACGCGTCTCGGGTAAAAGCGCTTAGGCAGCAGTACCAATGGACACAACAAGCGTTCGCTGACCTATGTTCAGTGAGTTTAAGAACAGTACAACGGGTTGAAAAGACCGGTAATGCGTCGACCGAAACAGTCATGGCGATGTGCGCCGTGTTTAATATTGATCAAGCTGACTTAAAGGTTATTCCGCCACAAGGCTCTCAGGCTGAAACAGAAGTACGATTTGCCCCCATGTGGACGCTGTTAATCGCTGCGCTCATGCTAGGGAGTATGGTAGGAGCTGGGTTAATGTATTGGCTGATGTCGTAAACTAAGCTTGATTCGTTAAGTTTTGCCCCAATAGTTGCTAGCAGTACGCAAGTATTAGATAATTGCGCTCAAGCAAAAGTGCATAGGCACTCGGTTTATTAAGAGGTGGGTATGACTGTAGAAACAGCGTTGCCAATTGAGTTTTCTGATGCAGCGGCAGCGAAGGTTAAAGCCCTTGTGACAGAAGAAGAGAATCCCGACCTAAAGTTGCGTGTGTACGTGACTGGCGGGGGATGTTCGGGCTTTCAATACGGCTTCACATTTGATGAAAAAGTTAACGACGGCGATATGACTATCGAAAAGGATAGCGTAACACTCGTGGTCGACCCCATGAGTTTACAATACTTAGTTGGCGGTGTGGTGGATTACGTTGACGGGTTAGAAGGGTCACGGTTTTTGGTTGAAAACCCCAATGCCACCACCACATGCGGATGTGGCGCTAGCTTTAGCGTGTAGTCAGCGACAGTAAATGAAAACTAGGCATACATCGTATTATTCCGTATGCCTGTCTTCTTCTTGTTAAAAATCATTTCCCAATCTTCATTTTATCTGGCTACACTGGTTTCTTAAGCTAGTTCAATTTATGGACGTATTTTATGAAACTTTATGGTTCAACCACTTCTCCTTATGTTCGCCGTATTCGTATTGTTTTATTTTCAACAGAGCATGAATTCTTAAATTTGCAGATTTTTTCGGGTGAAGATAGAGCGCTTTTAGCGTCTCGCAACCCCACATTAAAAGTGCCTTGTTTAGAAGATGATGGCGAAATGATTTTCGACTCTCGTGTCATTTACAACTATTTAGCAGAAAAGTTAGACCATGACGGGCTGAGTTGGGAAGAAGAAAACCAGCTGACACTAATCGACGCCGCTAACGATTCTTTTGTACAGCTGATGTTATTGAAGCGCTCTGATATAGATATAACCCAAGACAAATTATACTTCAGCTTACAAAACGAGCGGATTGAAGCAGTACTTTCCACCCTTTCTGAGCAGTTAAGTCAAGGTGGCTTCAGTGGCTGGAGTTACCCTGAAATATGCCTTTATACTATGATTGACTGGGTGTTGTTTAGAGAATTACACGACATGAAAGCCTATCCACAGTTACTGGAATTTCATGAAAAACACCAAGACCGAATTGAAATTACGGCCACTAACCCACGAGATTAGTGACTCAGAAAGGCTTAATATCCTTTTGCAAAATCACATTGGTACAGCAATGTGTCACCATGAGCAAAGCGTGTGGCATTGTCGAGAAACACGCTCGCCACATCAGCAGGGCGAGACTCTGCTGCTGTGTGCGCGGTAACGGTTAGCTTAGGATGGCGCCAAAAAGGGTGTGAGCTAGGCAAAGGTTCTTGTGTAAATACATCTAGCACAGCATGGGCAAGATGGTGCTTGTCGAGGCTGCTAAGAAGCCCTTCGTCATCTACTGCGTTTCCACGGCCTGCATTAATAAAGATGCTGTGAGGCTTTAAACAGGCAAAAAAGTCTTCGTTTAGTAGCCCATAGGTGCCCGGCGTGTCAGGCATGAGATTAACCACATGATCTGCCTGTTGGGCAAACTGGTGAAGTTCTGCGGTGGCATACATGCGTTTAACCCCCTTAACCGCGTTACCACTTCGCGAGACACCAATCACTGTCATTCCAAAGCTTTGTGCCACCGGCATTAACGCTTTGCCAATATCTCCCACGCCTATTATCCCTAGTGTTTGCCCACGCAAAGGCATGCGTGTAGCCGATTCCCACCGAGGGGGCGTAGCGGCTTGCTGTTCAGCAAATCCGTCGAGGTTTCTTGCATGTTGCAAAAGGTAAGCAAAGACATATTCACGCATGAGCGGCCCAAATACCCCTCTTAGTGCGGTCAAGGTGTAGTCGGTTTTGCCTCCGTTAAGCAAAGGCGCGTTCCCAGCCCAGGTAGACTGGCACCAGGTTAAATTTGTGCAGTCAGGAATAATTTGTGCGGCTAAATCTGGGTCGGCAATCATGGCCTCAACGGCGTCACAATTAATCTGTGAAGGGGTGTCTGTGGCTTGTCTTATCACCACTTCTGGCCCTGCTTTTAAACAGCTGTTTTTCTTCATAGCAGTATGGAGTGCTGTGCGTATGGCGTCAGCGTTTTGGCTTAAAATGGTGATAGGCAAAGCGGGTAAAAAGGGGCGTGTCATTGGTTTAAATACTCCACGGTAAACTCATCCTTCCTCTTGTTATGACGATGATTAACGACACAGTCCTTTAACGCAATGGGATATCTCGTTATATTTTTGACTTCAAGTTGTTGTTTTTAGCGTTGGCGATATAACAAAAAGTCTAACAAATATGTGGTTAAGTTATTTCCTAACCATGCCGATAAAAGCAATGAAGATGTTCTCCTTCACCCGAGCCTATTAGTTTCACAGGCTCGGGATTTTTTCGTTGTATCATCACTAAGGGTGTTTTCATGCATCAATTTACTATAGATGTCACATTAGACGGAAGCTTACCGTTTATCTACGCAGCTTTTCACGAGCCTGAATATTTATCAGAGTGGTTTGCTCCAGGCGATTGTAGCGTAACCCAGGTTATGAGTGATTTTAAAGAAGGTGGCCGTTACCGCATTAAAATGCTAGAACCCCATGGCACAGAAATATCCTTGACCGGCGAATACGTGACCGTGTTAGCAAACGAGAAGCTTGCATTTTCCTGGGCATGGGAAGATAACTTGGAAGACTCAGTGATGACAGCGGTAGATGTTCATTTTGAAGCGGTGAATGATGGTCAGGTTAGACTGGTGGTCATGCAAAGTGGCTTTGCCAATCAAGATGAAACAGATCAACATCAATATGCATGGATGTCTTGTTTAGAAAAGCTGGCTGTTTTGGCCAGCGAAACATCGAACTTTAATTAATCAGAACACCAATTTAACGAATTGAAGATACGCTAACTGCCAATGAAAAAGCGGTTAGCGCACTTAATCTTCCTAAGCCTGACATCAGGTGAGAGAAGTCATCGCGTCTTTACCCGTTTTCTCGCGATAGGTGGGAAAATCTGTATACCCTTCTTCACTTCCACCGTACCAAGTAGACGGGTCATCAAATGCCGCCAATGGGTAGTCGTGTTTAAATCGGGTGGGTAAATCTGGATTGGTGATCCAAGGGCGGCCAAACGCAATCATGTCTGCATCGCCATCATTAATACGCTGTTCGGCATCTGCCTTAGTGTAACCACAATTGCCTATCAACAAACCATCATAAAGCGCTCTAAACTCTGCCAGTGACATAGGCTCCCCCCGCTCATGAAAGCCAAATGCGAGGCCGTCCATGACATGCAAGTAACCCAGCTTGCGCTTATTTAACTGCTGAGCCACGTAGGTGAAGGTTTCTCTGAAGTCGTCGGCGCCCATATCGTTAAACACGCCATTGGGAGAAAGGCGAACCCCTACGTTTTCCGCAGGCCATACATCGAACACTGCATCGAGAATCTCGTGTAAAAAACGATAGCGATTTTCAAGGTTCCCGCCGTATTTGTCATCACGTTGGTTGCTACGACTGTCCAAAAACTGATTGATCAGGTAGCCATTGGCAGCATGCACTTCGATACCGTCGAAGCCTGCGGCTTTCGCATTGACGGCGGCCTTTTTATAATCATTAACCGTGCGCTGAATATCATCGTACGACATCGCTTTTGGCACTTCGTACGCTTTTTTACCTTTTGGGGTATGAATCTCATCCCCTTGAATAGCAATAGCAGAAGCAGAAAGGGGAAGGGCACCGTCATGGAAGTCACTGTGTGATGCTCTGCCTGTGTGCCATAGCTGAAGCACTATTTTGCCATCCACTTCATGGACGCGATCAACCACTGAACGCCAGCCATCAACCATTTTGTCAGTGTAGATCCCCGGTGAATCTACCCAACCTATTCCTTCTTTTGAAATTGCGGTGGCTTTGGTAATAATTAATCCTGCATCAGCTCGCTGTACGTAGTGATCCCCCATTATTTTATTAGGGATGCGATCGCTGCCAGCACGGCCTCGGGTCATAGGCGCAAGAACCATTCTATTGTTAAGGCTGTTATCGGCCCATGTCAGTGGGCGAAAAAGAGCAGAGTCTGTCATTTTGTAATCCTTTATATGCGGTTTTATTTAACATGTAGTGATTACTTAAATGGCTTCTTCTTGGATTGATTCAATGGTGAAGGTGAGTGCAAAAATATCTTTCATAGTGTGAAATTGAATATTGAGGGGGCTTGAAAAAACTACCATCAAGGGGGGCCTGGGATCTGTGACTACACAATGTTAAGAAGCTTGTTAGCGTGGGTAGTTGCAGTTTCAAAGTCGTACAGCCGCAGCGCTTTTGCTATGCACTCAAGCTCACTGATAACTTCGCAGGACAGGCCTTTTGCATTTCTGTTGAGTTCTTCCACCACGTCTACTGCTTCAGTGTCATAATCGTCAAGTAAGTCGAGCAGTTGGTGTAATCTTGCGGTAAATGTTTCAGCATCAATGCTGTCGTTTTGCAGGGACTCTGTCGCAGTGAGCTGCGCGTCGACAGCGTCAATGGATGAAACCACACGTTGCAAACTCTCTAGCATGGTGGCTGTGGCTTCATCAGCTTCGATGTGGATATTGGTATTTAACTTACGTTCCAGAATCTCTGCGTCTTGGTATAATGTTTGTGCCCCAATACTGCCCGCTAACCCCTTCAATGTATGGATTTCACGGGTAACATCTTTGTAACGACCTTCTTCTATCGATGTCTTCAGCGTGTGCGCAAAATACCGATATTTTTCGGCAAATTTCAGCAGGTGCTTTTGATAAAGTGCAACATTGTAATTGGCGGATAAAAGCCCTTTTTGAAGATCCACGCCAGAAATAGAATTAACAGGGAATTCAACGTGCTCGGGGTCATTATTTTCAGTAATAGCATGAATCTTTGACGGCACTAAAATACGGCTAAGGGTTTCGTACATCACCCTCACGTTTATGGGTTTTGCAATGTGGGCATTCATGCCACAGGCGCTAACTTTGGCGATATCGTCGGCCATCACATTCGCTGTCATGGCAATAATAGGCAGCGTTTGATATTTTGCTTTTTTGTGAATTTCTCGAGTGGCGGAATAGCCGTCCATAACAGGCATTTGGCAGTCCATTAGCACGCCGTCAACGTTGTGTTTTTCCAGTAGCGTGAGTGCTACCTCACCATTTTCAGCCACCGTTGTTTTTACACCTACGGCATCAAGTAATTCACACGCTAATTCCTGGTTCATCTCGTTATCTTCAACCAGAAGTAGGTGTAGGCCGCCAAGAATGTGTGCAAAGGCGGTATTGTCATTGGCACTTTTTAACCTGGTCTTAGCGACCTTATTTACCCCGACACTGCGTGATATGGCCTCTAATAACGTGGACGCGGTAACAGGCTTGGTTAACGTATTCTCAATATCAAGGTGTTTGGTTTCTTCTTCCATGTCGTTACTGTTGAATGCAGTCACCATGATAATTTTAGGCTGATAGCAAATTGAAGCGTGTTGACGAATCTGAGCCACGGTTTCGAGCCCATCCATGTGTGGCATTTTCCAATCCATAAGAATTAAATCAAAGGGCTGTATGTGTTGTTGTTCTAACAAAGTCATGGCTTCATGACCGCTACTAACCACTTTATGTTGGATGCCAAAGCTTGTGAGTTGGCTATGCAATACCTCTCTGGCGGTTTCACTGTCGTCAACGACCAGGATATTTAAGTGTGGTTTTACGCTATGTTGTATATTGGTTCTTTCTGATTCTCTGTAGCCTAAATTAACGGTAAAGAAGAATTGACTGCCTTTATCTATTTCAGACTCAACCCAAATGTCTCCGCCCATTAGCCCCACAAGATCTTTTGATATTGCGAGTCCAAGCCCAGTGCTGCCATATTTTCGTGTAATAGAGGAATCTGCTTGGCTAAAGGATTGGAATAATTTCCCTTTTTGTTCCGGCGTCATGCCTATGCCGTTGTCCGACACGCAAAATTCAAGGCAACAATGTGAGTGGTTTTCGTTGAGTAATTTCACCACGACAACTATCTCCCCCTCTTCGTTGGAGAACTTAACCGCATTATTTCCTAAATTTAGTAGAATTTGGCCTAGTCTTAAGGGATCTCCAATAAAGGTTTTGGGTACGTCATTGTCTATGTCGAAGTAAAGTTCTATCCCTTTTTCATCGGCCTTAAAAGCGATGGCGTTTGCCATGTTTTCGAGCACGTCGTCTAGCTCAAACGGAATTTCTTCAATTTCTAAACGACCCGCTTCAATTTTAGAAAAGTCGAGGATGTCGTTGATAATTCCCAGCAGTAACTCGGCGCTACGGTGCACTTTCTCAATATAGTTTTGCTGCTTTGCATTCAATTGGGTTTGTAAGGCAAGGTGGCTCATGCCTATGATAGCATTCATGGGCGTGCGAATTTCATGGGACATATTGGAAAGAAAATCTGACTTAGCTTGTGTTGCGCTTTCTGCCTTTTCTTTCGCTTCTTTTAACGCGGTCTCCATGGCTTTGGCTGTATTCACATCAAGGTGAATACCAAACATTTTAAGGGAGTGAGTGTCGCTGTTTTCTCTGACTGCGCGGCCTACGCTCAGCACCCATTTGTATGCACCATCAGCACATTGCATTCGATACTCGCAGCGGTAATCATGTGTTTCGTTGCTCAGGTGCCTTTTTAAGCCAAGTTCGCACTTTTCTTTATCATCAGGGTGAATTAAAAACGGAAGAATATTCGTATCTGCACCATATCGAGACGCTAGCTCATCCTTGGTATAGCCAAGCATCGAGGCCCATACCGCGTTGGTAATCAAGGTATCGCTGGCAGGATCCCATTCCCAGGTACCGGCATTCGCGCCCGTCATAGCCAGCTCTAATCGTTGTTGTGCTTCAGCTAACTCTTTAAATGACAAACTGTTTGATATGGCAACAGACGCAAAGCTTGAGGCAATGCGAAAAATATTTACTTGTGATGTATCAAATGCGTTTGGCGCGTTTGCATAGATGGCGACTCCTCCTAGCAAGGTGTTTCCTGCCATTAGCGGCTGGCATACCGCCGATTGGGTGTGTTCACCATTAAAGCATTGCGAAGGCGCTAATCCGGCCTGCTCCCATTGTTCTGTTGTTTGTGCAATAAACTCTCTCTTGCAATTGATTGTCCAAGCGACAGGGTCATTAGATTGATTGGTATCAACGGATGTCGGTTGACTACGTTGGCCGTCAACCATGGTGAAAATAAAACTCACTTGATGGGATTGCGGGTGATATAGGCCCACCATAAAGCTATTCGCTTCAAGAGCTTGGTCGAGTTGCTGAAACAGCAGTTTCGCAATGTTTTCTGTATCCGTAGTGGCAGCGAGGGCGCGCCCTACATCGCCTAGTACAAATATATCTCGCGTTCTTCGCTCTACTTGGGCAGAGAGGTATTTCTCGGTTGCATAATGCTTGTTAAGCCGGTTTTTATAAAAAGCGTAGATAAGCAGTAACAGGCTAAGTGGGGCTAATATTTTGAACCACAGTGTTTGATACCATAAGGGCGGTACAATCAGTGTTAAGGTTTGCGGTTTAAGGTTCCAGGTACCATGGTTATTACTGCCAATCACTTCAAAAAGGTAGGTGTCAGGTTGCATGCGCGCATAAGACACTGTGTAGCGATCGGTTATGTCACTCCACGTATCATAGTAGTTAACTAGGCGGGTGCGATATTGGTTATCTTCACTCGCATGGTAATCGAGAGCTGCAAACGTTATGGTGAGTTGTTTATAGTCGTTAGGAAGTACCAAAGACGTGGGTACGGGAAACACTTCTTCGCCGTCTATTTCAACGCCAGTAATGGCGAGCGGGGGAATTGCGTCGTTGGCACTAACGGCATTAGGATTGAAGCCGGTAAGCCCATCTATACTGCCAAAATAAATAAAACCATCAGAGGCTAACAAGGCGGAGCGGGGGAGGAAAGTATTGCTGTGTAAACCGTCGTTAGTGGTAAAATACTGAAATTCCTGAGTATTAGGGTTTAGCCGATAGATGCCTTTCGAGGTGGCTAGCCACAGCATTCCTTGACGGTCTTGCACCAAAGACAGTACCGCGAACCCTACACCATCAATATCTAAACTGATGGTTTCAAATGACTTTGTAGACGGCGTATATTTTTCTAAGCCGCGGTTAGTCGCGAACCAAATAGTATCGTCAATTGCCTGCATAGCCGCATTGATATGGTTGCTGCTTAAGGTGTTTGCATCGTCATTAGCGTTGTAGTTGATAACCCCTTGCGTTGATGGGTCAATTCGAAACAAGCCTTCTCCTTGGGTGCCCACCCAAGCGTTATTTTGATTGTCAATAAAAGTGAACTCCGCATCAACTTCATCAAGGTAACGCTGCACTTCGTTCGTTTTAGGGTTCCAGCGCACTACATGGCGATACTTGGCTAAATTCAACCATAGCCAACCCTCAGCGTCGTGCGCCACCCATTCAACCGTGTTGTTTAAACCGCCAGCCCAGTCTAAGGCTATTTCTTCTAAATCACTGGAAGAGGTGGCTAAATAATAAAGACCAAAGTCGGTGCCTAGGTATAGCCCCTCGTTGTTATCGTAGGTCATGCTATCAATACGAAGGCGATTCAAACTGTCTAAATTTTCTTGTGACATCTGTGGGGTAAATTTAGATATACCGTCGAAATTAACCAAGCTTCTTCCTGTACCCAGCCACATTTCTCCATTGGGTTTTTGCGCCATAGAAATTATTTGCGAAAACAACCCCGACAACATTTGGTTGCTTAGAATATTTGTCCAACCCTGGAAGCGAGGTGGGTTTAGAAACACTTTTTTTATCCCTGAGTAGCTGGTGGCCGCCCACAGCAGACCGGAGGATTCAACCATAACTTGCCGGACGTCGCGGTTGTCTAACAATGCCCAATCACCATTCTCAGCCGCGGGCTCGAAAGTGGCTTTGCGGGTATTGAATTTAAAAATACCGGCAAAGGTAGAAAGCAGCAGCGCATCTTCGTAAGGGGTAATTTTAGTGACGCTAGGTATGGCTCCAGCAGGGAACTCAATGGGAGCGTAGCGATTAGATTTAGGATAAAAGCGGCCAAAACTATTGCGTGTCGCTATCCACATATACCCTTTTTTATTAATATAAATCGCTCGTACTTCTGGGTGATCTAGGCCATTAGGCGTATCACCAAAACGTTCAAATTGGGTGGTATAACGGGATTTTCTATACAGCCCATCAGAGGTGCCAACCCAGATATTATTGCTAGGATCCTCGGCAATACTCCAAACGCGGTTGTGACCGAGTGAGGTTTTATCATTAGGGTTATGTTCAAATCTAACAAAGGTATTGTCGACGTCGTTAAACAGGTTTAAGCCCCCACCATTGGTGCCTATCCAAATTTGCCCTGAACGCGATTCGAAAATAGCTTGGATTTTATTCCCACCTAATGACGACGGGTTTTCTTCATCTTGCAAGAAGTGCTTAAAGTTTTGCGTTTTTCGTTGATAGAGGTTTAGTCCCCCTCCCCAGGTGCCTATCCACAACCTATTTTTGCTGTCGATGAGCATGGCGCCAACACTGTTATTTGACAGCGAGGAAGGGGTATTTTTATCGTGTCGAAATGAGGTGAATGTGTAGCCGTCGTAACGCTTTACACCGTCGGCAGTCCCAAACCAAATAAAGCCTTGCTCGTCTTTAGCGACATCGTAAACCTGGGGGTTAAGTAGGCCGTCGTGAAGAGAAAGGCTTTCAATTTTTTGTTGACCATGCACGGGAAGCAAAGCGCAACAAAATGGCAAAATGGCTATCATTGCCCTTACGATATATGCACTGCCAGTGCGATAGGGGAAATGTCGCATCATGGGCTCTTCTTCGCGTGAATGTCGGTGGGCATGACGAACACCTTATTTGTGCGCTGCAAATATCTCGTCGCCGAAACGTGTTTGTATTTCCCTAATTTCTTCTAAACATTCTAAAAACAGGGGAACAAGAGTAGGGTCGAAATGCTTACCAGCTTCAGATTCTATCAGTGCAATTGCGCGTTCTTCGCTCCACGCTTTTTTGTAGGGGCGCTCACTCGTTAGCGCATCAAATACATCGGTAATCGCTACAATTCGTGCAGAAAGCGGAATAGCCTCTCCTTTTATACCCTGAGGGTAACCACTTCCATCCCATTTTTCATGGTGATAAAGCGCGATTTCTCTAGCCATATTTAGCAAGGGCTCGTCACTATCGCCGATAATTTCGCATCCGAACTGCGCATGTTTTTGCATGATCTCCCACTCTTGCGGATCAAGCCTGCCTGGCTTTAGCAAAATTGAATCAGGAATACCTATTTTTCCCACATCATGCATAGGGGCAGCGTTATGAAGAAGGTCTATCCATTCTTCAGACACATCTAATTTTTCAGCGAGGAATTTGCTGAAGTAACTCATGCGAATAACGTGCATGCCGGTTTCGTTATCTTTGTATTCTGCTGCTTTGCCTAAGCGACGAATAATCTCAAGACGCGTGTGGTGCAAGTCTTCTGTGCGTTGTGCAACAAGTGCTTCAAGGTGACGCGCCTGATCGTAAAGTGCAATCTGAGCTTTAACTCTCGACACGACGATGGGCGGGCTTATTGGTTTGGCGATATAGTCGGCAGCGCCTAAATCGAAGCCCTTTTGCTCGTCTTCAATTTCACTTTTTGCGGTGACAAAAATGACAGGAATTGCGGCGGTAGACACATCCTTTTTTAGGCGGCGGCAAACTTCATAGCCGTCTAGGTCGGGCATCATGACGTCAAGGAGAATAATATCGGGTTTGTTTTTACCCTGCGCAATTTTAATCGCTAAGGCACCGTTCATGGCAGCTTTAACTTTAAAATAAGGGCTAAGTACAGCTGATAGTAGGTCGATATTTTCCGGGGTATCGTCTACAACCAGAACGGTTTTCTTTTCTCCTGACAACGCGAAATCTCCTTTTTCATGCGTTTATTAAACAAGTCAAACAGGTTGTGTTATTTGCACTGCGTTTAATCTGAAGTGACGAAGCTGCTTGGAAGGTGATGATAGATTCGACTTTAGTATAAAGTTTAGCCTAGTGAAGGGGAAGCAGACAATGATTATTTGTGCTAAAGGTATGTTTATCTATACCTGTGTAGTTATTTGTATAACCCGCCCAGTACCGTTGCGGCAGATGCGCCAGTGACAGCGGGAATATTACCGGGAATATCGTGAATATATGCATAGGCTAGCCACGCAAAGGCGGCGCCTTCAACGTGTTGGGGATGTATGCCAAGCGCCTCGCTGGTTACAACCCTATAGGCTGGAAGCCGGTCTTTTAACTGTTGCATAAGGGCGAGATTAAATACGCCTCCACCGCAAATGACGACGTCGCTTTTCTCGTCATTGGCGCCACACTCGTTAAGTTCGCGAGCAACATCATCAGCAATAGTTTGTGCGGTCAGTGAAAGCAAAGTGGCTTGCACATCTTGAGGGGGGATAGAGGAAGGGGACGTATTTGCGTCTCCTTGCTGACGGGGATGCTGTGGTTTGTCTGCTGGTGCATTAAATTGTGACAAGTAATTGGCTAGCCATGCAGGATTAAAATACTCACGCCCCGTACTTTTAGGGGGGGAAAGTGCAAAATACTTATCTTCCAACAGCCGTGCTAACAGCTCAGCATGCACCTGGCCTTGCCGCGCCCAGTTGCCATGCTTATCGTAGGGCAGGTTTTGGTGCCGTTTAATCCAATGATCCATGAGGGTATTACCTGGGCCAGTATCGAAGCCCTTTGGCGGCTTTGTTGACTGGCTGGGAGGTAAAACCGTGATATTGGCGATGCCGCCAATATTCACTAATGCGCGATACTTTTCAGGGTCAGAAAATACCGCAGCATGGTAGGCGGGCACTAGAGGCGCACCCTGCCCGCCAAGGGCAATATCTTTGCGGCGAAAGTCGGCCACCACGTTAATATTCGTCAGTGCAGCAATGGTGCTTGGATCGCCAATTTGGCAAGTGAACCCACGCATGTCCTGCGGCTTAAATACTGCCGATTGAATGTCGCTATTTGGATAATGGCGAAGGGTCTGGACATGAGAACCAATGGCGCAAATCGTCTTTGCAGAAACCTGATACTTATTCAGAAGTCCTAAAGCCGCCTGAGCAAAGACTTCCGCTACCCATCTATCGGCAATGGCAAGGGTGTTGACTTCGTCCGTTGAGGGCACGCAAAGTGCGTGTAAGGCACGCAGTAGTGACTCAGGGTAGGGAAGAGAATAGGCGCCTAGCGTTGTACATTCATGCTCAGATATTTCGCAAAGGACGGCGTCTACGCCGTCCATGCTGGTACCTGACATAAGGCCAATGAACTTAGCCATTCAATGGTTATTTCATCGCAAGCATAATGCGCTTGTTATTGTTAAGTTGCTGTTGGCGAACGTCGACAATTTCCATAAATCTTGCACGCTCTTCTTTAGCAATAGGCTGCGCTTTGGGCAATTCCACCGTTCGCGGGTTTCTGTGTACACCATCCACTAAGAATTCATAGTGTAAGTGCGCGCCAGTCACCATACCTGTGCTACCCAAATACCCAACCGTTTGCCCTTGCTTAACCGTGTCGCCCACTTTTACCGCACGTTTCTTAAAATGCAGGTACTTGGTGGTGTACTTTTCCCCATGCTGAACAAACACATGGTGACCATTGTATTTATCGTAGCCTGATTTAATGACTTTACCATCCCCGGCAGCCATAACCGGCGTGCCGACTGCCGCAACGTAATCGGTGCCACGGTGTGCCTTCCAGCGTTTTTGCACTGGATGGAAACGCGCTTTAGTAAAGTTAGAACTCACATACCTGAAGTTTACCGGTGCGCGTAAGAAACTCTTACGCATACTGCGTCCTTCCGGGGTATAGTAGGTGCCGTCTTCATGCAAAATGGCACTAAAAAGCTCACCCTGGTTGGTAAATTCAGCGGCCACGATGTCGCCGTAACCGACAAACTCACCATCAATGTATTGTTCTTCGAATACCACATTGAAGGTATCACCAGAACGAATTTCCATGGCAAAGTCGATATCCCAACCGAATATACCCGCAAGATTCATAATTTGGTTGCTGGTAAGGCCGGCTGTTACGGCAGCGTTCCAAAAACTTGAGTGAATTTCACCTTGGGCAAAATTGTATCGAATATCTACATCTCGCTTTTCAAGTTCAGCCACCAAAGGCACATTGTCCTTTGACGAGTCTGGACGTACAAACAAGGTCTCTGTTGAAGACAGCTTATACTTTAACTCGCCAAACCCGCCTTCTTTATTCGTTTTGAAGGAAAGTTCATCGCCAGGCAACAAGGTCACGAGAGTTTTTGTCAATTCGCCAGCTTGAGTCACGTTATACACGTCACGAGAAGTAAAGCCTGCACGTTTGAAAAGCTTAGCTAAGGTGTCGCCACTTCTCACTTTGTACGTTTGCCAGCTAGACTCTTCTTCACCGGTTAATACATCGGTAGAGGGGGTGATATGAAGCTCTACTGGATAGCGAACACCCGCATCAAGAATATAGGCTTCTTGATGACGACTGGCTTCTACCGATTCTGACGGTAAAAGAATCAGCGTGCCTAGAAATAAGCTCGCTACGGCGATGCCTGTTCTATGCTGCTTGGGTAATTTTTTAAATAGATTCAGCGCCTTTGAGGCGTCTATTTTCTTTCTCATACTACTGCCCACCTGAGAATTTTTATGTGTACTACACGGTTTCACATACGTCACTATTAATGTGACTTTTCTCATTATATTGTTAGCGCAAATTGTTACACCCAAAAGCTCTTATCTTCGCGATTGATTCATTCAAATCAGGACAATTCAATGCGCAGCGTTGCCCGTAAAGCTGTTGGGTTTAACAACATGACAGTTTGTAATTCGTTTTTTGACGCGCAAACCTTTCAATGGTTCCGTTGTACGCGTAAAATGCGGCCAAAATTATATTAATGTTATCAAAGAGTGTGAATAACTAATGAAAGATTGGCAAACAGCGCTAGCTGAGATTAAACGGGGTGTAGATGAAATACTCCCCGAAGAGGATTTAATCGAAAAACTAAAATCCGGCAAAACCTTAACTATTAAAGCGGGTTTTGATCCAACTGCGCCTGATCTGCATCTTGGTCACACTGTTCTGATCAACAAGTTGCGTACATTCCAGCAACTTGGTCACAAGGTTGTTTTTCTTATTGGTGACTTTACTGGCCTTATCGGCGATCCTACAGGTAAAAATGTCACACGCAAGCCCCTAAGTAAAGATCAGGTATTAGAAAACGCAAAAACTTATCAAGAGCAGGTGTTCAAAATCCTCGATAAAGAGAAAACTGAGATTCGGTTTAACTCTGAGTGGATGGATGAGTTAGGTGCAGCTGGCATGATTAAGTTGGCCGCTAGCCAAACCGTGGCGAGAATGCTTGAGCGTGATGACTTTAAAAAGCGTTACAACAATGGCCAACCTATTGCTATCCATGAGTTTCTCTACCCACTAGTGCAAGGGTGGGACTCAGTGGCTCTGAAATCTGATGTTGAACTTGGTGGTACTGATCAACGATTTAACCTGCTAATGGGACGTGAGCTTCAAAAAGAGCAAGGCATTACCCAACAATCTATTGTGATGGTACCGCTCCTTGAAGGCCTAGATGGCGTTCAGAAAATGTCTAAATCACTGAATAACTACATCGGTATCACAGACGCACCGAATGAGATGTTTGGTAAAGTGATGTCTATTTCCGATGATTTAATGTGGCGTTACTACGATTTGCTAAGCTTCCGTCCGCTTGAAGAAATTGCTGAGCTTAAAACGCGTGTGGAACAAGGTGAAAACCCACGAGACATCAAAATTTTGTTGGCGAAAGAAATTATTGCTCGTTTCCACGATGAAGCTGCTGCTGAAGGCGCGCATCAAGACTTTATCCAACGCTTCCAGAAAAATGCAATCCCCGATGATATGCCAGAAATAGAGATTGCGTTAGGTGACGAAGGCATCGCTATTGGTAACCTTTTGAAAGAATCTAAGCTAGTGGGTTCTACGTCAGATGCCATGCGCATGATTAAGCAAGGTGCCGTTAAAATTAACGGCGACAAAGTAGAAGATACCCGTTTAGTTATTGCTGAGAAAGGTGAAAACGTGTATCAGGTGGGTAAACGCAAGTTTGCGCGTATTACCCTAGCGTAAACGTTAAATCGCACTATCTAAAACCGCTGATGTTTTCAGCGGTTTTTTTTGCCTAGCGCTAAAGCGTCAGCAAAGGCTCAAAGCCGCCATAAATTAATCGTTTACCGTCGAATGGCATGGGGTTTTCTCCCTCTTGCATTCTGGGGTCATCCATAATTTTCTGCCAACCAGAGTCCCTCACCTCTTTAGAGGGCCATATTGCAATGGAGAATACAACGGTTTCATCCTCTTTTGCCTTCACTGCAAGGGGGAAGGAGGTTATCTCTCCACTTGGTACATCGTCGCCCCAAGCTTCTATGATTTGAAGTGCGCCGTATTCTTTAAAGATACTGCCTGCCAACTTAGCGTGTTCAAGGTAGGCTTGTTTATTTTCAGTGGGTACCGCTACGACAAAACCGTCTATGTAGGACATGGTTAGGCTCCGTTTTTGTGTGGAATGATTAACCTAACCTATATTTTTGTTTTGAGGCAATAGTATTTATTTTCGAGATTTCATAGTAGGTGCGTTCTTAATACCGTCTAAATGAACGTCCAGTGCTTCTACGGAAATGAGAATTTCTCTTACCGACATCCATAACGAATACAATAAGGACACAAGACTCGCTGCAAATACCCAATTTCCAACTTGCTGGTAGGTGAGGTAAATAGCGAGCATAGAGACTACACACAAGAAAAAGCTTCCTACCCCTGCTATCTGCATGCGCTTAATCAGCTGTATTCGTAAACGAAGATTTTTAATTTGCGCTTGAGTGTTGTCATCAGCTTCTTCTTTAGAAAAGTTTCTAATAATGGTGGCGAGTGTGAGAAAGCGATTGGTGTACGCCAACAACAGTAATGATATTGCCGGAAACAACATGGCTGGCGTTGCGATATCTATCTTCATAAAAGAGCGGGCTTAAAATGGAATAAAAAAAGTGTATCACAGAGAGGGCGTTAGCACATATACAAGCATTACATTCTGTCTATTGTGGCCCCCGTACCGTTCCAACCTAGCATATCTCCTTCAAAATGAATGACTTCACTGAAATTCATTTTTTCGAGCATCTTCATAGCGATATGTGCTTCTTTATCCCTTTGGCAATAGATAATGATAGGTTTGTTTTTGTGCTGCTCAAGCTCACTTAAATAGTCGTTTATCTTTTCGTGAGGCATATTAATAGCGCCAGGAATATGGCCATTGGCATAGGCCTGTGGTGAGCGTGCGTCGATAAGCATCCAATCGTTGTTTTTTATTCTCTCCATTAAAAATGGCGACTTAACAACAGGGGTATGCTGCGCGCGAGCCTTGGCGGTGCACTGTAAAGAAACGAACAGAGATATCGCTATGATAACGATACAAGCGGTCACAACAATACGCATGGGGATCCTAAAATTCTTAATTCTACTTTAGTATAACTTTAGCTGTGTGTTCTTTATACCTTAAGTTGGTCTGATTAGTTCAATAAGTAGGCGAATTGTTGTTTGTCAGGCAGGCGCGTTTTATCAATATTAAGAGCGCAGATTTATAGTAGGTGGGCTTTAGACTGTAGATTTACGGCGATCAACAACAGTGTCAAGCTCGCTAAGGCAACCATGACACACATGCCACTAAAAATAGTGCGTTTTGCACGTACCATGTCGGAGTGTGTTACTTGTCGCTGACTGCCCACGCGAGGAAACCGATATTTCTTTTCATGATAAATAGCAGGGCCGCCTAACTGAAGGTTGTTTACACCACCAAATAAGGCTAAAAGCAATGATGTCTTATCTTTCGCAGGACTTTGCCTAAATGCTGTCAGTCCCTTAAGGGGGTGAGAAGTTAGCAGCGTCATTAGCGCGCCGCAGGTGGCGGGAGGAATAACTAGTAGTTGCACTAGTTTTCGAATCGGCTTGGCAAAATGTTTCATTGCTGGGTGTCGATAATGCCATTGCCACGAGGTGAGCAAGAGCAATCGATAGGTAAGCGCAGCCACGGGAC
>MDTG01357786.1_pt1 | contig 65581 bp, 52 predicted proteins | sample 811421 | NCBI WGS metagenome assembly MDTG01 (sample SAMN05326645, study PRJNA326480) | marine metagenome | isolation source: seawater | place: Pacific Ocean: South East | collected 2011
GGCTCTGTCAAGAAAAAAGGAGTGGCGTCGCTTCCTGCTCAGTCTCGTTTTTTCGGTCTCAGGGCCGGTGTAAGGGGCACTCGGAAATTTACGTAAGTGCCTTACTGGCAATATCTTGGGTGCTATTTTCCGAGGCATCCACCCAGAAACCTCCAAAGAGATGCTTGAATCGCCTCAGCCACGTCCGTTGCTGCTTTGCGAAGCGTCGAGTCCTGATCTTGACCTCTTCGATGGTCTCTTCCAGCGATCGCTGCCCTGAGAGATGCTCGAGGATCTGCTTGTATCCGAGCGCTTCCGATGCCTGGGGCCCGATGCTGCCGGCGGCTCTGAGGGTACGGACTTCATCGACGAAGCCCGCCTCGAACATGGCCTTGACCCTCGCGTTGATGCGGGGATTGATCGCCTCCGGTGCCCACTCCAGTCCGATGATCCGAATGTCGGTTCGTGCCGGCGACGCTGCCCACTGCCCCTGCATGGCGCTCAGGGGTTGCCCGCACAGGGCATGCACCTCCAGGGCCCTGACCGTTCTGCGGCGGTCGTTGGGGTGGATGCGGTCTGCGCTGGCCGGATCGACGGATTCGAGTCTGCTTCGAAGTTCCATGCGATCAAGCTTCTCGAGTTCGGCGCGGATCTTCGGGTCGGGCTCCGGCCCTTCGAGGAATCCTCCCAGCAGGGCCTGCAGATAGAGGTTCGTTCCGCCCACGAAGATCGGAACGTGTCCGCGTCGGCGAATCTCGCGTTCGCAGTGCGTGGCCTGCCTGAGCCAGTGGTCGACGGTGTAGGTGTCTGCCGGTTCGACGACGTCGATCAGGTGATGCGGCGTGTCGCCCAGTTCGTCCGCATCGGGCTTGGCGGTCCCGATGTCCATTCCGCGATAGACCTGCATCGAGTCGGCTCCGATGCACTCGCCGCCCTCGGGAACGGTGCGTGCGATGTGCAGGGCGAGCGACGTCTTTCCACCGGCGGTCGGGCCGAGAATCAGGATCGTCTGCGGTGATGGAAGGCTTGTGGACATGGTCTTCCCGTACTGGTGAACTCGTGTACCGTACCCGTCAGAACCAGCATGGAGCGAGCACATGGCCAAGGTATCCATCGATGACGTCGACGTGTCCGGACAGCGGGTACTCGTGCGTGTGGATTTCAACGTTCCGTTGACCGAGCACGGGGAGGTGCTCGACGACCGCCGCATCCGCATGGCGATCCCCACCCTCAGATCGGTTCTCGATCGAGGGGGCAGCCTGGTGCTCATGAGTCACCTCGGACGCCCCTCGGGTTCCGGATTCGAGCTCGAATACAGCATGAAGCCGGTCGCCGAACGTCTGGCTTCGCTGCTGCCGGGCGTCGATGTCCGCTTCGTTCCCGAGGACTGCATCGGCCCCGCGGCACGGACCGCCGTGCAGGAGCTCGAACCGGGTGCGGTGCTGCTGCTCGAGAATCTCCGATTCCATGCCGGCGAAAAACAGAACGATTCCGACTTCTCCGCACAACTCGCGGCGTTCGGCGACATCTTCGTGAACGATGCGTTCGGTACGGCGCATCGGGACCACGCCTCCATGGTCGGGGTGCCCGAAGCCATGTCCGGCCATCCGCGCGCCGCCGGGCGGCTGCTGCAGTCCGAACTGGCGTTCCTGTCCGACGCCATCGAGCACGCCCGGTCTCCGTTCGTCGCCGTGCTCGGCGGCGCGAAGGTCTCCGACAAGCTGGGGGCCATTCGAAATCTGCTTCCTCGGGTCGACGCCGTGATCATCGGCGGTGGGATGGCGTACACATTCCTCTCCGTGCTCGATCGCAAGATCGGACGAAGCCTCTTCGAGGCGGACATGGTCGATTCGGCCCGGGACATCCTCGAGGAGGCCCGGGCCCACGGAACCACGATCCTGCTTCCGGTGGACAGCCGGTGTTCAACTTCACCCAGGGACGCCGCTTCGGCGGAGGTCTGCGGAGCCGACGTCCCGTCGGATCTGATGGGCCTCGATCTGGGGCCGGATTCGATCGTCGCCGCGTGCGAACTGCTGGAGACCGCATCGACGATCGTCTGGAACGGTCCGATGGGCGTCTTCGAGCATCCGCCGTTCGACAGGGGAACCAGATCGGTTGCCGAAGCCGTCGTGGCGGCGACGGAACAGGGGGCCGTTTCCGTGATCGGCGGCGGGGAGACCGCTGCCGCGGTCGAAATGTTCGGATGTTCGCAGGGGGTCAGCCATGTCTCGACGGGTGGGGGAGCAAGCCTGCGGATGCTCGAGGGCCGCTCGTTCCGCTCCGTCGAACTCCTGGACAATCTCGAAAAATAGCGGTCGTCGGCCGGAACCTCGTGAGCCGGGGGGCGTCTCAATCTGTTGTGGAATACCCGCGTCGCGTATCGGGGGCTCATGCCACTGAAATACGATGTCGCCCACCCATGGCCGCTATGATTAGATCGCACCATCCGGGTCTGACCGGAAGGACGACCAGATTCCTTGAGGAACGATTTCATGCTCAACAAGCTCAGCGTCGCTTTCATCCTGTTCATCGGCCTCGCCTGCGTTGCGCCCGCCCAGGCCCAGCTCGGCAAGAAGCTCGTGGTGGGCGATCCTGCCCCCGGCATCTCCATCGCCGAATGGGTGAAGGGTGACCAGACCGGCATCGACCCCGGCACCACGTACGTCGTCGAGTTCTGGGCGACCTGGTGTGGTCCCTGTCGCAAGTCGATTCCGCACCTGACCGAACTGCAGAGCCAGTACGAGCCCGATCAGCTCCGCATCATCGGCATCTCCGACGAGAAGCCCGATGTCGTGAAGCCGTTCGTCAGGAAGATGGGTCGCAAGATGGACTACACCGTCGCCGTCGACAAGCGTCAGGCGACCAAGCGGGCCTGGATGAAGGCGGCCGGACTCAACGGCATTCCCGCGGCGTTCATCGTCGGCCCCAAGGGCAACGTCCAGTTCATCGGTCATCCCATGGATCCCGATTTCAACGACATCCTCGAGAAGATCATCGCCGGTCGATACAACAAGAAGCTGATGAACGACGCCGCGTCGCACCTGAAGGCGATCGAGAAGGCCCGCAAGCTCAAGAACTGGTCGCAGTACGACGATCTGACGAACGAGGTCATCCAGCGTGATCCCAGGATCTTCTACTTCCTCGTCATGGATCGAATCAAGGTCTTCATGAACGATCAGAAGGATCCCGCAAAGGCCAACGAGTACACCCGCGAGGCGATCCAGTCGTACCCCGACGATCCCGAACTGCTTTCATGGATCGCGGAGATGATCGCCACCGATCCCCAGATTCCGGATGCCCAGCGAGACATGGACATCGCATTGGAGGCCGCTCAGGCTGCTCGGGTCAACGGTCGACCGAACGATCCGAAGTTCGTGATGTCCGAGGCCGTCGTCCGTTTCCAGCGAGGCGAGATCGACGATGCGGTCATGCTCCAGGAGAAGGCGTACTTCATGGCCGCTCCCCGCAAGAAGGGCGAGTACCGACCGAAGCTCGACGAGTTCCGTAAGAAGCAGCAGGACATGAAGTCGGCCTCCCCGGACAAGGACTGATCAGGACGATCGCATTCGCAAGGGACTGCAGATGACGACCATGACCGGTACCCATCCCATCACGGGCATCCTCACCGAGCCGCTTGTGGCTCCTTCGATCCTCTCCGCGGACTTCGCGGCGCTCGGCTCCGACTGCGAAGCCACCGTCGCAGCCGGTGCGGATCTGCTTCATCTGGACGTCATGGACGGACACTTCGTCCCCAACGTGACGATGGGGCCCGCCCTCTGCGCCTCGCTGCACCGGCGTCTTCCCGCCGTGTTCCTCGACGTCCATCTGATGGTGACGCGGCCGACGATGTACGTCCAGCCCTTCGCCGATGCCGGGGCCGGACACATCACCTTCCACATCGAGGCCGACGAGGATCCCGCCGAGGTCATCAGGTGCATCCGCGAAGCCGGCTGCACCGTCGGCATCGCGGTCAATCCGCCGACCCCCTGGGAATCGATCGAGCCGTGGTTGGCGGAGGTGGATCTCGCGCTCGTCATGAGCGTCAATCCCGGATTCTCAGGGCAGTCCTTCATCGGAGACGTTCTGGAGAAGACGCGTGCGATCTCTTCGCGTCTTCGGGACGACCAGCGACTCCAGATGGACGGTGGAGTCAATCTCAAGACCGTCGCCGATTGTCGCGATGCAGGGTGCGATCTGCTCGTCGCCGCGTCCGCGATCTTCGGCTCGGACGATTTTGCTTCGACAATTTCGGCCCTCAGAGGGCCCTGAACGCCCATCGGGACGAAAAACGACCGACTAGGGGGTTTACGTGCCTCCATTCAGTCGTCACCATTCTCAGCAGAGTCCTGGACCGTGAACGGAATCATGGTTCGACTGATTGGAGTCGGCGGCACGCAGGTGTCGATGCAGAGAAGTCTACACATGGCTGAAGTCAAGACAAGAAGCTGGTCCGACGTCGATGCAGGGCACCCCACAGGCAAGAAGCCTGTTCCCGAGGGTCTCTGGGTTCGCTGTCCCTCCTGCAGTTCGATTCTGTTCAGGAGATCGCTCGAAAACAACCTGAACGTCTGTCCGGACTGCGAGCACCATTTCCGCCTCTCCGGATTGGAGCGGGTTCAGCAGCTTGCCGATCCCGGCACCTTCGTCGCCATGGACGAAGAACTGATGTCACATGATCCGCTCGAGTTCGTCGACGTCAAGCCCTATCCCGACCGGATCAAGGCGGCCAGGAAGAAGACCGGCTGCAACGATGCCGTCCACTGCGGCACCGCCTTCATCAAGGGACGCAAGGTCATTCTCTCCGTCATGGACTTCACCTTCCTCGGCGGCTCCATGGGGTCGGTGGTGGGTGAGAAGATCGCCCGCGCGACCGAAGCTGCCGCCGAAGAGAACCTCCCCCTGATCGTGGTGGCCGCATCCGGCGGTGCCCGCATGATGGAATCGGGACTCTCCCTGATGCAGATGGCCAAGACCTCCGCCGCGCTCGCCAGATTCGACGAGATGGGCGGGTTGTTCATCTCGGTCCTCACCGATCCGACCACCGGAGGCGTCACGGCGAGCTTCGCCATGCTGGGTGACGTGATCCTCGCGGAGCCCAAGGCCCTGATCGGATTCGCAGGACCTCGGGTGATCGAGCAGACCATTCGCCAGGAACTGCCCGAGGGCTTCCAGCGAAGCGAGTTCCTGCTCGAATGCGGATTCGTCGATCGTGTCGTGCATCGAAGCGATCTTCGCAGCGAGATTTCAAGTCTCATCGACTATGCCGGCAAGTGAATCCGGTTCGCTCCGGTCTCCATCCCCGGTCGACGTGCTTCAACAACCGGATCGTGCGATCGCGACCTGGCTGCTTCTCGCGTCGGCAGGCGTGTGCTGGTGGGCCGCCTTTCCTCCACTGAATGCATGGCCCCTCGTCGTCGTCGCGGCCTTCGCCCTGATCCGTGCGGCCGACGGCGCACGAAGCGGGAAACTGCTCTTCATCTCGTGCTGGGTGGTCTTCACCATCGTGTGGCTCTGGATGCAGCGGTGGACGATGACGGTCACCGGCCCCGGCTATCCGGTGTTCGCCGTCTATCTCGGCATCTATTCGGCGCTGGTGACCTGGCTGTTCCGCAGATTCCAGCGTGATTCCATCCTGCGAAAGATGCCTTCCGCGATCCTCGCTCCGTTGGTGATCGTCGCGGTCGAGTGTCTGCGCGGGCTCGTCGTCTTCGACGGGTATCCCTGGTATCTCAGCGGGCATCCGTTGATCCACTGGTCGCTGCTCGTCCAGGTCGCCGACATCATGGGCGCATGGTGGGGGAGCATCCTCGTCTTCTCCGTGGCGGGACTGCTGTTCGATCTGCGGCACGCAGCCCGCCGATCGGCCGGAAGCCTGCTCACGGTCGGCGTGCTGCTGGCGTTCACCTTCGGCTACGGATCCTGGCGACTCGGGCAGGAGGACTGCTTCGCCCAAGGGCCCGACATCGCCGCGGTGCAGACCAATCTGCCGCAGGACAACAAGGTGGCCTGGTCGTGGTCGGCCCAGCAGCAGGACATTCCCTCCTTCATGTCCCTGACCGTCGAGGCCGTGGCCGACGACGTCGATCTCGTCGTCTGGCCGGAGACGATGGCTCCCGGGCTCGGCTTCGAGGCGACCACGATCGAATCGATCCGCGACGCCGGTGGCGGCTTCGACTACCTCGCTCACTGGCCGTCGGAGATCCGCTCGCTCGCGAAGGTCCTGCAGGTCCCGATGCTGGTGGGCAGTCCGACATGGCTCGATCTCGAGATCGTCCAGGAGGACGGGGTCCGGCGGATCGAGGCGGGGCGACGCCACAACAGCGCGGTGCTCGTATCGCCCGGCGGCGCAACGCAGCGGTACGACAAGGTCGCATTGACGCCGTTCGGTGAGTTCATGCCGTATGTGGAGCACTGGCCCTGGCTCGAGAAATCGCTGATGGCCTTCGGTGCCGGCGGCATGTCCTTCAACCTCCAACGCGGGGACGCGGTCCGCCGGCTGCAGTTGTCGACGGCCGATGGGGCGACCTACAGCATCGGAACGCCGATCTGCTTCGAGGACACCATGCCGCATCTGTGCCGGGAGCTGGTGTATCCGGAGGGTGAGAAGAAGGCGGATCTCCTCGTGAACATGAGCAACGACGGCTGGTTCGGCGGGGACACGTCCGTGCGGGCCGTCCACGGCATGGCTGCGAGATTCCGATGCATCGAGAATCGCATTCCGATGCTGAGGGCGGTCAACACCGGGCAGACGGCGTACTTCGATTCCTCGGGGAGGATCGTGTCGTCCCTTCCATCGCTGACATCGGGTTGGCTGGCGGGATCGCCCCGGCTCGATGCCAGGTCCACGATCTACGGTCGATACCTCGGAGACGGTGCGGCATGGTTCGTGTTCGTCCTCGTGCTGTCGATGCTGGCCTGGACCTGGCGGCCCGAGAAGGTGGCCTCCCAGTAGGATGCGTTCCATGAAGTACACGATTGCAATCTGTTCGCTGCTGTGCCTGTCGATGGGCTGCCAGAAAAACGCCGGCGAGGCGAGATGGAGCACCCGTCAGGATTCTGTCATCCAGCCGGGATCGCCCGTCCTGCAGCAGGCGCCGCTGCCGCAGATCAAGGTGCTCGACGAATCCATTCGAGTGTCCGCGATCGATCTGCTGGTCCAGGCTTCCTACTCCGACGATGCGCTGCTGCGGGCGAACGCCATCGAGGGGTTGCAGCCCGTGGACGATCAGATCGACGAAGTCGTCCGTCGCGGCATGGTGGATTCGAACCAGGGCGTTCGTTTCGTCGCGGTGATGACGGTCGGGCTTCGCGAACTGTGCGGCCTGTCGCATCTCGTGCGGCCGATGCTGAAGGATTCCAGCTCCTCGGTGCGTGCCGCGGCGATGTACGCCCTCGAGCGGTGCGGTGCGGACGTCGATCTCACGCCCCTGGCGGCAATGGTGCTCGGCCCCGATCCGACGGAAAAGGCCAACGCCGCCTTCGTGCTCGGTGAGATCGGCAATCCGACGGCCATCCCCCTGATTCGAAACGGTGTCGGTCGGCGCATGTCCAACGTGGAGACGGCCCGTCTTCAGACCATCGATCTCGTCATGGCGGAAGCCATGGTCAAGCTCGGAGACGATTCGGAACGCCAGGTCATTCGGGCCGCGCTCTTCTCTCCAAGCGAGCGGAGCGAGTTGATGGCCATGGCCTGCCAGATGCTGGGTCGCAATCGGGACGCCATGATGGCCCAGAACCTGCAGACCCTTGCGACCGGGTCCGGCCCACGCCAGCCCGGGCTCGAGATCCAGCTGCTCGCCTGCGATGCGTTGGCCAAGATCGATCCGGAGCGGGTTCCGGTCGACCTCGTTCTGGCGAGTACGACCCACGAGCGGCCCGAGATCCGGGCTCAGGCCGCCATAGTGCTGGGAAATCTCGATTCTGCCCGGTACGGGACCCAGCTTCTATTGCTTTTGAAGGATGAGGACCCTCGAGTTCAGGTTGCAGCGGCGGCTGCCGCCCTGCGAAACAATCCGTCCTAGATTGCCGAAGAGGTAAATGGGGTATATTGACATTCCTGAGGGTGGTGGATACAAAACTTGATCGCCGATTGTCGGCGATCTTCGGTCACCCCGAGGCAGCTGCAGGTTGCACTGCTTCGAACCCGATTGCCCCCCGTTTGTAGAGGCTGGATCGTGCATATTCTCACGAAGATCTTCATCGTCCTGGTGACCCTGCTCGCCATCTTTATGGTGCCACTGGTCGTTGTCTCGGCAACGAATCAGGAGCACTGGAAGTCTGAAGCCATGAGCTTCTCGCAGTCGCATCGGCTGATCTCGAGTCAGTTGCAGGCCGAACGCCAGAATCATCAGGCGGTCGTTGCAGGGCACGAGCAGGAACTGCAGGACTACAGCCAGCGGCTCTCGCAGCTGCAGGCAGGCGTGTCCGAGTGCGACAAGCTACGTCTCGATCTCGAGTCGCAGTTGATGACCGCGAATCTCAGCCTGACGGAACATGGTGCGACCACCCGAACGATGGTCAAGAGCCTCCAGACCAACAGCGAGCTGAACAAGGTTCTCGTGGTGGATCTCCAGAAGCTTCGTTCGCGGGCGATCTCCGCCGAACGTCAGAAGCTCGAGCTGGACGATGCACTCCGCGAGCGTGACAGCCAGTTGCAGGTCGCTCTCGCCGCCCGACGCAAGCTGCAGGAGGAACTCAAGGTTCTTCGCGACCAGCAGGCCTCGGCGATGGGCAAGATCTCCGAATACGTCGCCCGCTTCGGTTCCCTCGGCGACGAGAGCATGAGCCTCGACAAGGGTGTCGCTCCCGACCGCAATCTCGAATCCACCGTGCTCGACGTGAGCCGTGGCGACGATCGCGTGCTTGTCGAGATCGATGCCGGCTCCCGCGACGGCGTCAAGGAAGGTTGGGTGCTCACCATCGGTGATGAAGGCACCTTCATCGGCAAGCTTCGAATCATCGATGTGGACATCAATCGTTCCACCGGCATCCTCTCGCTCGAGAATTCCGAGCGTGGATCGGTACGAATCGGCCATCGCGCCTACGCCCTCATGGGCCAGGACTGAGGAGAATCCAGATGATGAGTCGATTCAACGCCCCGACGATCCGCAGTGGTGGAGGAGTGGACATCTACACGGCCCTGGCCGGAGTGGCTGCACTGATCCTTCTGGCCGGCTGCCTGATCATGATCTTCCACAACATCCAGTATTCGTCCAGTTCAGCGACCAGTGACGACGGCGGGGTCTTCAAGATCCTCGACTGAGTCCGGAAGATCATCCACAATCTCCAGCGGCGTCGACAGGGTCGACGCCGTTGTCGTATCATGATCACACGCCTTTGAATGGGCGTCAGGAGGGTGAACGGTGCTGCTGGATACGATTCTCGGCTGGTTCAGCGTCGACATGGGCATTGACCTTGGTACCTGCAACACGCTGGTCAGCGTGCGGGGTGAAGGTGTGCTTCTGAACGAACCTTCGGTGGTCGCCGTCAAGCGCGGTACCAACCGTGTGCTCAACAACGGCAACGCAGTCGGATGGCAGGCGAAGGAGATGCTGGGCAAGACCCCGGGATCGATCAGCGCGATTCGTCCACTCAAGGACGGAGTCATCAGCGACTTCGAGATCACCGAGGCGATGCTCAGCTACTTCATCCGCAAGGCGACCGGGCGTTCGCGACTGATCAGCCCTCGCGTCGTCATCGCGGTTCCTTCCGGCATCACCGCGGTCGAGAAGCGGGCGGTGCTCGACTCGGCCGAACGTGCCGGCGCACGTCGCGTGTACCTGGTCGAGGAACCCATGGCAGCCGGCATCGGGGCCGGGCTTCCCATCGTCGAGCCGACGGCTTCGATGGTGGTCGACATCGGAGGTGGCACCACCGAGGTCGCGATCATGTCCCTGGCCGACATCGCGACCTGCGAATCGGTTCGTGTCGCGGGTGACGACTTCGACGAAGCCATCATCCAGCACATGAAGAAGACCTACAACCTCACCGTCGGCGAGCAGACCGCGGAGCGCATCAAGATCGAGATCGGTTCCGCCGCGAAGGTGGCCGAGGACACGACGCTCGAGGTGCGGGGACGCGACAACACCACCGGACTTCCCGGCCGAACCGAGATCACCAGTGAAGAGATCCGCGAAGCACTGCAGGATCCCGTCCGGTCGATCGTCGATGCGGTCAAGCGCACGCTGGATCGGGCCGAGCCCGAACTGGCCGCCGATCTCATCGACAACGGCATCTGCCTGGTCGGGGGCGGGGCGCTGCTGCGTGGGATCGACGTCGTCATCAATCAGGAAACCAGGTTGGACGTTTCGATCGCCGATGATCCGCTGACCTGCGTCGCGCGAGGCACCAGCACCTACCTCGAGAACCTCGAGGAGTGGAAGTCCACCATGGAATCGGACATGGATGATCTCTGATCCTCCGTGTCCCCGGTGAGGAGCCACGATGTTCCGAGCCACGGAACGCATCTCCCGCGTCTATCCCGTCGTCCTTCTGCTGACGGTGGTCGCTTCGCTGCTGCCGACCGGATGGCTGTACTGGACGCGTGATCTCTCCGACGTCATCCGTCTCCCCATCACGCCGGTCGCCCACGCAGGCAACCGGCTGGCGGGCATCCTTCGTCCGGTCGATGCGACGGACGGGCTCAACACCGAGGATCTCCGCGGTCGCCTCGAACTGCTCGAGACCGATCGTGACCGCTACGAGCGCCTCTATCGGGCCCAGCGACTCCGTTCGCAGGAGTTGGCTTCCCAGCTGCGTCTGCTGCAGAACCTTCCGGAGTCGGTGCTGCGTGCGCCTCGTCCTCCGATGATCCTTGCCTCCGACGTGACGGGTCGCAATCCAAGGGATGTGATCTCCGCCGTCGAACTCGATCTCGTCCCCGAGATCGCCGAGCGGGTGCTCAAGGGGGACGTCGCGACCTGGAAGCACCAGTACCTCGTCGGTCGGGTCGTTCGAATCTCCCCGTTCCGCGTCACGGTGCTTCCGGTGACCCATCCCGATACGGGGCCGGTGCAGGCCGTGCTGGTGCACAATCGGAATCAGGATCTCTCGACACCTCCACCCCGTCTGCTCCTGAAGCCGGTGGGGGATGGAACCTTCGCCGGAGAGGTCAATCATCGACACGGCACGGCCGTCGGCGATGAAGTCGTCCTCGCGGATTCCGGCTGGCCCGCCTGGGCCCAGGCGCTCGAACTGGGCAGGGTCGAATCGGTTCGTCAGCTCGACGAGGCGCCGTTGCGGGACCTGATCATCATCCGTCCGAAATACCAGCTGTTCGAACTGCCGCACGTGATGCTTCTGGCCCGCGACGAAGAGCCCTCGACGTCGGGAGCAGTACAGCCATGAGGTGGATCGTCTTCATCGTCGCCTCGTGCCTTGCGGTTGCTCTGGACATGGGACTGTCCGGAGCCATGACCCTCCGGACGCTGGGATTCATCACGCCGAGCTTCGCAGGCTGTCTGGTGGCCTGGATCGCCCTGTTCGGGCGGGCCGACTGCGTGCTCTGGGGAGCCTGGATACTGGGGGTGCTGACCGATCTGACCCCGGGTTCGATGGAGGGATCCCAGCTCGTCTTCATCGTGGGGCCGCATGCGATCGGATTTCCGCTCGGAGCCTGGTTGGTGCTTACGATTCGATCGATGGTCTTTCGCCAGAGGGTGCTGACCGTCTCGCTCTGCACCATGCTGTGCGTGCTCTGCAGTGGTTTCGTGATGACCGCCATCGGACTTGTGCGGTACTGGCTGCCGTTCACCGGCGGCGAGGTGGTTCCATTCGGTCTGGGGGAGCTCTTCGCGACGCTGGGCGACTCGATCTACTCCGGAGTCCTCGCGATCCCCGTCGGGTGGCTCCTGTTTCAACTGATGCCGCTGTGGCGTTTCGATTATGGTGTCGGTCGACGGGCGAACGCCTGATCGACGCGATGGAGACGGGAGCGTTATGTCTGGTTTCATCATCCATGACGACGGGCAGGGGCACTTCGGCCCCTTGACGGATCTTCGGCCGGTGTTCCGGCTCCGCACCGGTGCGCAGTGGACGACGCAGCGCATCGCCCGTCGGATCGGTCTCACGCCTGCGGCGAGCTGGGTTCCGGTCCCGTTGAGGGAACTGCATGCCGAAACAGCCCGGCGTCCCGTCAACGAACTGCCCGACGGCGACACGCTGCTCTGCGTCAACGGACGCTGGTCCGGTCTCGAGTCCATCGCCGCACCCGCGGCGTCCACGGTGCTGGCCAATGCCGATGGCGAGGTGGTGATGGCCAATCTTCCGCGACGCGACGCGGAGATCTGGCTGCGGGACGGGACGCTTCCGGAGGATGCGGTCACCGACACCGTCGAAGCCGTCGTGTACCGGCATCCATGGGACATCCTCGATCATCTCGACGCAACGCTGCAGGACGACCTGTCGGCGTCCGATGTTCCGGTGATGTCGGGTGACAGGCTTCAGGTGCATGGCGGACATCCGGTCCACATCCATCCCACTGCGGAAGTCCTCCCCGGAGTGGTGGCGGACACCACCAACGGGCCGGTCGTGGTCGACGATCACGCGGTGATCCGAAGCAACGCGGTCCTGACGGGTCCGTGCTATGTCGGTCCACGGACGGTGATCTCGGACGGGGCGGTCATCAAGGGGCGCTGCTCGTTCGGCCCGGACTGTCGTGTGGGAGGGGAGGTCGGAGCGTCGATCTTCCAGTCCTGCTCCAGCAAGGCCCACGAAGGACATCTCGGCGACAGCATCGTGGGGTGCTGGGTCAATCTCGGCGCTGGAACGGTCAACTCGAATCTTCTGAACACCTATTCGGAGGTCATCGTGCGACTCGATCCCGACGCCCAGTCGATGAAGACGGGGCGGATCTTCATGGGATCCATCATCGGTGATCATGTGCGGACCGCCATCGGGACCCGGATCATGACCGGCTCGGTGCTCGGCACGGGTTCCATGATCGCCACCACGGCCTCGCCCCCGACCACGGTGCCGGCGTTCAGCTGGCGGACGGACAAGGGGTGCCGCAACTACCGCTTCGACAAGTTCATCGACGTGGCCAGGACGGTGCAGGCCAGGCGGGGAATGGAACCCGGACCGGCGGAGACGGCCGCTCTCGATCGCATCGCTGCAGCTGCGGCTTCCCGCGGGGAAGGCTGAGGGCGAACCGATGAGCCGCACCTTCTACCTCATCGACGGCTACGCCCAGTTCTTCCGCGCGTACCACGCGATCCGGACCGGCATGAACTCACCGATCACGCAGGAGCCGACCAACCTGACCTACGGCTTCACGGCCATGATCATCAAGTTGCTGCGGGACTACACCCCCGACTATCTGGCGGTCGCGATCGACATCGGTGGCGATCGGGGCACGTTTCGAAGCGATCTGTATCCGGACTACAAGGCCAATCGCAGCGAGACGCCCGAGGATCTTCCGCCCCAGGTCTCCCGATGCCTTGAACTCCTCGAACTGCTGAACGTTCCGGTCTACGGAGTGGAGCGGATGGAGGCCGACGACGTCATCGCGACCGTCGTCCGGCAGCTCGGTGTGGATGCGCCGGATCTCGACATCCGCATCCTCTCGAGAGACAAGGATCTCACGCAACTTCTTCGCGACGGCGTCGAACTCTTCGACATCCACAAGGACACCGGTGTGACGCCTTCCGACGTCTTCAAGACCGAGGGGGTGCTTCCGTCCCAGGTGGTGGACATCCTCTCCCTGATGGGCGACAGCGTCGACAACATTCCCGGAGTCCCGGGCATCGGTCCCAAGACCGCCGCCAAGCTCGTGCTCGAGTACGGAAGCATCGACGGCATCTACGACCACATCGACGAGATCAAGGGCAAGCGTCACGAGAACCTGGTCGCGTCGCGGGACGCCATGCCGCTGAACCGGGATCTCGTGCGGCTTCGCGATGATGTCGAGATGGATTTCCGTCTCGACGACTGCGTCGTGCAGCCCGACGGATTCGCGATGTCGCAGGTCCAGTCGCTGTTCCGGGAACTCGGATTCCGCAACTTCGGCGGCGAGCTCGAGCGACTGGTCGCCCCCGGGACGAAGCCTGCATCGAAGGCGGGTTCGAGCGAACCGACCATCGAAGGAGGTCTCTTCGGGGAGGAGGCGGACGTTCTTGCTCCGGCAGATCCGCAGGCCACGTACCACTGCGTGCGAACGCGTACGGAACTCGAACAGGTGGTGGAGCGACTCCGCCAGGCCGGGGCCTTCGCCTTCGATACCGAGACCACCGGTCTGGATCCGATGCAGGCCGAGCTCTGCGGCATCTCGCTCGCCTGCGCACAGGGGGAGGCGTGGTACGTGCCCGTTCGATCCCCGGAGCCCGCTTCGCATCTCGATGCGGCGGAGGTGATCGAGATCCTCTCTCCGGTCCTGTGCGACGATTCGCTGCTCAAGATCGCTCACAATCTCAAGTTCGACATGAACGTGATGCGCCACGCCGGAGTCGGGCTCTCGGGGCCGTTCTTCGACACCATGATCGCCAGTTTCGTGCTCGATTCATCGCGATCCAGTCACGGCATGGATTCGCTCGCCCGTGAGCTGCTCGCACTCGACTGCATTCCGATCAGAGCACTGATCGGCAGCGGGAGTTCCCAGCGCACGTTCGACACCGTTCCCCTCGACACGGGTGCCGTGTACGCGGCCGAGGACGCCGATGTCACGTGGCGACTCTTCGAACGCCTCGCCCCGGAACTGGACGATCGTGGACTCCGCGGTCTGTTCGAGGACCTCGAGATGCCGCTCGTCCCGGTGCTGGCCGACATGGAGTACGCGGGGATCCGGGTCGATCCCGACGAACTGGACGCCCAACGCGAGCGTCTTTCCGAGCGGGCCGCGCAACTGCGTACCGCCGCAATCGACGCATCGCCGCATTCGTTCAATCCGGATTCACCCAAGCAGCTGGCCGGAGTGCTCTTCAACGCCCCGGATGCCGAGCCGCCGGGGCTCGGACTCACTCCGGTCAAGCAGCGCAAGACGGGGCCTTCGACCGATCAGGAAGTGCTCGAGAAGCTCGACGCGGATCCGAAGGTCACCACGCCCATTCCCGGCATCCTGCTCGAGTACCGGCAGCTCGCCAAGCTCGTGGGAACCTACCTCGTCGCCCTCAAGGAGGCGATCGATCCCGATACGCGGCGGGTGCACACGAGCTTCCATCAGACGGGGGCCGCCACGGGTCGTCTGAGTTCGTCGGACCCGAATCTGCAGAACATTCCGATCCGGACCGAAGAGGGGCGTGCCATCCGAAGAGCCTTCAAGGCGAACGAGGGTTCGCAGTTGATCGCCGCCGACTACTCGCAGGTCGAACTGCGGCTTCTTGCGCATCTCAGCGAGGACGAAGCCCTGATCACGGCCTTCCATCGCGGTGACGACATCCACAGCGCCGTCGCGGCGGAGGTCTTCGGAGTCGATCCCGGAGACGTCGACGGATCGCAGCGCAACGCCGCGAAGATGATCAACTTCGGCATCATCTACGGGATCACGGCCTGGGGGCTCGCCAGGAGACTCGGCGAAGCGGTCTCGGTCGAAGAGGCTGCGAAATTCATCGACGACTACAAGTCGAGGTTCACCGGTGTCCAGTCGTTCATGGACGCCTGCGTCGACGAGGCGAAGGCGACCGGTCACGTCACCACCATGCAGGGACGTCGCAGGACGATTCCGCAACTCGACTCCAGTCAGCCGCAGGTGAGGGAGCTCGGCAAGCGGCTCGCCATCAACTCCGTGGTCCAGGGCTCCGCGGCCGACCTGATCAAGTTGGCGATGATCCAGTTGCCCGGACGACTGGCCGATGCCTCGCCTCGTTCAAGGCTGCTTCTGCAGATCCACGATGAACTCGTGATCGAGTCTCCGCAGGAGGAGCTGGAAGCCGCTCGCACGGCCCTGACGACCACCATGGAATCGGCCATGGAAGGCCTTCGGGTGCCGCTGGTGGTGGACGTGGCGGCCGGTCCCTCCTGGTTCGAGGCCAAGTAGCCTGTCCACGGGCCTGCGACGCCGGCTCGAGGGTCGGGAACATGGGGATCTTGACCCATCGGTCACTGCTGATACACTGTCCCGTCCACGGCTTTCGGGCCTTGGAAGAGATTCGGGGCGGTAGCTCAATTGGTTAGAGTTCTGGACTGTCGATCCAGTGGTTGCGGGTTCGAGTCCCGTCCGCCTCGCTTCAAAACGGCCTTGGCAGTATGCCGAGGCCGTTTTTCATTCTCGGTCGAGTTCTTTCGACCTGCTTGGACAATGGGCAGCTGTAGGCCCTGTTTCCTGAGGAGTGAATGATGCAGGACAATCATGAGCATCGGATTCGCAACTTCTTCCAGAAGGGCTACGACACGCTCTCGACTTTCGAGCATGCTGCGATCGAAAAGATTCTTCATCGCAACAAGGACGCTGCTCCGAAGGATCCTGGCAAGCTGACGTTCGGACAGCATCTCGCCGATCGGGTTGCTTCGTTCGGAGGATCCTGGACGTTCATCCTGCTGTTCAGTGGATTCCTGATCGTATGGGTCATCCTCAACTCGATCATGCTTCCCCTCCTGCTCGCCGACAAGTCGGGCTTCGATCCGTATCCCTACATCCTTCTGAATCTGTTCCTGTCCATGCTTGCGGCGATCCAGGCTCCGATCATCATGATGTCGCAGAATCGACAGTCGGTGAACGATCGCCTTTCGGCCCAGGAGGACTTCGAGATCAATCTCAAGGCCGAGATGGAGATCCTCTCGCTGCATGAGAAGGTCGACGAACTGCGGGTCGAGAAGTGGGAGCATCTCCTGCAGATCCAGCATGAACAGATCGAGATGCTTCAGAAGATGTTCGAGCGGCACCTGCGGGAAGATCACGGCAACTCGTGACGGTTCTCAGTGCTCCGCCGGGAAGACCTTGCGCAAACTGCTGATCGACCACGGACCTCGTTGCGACGCGGTGCGACTTCTCGTGGTCCGTACCTGCTCGACGCTGACCATCGAGGCTTCGTTGCTCCAGGCCGTCCTGATGTAGGAGGCGACCGCGGCGAGATCGCGATCGTCGGTGAACGGTGCTGGCGGCATCTGCTGGTCGTAGGTCACGCCGTCGACGTGCATCGGCCCCTCCAGCCCGTGCAGCAGGACGGCGAGCAGCGGCTCGGGAGGTCCCAGTACGGTCTTCGAGTCGGCAAGGGGTGGATAGAAGCCGCGAAGTCCACGGCCATTGGCCTGATGGCAACCCAGACAATGGGCGTAGAGTTCCGAGCCATGGGTGACGAGGGCCACCTGCTCCGAAGTGAGTCCTTCGGTATCGAGTTCGATCTCGAAGCCCGGCCGTCCGGGCCATCTGACGTGCAGATCGACGAGTCCCAGCAGGCCGCCGGCGATGTCCGGGGTTTCGAGGATCCGACCATCCCAGTCGTACGGGGCTTCATCCAGCAGCATCGGACGTGGCACTTCTGATCGAAGACGCTGCACGTCGACGATGCCTGTGGCGATCGTCTCCGTCATCCAGTCGCGATCCGGGGGAAGCGACGCCAGCAGTTCGAGAAGCCGAACCGTTGCGTCGGACTCGTCGCGTGCGAGGATCGTCCTCGTCAGAAGCTGCAGAGTGGTCATGCCGGCGGGCATCGGTCGGTGCCAGCGTTCGTCCCATGCCAGGAGTTCGAGCAGATCGATCTCGGTTCCGGGCGAGGATGCGATGGCGGCGGATCGAAGGATCCGATCGTCGGGATGGGCCGCCATCGATGCGGCCAGCGCATCGGCCGATCGACCGGGAGCCGCAACGCCCAGCGATGCGGCGGCCTGACGACGTACCCCGGGATGCGGATCGCCGAGTCCCTTGTGAAGAGTTTCGAGCAGCGAAGTCGAATCCGGATGCAGTTCGCACAGCCGCATGGCCTGGATCCGAAGTTTCGGATCCGGATCGGAGGCGGCTTCGGCGATGCGATGCTCGTCAAGCGATTCCAGACCAGCCAGGGTCCAGAGTGCGTGGGCACGGGAGATCGCCGGCGCATCGCCGTCGGCCAGCGATTGCAGCGGCTCGACGGCCGAGCGGTCGTCACGTTCCACGATGCGGCGTTGGGCGAGCAGTCGAACGGTGCCTCGATGGTCCTTGAGCAGTTCCACGAGCCCGGGGCCGTCGAGTTCACCGAGATCCGGCAACGCCCTGGTGTCGTCGTCGTCCGGGACCAGCCGCCAGATCCGTCCCCGGTCGACGGGCGTCGTCAGATCCCGCTCGACGATCTGATCCCGCAGAAAGCTCGTCATGAAGATCCTGTGCTGGAGGATGCCACGGTACATGTCGGCGACGTACAGGCCGCCGTCGGCTCCGGCGTGGGCATGGACAGGACGGAATCGCTCGTCGGTCGAGCCGAGCGGTGAGCGGCCTTCGTCGATCACCCGAGCCTCCGGAGCGTCCGGTCCACGATCGATCATGCGACGAAGTTCCACGCAGTTGCCCGTGGGCTCGCAGACGAACAGAGCACCGCGGTACCGTTCGCCGAGGGCCTCGTCGAGATAGATCTCCGGGCCGCAGGCTCCGGTGAAGGAAGCCAGTGTGTAGTCGTCGCGGAGTGTCGCGTCCTGATAGCCGCGATTGACTCCGGGATTGATCCGTACCGGATGGATCCCGGTATCCGCCGGTACGCGTTCGTAGACGCCCTCGAACCAGTGGAACGCGGGGTTGCCCCTGGCGTAGTGTCTTGGCAGCAGATCGGCCATGAGCGGGTACGAGTTGGGTGTGCAGTACCAGCGGTCCCATTCGTCTCGGGTCGTGCCCCACTGGCCGTGGGGTGGGACGGCCCGCCGCCGAATCGTGCCGTCGCTGAACCGGTACTCCCACGGATGCTGCGAGCAGTGCAGCCAGTTGTCCATGCCGAAGCGGAGTCCGTTGCCGGCGTGTTCGGGACTGTCGAGGCCCGCGAAGGTGTCGTCCAGGACGATCGTCTCGTCGGCGATGCCGTCGCCATCGGTGTCACGGGCATGAAGCAGGTTCGGAGGCGCGACCACGAGGGCGCCGTCCGCGATCGCGTGCACGGCACGGGGCAGGACGAGCTCGTCAAGAAAGACCGTGCGGCTGTCCATGCGTCCGTCGCCGTCCTCGTCCGCAAGGACGACGATCCGTCCGTTCGGCTCGAGTTCCTCGCTGCCCTCGAGGTCGGTCATGTAGCCGGTCATCTCGACCACCCAGATACGTCCATCGGTGGCGAGGTCCAGAGCGACCGGAGCAACCACCAGAGGTTCGGCGGCGACCAGTTCCACTCGAAGGCCGTCGTGGGTGCTGAAGCTCCGCAGCGACTCTTCGGGAGAGCGGGGCGGGGCGGGGGGGATCTCCAGCGTCGCAGGCAGCGAGGGTTGCGATTCGCCCGCGCGGTCGCCCTGCTGGCCGAGTGCGGGAACCGCGGCAACCGTAAGAAGAAGCATCATGCATGCAGGGGTGTGCATGTCGTAATCCTACTCTGCGGATTCTCGATGCCCTTTCCGCGGCCAGAGCATCGGTGGTTTGAACTCGAACGGAGTCCCCACCGAATCCGAACGCGTTCTGAACATTTCAAGCCAATACTCGTGCATCTGAAAGGCTCCTTCACATTGTTTGGATCAGTTATGATCTGAAATGTGCGATTCGGTGCCTTCTACGGCAGATTCAGACCCCTTCGCGTGAACAGAGACGATGGAGACTTGAAGCAATGGCACCCCCGCATGTACTCGTCGTCGAGGATGAGCCCGAGATCGCGGATCTCATTCGACTGAACGTCGAAAAGATCGGCTTCCAGGTCGATGTCCTGCACGCGGGAGAGCCGGCGGTGGAGTTCGTCCGTTCGAAGCAGCCGGATCTCGTTCTGCTGGATCTGATGCTCCCCGACATCGATGGACTCGAGGTCTGCCGGCGAATCAAGTGGGAGCCTGCGACCCGGGAGACTCCGATCATCATGGTGACGGCGCGTGGCGAGGAGTCCGACATCGTGACCGGTCTCGAGATGGGGGCGGTCGACTACATCACGAAGCCGTTCAGCCCACGCGTGCTTGCAGCCCGCATTCGAAACGTCCTGCGGCGTCATGGCGACGGGGATCCGCTGGAATCCAGCGACAACATCATCGATCGAGGTCTGATCCAGGTCCATCTCGACCGGCACGAGGTGCTCGTCGACGGACTTCCGGTCGAACTCACCCTCACCGAGTTCCAGATCCTCGTGTACCTGTGCGAACGCCCCGGATTCGTTCGCACGCGCGATCAGATCATCAGTACGGTCCATGGGGAACTCGCGATCCTCTCGAAACGCACGATCGACGTACACATCACCGCACTGAGAAGGAAGATGGGCGATGCCGGCCGGTGCATCGAGACCGTACGAGGCGTCGGGTACCGGTTCGAGGATCGATTCGGAGTTGAAGCTTCCTGATGCTTCCAGGTCGCCCTCGATCACTTCTGTGGCAGGTCGGGTTCCTGCTCGTGATCTTCCAGCTCCTGCTGGTGTTCGTGTTCGGCTGGTTTCTCGAATCGAAGATCACGAGCTTCTTCGGCGAGCAGCGACTGAACGAACTTCGTTCGCTTGCTCCGTGGGTGGCGGGCGCGATCGAACCCGCCGACGGAAATCGGGAGCGTGTCCAGTCGCTTCTGAACAGGGCCGACCTGTGGATGGACGGCCTGCGCGTCACGGTCGTGGATCAGGATGGAGCCGTCCTCGCCGACAGCGAAGAGGACCCGGACAGGATGGAGAGTCATCGGTTTCGGCCCGAGATCGATAAGGCGCTTCGTGTCGGTTCGGGCTCCGCCACCCGATTCAGTTCGACGCTGCAGCAGGAACTGGTCTACTACGCGATCAGGCGGGGTCCGGTCGATCGTCGCCAGGTCGTTCGGGTCGCTCTGCCGCTGACGCAGCTGCAGCAGCAGCTTGCCGGCGTGTCGCAGACCGTGGTTGTGGTGCTCTGCGTCTACTTCCTGGCGACCATCGTGATCATCTTTCTCGTGTCCCGGTGGTTGAGCCGAAGCGTGCGGGAACTCGCCGACGGGGCCAATCAGTTCGCCAAGGGGGAACTTGCCCACCGCGTGCCCGTCTATCCAGGGCGGGAGTTCTCGCTTCTGAGCGAGTCTCTCAATGAGATGGCCGGCCAGCTCTCGCAGCGGCTCGGTCAGCTGCGGCTCCAGGGCAGCGAGCTGACGAGCATTCTCCAGTCGATGAGCAACGGGGTCATCGCGCTCGATCTCGAGTCGCGGATCCTGAGCATGAACCGGGTCGCTCAGAGCATGTTCGATCTTCTGGGTCGCGACATCAGGGGGCATCTGCTGCAGGAGTTCGTCAGGGACCCCGCCTTGAGCCGCTTCGTGCAGACATCGATCGAGCAGGGGGAGCGGCGGTTCGAGGAGATCAAGCTGCTGGCGATCGACGATCGATCGATGGAGTTGACCAGCGAGCCGCTGCTGAATGTGGATGATCAGGTCGTCGGCGTGGTCCTCGTTCTCAACGAGGTCACGCAGCTTCGCAGGCTCGAGTCGATCCGAACAGACTTCGCGGCCAACGTCTCGCACGAGCTTCGGACTCCGATCATGGCGATCCAGGGATATGCCGAACTGCTGCTCGAGGAGGAGGATGAATCAAACCGGTCCTCCTACGCCGAGATCGTGATACGGAATACGCGCCGGCTTTCGGCGATCATCGAGGATCTCCTCTCGCTCGCGAGGCTGGAGGAGCCTGAAGGAATCGGTGATCTCTCCAGGGAGTTGATCATGCCTTCCGACATTCTCGAGTCCGTGCAGCAGGACTGCCTCGACGAGGCGACGCAGCGGGACATCTCGATCGAGATCCGGCCCGCGTCGTCGCTGGAGGCCTTCGTCAACCGCCAACTGCTGATCCAGGCGATCACCAATCTCGTGGTCAACGCCATCCGCTACAGCGAACCGGGATCGACGGTGGAGTTGGCCGCCGATGCCCGCATTCCGGGTTTCGTCGACTTCACGGTCAGCGATACCGGGCCCGGCATCGCCAAGGAGTTCCAGCATCGCCTGTTCGAGCGTTTCTACCGTGTCGACAGGGGCCGGAGCCGTGAAATGGGGGGGACCGGACTCGGGCTCGCCATCGTCAAGCATGTGGCTCAGGTCCACGGCGGGTCGGTCGAGGTCCAGAGCGAAGTGGGTCAAGGGGCCACGTTCACAGTCAGGCTTCCTCTGTCGGGAAATAACCAGCCCTTAACACAAATGCCAAGGTGAATCCGGTACGCTCCCAGCCTGATCAAGTCGACCCGGTTCCTGACATTGGAGAGCAGTCGTGCGCGGTGTAGCAAAACTATTCGGTCGGTCGCCCCTGACCCCGCTTCAGGTCCACATGGAGCAGGTCGAGGAGTGCGTCGACGGCATCATCGAGATCCTTCACGGGTTCATGTCCGGCATGTCGCACGAGGAGATCTGCGACAAGGCCAAGCATGTCTCCAAGCTCGAGCACAACGCGGATCTCGTCAAGAACGACATCCGCAACTCGCTTCCACGCGGCCTCTTCATGCAGGTCGATCGTGCGACGCTCATGGCGATGCTCGCCGATCAGGATTCGATCGCGGACAAGGCCGAGGACATCGGTGTCCTGCTGTCGTTCAAGGCGATTCCGCTGATCGATCCCCTCAAGGTGCACTTCTCCGACTTCATCGACAAGAACGTCCAGGCGTTCAAGGTGGTCAGGGCGATCATCGCGGATCTCGATGAACTGGCCGAGATGGGGTTCGGCGGGGAAGAGGCGAGTCGCGTCGAGCAGATGGTCGATCAGGTGGCGCTCTACGAGCACGAGGCGGATGTGATCCAGCGTGGAATGCTCCAGGCGCTGTTCGCCAACGAGGACGATCTGTCCAAGGGCGAGTTCCTGCTCTGGCGCAACCTGCTTCGGGACATCGGCGGCCTGAGCAACTACTCCGAGAAGCTGGCCAATCGTGTTCGCATCATGCTTGCAATCAAGTAGCTCGCAGGGACGCTGAAAGATGAACTTCACAATCGCAACCACGGTTTCCGACGTCATCGGAGGGGTCACCGATCCCAATACCCTGATGATCCTGGCCATCGTCTTCGGGTTCTACATGGCCTGGAACATCGGGGCCAACGACGTCGCCAACGCGATGGCCACCAGTGTGGGCTCCGGAGCCCTCACCCTTCGCCGTGCGGTGCTGATCGCCGCGGTCCTGGAGTTCGCCGGCGCCTACTTCGCCGGTGCGAGCGTCTCCAACACCATTCGCAAGGGCATCGTCGATCCCGAGATCTTCGCCGCTGAGCCGACCCTGTTCGTCTGCGGCATGTTGGCGGCTCTGCTGGCGGCCGGGACGTGGCTCATGATCGCCTCCTACTTCGGGTGGCCCGTATCGACCACGCATTCGATCGTCGGTGCGATTCTCGGTTTCGGTGTCGTCTACGCGGGAATCGAAGCCGTCCACTGGGGCAAGGTGTCCGGGATCGTCGCCAGTTGGGTGGTCTCTCCGGTCCTCAGCGGCACGATCAGCTACTTCATCTTCAACATCATTCTGCGAAAGATCTTCCACAATCCAAGACCGGTGGAGGCTGCGCGCCGGTTCACGCCATACATGGTGTTCGTCGTGTTCACGATCCTGTCCATGGTGCTCGTGATGAAGGGACTCAAGCACAGGCTCAAGGGTGTCGATCTTCCGCTCTGGGAAGCCCTACTCATCTCAGGTGGAATCGGACTGGTCGCGGCATTCGTTTCCGGCATTCTGGTCCGACGCATCGACGTCGATGATGCAGACGGTGAAGTGGAGGAGAACTCGGCGAGGCAGCTGTATCTCAGCCGCGCACTCGGACGTGCGAAGAAGCATCTCAGTCGAGCCAAGAACATCTCGAGCGGCGGTTCGGTCGAGGATGAGGTCAAGGACGTGCTCAACAAGGTCGACATGCTCAATACCGCCTTGGAGCAGGAGTCGACTGCTCCGGCCAATACACGCAGTTCGGTCTGGAAGGTCGAGCGCATCTTCATCTATCTCCAGGTCATCAGCGCCGGCTTCGTCGCCTTCGCGCACGGCTCGAACGACGTCGCCAACGCGATCGGTCCCATGGCTGCGGCCTGGGAGACGATCAAGGAAGGGGTCGTCGGTACCAAGGCGCCGGTCTCGGCGTGGTTCCTGGCCCTCGGTGGAGTCGCGATCGCAGTGGGCCTCGCGACCTGGGGGTGGCGCGTCATGAAGACCGTCGGCACGAAGATCACGGAGTTGACGCCGAGTCGTGGCTTCAGCGCCGAATTCGGTGCGGCGACCACCATCGTGATCGCTTCGTGGCTCGCTCTTCCGATCTCGACGACCCATACCCTGGTCGGTGCGGTGCTCGGAGTCGGGCTGGCCCGTGGAATCGGTGCACTCAATCTCAGGACGGTGCGGGATGTGGTCGTCAGTTGGGTGGTCACCATTCCGGCCGGTGCAGGTCTGGCGATCGTCTTCTACTACATCCTGGCCAGCATCTTCAACTGATATCGGATTTCACGTCGGTGCCTTCGAGCACGCCGCGGATGCGCGGCATCAGCAGCAGCGCCTCGATGCACATCCAGCCTTCAAGAAGAATGGTCGCGACGCCGATGCCGGCGAGCAGCCATCGTTCATCGCCGAGCCAGGCGGAGTCGCGTCCGGTGCCGATGAAGATCTGGTCGATCATCGCCCACATCGGAATCACCAGCATGATCAGCAGGGGGAGGGCGAGGAACCAGACCGGCTTCCTCCGTCTCCAGAGCCAGCTGGCGATCACCAGAAACGCGAGTCCGGCCAGAAGCTGGTTGGTGGCCCCGAAGAGCGGCCAGAGAATCAGTCCGCCTGATCCCATCGAGGCCCAGGACCAGTCTCCCGAAGCGGGTACGGCGGCGAGGCCGGCGGCGAGTACGACCGACAATGCGGCGGCGGCGTGCGGATTTCTGAAGATTCGGATCGGTCTGAACATGGTTCCCGGAGTCGAAGCCAGTTCCTGCACGACGTAGCGCTGCAGCCGGCATGCCGTGTCGAGGGTGGTTCCCGCGAAGGAGGCGACGAACACGCCCATCAGGGCGACGGCGATGCCGGCCGGGATTCCAAGAGCGCCGAGGAAATTGGCCGCCCCGTCGACGAAGGCGCCGACCTTCGCTCCGAGGCCGTTGGCCATCTCCCATGATCCGTATCGCTCTGTCCACGCTGCTTCGCCGGTCAGAGTCGATCCATCGCTGCCGGCGATGCCGAGTCCGAGCCCGGCCGTGCATGCGAGAATCACCAGCACGGCCAGGAACCCTTCGGTGAGCATGCTGCCGTAGCCGACGAACCGGGCATCGTCCTCGCTGGCAAGCTGCTTGCTCGTGGTGCCGCTTGAAACGAGGCAGTGGAATCCGCTGATTGCGCCGCAGGCGATGGTGATGAAGAGGAATGGAATGATCAGCGGGGCGCCTTCGGGATCCCACTGGAAGATCGGGGCGATGATCTCCAGCGGGGGACGCGACGCCTCCTCTCCGACCGGTGCGCCGCCGGCCAGACCGGCCACGACCAGGCCGACCACGATCAGGCCGAGCGATCCGATGAGCTGGAGGGCGTTGATGTAGTCCCTTGGCTGCAGGAGCATCCAGACCGGCAGGACCGAGGCGATGTATGCGTACGCCAGAAGGATCAGCACCCACGTGATCATTGGAAGGGCGGCGAGGGCGTCGTTGAAAATGCCGAGGATGCCCACGTCGCCGTAGACGACGCTGACGATCATCAGCAGCAGGGTGAGCAGCGACGGCAGCAGCAGCGCTGCGCCCCGGCGTTGGAGCCAGACGCCGATGAGGACCGCCAGAGGAATCTGGACCAGGCATGGAAAGATCGCGGCGGGAAACATCCGGAAGACGGAGGCGATGACCAGTCCGAAGATCGCCAGAACGATCGTCAGGCCGATGAAGAGCACGATCATGAAGAGCAGGCGGACGCGTCGATTCAGAAGTCGACCCGCGACGTCTCCGATGGTCTGGCCGTCGTTGCGCAGACTGACCAGCAGGCTTCCGAAGTCATGGACGGCACCGATGAAGATCGAACCGAAGACGACCCATATCAGGGCGGGCAGCCAGCCCCAGAGCACGCCGATGGCGGGGCCGACGATCGGCCCGGTGCCGGCGATCGAGGTGAAGTGGTGACCGAAGACCACGCTTCTTCTGGTCGGGACGTAGTCGTGTCCGTCCTCGAGGCGGTTCGCGGGGGTCACGTTGCCCGAAGCGAGGTTGAAGATCCGCCGGCCCAGCCATCGACCGTAGGTGTGGTAGGCGAGTATGAAACCCAGCCCGGACAGGATGGCGATCAGCAGGGGGAACATCGGACACGCACTCTATCGGCACCATGGTGCATGATGGCTTCAGAGTTCCGGCCACGGATCGCATGTGTGATGATGCGTGCGGTCGGTCAGGGTGTTTCGACCGCGGCGATGACGTAGCTGATGTCATCGAACTGGATCATGCCGTCGCAGTTGGTGTCTGCACCGTCGACCCAGCCCTCGTCGCCGGATTCGAGGTCGATCAGAGTCAGGATCAGCAGGAGATCGTCGATGTCGATGATTCCATTTTCGTCACCGTCGCCGGCGAGCCTGTTCCAGTTGCCGATGACCGTCAGCAGATCGCCCACCGCCACGATGTAGTCCCCGTCGGTGTCCGACGGGCAATCACCCTGGAAGGGGCACTTCCCCCAGTGGGAGATGATCTGGAGAACGTCCTCGATGTCGACCACGCCGTTTCGCGTGATGTCGCCGCAGGCGGAGAGTCCGGAGTCCGGGTTCGGTGCATCGATCTCGGGGCGTGTTCGTCCATAGGCCAGATCGATCTCGGCAAGATCGTCTTCGTCGACGAGTCCGCTGCCGTCGATGTCGCCTTCAGGTCCGGAACTTCCCATCTGCTCCAGCACGATGTTGCGATCGGCTTCGTCGACGACCGCATCCTGATTGATGTCGGGTTTGATCAGGGTCACGCTTGCGAGCGGATCTCCGATCGGCGTCACGTATCCACCGACGTTGATCGAACTGTAGATCGCCTCGCCCCAGCTGAAGCCGCCGTGATAGAGATTCTGCATCGTGAGGAATGTCGTGCTGAGTTCGGGAGTGGTGATCCCCTGGACGTGTCCGGTCGTGAAGGAACCACCGGCGCGGCCGATCCACTCGAGCGTCTGGCCGTGGCCTCCGGGAGACGCTCCGAACTGGTGAAGACTCCGCCCGTTGTAGGATTCATACGTCGAGAGGAAGCCGGCGGGATGCGCCTCGTAGCCTCTGAGATAGTTGCTCGTCACCGGTTCGTCGGGATTGTCCGCGCTGCCGCAATGGTTCCGTCCCATCGTGATCAGGCTGATCGTCGGGTATTCCATGAACGGACCGTCGGTGGTCGGATCGAAATGGTTGTGCCCCGGCCCGTGCAGGAACTGGCTCGTGTGATCCTCCATCTGGCACCAGTTGCCGCGAAGGAATGAACCCCAGGCGATCTGGATGTTCTGATTGATGTTCAGGGGATTGGGGCACCATGCCTCGTAGTCCGACGTGTCTGCATACGGATTGTCGTCGTACAGCATCGTCGTCGCGTACGTGTTGACCGGAATCGGATCGCCGCAGCGATCGATCAGGGCAAGGACTCCATCGAGATGCGTCTTGTCGCCATCGCCGTCGTAGTCCGTCGAGCAGATGCTGGAATCGAGTCTCGACACCAGATAGAGATCCCCTGGGCAGATGCCTCCGTACTCTCCGCAGAGTTCGAGCTTGTCATCGAATGCGATGATGCTTCCCTTGAACGGATTCTGTCTGGAAGACGTGTCGTTCGAATCCTGCCATTTGTAGACGGCCACGGCGCTTCGCGAGAGCAGTGATTCGAAACTTCCCCAGATGTTCTCCGCCGAAGGAGGATCGTGGTTGACCGGTGGTGCGAAGTTGTCGCTGACGACCGCGGGAAGCCCTCGCGTGGTCGCGATGGCCACCACGTCCGGGTGCTCGGCGAGGTAGGTCTGGAAGCCGCTCTGCTCGTCGGCGAAGAGTTCGATGAACTTCGCTGACGTGATGTAGTGGTTCGTGATCCCCTCCGGAGGAGGAGTCGAGTCCCCCTGGTTCTCGTCCGGCGTCGGATACTCGAGATCGAGGTCGAACTGATGGACATCGGGATGTCGTGCGACATACGCGTTGCGGATCGACAGGGATTCGTCGACACGCCCGTTGTACAGCAGCAGCACCTGACTCTCGGTCAGGGCTGCCGGGGCAGGCGTGTTCACCGCCGAAGCGACGAGCATCGCGGGAATCATGAGGAGGTACTTCGATACGCAGGGCTTTCGATGCATGGAGCACGCCTTTGATCAAGCAGGAGTTCGTCCGGGTCCCCACGGCAACGCCTTCTAGAACAACTATGTCTCACGTCCTTGGATTCATGGTGGCAAAAAAATGAAATAACGTTCCAGCGATTCTTTGATCTTGGGCGTGGAGGCGTCAATTGAGTGCCATCGAATGGCGTACAATCTCGACTTCGAGGCTGATCGGCCGCACTACCAAGCAAGAACGAAAGGTGACGTCATGTCGAGTTCCACGATCGTGTACATGGGAATCATTCTGCTGACAGCTCTGGCCCTGGTGCCGGGGGCGAGCAGCCTGGCGACGGCCGATGATGCCGAAGCGGCCGAGAGCAAGTTGATTCCACGAGAGGTCTTCTTCGGAAATCCGGAGCGGGCTGGAGTCCAGCTGAGTCCTGACGGAACGAAGCTCAGCTACCTCGCCCCGCACGAGGACGTCCTCAACGTCTGGATCATGCCCGTCGACGGCGGCAAGGCCGAAGTGGTGACGGATTCCACGTTGCGTCCAATCCGCAGCTACTCGTGGGCGGTCAACGGCGACCAGATCCTCTACATGCAGGATCAGGGCGGCAACGAGGACACGCACATCTACGTGGTCGATCTCGCGACCAAGACCACGACCGATCTCACGCCGCACGACGGAGTGAAGGCGTCCCTGGCAGGGCAGCATCGGGATCGTCCCGACGAGATTCTCGTCCAGATGAACCAGCGCGATCCGCGGAACATGGACATGTACCGGATGAATACCCGCACCGGTGAATCGGAACTGATCTTCCAGAACGACGACGGCTACGTCGGGATGATGCCCGACGACGCGTGGGTCATACGTGGACGGGCCCGCATGCTCGAGGACGGTGGAACGCTGTTCGAACTTCGCGACGACGCCGACGGCGACTGGTACGAGTTCATGAAGGTGCCCATGGAGGATTCGCTCAACAGCCAGCCCATGGGATTCTCCAAGGATGGCAAGACCATGTACGCCATGGACGCCACCGGCCGGAACACCTCGGCGCTCGTGTCCATGGAGGCCCGGAAGGGTGGCAGCGAGAATCCCACCGTGCTGCACGCCTCCGACAAGGCCGACATCGGCGGCGTCTTCTCGAATCCCGTCACCAAGGAGCCGCAGGCCGTCTCGACGAACTACCTCCGCAACACGTGGACGGTGCTTGATCCCGATCTCAAGGCGGACTTCGACGCGATCGCCGCCTTGGACGCCGGAGATGCCAACATCACCGACATGACGCTCGACAACCGCACGTGGATCGTCGCGTTCGAGCAGGATCGTGGTCCGGTGAAGTACTGGATCTACGATCGCGACAGCAAGAAGGGGCGGTACCTCTTCTCCAACCGACCCGACATGGAGCAGTACGACCTCGCCGAGATGAAGCCGGTGGAGATCACCGCCCGCGACGGCATGGTGCTTCCGAGCTATCTCACGGTGCCGCCGAATGCCGACGGTCCCGTGCCGCTGGTCGTGCTCGTGCACGGCGGTCCCTGGGCCCGCGATTCGTGGGGCTACAACCCGTATCACCAGTGGCTCGCCAATCGCGGCTACGCGGTGCTGAGTCCGAACTTCCGCGGGTCGACTGGCTTCGGCAAGGAGTTCCTCAATGCCGGCAACCGCGAGTGGTATCACGCCATGCAGGATGACGTGAACGACGCAGCCGACTGGGCCGTCGCCCAGGGGGTCGCCGATCCCGACAACATCGCGATCATGGGCGGCAGCTACGGCGGCTATGCCACGCTCGCGGGCTTGACGCGTGATCCGGACAAGTGGGCGTGCGGTGTGGACATCGTCGGTCCTTCGCACGTCGGAACGCTGCTCTCGACCATTCCCATGTACTGGGAACCGATCAAGATCATGTTCACCGAACGCGTCGGTGGTGCCGACGAGACCGAGTGGCTCGATTCCATCTCGCCGCTGACGCACGTCTCGAACATCAAGCGTCCGCTGCTGATCGGGCAGGGAGCCAACGATCCGAGGGTCAAGGTCTCCGAGAGCGACCAGATCGTCGACGCGATGAACACAAACAGCATTCCGGTGACCTACGTGGTCTTCCCGGACGAGGGGCACGGCTTCGCCCGGCCCGAGAACAGCATGGCCTTCAACTCGGTCACCGAACAGTTCCTCGCCGAACACCTCGGTGGGCGATCGCAGCCCGATGGCGGCGATGTCGCGGCCTCCACTGCACAGATGCGTGATCTGGGCAGCCTGAAGATCGACGGCGTCTCGACGTGGACACCACCGGTGGAGCCGAAGGCGGAACAGGACGTCGCCGCCGAGCCGAAGGCCGCGCAGGATGAGATGAGTCTCGATTCGCTGACGCCCGCCCAGCGGGACGAGGTCCAGCAGTTCCTCGACAACGTCGACAACATTCCGGTCGATCAGCTTGCAATGATGAAGAGCATTCTCGAGGCCCAGCGGGCTCAGGTTCCCGAATCCGATCTGCCGGTCTTCAACTACATCCTCCAGACGATCAACAAGAAGCTCGCTGAATAAGCGGTTTCATCGATCCCGGTTCAATCCGATCGCCCGTTCTCGAAAGAGTGCGGGCGATCGTCCTTTGGAACGATTACACTTGCATCATGCAATACGGGTTCGTCATCGATCACGACAACTGCATCGGCTGCCACGCCTGCACTGTTGCGTGCAAGTCGGAGAATGATGTTCCCGTCGGCAACTTCCGCACATCCGTCAAGTACGTCGAGGAGGGAGCCTACCCGGAGATCAAGCGGCACTTCCTCGTCCAGCGGTGCAACCACTGCAGCGACGCGCCGTGTGTGACGATCTGTCCGGTGAACGCACTCGAGAAGCGGGGCGACGGGATCGTCGACATCGATCGTGACGCGTGCATCGGCTGCCGGGCCTGCATGCAGGCCTGTCCCTACGACGCCATCTACCTCAACGAGGACAAGGGAGCGGTGGAGAAGTGCCACTTCTGCGCGCACCGGGTCGAGCAGAATCTGGAGCCGGCCTGCGCCGTGGTGTGTCCGACCAACGCGATCATCGCGGGCGATCTCGACGATCCGAATTCCAAGGTCTCCCTGCTGGTCAGGAACAATCCGACCCAGGTGCGGCGGCCCGAGCAGGGGACCAGTCCGAACGTCCACTACAAGGGGGCGGCTGAAATCGCGATGCAGCCCGGGGAAGCGGCGCGTCCGGACACCTATCTCTTCAGCCAGAGGCGCGACACCAAGCCCGAGCCGTGGCCGAAGGATGTTCCGACGGTTCCGGACGCCCAGGTGGTGCTCGATGTCGGACACAAGGTCGAATGGGGCTGGCCGGTCGCGTTGTACCTCGTCACCAAGAGCATCGCCGCGGGCGGCGCCATGCTCGCGCCGTTCGCGGCGGTGCTCGGTCTGGACGGCTTCGGGGCACGGTGGCTGCCGGAACTGCTGGCCATCGTCTTCACCGTCGTCACCCTGATTCTTCTGGTCGAGGATCTTGCTCGACCGATGCGCTTCTACCGGCTGCTCACCCGTCCCAACTGGAAGAGCTGGCTGGTCAAGGGGGGCATCGTGCTCGGTGCCTTCTCCGGATTGACGGTCGCGATCCTCCTCCTGCGTCTGGTCGGGGCCGAAGGACTTGCCGACGGCCTGCGATGGCCCAATGCGGTGCTCGGTCTGTTCGCGGCCGGGTACACGGCGTTTCTCTTCGCGCAGTGCAAGGGGCGCGATCTGTGGGAAGGGCGTCTGCTGCTGCCGCATCTGCTGGTGCTCGCCGCCCTGGCCGGCTCGGTCGCACTGCTGCCTGCGGCCGCTTCATCGACCGCACTCGTCGACATCGGAATCATCGCCGTACTTGCCCATCTCGGTTTCGCGATGAAGGAACGATACGGCCATCATCCGACCAGCAACGCCACGCAGGCCGCGGGCTTCCTCGGGGTGGTCAAGCTGTGGGGTGCTCCGGCCTTCGCCTACGGCGTCGTCCTGCTGATCTTCGGCATCTTCGCCATGACCGCCGCTCCGGCGCTTGCGTGGCTTCCCGTGCTGCTGGGACTCTTCTACTACGAACACGCCTATGTCCGCGCGGCCCAGCTGCCGCCACTGTCCTGAGTGAGCACATGTCCAAGTCAGCCACACCACTTCCCGTCATCCAACTCGAGACCTATCCTCCCGTGGAGACATGGGACGACGTCGTCGATCTGGATCCGAACGCCTGGCCCAAGCGCGTCGAACGCCATTCGATGCTGGTTCCCACGACCTGCTTCAACTGCGAGGCCGGATGCGGGTTGATGGCATGGGTCGATGCCGACCGGCAGACCATCCGGAAGCTCGAAGGCAATCCCCATCACCCCGGATCACGGGGCCGCAACTGCGCGAAGGGCCCGGCGACCCTCAATCAGATCGACGACCCGGAACGGATCCTCTATCCGCTCAAGCGGGTCGGGACACGCGGTTCCGGCGAGTTCGAGCGAGTGAGCTGGGACGATGTGCTCGACGATCTCGCCGGTCGGATGCGTGCGGCACTGCTCGAGGACCGTCACGACGAGATCATGTACCACGTGGGACGTCCCGGTGCCGACGGGTACATGGACAGGGTCCTGCGTTCGTGGGGCGTCGATGCCCACAACTCGCATACGAACGTGTGCTCCTCGTCCGCGCGGGTCGGCTACGCGCTCTGGGCGGGCGCGGACCGACCTTCCCCCGATCACGCCAATGCGAAGTTCATCCTGATGCTGTCTGCCCATCTGGAGACCGGCCACTACTTCAATCCGCATGCGCAGCGCATCGTCGAGGGCATGAACGACGGCGCGAAGCTGTGCGTCATCGACGTCCGGCTGTCGAACACCGCCTCGCGTGCCGACTGGTGGCTTGCGACCAGGCCCGGAACGGAGCCGCTGCTGCTGCTCGCGATCGCCCGGGTGCTGCTGGAGGAGAATCTCTACAACCGCGAGTTCGTCGAGCAGTGGGTCAACTGGCGGGAGACGCTCGAATTCATGCGTCCCGGTGCGGCGCCGGAGTTCGACGGCTTCATCGAGGCCCTGCTGGAGCACTACGCCTACGCCACTCCGGAGGCCGCCGCCGCCGAGAGCGACATCGACGTGGACTCCATCCGCGAGATCGCCAGGGCGATCGGCGAAGCGGGGCCGTCGCTGGCCACGCACGTCTGGCGCAACGCCGCAGCCGGGAATCTGGGGGGATGGCAGGTGTCCAGATGCCTCCAGTTCCTGGTGGTCCTCATGGGCGCCGTCGGTGCCGAAGGGGGCACGAATCCCAATTCGCACAACAAGTTCGTGGCCAAGCCGTTCGATTCGCCCCCTCCGCAGGAGCGATGGAACGAACTGCTGTATCCGCCGGAATTTCCGCTGGCCTACCACGAGATGTCGTTCCTTCTTCCTCACATGATCGAGGAGGGGCGAGGCAGGATCGATACGTACTTCACGCGCGTGTACAACCCCGTCTGGACCAACCCGGATGGAATGATGTGGGAGCGCATGCTGCGCGACGAGTCCCGCATCGGCGTGCACGCGGCATTGACGCCGACCTGGAGCGAGACGGCGCAGTATGCGGACTACGTGCTGCCGATGGGACTCGGTGCGGAACGGCACGATCTGCTCAGCCAGGAGACCCACGCCGCGAAATGGATCACCTTCCGACAACCGGTTCTTCGCGTCGCCCGTGAGCGGATGGGCGATCCCGTCGAGTTCACGTGGGAAGCCAATCCCGGAGAGGTCTGGGAAGAGGACGAGTTCTGGATCGAGTTGTCGTGGCGCATCGACCCGGACGGCTCGCTCGGCATCCGCAAGCACTACGAGTCCCCGTACCGCCCCGGAGAGAAGATCACCATCGGCGAGTACTACCAGTGGATCTTCGAGAACTCGGTCCCGGGTCTTCCCGAGGCCGCCGCCAAGGAAGGTCTCGATCCCCTCGGCTACATGCGGAAGTTCGGCGCATTCCTCGTGCAGGACGATGCATACCGGAGCCACGAATCCCCGCTCGAGGACACCGCCGGCACCGATGTCGGTCAGGACGGCACCATCCTCCGCGATGGAACTCCGGTGGGGCTGCAGCTGGATGGACAACCCGTGGTCGGATTTCCGACGCCCAGCCGGAAGCTCGAACTGCACAGTCAGACGATGGACGACTGGAACTGGTCGGAGCAGACCATGCCGGGATACATCAAGAGTCACGTGCACCTCGACGAGATGGATGCTGCGCACGGAGAGATGGTGCTGGTGCCGACGTTCCGTCTCCCGACCCTGATCCATACGCGATCCGCCAATGCGAAGTGGCTGTACGAACTGTCGAACACCAACCCGGTCTGGATCCACACCTCCGATGCCATGCGACTTGGAATCGAGGCCAACTCGCTGGTGCGACTGGAGACGTCCATCGGACATTTCGTCAATCGAGCCTGGGTGACCGAGGCCATCCGTCCCGGTGTCGTCGCATGTTCGCATCACCTCGGGCGGTGGCGATTGTTCGACGACGTGGGGACGGACCGGTGGGCGAGTGCGAAGGTCACGAGGCAGGAGACGGATTCGGGAGCGATCCGGTTCCGACGCGTCGAGCACATCGGGGCGTTCGACAGCGATGATCCCGACAGCGGCCGCATCTGGTGGACCGACGGCGGTGTGCACCAGAACCTGGTGTTTCCGGTGCAGCCCGACCCGATCTCCGGAATGCACTGCTGGCATCAGAAGGTGAAGGTGCGTCCCGCCCAGCCCGGCGACTGCTACGGAGACGTGGTCGTCGATCCGGAACGATCCATGGACGTCTACCGGCAGTGGATGAAGCGCACCAAGCCCGCGCCCGGCCCCGGAGGCCTGCGTCGTCCCCGGTGGTTCGCCCGAGCCGTGAAGCCGGCTCCGGACACCTACCTCATGGAGCCCGGCGATGAGCGGCCCTGACTCGCTCGCCAGGGCCATCGAGGCCACCGAGGGACTGCTGCTTCGATTCGTCGCCGATGTCGACGACGACATGCGTGCGGTGCAGTCGCCGGGACTTCCCAACCACTTCATCTGGGTGCTCGGTCATTGTTCGATGACGATGAACCGGTTGGCGTCGCTGATCGACGGTACGCCGCTTCCGGATTCGGATTTCTTCGATGGAGACGGCGTGCGGAGCGACGCCGGGCGATTCGATACCGAACTCGTTCGGTTCGACTCCACTCCCCGCGGCGTGGCGGAGGACTATCCGACCATGGACCGGGGAAGGGCGGTGTACGCCGCCGCCTGTCGCAGACTGGCCGCAGTGGTTCGTGCGCTGGACGAATCCGAACTGGAGTCGACGCTCGACTGGCACGGTGCGCCGGTCCGCATCGACGACCTCGTGGTGCGGGTCGGGTTCCACAACGGCGCCCACGCCGGGCAGGTGCTGGACCTCCGTCGCGTCCTTGGAATGCCGAGAATCATCGGCTAGCCGATGCGTCGGTTCCACGGGCCGGTGATCGCGAGCGTCATCCCCGGGTTCTGGATGTTCACGAACAGCGTGCTGCCGTCGGGTGAGAAGACGGCTCCCGCGAACTCGGACTGGTTGGCCTGATTCCGTGCCAGCTTGTAGATGGAACCTTCCGGCGTCACGCCGAGCAGGTACTGGTCGGCGAGTCCGTCTTCGCAGACGATGAGATCGCCCCAGGGGGCGACGGTCAGATTGTCGGCGTGTTCGATGACCGTCGCATCGTTGGGTTCGACGAACAATTCGAGTCGGCCGCCGGTTTCCGAAGCCGGACCGGACGCCTCCGCTCCCACGGCGGCAGGCGTGTACTTCCAGATCTGGCCACGCTGGTTGGATCCACCGGTCGTGCAGGCGAAGTAGATTCCATCGTTTCCGTACCACATGCCCTCACCGCGGGCGAATCGGGCGGCTCCACGGTCGAAGCCCTGGTACCGCAGTGAATCGTCGTCCGAATCGACGTCCTGGAGATCGATCCATCTGGTCTGGAACGTACTGCCGGCGGGAACGGGGGCGACGGTCTCGGACGGCCAGTTGCGCAGATCGCGTGATGGGGCATCGGCCACGGCGAGTGCCTGCAGTCGACCACCCTCCAGCAGACGATCGCGCACGTCGGGAATGTACCGATAGATGATCCCGTCGTTGCGGTCCTCCGTCATGTACACGATCCCGCTGTGCGGATCCACGGCAACCGCCTCGTGGTTGAATCGTCCCATCGGCACGATGGGATTCGGTTCGACCAGGGTCGGCGTCGTCGTGGCGGGAATCTCGAAGCAGTATCCGTGGCGGCGTGAACGGCCCAGTTCGTCTCCCGGGCCGACGACCGACTCCTCGCAGCTGATCCACGTCGAATGGGGGGTGATCCCGCCCGCACAGTTGTGTTCGGTGCCGCTGAGGCTCATCGCATGGTGCAGGAGTCTTCCCTGTTCGGTCCGTGCCCGCGTGTCGTAGACCAGGGTGGTGGTGCCTCCGCGCGACGGAGCCGCCCCGGGGACAGCGGGGTCTCCCGCGTCGTAGATTCGACGAGCGTCGATCGCCTCGATCCCCGCACCACCGGAATCGAATGGACCGATCGTCGAATGGCCAGGCGAGATCTCGTGGTTCCGGATGAGGATGGTGACGCCGTCGGGTCCGGAGAATGCCCCCATGCCGTCGTGCTTTCCGGGGACGAGCAGTCCGTCGTTCATCGTTTCGCCGGCGGCGGACACGACGTGGCTGTGGAAGCCGTCGGGCAGACTGATCAATGCACCGGGCTGTTCGATCAGGGGGCCGTATCCGGATCTGGTTCGATCCAGAAGCGGAGAACCGCCATCCGCCAGCACCTGCTGCAGGCCGGCGAATCCGACGGACATGGCCGCGGATCGCTGCAGGAAGTGGCGTCTTGAGAGTGGTTGCGATGGCATGATGACAGCCTGTGACGAGTGTGTATCGTGTAACGATACGCCGTCCTCGGACCGAAGATCGGTTCTTCCATCGGGAAATCATGGAATCAAAGCCTGGCATGCCGCGAGTCGCAGTCATTGCAAACCCCGTTTCGGGATCGGGTCGCGCCCGTGCCGTGGCCGAGGATCTCGTGTGCAGGCTGCAGGCTGGCGGGCACGACGTCGAGCACGTTCCCACGGAACTGTCGGATCCCGCCGGATGGCTCGATCCGGTGCTGGTCGAGGCGACCACCGCGTTGGTGGTCGGTGGCGACGGAACGGTTCGTCTCGCAGCCGAGAGCCTGGTTCGAAGCGGTACGCCCGTCTGGCAGGTCCCGTGCGGAACCGAGAACCTACTGGCGCGAAGTCTCGGAATGTCCGGCGACTACGAATCCATCCTTGCTGCGATCGAACACGGCGAGATCCGTTCTCTGGATGTTGCCCGAGTCAACGGGATGATCTGCCTCCTGATGGCCTCCTGCGGCTTCGATGCGGCGGTCGTCCACGATCTGTCACGGCGACGGGGGGATTCGATACGCCACTGGCACTACATTCCATGCATCGTCCGTCGGCTCCTGAAGTGGAAGCCCACCGTGATGACGTTGACGCTCGACGATGAAATCGTCCGCGAGCACGAGTCGGGATGGTGCTTCGTATGCAACTGTCGCGAATACGGCGGTGGATTCAATCCGGCTCCGCATGCGGAGATGTCCGATGGCCTGCTCGACGTCGTCTTTCTTCCGACCCGCTCCAGAATCCAGGTGCTCTCATGGATGCACCGCACGCGTCGAGGGCGACACCTCGAAGCCCCCGGGGTGCTGCATGCCCGCGCCAGGAGCATCCGTGTGGACATCTCGACCGACTCCTTCTGGCAGTTGGATGGTGATCCGCCACCGCACCCGTTGCACGGGACGGCATCACGACTCCAAATCGAGTGTCTTCCTGATGCCGTAAATGCTCTTCTTCCCTGTTCAAACGGTGCTTGAAACGCTCCGGGGCTCGCCTCGAGGAAAATTCTTGCACGCGATTCGCGGGCTGGTAGTCTGGACTGCGGAAAGAGATGGCCAATGGAACGCAGGATCCATTCTGCCACTGAGGAGAAGCCCCATGAACATCAAGATGCTATCGATGATCTTTGTCGCATTCGCATTGGCGACGACATCGCTCGGTTCGGTCGTCGGTCCGAACTACGAGGAAGACGACGGCAACGACGCCGGTTCGACCGTGAACACCTCGAAGAAGCTCAACGGCTCCGGACAGTTGTCGCTCCTCAGCGGTTCGCTCAGCGGCGACAGCCGCGGACAGGGCGACTATCAGGACGTCTATCAGGTCCTCATCACCGACGTCGAGGCATTCAGGCTCAACTTCCTAGGCACCGAAGGCGGCTTCGACACCATGCTCTGGCTCTTCGATGAAGATGGAAGAGCGCTCCTGGGCAACAACGACTCGCTGATCGACGGTCAACCTTCGCCTCTGTCCTTTCTCACCAACCAGTCGAGCGATGGTTCATTCCAGCTGGAAAATCCCGGCAAGTACTACATCGCGATCAGCGGCTTCAACAGCCAGCCGGTCAGCGAACTGGGATCGATGTTCGATCTGGGAGCCGATCCCTTCGGCGTCTTCGCTGCGAACGGCCAGGGTGCCAATGCAACCCAGAACGGCTGGACCCAGAACGGAGCGACCGGCAACTATCTCCTGAGCCTCGAAGGTGTCAGCTTCATCCCGGTGCCGGCTCCCGGAGCACTCGCGCTGCTCGGGCTGGCTGGAATCATGGGCGGCCGTCGTCGTCGCTGATCGTCCCGTCTTCAACTGATACGGACCGGTCTCTCCAGACCTGCGCCATGGCCTCGTCTCCACGGTCCAGGCACGATTTCGCAAGCATCGCGGCGGTGCTTCGGGCGGAGTCGACCTGATTTCGTCGGTCGAACTCCGTCCATGCGGATTCCAGGGCGGATTCGGCCTCGACATGCTCTCCGATCTCGAGGTAGGCACGGCCTCTGAGCAGATCCATCGTCGCCAACTGCGTGCTGTTGCCGGTTCGGGCCTGCCGCATCGGGCGAAGCAGTTCCAGCTCCGCGATCGCCCCGTCGACATCTCCATCGGAGAGCATCAACTCGCAGATCTGCTGACGGCTGTCGAGCACCTTCGGATGCGTCGCATCGAGCACCAGTGCACGGATGCGAAGACTCTGCTCGGCGTTGTTCCAGGCGTTCTCCATGTCGCCGAGGCGATGCAGCACCGTCGACATCGCGTACCGGCTGTTGGCCAACTGGAGCCGATTGCCGATGTCGTCGTTGTCCGCCGCCTGGGCCTCCTCCTCCAGCTGGCGAAGTCCAGCCTCCTTGATGTACAGAGAGGACTCGAGGGATGCCTTGGCCTGTTCCAGCTCTCCCATTCGAAGTTGGCAGAGTGCGACGTTGTGCAGCAGCCTTCCGATTCGCCAGTCGGGGATCTCCAGATCGTCCTGCTTGGTACGAAGTTCGTTGATGGCCTGGTTGTAGTAGGTGACGGCGAGTTCGGGTTCGTCGACCGAATGGATGAGCGCCAGCGTGTTCAGTACGGAGTTCCGTTCGCCCAGAACGCGAATCTCCTCCGCCTCGGTTTGGGCATTGTCGAGGATCGTCTTGTAGATCCGAAGCGATTCCTGAAGATCGTCCTGGGCGGCGGGAGCATTGCCGAGCTTTCGAAGCGTCGCACCTCGGTGGTGCAGCGTCTTGGCGAGAGCGTTCGGACTCATATCCTGCAATCGGCGCTGCATCTCGAGCGACTGATCGTACGAGGCGTAGGCTTCGTCCCACCGGGCCCGCTTGTATGCGATGCGGCCGAGGTTGTGCAGGGCTCTGGCCTGTTCGCGGCTCGGTCCCTGCTGAAGCGAATCCATGGCCTCCAGGGCGTTCAGCAGCTGCTCCTCGGCCTGATCGTATCGATCGAATCCGATGAAGCTCTCGCCGAGGTCGTTGAACATCCTGATGCTGATCTCCGGTTCGTCGGCGAGATCCTCGTTGACCACGGAGGACCATGATTCGAGCATGTCGACGGCGGTGGTGGCGGTCAGGGCCTTTTCGTTGTTCTCGGGATCCGCGGAGGCGATCACCTCCGAAGCCATTCCAAGCGTTCCGGCGAGTCGATTGTTGGCGAGGGTCACCTTGGCGAAGAGCACCGACATGGTGATCGCGAAGGCGATCAGGAGCAGGATGAATCCGGCGGCGAGGGAGACGGGAAGGCGATGCCGTCTGATGTATTTTCGCAGCACGTAGATCGAATCATCGCGTCGGGCCATGATCGGTCTGCCGGCCAGCCAATTCTCCAGGTCGTCGGCGAGGTCGCGGACCGACTGGAATCGTCGGTTGATGTCCTTGGAAAGGGCCATCAGGAGAATCGTCTCGAGATCCCGATCGAAATCGGATTCGACCGATGTCGGCTTGATCGGCTGGATGTCCATGATGCTCTTGATCATGTCGTTGATGCTTCCGCCGAGTTCGTAGGGGCGGGATTTCAGGAGCAGTTCGTACAGGATCACGCCGAGGGCGTAGACGTCGGTTCTGGTGTCGATCAGTTCCGGATCACCGCTGACCTGTTCCGGGGATGCGTAGGCGAAGGTGCCCATGAACTCGCCGGCCGCCGTGGCCGCCATCACGGAATCCGTCATCGCCTCGGGGCCGACGACCTTCGCCAGTCCGAAGTCCAGCACATGGGGTTCTCCCTCGTCGTCGACGAGGATGTTCAGCGGCTTGAGATCGCGATGGATGATCGCCCGCAGGTGGGCGGAGGTCACCGCATCGCAGACCTTGAGGAAGATTGCGATCTGTTCCCTCAGATCGGGGACACGCCCGTCCTCCGATTGGTCGTGGATCCGGAAGCGGTCCAGCGGCACTCCCTTGATGTATTCCATCGCAGTGAAGAGTCGGCCGTCGGGCGTGGTGCCGCTGTCGAACACCGTGACGATGTTCGGATGGTTCATCGAGGCGACGAGTTCGACTTCGCGCTGGAATCTCTGTTGCTGCCGCTCGGTGGTGAACGCCGCCTGCAGGATCATCTTCAGGGCCACTTCTCGCTTGGTTCGCAGTTGGCGAGCCAGGTACACGACTCCCTGACCGCCCCGATCGAGTTCGCGGATGATCTCGTAGCCGTCGGGAGCCTGCTGTTCGGTGATGGGAGCGGGCCCCTTGACCCGATCACGATTGGCTTCGATGAACTCCACGAGGAAGTCCTGATCCTTCTCGAGTTTCTTCAATTCTTCGTTGACGCTGCCGTCTTCATCCCAGTCACGGAGGTAGACGAGGACCTGGGAACTCATCGTGGCTCCGGCGGCAATGGCTTCGAGTTCATCGTGCGTCGGGCGGGGGGGACGCTGGTCTCTTCCCTCTGCGGTCATGTCGCATTCTCGTCGTAGGTCTCGTCGAGCTTCTCGATGATGGTGCGGAGCCTCTTGGCCGTACGGCTCTTGGCCAGATAGACCTCCTGCTGGGTCATCTCGAGATCGTTGGCGACGGTCGCGACCGGAACCTGATTGATTGCGACCATCTCGAAGGCCTTCATGGTCCGATCGTGCGATTTCGTGGTGGCTCGAAGCTCCTGGAGCGCCATGCGGAGAATCACGGTTCTTCGTTCGTTCTCCCAGAGTTTGGAGCACTCGTCCTCGTTCGGCATCGTGACCATGGCCGATTCGCCGCGGTATTCGCGTTTCACGCCCTTCTTGCGGTAGATGCCGGCGATGCGGAAGCGGGCGATGCCGATGATCCATGATCGGAGTCTGCCGCGATCGCGGTCGTACTTGCCCTCGCGGTATTCCTTGAGAAACTGGAACACCGTCTCCTGGGCGACGTCGTTGGCATCGGATTCGCTCAGGCCGAGCTTGCGGGCGAAGGCTACGACGATGGGGCGGTACCGTGCATCGAACTGCGACCACGCAGCTTCGTTCTTGTGATCGAAGAGCCCTTCAAGCAGTGCGGTGGTGGTTCGTTCGATGTCGACCATGGGTGCTTCCATGGTACCCGTTGGCATGGCGGGAGTGGAATCAGAGCACCTGCTCGGCCCTTGGGTAGGCGCCATGCACGTTGAACACCCGGCAGAGTTTCCCGGCCTTCTCGATCGCCTCACGCATGGTGGGGTCCTCGAGATGCGCATCGGCATCGATGAAGAACATGTATTGCCAGTTCTCGCGGCCGCTGGGGCGCTTGTCGATGTGGCTCAGATTGATCCCCGCGTCGCGGAACACCGCAAGCACATCGACGAGTGCTCCCGGATCGTGGCTGGTGACGAAGGAAATCGTGGTCTTGTCGTTGCCCGTCGGCAGGGCGTCCTGCATGGCGATCACGAGGAATCGCGTGACGTTGTTGGGCTTGTCCTGGACCCCGTCGAAGAGCACGTTGACGCCGTAGAGCGAACCGGCGAGTGAAGATCCGATCGCGGCGGCGTCCTCGGCTTCGACCACCGATTGCACGGCCAGCGAGGAACTGGCCATCGCGACGAGTTCCGCATCCGGAAGTTCGCGGGCCAGCCAGTGTCTGCACTGCTCGAGCGCCTGCGGTCGCGAGGCCACTCGTCTGATCCGCTTCTTGGGAACGTTCGACAGCAGGCAGTGGTTGATCTCGATCTGGGCTTCGGCGTAGACCCGGACATCGAACTCCTGGAACGCGTCCAGCGTGTCGGTGACGCTGCCTCCGGTCGAGTTCTCATAGGGAATCAGCCCGTAGTCGCACTGGTTCGCCGCAACCGCTCTGAAGACCGATTCGATGGCACCGAATTCGGCGAAATCGACCGAACGGCCGAAGTGCCGCACGGCTGCGAGGTGGCTGAAGGATCCCTGCGGTCCGAGGTAGCCGATCCGCAGAGCCTGTTCGAGCGAGAAGCTCCCGGACATCAGTTCCCGGTAGATGCATTCCAAGGTGTGGTTCGACAGGGGGCCGGTGTTCAGCGACTGGATCTTGTCCAGAACGGCCCGCTCGCGGTGTGGTGCATAGATGGGCGTCTTCGTGTCCCGCTTCGATTCCCCGACCTCCACGACCAGTTCGGCCCGGCGGCCGAGGAGTTCGACGATCTGGCGATCCATCTTGTCGATGTGGATCCGCAGCTCGTCGAGCGGTCTTGGTGCGGGCGTGTGGTCTGGTTCGGGTGTGCTCATGTAGTTATCATCTCAGGATACCCCGAGAAGATCCAGACGCGGGCGATCTGCCGCGGCATGTGGAGTTGATTGATGTCATCGGACGCATTGCATTCGGAACGAAGCCTGCTTCTGGCTCGATTCGACCGTATCGAGAAGTGGCCCTGGAACTGGAGCCTTCTGGCCGTCATCGGCTTCGGGTTCTTCTTCTCGTTCTTCGACATCATCACCATCGGACTGTCCTTGAAGGTCCTTCAGAGTCAGTTCGAAGTCTCGGAGGCGACCGTCAACTGGGCGGTGACGACGAGTCTGCTGGGATACATCGTCGGATCGTTCCTCGACAGCCGGATCGCCGACCGGTTCGGCCGCCGAATCGCCCTGTACATCTCGGTGGGACTGTTCACCATCGGATCCATCCTGACCGCCACCGCCTGGGAGTTCTGGATGGTGCTCATGTGGCGGTTCATCTCGGGCATGGGGATCGGTGCGGAGATCGCCGGCGTCACGACCTACATGGGCGAGATGTCTCCCCGCGGCGCACGAGGCCGCTACACCAGCATGGCCGTGGCCTGCGGATTTCTCGGGTTCGCCTTCGTGCCGTTCGTCGGTGCATTGCTCGTACCCGAGTTCAGCTGGGGCTGGCGACTGCTGTTCCTGATCGGAGGACTGGGCGGACTCGTCATCTGCTTCATGCGTCGGAACATGCCGGACTCGCCGCGATGGCTGCTCGAGATGGGGCGGATCGATGCGGCTCGGGAAGTCATCGAACGGGCGGAGGCGAACTCGACGGTCCGTTCGGGCGCGGCCCCGCCGCCGATCGACGAGTCGTCGATCACCGAGGTGACGACGAATCGGAAGGGCAGTCTCGCCACGCTGCTGCATCCGCCGAATCGCAACCGCCTGTGGTTCTTCGCGTTGATCTGGTTCTTCTACTACACCGGAAACTACGCATGGCTCGAACTGTCCGATGAGCTTCTGGTGCAGAAGGGGTTCCAGCTTGGCAAGAGCCTCTGGTTGACGGGCATCGCCTCCATCGGTTTCGTCGTCGGTTCGGCCCTGGCCATCGTCTTCAGCGATCGTGTCGAGCGCAAGTGGTCGTGCTCCTTCCTTGCGCTGGCCTGGACCATCCTGCTGCTTCTGATCGGCTGGTTCCCGTCGGAGTGGATGGTGATGGGAGCCGGTTTCGTCGCGGCGATCTCGATTTCGATGATCATTCCCATGATGTACACCTACACCGCAGAACTGTTTCCCACCACGGTGCGGGCCACCGGCGTGTCCATCACCGACGGCATCGGGCACATCGGCGGAGCGCTCTGTCCCCAGATCGTGCTCGGGCTCGCGGCGATCTTCGCCACCAAGGAGCAGCAGTTTCCGGCCGCTCTTTCGGTGATGGCCGCCACCGGGCTGCTCACGGCGATTCTGCTCGCCTGCGGGCCGAAGACCCGTCATATGGATCTGGATTGAGAAAAACCCCTTTCAGGGGCCGCTTTCGGGTCATCTTTCAGGTGAATGGTTGAACTGATCCGTTTTTGGACTCCAATGAAGGGATCGGGGGCCTGGATCCCCGGTTCAACCACTCAGGACCGAAGGAAAGAGAACCCCTCATGTGCATTCGTCTGCTGTCGCTTCTGATTCCCGGAGCCGTCGTTCTCGGTGGCTCGCTGGCCGCGTCGTCCTCGATTCCGCGGGACATCTCCATCGACGAACCCCGCATCGTGAAGGGCGAACTCGTCTTTCCGGAAGGCGCCAACATTCCCAGGTACATGACGGAGACCGAGCGTCGCTGGATGGCGGCGCATCCCGAGACGCGCGGGCTCCCCTCCACCGCTGCTCCCGACGGACCGATCGTGTGCGGTTCGGAATACGAGCCGATGGACGGCATCGTGTTCGCATGGGAGGGATTCACCGGCACGATCGCCCAGATGGCCGCGGCGATCACGACCACCGGTGATGCGAACGTCTACGTGGCCTGCGACAGCAACAGCGAGGCCAACTCGGCACGCAGCAGCATGATCTCGGCAGGTGCGGATCCCGATCGCATCGTCACCGTGGTCCGGTCGACCGATACCGTATGGATCCGCGACTACGGACCCCGCATGGTGCGTGTCGGAGGCTGTCGCGCGATCGTCGATCACAACTACAACCGTCCCCGACCCAACGACGATGATTTCAACCTCGAGTTCGCCGACTTCATGGACTTCGACTACTACCGCCTGCCCCTGACGCATGGTGGTGGCAACTACCACGCGAGCGACGCCGGCGATGCTGCCGCAACCCGACTCATCAACAACGAAAATCCCGGATACTCGGAAGCGGAGATCCGCCAGATCTGGCAGGACTACCAGAACGTCGATACGGAACTGCATGCTCCGTTCCCGACCTCGGTCGATTCGACCCAGCACATCGACATGTGGATGCAGATCATCGGTGAGGACGAGATCATCATCGCGGACTGGCCCAGCCATTCCGGGAGCACGCAGGACGTCATCTGCGACGACACGGCCGACTACTACGAGTCGATCGGCTGGACGGTCTACCGAACGAATTCGTACACGAGCGGCTGGACCCACTACACGTACACCAACATGGTGCTCTGCAACGATCTGGTGATCCTGCCCCGCTACAACGATCTCGCCTCCTCCTGGAACAACAACGCGCTGAACGCCGTCCAGAACGCGATGCCCGAGAAGACGGTCATCCAGGTCACCGCCGACAGCCTCGCCTACTCGGCCGGTGTCTTCCACTGCATCACGATGCACATTCCGGCCAACGCGGGCGGAGCGGATCCGACGGCCTATCTTCGAACGCCCAACGGCGGAGGAGTCTACGACCCCGGGGATCTCGTGGTGATCGAATGGCTCAGCGACGATGACGAACCGGCCGGTGCCCGCACCGTCGACATCTCGATGTCGGCCGACGGGGGCGCGACCTTCGAGATCCTCGTCAGCGGGACCGCCGATGACGGATCATGGTTCTGGTCCGTGCCGGACGTCGACAGCGACGCCGTCATGATCAAGATCGAGGTCGTCGATGCCGATGGAAACAGGGGGGCCGACCTCAGCGACGGCCTCTTCTCGATCGAAGGCACGAGCCTGCCGGGCGATGTCAGCAACGATGGATTCGTCGGAGTGGACGATCTTCTGATCGTGATCGCCGACTGGAGTTGTGGCGGGATTTTCTGCGCCGGTGATGTGAACGGAGATCTGGTCGTGAACGTGAACGATCTGCTGCTGGTGATCAACTACTGGGGAACGGGCACTCCGTGATCTGCTTCCCAGTCGTGGTACCATGGGCTTCCAACCGGAGGTTCATCACATGAACGCACCAAACATGCCGCGACTGTCCGTGCTCTTCGGAGCTCTTCTGATCATCCAGGGGATCATCTTCTGGGGCCTGACCGGGTTCGAGGGAGCAAGGTTCACGGCAGCCATTCCCGCTTTCTTCGGAGTCCCCATCACCGTGTTCGGCTTCGTTGCGATGCTGGCACCCGCGGTCAGAAAGCATGTGATGCATCTGAACGTGCTGCTTGCGCTCCTCGGGGTGGCCGGTGGAGTCGTCATGCTGATCAAGGGGCTCGGGAGCGAACCATCTCCCGAAAAGCTGAACAAGCTGCTGGATCAGGGAATCCTGGCCGTCCTGTGCCTGGTGTTCGTCATCTTCTGCGTGAAGTCGTTCATCGCGTCCCGGGCGAACCGCTCCGCCGCGACGTGATCAGTCCAGCCGTCCTTCGATGACGTAGGCCAGCAGTTGGACGACCTGTTCCGGGGTTCGTGCAACGGCCTGCGATGCGGCGTCCACTTCCTTCAGTGCATGCCGGTCGTCCGGATCGTGCATGATGATCAGCGGCGTGCCGAGGGCGGCTGCGAAGCCCGCATCGAATGCCGCATTCCACTGTCGATACTTCTCGCCGAACCGCACCACGACGATGTCCGCACGCTTCAGCAGCGTTCGGGTCCTGATGGCGTTCACCTTCGCTCCGGTGTGGTCGAACCAGAAGGGGTCGTTCTGGTCGCCGAGGATCGCCGCCCCGCATCGATCGCTGGCCTCGTGGTCCGTCACCGGTGCACTGAAGCGGACCGGCAGCCCGGCCGCCTCGGCGCCCTGCTCGATCCGGTCCCGCCAGTCGGTATGGATCTCGCCGGCGAGGTAGATGTTCCAGATGGTTTCGGGTGCGGTCATGCGATCTCGATTCCGCAGGGAGATCACATGATCTCGAGGATCTCGTAGGTCTTGACCCCGCGGGGGAGATCGACGCGGATGGTTTCGCCGACCCGGGCCTTGATCAGACCGAGACCGAGGTTGGAACTCGGCGTCACTTCCATGACGTCGTCGACGAACGAACCGGTCATTTCGCCGACGAGCTTGTAGGATTCCTCCTTGCCGGAATCCATGTCCTTGAGCCGCACGGTCGATCCCACGAACACCATGTCGTCGGGGACCTCCTCGGTGTCGGCGATGACCACATTGGCCAACTTCTCCTCCAGATCGTGGATCCGGGCCTCGTTCATGCCCTGGTCCTCGCGGGCAGCGTGGTACTCGGCGTTCTCCTTGAGATCGCCCATCTCGCGTGCCCGGCCGATCCGGTCGGAAAGCTCCTTGCGGCGATGGATCCGCTCCTTGAGCTCCTTCTCCAGACGGTCCTTGTCATCCTGGGTGACGTATTCCATGCTGCTTCTCCAATTCGAGCGAGCCGCACCGCCATCGGGCGGGAGGCTCGCTTGGGGTCCATTGTAGCATTCAGACTCCCGGGCCTACAGTCCACGAAACTCTTCTTGGGATTCAGCCTAAAATGGACCAAATGAGCAAGCCAACACACATGCCGACACTCGTTTCCACCTGGTCCTTCGGCCTTCGCGGGCACCGTGTCGCCTGGGATGGTCTGGATGCGGGGGGAACCAGCCTCGATGCGGTCGAGGCTTCATGCTGCGCCATCGAGGCCGACGAGGAGATCGATTCGGTCGGCTACGGAGGGCTGCCGGATGCACAGGGGCACGTGACCCTCGACGGCTGCATCATGTCTTCGCCGAGCCGATGTGGAAGCGTCTGCTGCCTGAGCACCCATCTGCATCCCGTCAGGATCGCCAGAGCGATCATGGAGAAGACTTCGCATGTGATGCTCGCGGGAGCGTCCGCCGATGCGTATGCCGACCAGCAGGGTGAGCCGCGGGCGGAACTGCTGTCGCCCGCCGCCCGAGCAGCCTACGACCAGTGGAAGGTGGATGGGACCATTCCCGATCAGGTCGGCGATTCCGGGCGTCCCTTCGATCAGGAGGGAAGTGGAAGAATCTTTCTCGCGGCGGACGAGGCCGCATGGAAGCATCACGACACCGTCGGGACGCTCTGCCTCGATCGGCACGGTTCACTCGCCGGGGCCTGTTCGACCAGCGGAGCACCATTCAAGCTTCCGGGTCGAGTGGGTGATTCGCCGATCATCGGTCACGGGTTGTACGTGGATCCGGATGTGGCCGCGGTCTCGGTGACCGGAAGCGGGGAACTCGTCATGGGCTGCTGTGGATCGTTCCTCGCCGTGGAGGCGATGCGACGGGGAGCGTCGCCGATCGACGCGCTGGTCGAAGTGCTCAGACGGATCGAGCGTCAGTTCGACCTGCTGCCGTCGCATCAGGTCTGCCTGGTCGCGTTGGACGCGCAGGGAGCATCCTGCAGCGCGACGCTGCGTCCCGGATTTCGGATGTCGGTCAGTCGCGAGGGTCGGCACGAGGCGCTGGACCCGGATGCGGTCCTGCTGCCGGACGACTGAGTTCAGAGTCGTGCCAGGATCGCCGAGGCGATCGCATCTCCGGCCTGCCTGCCGTGCCTGAAGAAGAACGATGGTTCGACCAGTTCCAATTCGTTCAGCAGGGGGGCGCCGGTTGCATCGCGGAGCAGATCGACCCGTCCGTAGAGAAGTCGATCGATCCCGAAGCGGTGTGCGACGATCTCCATGATTCGGCATGCAAGCCGGGCCTCGGCCGGATCCGGCGTCATCGGTTCGTCGCTTGCTCCGAAGTCGTCCTGAACCCGGTAGTCGCCTGGCACCGGCACCTTCCTGACGGCGTGGGTGACCTCGCCGTCGACGATCATGATCGATTCCTCGCCGCCGGACTCGACCCGCTCGAGGTACGGCTGCACCATCATGGATTCGACGGCGAGCCGCTCGTCGAGGAACGTCTGGGCCCGCTCCAGGGAGTCGGCGTCGTCATGGAATCGAAGCGTGCCGCGTGCCGTGGAACCCACGACCGGCTTGAGGAATCCGCGTGTCCACCCACGACTCGTCAGGACTCCCGCCAGGTCGACCGCTTCGCCCTTCTCGATCCATTCGGTGGGGATGCCCGGCACGCCTGCTTCGGCGAGGTCCTTCAGGTAGCTCTTGTGGGTGTTCCACTCGATGACCTGCGGATGATTGAAGAACGGAACATGCTCGGCGGTGTTCCGTGCCCATCGGACGAACTCGTCGCGGCGATGTTCGTAGTCCCATGTCGTGCGGATCAGGCATGCGTCAAGGGTGCTGAAGTCGAACGTCGCGTCGTCCCAGACCGGATGGTGCACGCGGACCCCGCGGCGCCGGAGCGCTTCGACCAGAGGCTGGTCGTCGACCTCCCATTCGGGAAGCGAACTGCAGGTTGCGAGCCCGATCTGCATGGTGTGTCGTGGTCCGTCCATCAGAGGGCTGCGAACGGTCGTTCATCGGCCGGTCGATGCCGGATCGCGTTCTGCGAGGCCGGGCAGACGTTCATGCAGACACCGCACCCGGTGCAGTGCGTGGAGTCGATGCGGGGGCCTCGATGATCCCCGTCTCCATCGACCATGGAGATCGCGCCATCGACCGGGCAGTTGTCGACGCATGATCTGCATTCCTGTCCCTGCCATGACAGGCAGCGTGATTCGTCGACCGAGGCGGATGCCATCTTCACCGGCAGGTCCCTTCGGAGCACTCCGGGTTCGCATGCGTCGATGCAGGGAAGATCGTCGCACATCACGCACGGTGAACGAAGTGCGTCGATCATCGGAGTTCCGGCGCGGTTTCCAGCCGCTTCGGGCGCCTTGACGATGGCACGTGGCGGACAGGCCTCGATGCAGTCGCCGCAGCGGGTGCACGCGGCGAGGAACTGTCCCTCGGCGATGGCGCCCGGGGGACGCTGCAGCAGCGTCAGCGACGTCGGCGGGGCGGGTCGATTCGCCCGGGCCTCCTCCGTCGCTTCGGCCATGCGCCGCATGAAGCCTCCGCGGATGCGGAAGAGCTCCCGACGTGAGATGTCGTCGCCGCTGGGCATCCGGATACTGTAGCCGTCTCCGGGGTCGGATGACCCGGTCGACTACACTCTGATGATCCCATGGCCGGTCTGACCCACAGCAAGCAGCATCTGCATCTGAACTACCCGGAAGGTCCGTCCCGAGCATGGCTTGCCTGGGCGATGCCGGCGTTGTTCTTCCTGTACGAGTTCATGATCCGGGTGATGCCGGCGGTCATCGAAGGCCCGCTGCAGCATCAGATGGACGCAAGTGCGGGCCAGATCGGTCTCAGCATGAGCTTCTACTACTACGCATACGGACCGATGCAGGTCGTCGTCGGCATTCTGCTCGATCGATTCGGGGCAAGGTTCCCGTTGGCGTTCGCCGCCATCACGTGTTCGGTGGGAGCGGTGGCCTTCGCCATGGCGAACTCCCTGATGGGCCTCGGGGCGGGTCGGTTCCTGATGGGATTCGGTTCCGCCTTCGCGTACGTCGGTGCGGTCTACGTCGCGACGATCTGGTTCCCGGGTCGTCGCATCGCACTCATCTCGGGACTCACCGTGACGCTGGGCATGCTGGGAGCGATCACCGCCGAATCCACGCTGCAGTATCTGGTGGACCGGACGAGTTGGCAGAACATCATGTACGGCTTCGCCCTGGTCGGGATCGTATTGGCGTTCATGCAGCTGGTGCTGGTGCCCCGAAGGCCGACCTGGTTCATGGAGCATGTGCATGGTTCGAGTGAAGACGGAGGCGGCGATGGAGGAGGTCGTCCCGGTGTCCTTCGCTGCATCAAGGAGGTGCTGACGAACCGTCAGACGATCCTCCTGGGTCTCGTCACCGGACTGGTGTATCTGCCGATCGGATCGTTCGCCGCATTGTGGGGATTCCGGTATCTCAACACGGTCGTGGGCATCTCGCAGAACGATGCCGGGAACGTGGTGTCGATCATCTTCGTCGGCCTGGCGGTCGGCGGACCGTGTCTCGGGTGGTTGTCGGACCACCTCAATCGCCGGGCCGTGTTCTTCAAGATCCTCACCGGGCTCGGAGTCGTCGCCACCGGGTCGCTGCTCCTGATCCGCCCCGATCACGAACCGCTCCTGATGGTCACCTTGTTGTGCATCGGACTGGTGGTGAGCGTCCTGGTGCTCGCATTTCCGTTGGCGATGGATCAGAACCCCTGCTACGCACGGGGGACTGCTCTCACGTTCGTGAATCTCACCCAGATGCTGTTCGCCGGAATCGGGCAGTGGATGGTCGGCGTCTTCCTCGACCTCGAGGACAGCGGCGTGAAGACCCACGCCTACTCGCCCGATGATTTCCGGACCGCATTCCTGCTGCTGCCCATCACGATGCTGGCCGCCTTTGCGCTTTCGTTCTTCCTGAAGGATCCTCCCAGAGGTTCCGTGGGTCACTGAGTGCTCCTGAAGGCCTGAAAACGCGGTTCGTCCTCGGGCAATCGTCCGAAGAGGCGTTCTTGCCCATGCTTGTCGATTGACTTGATCCCGTTCTCCATCACAATGAAGACGGAGGGATTCTCTTGAAAAGACGACGTCAATCGATCTTCGCCGCCTTGCTTCTGGCAATGCCTGGAATCGCGTTCGCACAGGAGGGGACTCGAGCTCCGATTCAGGTGGAACTCGAGGACATCGCCGTGCAGCGGATCATCCTCCGGCCGTCCCTGATGAAGAAGACGACGCAGGGTGGATTCGATCCGGCGGCGGTGCAGGTCACGACCCACTTTCCTGCTTCACGCGGAGACTGTCCGGAGGAGACCTTCACCCACAGTGATTCCGACTGGGGGCCCGGTGAGTACGTCCTGCAGGCGGGAATCGTCGGAGGCGAGACCGCCGCTGCGTCGTACACGCTCACTGCCGACAAGTTTCCTCTTCGACTGGATCTCTTCGAGGTCCTCTTCGCGACCTCCAACGCCATCGGTCAGACGACGACCGAATGGTCCGTCCGCATCTACGAGGGAACCCCCGATACCGGCGGGCTCGTGGCGGAGTTCTCGTCCGATGACGTCCTGCTTCCGCATCTGGTGATGCCACCGGGAACGACCGGAACCATCCTCCAGTTCCTCGTCGATCCGCAGGATCCGGAGCAGATCAACATCGACGACGACGGGACGCACGGTTTCACCATCGGCGTCCGCATCGATCAGCACAACGAGCCCGGAACTCCATGCATCGAGTCTCCGAATCCGACCAACAACGCGTTTCCGTGCACCGACGTGAGTGGACTCGATGTCCCCTCGGGCAACTGGATCGATCTCGTCACAGGGACCTTCTGCTTCTGTGGATCGGACTGGTCCAGTTTTCAATCGCTCCCGACGCTCTGTCGTCCCAGCGGAGACTGGGTCATCAGGGCCTCGGTGACGCCGCAGGGATGCACGCCTCCGACCGGAGCCTGCTGTCGAAGCAACGGAACCTGCACCGATGAGTTCACCGCCGATGACTGCGATGTCATCGGAGGGACCTATCAGGGTGATCTGGTGCAATGCGCCGATGTCGACTGTCCCGCGCCGACCGGCGCCTGCTGCGTCGAGGTCACGGGCGACTGCATCGATGTCGATGCCGAACTCTGTGCACTGGGCGGCGGCATCTTCAACGCAACCGAATCATGTTCGAGCATCATCTGCTTCCCCGAAGGCGCCTGCTGCCTTCCGGACGGATCGTGTCTCGACGCGGTCGATCCGGACGTCTGTTCGGCGGCCGAAGGCGTGTTCCAGGGTGATGGCACGAACTGTCTGGCTGCGGACTGTCCTCAGCCGCTGGGCGCCTGCTGTCTCGGCTCGGGAACGTGCGTCGACATCATCGAGAGCACGTGTGTCTCCTTCGGAGCCACATGGCTTGGAATGGATTCGGTCTGCGAACCGCAGGTCTGCGATCAGGATCCCTGCGAGGGTGATCTCAACGGCGACGGCGCGGTGACCGTCGACGACCTGCTGATGGTCATCGGGCAGTGGGGCTGCAGCGGAATCTGCGACGCCGATGCCAATCAGGATGGAACCGTGAACGTCGAGGATCTGCTGGTGGTGATCGGTGGATGGGGTGGCTGCGGAGGCTGATTCCGCGGCGTGGTCTCAGTGTCGACGACGACGTCGTCGAACGGCCGAGAGCACCAGGAGCGACAGGGCTCCGGGAGCAGGAACTTCGGAGACGAAGAAGCTCAGGTTGTACTGGGTCGAATCAGGTGCGAACTCGCCGTAGGACGCGACTTCCCAGGATTCGCCGTTGTGGGTGATGTACTGGAACATCATGGTCGGTATGAGCTGATCGAGCCCGAGGTCGACGAAGCTCACGGTGCCGACGTCGCCTTCCTGAAGATTCGACCATGCGAAGCCTTCGGACGTGGTGCCGGACTGCCATTCGAAGGTGCCGTCCACGAGTTGGGTGATCCCGAAGTCGAACCAGGACAGGTTTCCGCCCGAGTCGGTGTTCGAGTGTCGTACCGCAGTGCTCGAGGTGAGGCTGTTGTAGCCGAGGGTGCTGTCGTTGCCACCGGCCAGGGGAGGGCCGACGACTCCATCGAAGAGATTGACGAAGGCGAGACCGTTTCCGGTTTCCGCCAGAAGCAGGGAGATGTGTCCGGATGTATCGATGCCGTCAGCCGCAAGTTCCGCCTGCATGAACGCGAGGTCCGCGGCGGAGAACGTCTGGACGCCGTCGTCGAGTGTTCCGGCCATGATTCCGGAATCGATCTCGATCGCGGTGCCGGGTCCCTCAAGCAGCAGTCGTGCGGCATCCGCGGACTGATTGGACAGTCCGAACACGCACATGGTCAGCAGGGCAGCGCACCCGTGGGCCGATGATCTTGCTTGAAGCATCTTCACTCTTCCTACTCCGGGGTCCGAATCAGACCCTCTCGTAGTTTCAATGTACCCGCAAACACTTCCATTTCAACAGGTTGCAGGGATTGATATGCTGAAAAACACACCTGGAACGGCTGAAATCGGCTCTGATCGGGTCGGGTGTGAAAATGGGGGGGGTGCAGGGGCTTCAGAGCAGCGGGGCGAGGAGTCCGGCTGCATTGCTGGCCAGGCGTTTCATCGTGCTCCGCTGCATCCATGCCGACTCGTCGAGCGGGCTGGATTGATCGAGGTACCCGCTCTGCAGGAAGTGCAGTCTCGACGCGAAGTTCGGATCCCATCCGAAGAGACATGCTTCGAAGTTGAGTTCAAGGGATCTTCGATCCAGATTGGCCGACCCGACCATGAACAGTTGGCGATCGACCACCATCGTCTTGGCATGCAGAAGGCCCGCCTCGAACAGATGGATCTCGACCCCTGCCTGCAGCAGAGCCTCGTACTGGGCGGAACTCGCGAGTGCGACGAGCTTCGAGTCGTTGCGTGCCGGCACGATGAGTGTGGTCTTGACGCCGCGCATGGCTGCACTGCAGATCGCGACACTGGTGGCCTGATCGGGCACGAAGTAGGGAGTGGTCAGAGTCAGCGACTGCTCCGCGGCGTTGATCGCCGCCTGCATGGCGAGGCTCAAGGCTTCGTTCCTGAAGTTCGGCCCGCTGCCGATGATCTGGACCGTCGTCTCGGATTGCTTGATCGTCGGGACTTCGTCGAGCATCTTTCCGAGATCCTCGTTTGAATCCAGGTACCAGTCCTCGATGAACAGCTCCTGAAGATTGTGCACGGCGGGGCCCTGCATTCGAACCATGCAGTCGACCCACGGGGCATAGCGTGCCTTGGGGGCGAACGATTCGGATGCGATGTTCTGGCTACCGATGTACCCGATGGCGTTGTCGACCACGACGATCTTGCGATGGTTCCGCACGTCCATGCGGGCCCAGAGCATCGTCAGCAGTCTGGAGGGCAGGCCCTCCACGACATGGACACCGCGTTCCTTCATGCGGCGGCAGGTCTCGCAGCGGAGAAAGTGCTTCGAGCCGTGCCCGTCCACAAGCACGCGGCAGGTGACGCCGCGATCGCTCGCCCGCATCAGCGTCTCCGCCACTCTTCGGCCGTCCTCGTCGTCGAGGTAGATGTACGTCAGCAGGTGGCAGGAGTCGGTCGCGGTGTCGATGTCCTCGATCAGACGCTCGAAGAACGCGCTGTCTCCTCCAAGCAGCTCGAGTTCATGACCGCCCATGGCGTCGGTTTCGGACAGCGATTCGATGAGCGAGAAGACCTGTCGATAGTGCCTGGGCACGTTGGTCTCGAGATTCGGAAGGTCTTCGCTGCGGGTTTCGAACATCGCCGGGAAGCAGCCCCGGACTCTCGCGTGCCTGCGTATCTGCCGGGTTCCTCGAGGAGCTCCCAGCAGCAGATAGAAGATCGCGCCGATGAAGGGGAGGATTCCGATCATCAGAATCCAGGCGAGTCTGGTCTCGGAGTTGCCGCTCTTGCGGACCAGAACGTGCGCGATCAGCCCGATGACGAGCACGAACTCCGTGAGGATCATGAGCGATGTCGCCAACCAACTCATGCGACGGCGCTCCCCTGGTCGGGCTCGAGGCCCCGGTCCGAAATCGTCATCGTTTGATCACGATGCTGGCATTGGTGAGATCAAGTTCGCCCCGATGGTTCTGATCGATGCGACCGTGATGCGTATTGAACCAGTCCAGTCGGCTGATCTTGTCGCGGGCCATCGCCTCGAGAGCCGCTTCACGGCCGGGAGGCGAGCCCCACTTGATTCTCGTGCCCAGATCCGTCACCAGCACGATCTGCTCTCCTTCATCGAACTGGCCGAGGTCCATGGCCTTCACCTGGTCGTACCAGGGGAGATCGTCGAGCAGTTCGAGCAGTTGGAGCGAGGCGTTGATGTCGGCGCCCATCCATCGGCCAGCGGTCGTCTCCGGGGCTCCGTAGGCCGGATTGAGCACGTTCACCAGGTGCGTATCGGTTGCGACCCGATAGCCGGCGGGAAGCACGAATCCTTCCCGGTCGATCAGCAGGGGGCCCGAGCTGCTGAGGACGCGTGCCCGCGGCTTGAGGAACGTGGCATCGATTTCAATCGTGGCACGGTTCGTTCTGCGGACCTGCCGGACCTCGGCGAAGCATCCCGAGGCGATGAGCGCTTCGCGGGCGTTGATCAGATCCATTCTGTCCAAGGGGGTTCCGAGCAACCGGGGGGCGGCCAGATCGGTGAGATGATCGTGAAGGGAGTCGCCGATCCAGGAGGGGGCATCGAGGAACCTGATCGTGACGGAATCGACTGGGGTGTGCACCCGGGACCTCAGGAAGTCGCCGCTGAATCCCATCAGCAGCACGATACCGAGCAGGAGCCCGCCGCCGCAGATCCACCCTGCTGCGGGTGGATGAAGGATCCTGGAGCCGGCCGTCCGGAAGGCATCGATCAGATTGTGAAGTGAGGTACGCATCGTGGAAACACCCCTTGGCATCGACCAAAAAGGGGCTGTGTCTTCATTCAACGCCTCAAGGACGGGTTTCAGCGGGAGGGAAGAGCTCTGCTCGCGGCCATGGTGATCAGGTCGTGGCAGAGTTGCGGCATGGACCTGCCGTCGGCTCGTGCTGCCATCGGGAGCAGCGAATGACCGGTGAAACCCGGCATGGTGTTGATCTCAAGCATCCAGGGCACCCGGTTCTCGAGGATGAAGTCCACCCGGTAGAGATCCCTGCATCCAAGATGCCGCCCGAGGGTCAGGGCATTGGTCCGGCAGCGTTCCGCGATGTCGTCGTCAAGCTCCGGATCCAACCGGTACTCGGTGTCGTCACGGTCGTACTTGGCCTCGTAGTCGTAGACGCCGTGAGCCGGCACGATTTCGATGATGGGCAGGACCTGGTCACCGACGACGCCGACCGTGAGTTCGCGACCGGTCACGCACGTCTCGGCGAGCAGTCTGTCGTATGAGCGATGCAGTCTCGCCCGATCCTCGTCGAGTTGCGGTTCGGTGCGGCAGATGCACAGGTCGATGCTCGAGCCCTGGGCGGGAGGCTTGAGGACCGCCGGCGCGGAGAGCGTACGTCGGGTCCCCGGTTCGAGGACCTGCCAGACCGGGGTCGGCACGTCGAGTCCGGCGGCGATCTCCTTGGTGCGGATCTTGTCCATCGCGATGGCTGCGGCCTGTGATCCGGATCCGACGAAGGCGACTCCGGCCCGCTCCAGTTCGCTCTGGATCCCGCCGCCTTCGCCCCAGGGTCCGTGCAGCACCGGGAACACGACATCGGCATCCATGCCGGCAAGTTCGTCCGCGTCGACGGTCCGGATGACGCGGGCATCCACTTCGATTCCCTCCACCGAGGACAGTGCTTCCGCGACCGCCGTTCCCGATGCAAGGCTCACCTCGTGCTCCTCGTCGGGACCACCCATCAGCACCACGACGCGAATGTGGTCCGATCGGTTCATTCCGCGGTGATTCCCGTGCGTTCCCAGATGACGACCTCGGGCTCGAGGCGTATTCCATGATGGTCCATGACGCGATCCTGGACGATCCTCATCAGTCGGCGTACATGGCTCGCCGTGGCGTTGGGATCCGTGATGATGAAGTTGCCGTGCTGGGTACTCACCGATGCGCCGCCCTCGGCCAGTCCCTTGAGTCCCGCCTCGTCGATCAGGCGGCCGGCGGGAACGCGCTCGCCATCACGGTCGAGGGGATTTCGGAATGCGCAGCCGGCGGAGTGGTCCGCCATCGGCTGTGAAGCCTTCTTGGCGGCCCAGATCTCGCTGACGCGAGAGCGTACGGCGACCGGATCATCCGGTTCGAGGTTGAACGTCGCCGAAAGCACGATGCACTCGGGAAGATTGCTCTTGCGGTACGAGAATTCCAGCTGGGAACGTTCGTAGTACAGAACCTCTCCGGACATCGAGCAGCAGCGGACGGTATCCACCGTATCGCCGATGCATCCGTAGGAGCCGCCGGCGTTCATGCGAAGCCCGCCTCCAATCGTTCCGGGGATACCGGCCATCTGTTCCATGCCGGCCAGTCCCTGTCGCTTCAGCTCGTTGACCGTCTTGAACAGATCCGCTCCCGCCATCGCGTGCAGTCGATGCACCCGGCCTTCGCGGTTGAACTTCAGCCCGGAGAACGCAGGTGTGTCCAGAAGCACGACGACGCCGTCGACACCATCGTCGTCCACGAGCAGATTCGCACCCTTGCCGAGGATCCGCACCGGAGTGCTGGACTGGGCGCAGCGTTCGATCAGGGTGACCAATGCCTCCTCGGTCTGCGGACTCACGAGGGCATCGGCCTTTCCTCCGATCCCGAACCAGGTCCTCTCCGCTCCGATGGGAGCGTCGAGTTGCGCAGTGACGTCGAGATCGCCGAACAGTTGTGATCGACTGGTCGAGCTCATGGTTCGCTTCTGTCGAGGTAGTCCCTGGCCACGGTCCAGACGGGGCCGGCTCCCATGATGACAAGAAGATCGTCGGCGACGAGATCCCGTTCCAGGATCTCGACGATGTGTTCGAAGGAGTCGACGTGCCGAGCGGCGGTGCCGCGGTCCTGCAGTCTTCGAACGAGATCCACGGCGCTGACCCGCTGCTTCTCCGCTTCGGAGTCCCTCACGAAGTAGATCGGCGGCACGATCACCTCGTCGGCCTGATCGAAGCTCTCGGCGAACTGTTCCAGGAGGAAGCGGGTCCTGCTGTGCTGGTGCGGCTGGAAGACGCAGATCAGGCGGCCGGGCTGTTCGTGCGTCTGGAGCGCCTTGAGCGTCCGTTCGATCTCCGTCGGATGATGCCCGTAGTCGTCGTACACGACGACTACACCATCCTCGACGCTGCGTGTCCCGAGACGCTGGGTGCGACGGTCGAGGCCCTCGAACGCCGCCATGGCCTCCGCGGCATCGTCCCACTCGGCTCCGAGCTGATGGGCCAGGATGACGGCGGCCGCGGCGTTCAGAGCGTTGTGTGCTCCGGGCATCGGATTCGTCCACTGGATCGTCCAATGTCCGTCGCGAAGGATTCCGGTGCGTCGGACCGCAGGGTCCCACACGACCTGGTAGTCGGCCTCGGGATGGAATCCGAAGGTGGCGACATGACAGTCCAGTGGTGGTGTGATGTGCTGGCGATGCGCCTCGTCGTGCGCGATCAGCAGGCTGCCACCGTCCTCGGCGGGGGGGATCTTCATCGCGAAATCACGAAAGGCCTCGATGATGCTGTCGAGGGAGCCGTAGATGTCGAGGTGATCCTCCTCGATGTTGTTGATCAGTCCGACCGTCGGGTTGTGCCGGTGGAAGGAGCGGTTGAACTCGCATGCTTCGCTGACCAGGATGCCGGGATCGCCCCCCAGCGGTCCGCTGTCGGGAATCCGGTCCGATCCGGTGCGGCTTCCGCCGCCGATCTGATCGCAGTTGGCTCCGATGATGAATCCGGGATCGAACCCGCAACGGATCAGGATGTGGCAGAGCATCGCGGCCGTGGTGCTCTTGCCGTGGGTTCCGGCGATGCATACGGCCGTGCGCCCCTCCTGGACCATTCCCAGGACCTCTGCATAGGTCCTGATCTCGACGCCACGCTGTTCGGCCGCGAGTACGTCCGGATGGTCGGGGGCGATGGCGGCAGACGTCACCAGCAGATCGAGATCCTCGGGCAGTCCGGATCCGTCCTGCCCGATTCTCACGGGCAACCCCATGGCCATGAGGCCGTCGGTCACGGGGGATGCGACGGCGTCGGATCCAGAAGTCCGTATTCCCAGCGAATGGAGCATCCGGGCCAGCCCGGACATGCCGCAACCGCCGATGCCGATGAAATCGGCTCGAGAGACCTCGGCAAGTCGCCCGGTTCTGCGTGGTGAGAGTGAGGATGCTTCGGTCATGTGCTGCTCGGAATATGTCGATTCGGACATCCAGTCATTCTATCGCCGCCTGAGGAGCGTCTACTGAACATTTCGGCCTCAAGGAGAGCAGGGTGGGTACACTGTGCCGCATGTCGGAGCATCAAGGCGAACACGAACTGCATGCCCAGATCCTGCTGGTGGACGATGAGGTCGACCACGCGGATGTCATGGCGGAGGCGCTGCGGCGGGTCGGTCACGTCTGCACCATCGTCGATGGGGCTGCGGCGGCACAGGAAGAACTGCGTTTCGGGAATTTCGACGTCATCGTGACGGATCTGTGCATGGAGGAGGAGACCTCCGGACTCGACGTGCTTTCCATGGCCCGTGAGCATCAGCCCGATGCCGAGACCATCATGGTCACCGCCCACGGCGATGTCGCGACGGCCAAGGCCGCCCTGCAGGGCGGAGCCTACGACTTCATCGAGAAGCCGCTGGATCTCGAGGTCTTTCGCAATCTCGTGAATCGCGCCTGCGAGACCGTCCATCTTCGTCATCACAACGTCCAGTTGCGGGGCAAGGTCGATTCCGCATTCGGCTTCGAAGGCATCATCGGCGAGTCGGCGGGCATCCGGAAGGTGATCCAGGTCATTCGACAGGTCGCCCCCAGCATGATCCCCATTCTCATCACCGGGGAATCCGGAACCGGCAAGGAGTTGATCGCCAAGGCCGTCCACAACCAGTCGAAGCGGCAGGATCGCCGATACGTCGCCTTCAACTGCGCGGGACAGAGCGAATCGCTTCTCGAGGATCAGTTGTTCGGTCATGTCAAGGGTGCGTTCACCGGTGCCGAAAAGGATCGTGAAGGTGTCTTCGAGTACGCGGACAAGGGGACGCTATTCCTCGACGAGATCGGCGACATGCCGATGACCATGCAGGCGAAGCTCCTGCGGGTGCTCGAGACGGGGGAGGTGACCCGGCTGGGCACGAACACGGAGCGATCCACCGACGTTCGATTCATCAGTGCGACGAATCGGGACCTCCAGCATTTCATCGAGGAGGAGAAGTTCCGTGAGGATCTGTACTTCCGGATCAACGGGGCCGAAATCCACATCCCTCCGTTGCGGGAGCGACGGGAGGACATTCCGCTTCTGGTGAACCACGCCGCTGGAAAGTATGCAGCCGAACTGGAGCGGCCGTCTCCGACCTTCCGGGAGCCCGCGATGCTGCGTCTGGTCGCCTACAACTGGCCCGGCAACGTCCGGCAGCTCTTCAACATCGTCCAGAAGATGGTCGTGATGAGTACAGGACCGGTGATCGACGTAAACGACGTTCCCGACGAGATCCGGATGAGTGATCACGATGAGCACCTTCATCTGGGAGGTCTGGCCGGAGTCGGCCTCGATCGTCTCGAGAAGGAGGCCATCCGCCAGACGCTTCAGATGACCGGTGGAAACCGTGAACAGGCCGCTGAGGTGCTTGGAATCGGCGAACGGACCTTGTACCGGAAGCTCAAGGAATATGGTTTGAAGTAGAGACCCCGTCCGATCCGGCGCATATGATTGTGCTACGATCACGACGCAATGGACTGCACAAAACCCCACGAATGAACGGTTTGCAGTGCCGACCGAGACATTCAGGGACAGGAGCCGGATTGGCAACTCCTCCTCAAACCGAATCGCCTGTTCTTCAGGCCCCCCCCAGGCCCGGATCCACTCCGGTGTCTTCACCCGTTCCGATCGCCGTCCCGGTCGAGGAACCGGGTGCCAAGCCGGTGCTTCCCTTGCCTGACACCGTCATCAAGGGCAGCATCAACTGGCCGTACGCCATCTCCATCATCGGAGTCCATGCACTGGCTCTGCTGGCGATCTGGCCATGGGCCTTCAGTTGGACCGGGCTCGTGGTCATGGTGGTGGGGGTCCATGTGTTCGGGCAGGCCATCAATCTGCTCTACCACCGCGTGCTCACGCATCGAAGCTGCATTCTGCCCAAGTGGCTCGAGCACGCCTTCACCGTCATGGCGCTGTGCTGCCTCGAGGATACGCCGGCGAAGTGGGTGGCCACCCATCGCTATCACCATCTGCACAGCGACGAGCATGAGGACCCGCACAGCCCGCTGGTGAGCTTCCTCTGGGGACACATCGGCTGGCTGCTGGTCGTGAACAAGCGAACGCACAACATCGACACCTACAGGAAGTATGCCAGCGACATCCTGAAGGACCCCTTCTACATGCGGCTCGAGAAGAGCTACATGTGGGTCTGGATCTACGTGGCGCATGCGGTGGCCTTCTTCGCCGTCGGATATGGATTGGGGTGGGCGATCGACGGCACGGCGGCCGGTGCACTTCAGTTCGGCGTCAGCCTCTTCGTCTGGGGTGCGCTCGTGAGGACGGTCGCGGTGTGGCACATCACCTGGTCGGTCAACTCCCTGTCGCACATCTTCGGATACAAGAATCACGATACGGACGACCACAGCACCAACAACTGGCTGGTGGCCCTCCTGACCGTGGGCGAGGGATGGCACAACAACCACCATCACGATCCGGCCAGCGCCTCCAACCAGCATCGATGGTGGGAGTTCGACATCACGTACTACGAGATCAAGCTGCTCGAGAAGCTGGGGTTGGCCAAGAAGGTCATTCCTCCCCGTTCGGTTCGCCAGGCCAGGGCCGAGGCGCGACGGAACGAAGATCAATCCTGAATCAGACGAATGCGACGCCATCCATGATCGGGCGTGCGGTGCGGACGATGCCGGCGGAGACGATGGCATCGGGGACCTTCTGATCGGGGTCCAGGTGGATCACCACATCGAGATGGCCCGAAGGGTGCTCCACTCTGGTGATCCGGCGATCTCCCTGTTCGTGCCTGCCGATGTCCTCCGCCACGGTGCCCGGGCACTGGGCGGCGATCGCGATCGCGATCGCTCCGCTCACGGCATGGGCCTCGTGACAGTGTGTCGGCGTGAAGTAGCGGGAGCAGATGTGTCCGCCGTCGTCGGGCGGTGACAGCAGGGCGATCTTCGGCAACGCATGGCCCGCCGCATCACCGAGGCCCATGGCGAGGGATGCGGATCGGCGGATGGTCTCCAGTCGTTCGAGCATCGGATGGTCCGCATTCAGGTCGGCGGGGATCTCGTGTCCGCTTTCGCCGAGTTCGTCGGCGTGCAGGAGGACGACGGGATTGACCGAGTCGATGCAGGTCGCCTGGACACCCTCGATCTCGTCGCGCGGGTTGCCGGTGGGAAAGACCGTTCCTGACCTCGGGCCGAGTATGTCGAGGAAGTTGATCAGGATGGGGGCCGCGGTTCCCGGAACGCCATCGATCGAGGCGTCGCCTTCGTATTCGACGACACCTCCCGGAGTCGGCACCACGATGTCCATTCTCGAACTGGTGTTGACATCCCAGACGCGCACGGTGGTTTCGTCCTGTCCCGCTTCCACCAGCCCTCTGAGGATGGCGAAGGGGCCGACGCCGGAGAGGATGTTGCCGCAGGTCGGGCCGGTATCGACCGTGTCCGTTTCCACGCCGATCTGGGCAAAGGCGAAGTCGACATCCCGATCGTCGCGGACCGATGCGGAGACGATCGCCATCTTGCTGGTGAGACTGGTGGCTCCACCCAGTCCGTCGATCTGCCGCACATCGGGTGAGCCCATGATCCGCAGCAGAAGTGGATCCCGGTCGGCCTGGGTGAAGGGGAGGTCACGGGCAAGCAGGTAGGCTCCCTTGGAGGTGCCTCCCCGCATCAACATGCACGGAATGGTCGATCGTGACATACGGCGATCCTAGCAGGTGGGGACCTTGGTCCATGACGTTTCGTGAACTGGGGCGGTCCATTTTCATCTCGAGGCTTGAACATGCCCAGTGGGCATTTATGATCAGAAGGAACGGAAGGAACGGAAGGAACTCGTCCCATGAAACGCCTCGGTCTGATATCGATCGTCCTCTTCACCACCCATGCGATGGCCGGCGCTCCCGATCTGGCCTCGTGGTCCGTTGATCTTTCGACGACCGGTCAGAATGTCATCTGGACCAGTCCGGATGAAATCCGCACCGACGCCGAGATCTACGACGTCACCTTCCAACTCGACTCGATCGACGTCACCGTCTCCTATCTCGGTATCCCGTTCGGGCCGATCGACGTGACCGATCAACTCGGTGGCGAATCCGTTCAGTCGGGATCCGCCGGTGGGCCATGTCCGGTGTCGTTCGGCGCAAGTTCCGTCCGGGAGCCGCCCGAGCCGCAGCCGTTGACCATCGCCTTCGATGTCGAGCTCCGTCTCGATTCGCAGGGACGTGGTGTGTATTCGATGACCGATGTCGTGCTCGGGACCGCTTCGTACGATCTCGGATTTCCGTTCGGAGAAGTGACGGTCGATCTTGAACAGGTCGACATCAGCGGACGGTTCGATGCGGAAGCGACCGGCTTCGACTGCGGGGGCGACATCGACGGCAGTGGTGTCGTCGGAGTCGATGATCTGCTGGCCGTCCTCAGCGACTGGGGATCGTGCGCAGGTTGCATTACCGATCTCAACGGAGACGGCATCGTCGGCGTCGACGAACTGCTCGTGGTCATCGCGGACTGGGGCCAGTGCGGCTGAATCGGTCCTGAAGACGTCCAAAGCACGTTTTTTTGCTGTGCTATGCTAATGGTGTCATGTGGATATCGATCCGGCACGATTCCCGGATCACTGGAGTCATGAAATGCTCCGCCATCGTCCACCGACACCGCGTCGTGTTCGCGTTTGCGAACCATGTTTGAGTTGATCAACGTTTGATCAGCCAGGAGACGAAGGCATGTTGCGATTTGAACTCGAGAAGTTCACCTTGACGGCCCTGGGGGGGGTTGTTTACTGGACATTGATCGATCGCCTTGCCACAACAAGGAGATCGAGACATGAACTACCTACCGTGCGTCGGCATACTGCTTGCTGCCCTGCATCCAGTTGCGTTGTCAGATGAGATCGTGATCTACGCGGTCCAGTCGGGCGTCATCGACGACAGCTCGTGCTGCAGTCCGACGGCCTACCAGAACAGCAGCACCACGTACCTGTCGGCGACCGCCTGCCAGGATTTCGGGATCTACGGCTGCGGGCAGTCGAAGCGTCGCGTCGCGTGGCGATTCGATGTCGCGGATGCCATCCCCGAGGGATTCGAGGTGGACTCCGCGACCTTCACCTGGAACCATCCGCAGTACAGCTCCGAGGACTACTGCGGCCTCTACATCGATGCGGACGACCAGATTCTGAGTTCGTCATACTGCACTGCAATGCGCACGGACGGAGACATGAGAATTCTTAGTCATTCGTACGCAGGGACCCAGATCTCATACCCGCTCACATCGGCCGTGCTTGATGAAGGTCTGGCCGGGGGATACGTCTGCACGCAGATCTCCAGCAGTGCGTGGAGCGGCGTGTCCTACATCAACGCGGGAACTCTTGCTCCTCGGATCGTTCTCGAGGGCGTCATCGATTCGCCGGTCGGGGCATGCTGCCTCCTGTCGAGCGACTTCTGCGCGCAACTGCCCCGGCACATCTGTGAA
>MDTG01189617.1_pt1 | contig 65533 bp, 69 predicted proteins | sample 811421 | NCBI WGS metagenome assembly MDTG01 (sample SAMN05326645, study PRJNA326480) | marine metagenome | isolation source: seawater | place: Pacific Ocean: South East | collected 2011
AATAAGTTTTGCTGCTTTATACGCTTGTTACCAATAAGCCAGTACAAGGTAAAAACTATCGGTAAAAAAATGAAGAATTCTAAGGAATTAAAAAGCATATTGGTTTTTAATTAAGTTGCTGGGTTTTTATAATGTCAACAACTTGTTGACTAATTTTTACTGCTCCCTTTCCGTTTGCATGATGAAAATCAGAAAAGTCTTTGTCTTTGAAATTGAAAATATTTGATTTGTAACTATTTAAATCATAGTACCCTACATCTTTATATTCACTGAAATAATTTTGATAAAAACTATTTTCATCTGTATTAGAATTTAGCATTAGTCTAGAAGGTGGGTAAGGGGTTCTTATGACTATTAGCTGAATTCCTCTTGCTTTTGTTAGTTCATATATTTTATCAAAATAACTTTTGAAACGATTCTTATTAAACAATTTGTTTCTGAAGTTTGGTATGGGTTCAAAATTATTAATATCATTTTGTTGAACTACAGTAGTGTCATTGTAAAATCCTTTGTACCAACCTTTCATCGGATTTTTACTTTTCTTTTTTGAAAAAATAGATATTATATCTTGTTTTATATAGTTATTAAACTTCATCAATGGAATAAGATAATTGACTATTCCTTTACTGCCATAACCATCAACTACTAAGTCGTATTTGTGTTTAGTAGATTTAAAAAAAGAGGAATTTGAATATACTTGGTAATAATTAATAAAACTATCACTAGATCCAAGATATGTTTCTAAAACTATATATTTAGGATTTTGATAATCTAAGATTTCCTTGAGTGTATAATATGTTTCTGTAATATCCTGTGATGAAGTGCCCATATTAAACGACTTGAGATTTAAGCCAGAATCAATAATCTTGGGGTTTAAAGATGTGTATGCTCTACTAGAACCAAGAATAATTAAATCATATGTATTGGCATTATTGTGAATACCATTCCATTTTAAATAGTTTTTATGAGTTTTATTTTTTAAAGCTTCATAAGCAGGCAATTCATATTTTATTAGTATTAATATGTTAATAATTACAAATAATAAAAAACCTAGAGATATATGTTTTAGAAATTTTTTCATTTAAGACAAATGCTTCAATATTAAATTTCTCCAACTCGATGTTACATGTGTATCTAAAAACTTTTCGGTTGTTTTCATTGATTCTTTAGAAAATGATAGTCTCAATTCTTCACTTTCAACTAGCTTTTGTAAGTAATCAACAAATATGGTCTGATCGTTAACTGGCGCTAAAAATCCATTCTCTCCGTTTGTAATTAATTCTGAGGGTCCGTAATTACAATCTGTAGATAAGGAAGGTAAACCAAAGTGCATAGCTTCTAACAATACATTTGGAAATCCTTCAGCCTTAGAAGCAAAAGCAAAAATTGATGCCTTATTATAATAATCATAAACGTTTCTGATCTTAGGTAGTGTTTTCACTTTATCAGAAATATTCAATTCCTTAATTAATGCTTTCAGCTTAGATTCATTCGGACCTTCACCAATTAACAACAATTTCCAATTATTCAGTTGAAGCTCATGAAACGCTGAAATTATTCGTTCTTGTCTTTTGTCATTATTAAAGGTACCTACAGATAAAATAATTTTTTCTCTATTTGTACTATAGTCTTCTCTAAGCTTAGAAAGTTCGGTAGAAATAGGATTAGGTAAAACTACCATCTCCTTTGCCTTAATCATACGTTCGTATACCTGTTTTACCTTCTCGGTCTGTACGATTAAACAATTAGCTTTGGGGTAAATGTATTTTCTAAGTATTACCCAAAACTTTGGTATATCATTCTTTAAAGGATCATTACGCTCACTTATAAGACAAGGTATTCCATTGAACTTTGCTGCTAATACAGCCTTTATATTAGCTTGTGTAATAAACCCTATAAGTAGATCGATTTTCTCTTCTTTAGTAATTTTACTTACTCGATTAAGAATTGAGTAATTTAGTTTTAATGAACCCAAAAAAGATTTTGGATTCTTTAATTCTTTAAAACAAGACACTACATTAACTGAGTCGTTTAAAGTATAGAATGGATCAGACTCTATAAAAGTAATTATTGTAACTTTAAAATCTTTTACTAAACTATTACTTAAATTAGTTATTACACGTTCTGCACCACCGGGACTTAGAGCACCAATAACAAAAGCTATATGTTTTTTTTTGGTATTCAAAATTTTATAATTTTCAAGTTAATGGTAAGTTATCTTATTGCGTAGACAACCCAAAACTTTACTTTCCTATAGAAGAATATTCAAATCCTATCTTAGCCATTTCATCTTTGTTAAGTATATTTCTACCATCAAAAATAAAAGCTGGCTTTTTCATTAGATTAAAAATCTTTTTCCAATCGTAAGTTTTAAACTCATCCCATTCTGTCATTATAGCAATAGCATGAGCATCTTTGACAGCCTCATAAGGATCATCAAAAGTTTCCACTAAGGCTTTGTTTTCATTCTCCGAGCGTGTTTGTAAATAATCAAGGTCAGCATATACCTTTTTACTTGGTACTTTTGGATCATATACTGCGATATTAGCCTGCTCGCTCAACAAATGATCAGCAACATAAATTGCAGCTGATTCTCTTGTATCGTTTGTATCTTTCTTAAAAGCCCAACCAAGCATTGCAATTTTCTTACCAGATACAGTATTGTATAGTGTACTAATTAAATTATCAGAAAATCTTCTTTTTTGATGATCGTTTAATATAATTACTTGTTCCCAGTAATCAGCAACTTCATTTAATCCATAACTTCTTGCTATATAAACTAAGTTTAAAATGTCCTTTTGAAAACAAGAACCACCAAAACCAATAGATGCGTTTAAGAATTTAGAACCAATTCTAGAGTCCATACCAATAGCTCTAGCCACTTCGCTGACATCAGCTTCGGTTCTTTCACAAAGTTCAGAAATAGCATTAATTGAAGAAATACGTTGTGCTAAAAACGCGTTTGCAGTTAATTTAGATAACTCAGAAGACCATACATTAGTTCTTAATATTTGGGCTTGTGGCACCCAACTACCATAAATATTAGCCAAAGCTTCTATAGCTTCTTCGGATTCACCACCAATTAAAACTCTATCTGGATTTAATAAATCTTGAATAGCAGTACCTTCAGCTAGGAATTCAGGATTTGATAAAATATCAAACTTCACATCGCTTCCTGTATTGTGTAATATACTTTTAATTGCTTGAGCAGTTCTTACAGGTAATGTAGATTTCTCGACTACAATTTTATCTGTTTTTGCTACATCTGCAATATTTCTAGCACAAAGCTCTACGTATTTTAAATCAGCAGCCATTCCTTTACCTTTACCGTAAGTTTTGGTTGGTGTATTAACTGAAATAAAAATCATTTCAGATTCATCAATGGCTTTATCTATTTCTGTTGAAAAAAATAAGTTCTTTCCTCTGGTTTCAGCAACTATTTCGGCTAATCCAGGTTCATATATTGGTAATTTTGAAACATCTTTATCATTCCAAGCAGCAATTCGTTCTTCGTTAATGTCTACGATGGTAACTTGAATGTTTGGATTCATTTTAGCGATTACAGCCATTGTAGGTCCACCTACGTATCCAGCTCCAATACAGCAAATTTTTGAAATTTTCATTTTAAATCTATGTGTTTGACTTGGGTTAATTTATTTAGCGTAACAAAAGTGTGGGAATTATTTAATTATCTACAAATTAATATATCAACGACTAGTTTTTACGATAAACTTCATTTAATTCTTACAGAAGTAACCATTATATCGTTGTACAACATTAAAATTATTTGTTATAATATGACTTATACCAAGTTACAAAAGACTTAACTCCTTCTTTTATAGAGGTGTTAGGTCTGTAATCATAGTCTTTTATAAGTTGATCTACATCTGCCCAGGTTTTTTCTACATCACCAGGTTGAATAGGCATCATATTTTTATCTGCTTCTTTGTCTAAATTAAATTCTATTTCTTTAATGAAGTCTAAAAGCTTTACAGAGTTATTGTTTCCTATGTTATAAACCTTATATAAAGAATTTGAATCTAAGCGCTCTTGTGTTGGTTTTTCACATATGCGAACAACACCTTCTACAATATCATCAATATAAGTGAAATCACGCTCCATTTTTCCATGGTTAAAAACCTTAATAGGTCTATCATTCACAATAGCATCTGTAAATAGGAACATTGCCATATCTGGTCTTCCCCATGGGCCGTAAACAGTGAAAAATCTTAATCCTGTAGTTGGAATATTGAATAAATGGCTGTATGTGTGTGCCATTAATTCATTACTCTTTTTAGTAGCGGCATATAAGCTAATCGGATGATCTACATTATCATCTGTAGAAAACGGTATCTTTTCGTTTAACCCATAAACACTAGAGCTACTTGCATAAACTAAATGTTTAATATCGTTGTGTCTACAACACTCAAGAATATTTAAAAAACCAACTAAGTTAGAATCTATATAAGTTTCTGGGTTTTCAAGACTGTATCTAACACCAGCTTGTGCGGCAAGGTTACAAACAACATCAAATTTTTCTTGTTCAAAAAGCTTTGGTAATGCTTCTCGGTCTTCAAGATTCATTCTTACAAAAGAAAATTTATCATTAGTACTTTTGCATAAGCTATTGAAGTTTTCGGCATCACTCCTGTTAATTCCTAATTCTTCTAATCTAGAATACTTCAGGTTAACATCGTAGTAATCATTAATATTGTCTAGACCTACAACGACATGACCTTTTTCTAGTAGTACTTTAGATGTGAAAAAGCCAATGAATCCCGCAGCTCCGGTTACAAGTATTTTCATTTTTTAGGTAGATTTAAGTTTAGAATCCAAAGATTATAATTAAATTTTAAGAATAGATATTTATACTATGAAACTGTAATTTTATTCGTTAAGGTAACTCATAACTAATATTTTAGCTATGGAATCACAATTTTCAATACTTAGTAGAATGTCTTTATCTTTATATATATTGTCAATATGGTAAATCTTACAAGAGTCTAACTCTGTGTTACTTTTTGAAAAATCTACATTTCCATATTTAATAAGGTTAACAACCGTTGAGGAATCTATAGAATGATTAGTAACAAAACTTGAAACCTCATTAGAGTAGGTAATGGGTTTAGAACTAATGTTTTTTACAGTTCTGGCATTAGGACCATAATCGCATGAAGCTTCTTTACCATTCAAAAAGAACATTAATATAATAAGTCCTATAGCAAAGCCACCTAAATAATAGGCTAAGCGTTGTGTAAATTTCATATTGAAAAAGAATTAAAAAATTAACAGATTGGCATCGTTATAATCTAAACCAAACCATTCTGCTACAGATTTGTTGGTTAGGATACCGTGGTAAAAATACAACCCATTTTTTAATCCTCTGTCAAAACGTAGTGCATTTTCTAGCCCACCATATTCGCCAATTTCTAGCAAGTAAGGTGTGAAAATATTACTGATTGATACTGAGGCGGTTCTTGAATATCTAGCAGGTATATTTGGTACACAATAATGTATGACTCCATTATGTTCAAAAGTAGGATGATCGTGGGTGGTAACTTCACTAGTTTCAAAACAACCTCCCATATCTATACTAACATCTATAACAACAGAGCCAGATTTCATGTGTTCTACCATAGTTTCTGTAACTACAATTGGCGCACGGTTATTACCTCTTACTGCTCCTATAGCAACATCACATCGCTTTAAGGCTTTTAGTAAATTTTTAGGTTGCATAGTAGACGTATAAACAGATCTTCCAAGGTTATTTTGAATACAACGCAGCTTGGTAATAGAGCTATCAAATATTTTAATATTAGCACCAAGACCTATGGCAGAACGCGCTGCAAATTCACCAACAGTACCAGCTCCAAGAATGACAACTTCAGTAGGTGGCACTCCATTAATATTTCCCATCATTAGACCATTACCACCATTAACATTAGATAGCAACTCTGAAGCAATTAATATAGAAGCTGTCCCAGCAATTTCACTAAGCGATCGTACGGCAGGGTAAGCTCCGTCTTCATCCTTAATATATTCAAAAGCCAAAGCTGTGATGCGTTTTTTGGCCAAAGCTTCAAAATAGTTCTTTTTTTGCGTTTTTATTTGTAGCGCTGAAATAAGGATAGTTTGTGGATTAATAAGTGAGATCTCATCCAAAGAAGGTGGCTCAACTTTTAAAACCATAGGGCAGGAGTAGACCTTTGCTGTATCTTTAGTAACTTCTGCACCAGCTTCACTATAATCTTTGTCTTTAAAATTAGCACCTTCACCAGCTCCAGATTCAAACAAAACTCTGTGGCCATTTGCTGTTAGTGCAGAAACCGCATCTGGTGTTAAACAAACACGACTTTCTTGAAAATGGGTCTCTTTAGGGATGCCTATATAAAGTTCACCTTTTTGCTTAAAAACTTCTAAAGTCTCTTCTTGAGGTAATAATTGAGCCTTTGTAAACGGTGATAAAGATTTACTCATTTAAGTTAGTAATTGGCTTAGTTGTTGCAAGATAATAAAACACAGTCTTGCATTACTAATTTATCTAACTTTTAAATTACAAATTATATTTTATACGTAAAATGTTGATTAAAAATACTGCTTAATCTTACCCCAAAATGTTTTTGGTTTAATCATAAACTCTTCTTCGAGTTCCTCCATAGTTTTATCATGGTCATTTATTTTATTGAACATTCTTGCTCTAATTAAATAAATTGAAGGAAAGATGATTGCCATTATAGGAAGTAACCATACAATATCTGCTACATCTAGATATCTCGCGTCAAAATTTAGCGCAACTACAAATTGATATGTAAACATGGTTATAGGGACTAATAAGGCGTGGTACCACCAGTGTCTACATGTGAAAAACCAAATTATTGATAGCAATAATGGTATGATCTTCATTGAAAGTACCCAAAAAGCAACATTAGCACTTCCATATTCAGTACTTTCATAAGTCCCAAGAATTGTGTCCCATTTTTGAGTATCTGGAACAAACTCATATAGGTAAAACAAAAAGGGAGTAGCAGCAACTAATGTAGCAACTAAACTCCCTATAAGAATTTTTCGATTATACGATTTTTTATCCAGCTGGCGGAACTTTAAGTTTTCTTTTGTCAACCTGTGTTTTTGTTTGTCCATCTAAATCGATAATGTTAGTTGCTTGAACAGTAAATAACACTCCGCCGAAGATAGCAATCGCTAGTACTAGTTTTTTAGTTTTCATAATTTAAGGGATTTAATTAATTAATTACTACAAATTTACAGTACGCATTAAGCCTCTGAAAATAGATTAATGTTAAAATCCAAGAAATTATAAGGTTTTGGTTACGGTTTTTCCGTAACTCCATAACTCTTGCGGTAGAATGTAAGTTGAAATTTATTTAAAATTTCGGTTCTGTCATAGCGTTATTTTCGGTTAAAAGTTTCTTGTTTCTAGTTAATTTGAGGGATCTTGTGTTCTTGCCTATTTTAGTAATAGTAAGCGTTTGTGTGTTTTCTGGTAGTAATTCTTCTATACGGTCTGGCCATTCTATAAACAACCAATTATTACTGTACAAATAGTCTTCTACACCAAAATTATAAGCTTCATCAATACATTCTATTCTGTAGAAATCAAAGTGAAAAACTTTATCGTTTGGCAATAAATACTCATTAACAATAGAAAATGTAGGGCTAGTTGCAACATCATCACTATTCATCGCCTTTAAAAGGGCATTGATGAATGTTGTTTTGCCAGCTCCCATCTTTCCATCAAACAAAATCACTTTAGACTTTAAATGTTTTAGTACATCTAATGCCGCAGTATCAATGTCATTCAAATGATATGTTAACTCAATATTATGCACACCAATGTCTTATATATTAAAGTACAATGTTATGGATAAAATTTTGAAAAACCTAGAAAAAAGTGCATTTCGTCGGATTTTTATGCTTTTAACAGATTTATTTGGGATCTAAAACCACAAAAGGAATAATCATTTCTTCTAAAGAAACTCCACCATGCTGATAGGTGTTTCTGTAGTAACTTACATAATGGTTATAGTTGTTAGGATACGCTAAAAACAAATCTCCTTTAGCAAAAATAAATGAACTGCTCATTGTTAAAGCTGGTAAGTGTATTGATTTGGGATCCTTAACAGCTAGAACGTCTTTATCTTGATATGTAAGGCTACGACCTGTTTTATATCTTAAGTTCAGGCTGGTGTCTCGGTCTCCAATGACCTTAGAAGGTGCTTTTACATTAATAGTTCCGTGGTCTGTTGTAAGGATTAATTTAAAACCTAACTGTTGAGATAGTTGAATCATTTCTAACAACGGTGAATTTTTAAACCAACTCTGTGTTAAAGAGCGATACGCCTTATCATTTGATGCCAATTCTTTAACAACTTCCATTTCGGTTTTTGAGTGTGATAGCATGTCAACAAAATTATAGACAATAACACTTAAATCATTGTTTTTTAAACTTCTAAAGTTTTCAACTAGTTTTTTACCCGATTTTAGATTGGTGATTTTATGATATTCGTATTTGATATGGTTAAGCCCTAAACGTTTCAATTGTTCTCTTAAAAAATCGTCTTCGTGAAGATTTTTACCTCCATCATCTGTATCGTTTTTCCAATACTTAGGAAATAACTTTTCCATATCAGCAGGCATTAAACCAGAAAAGATAGCATTTCTGGCATATTGCGTTGCAGTAGGCAGAATACTAAAAAATGATAACTCAGAAGCTTTCTTGTAGTAGTTATTTACAATAGGTTCAAAAGCTTTCCACTGGTCGTATCGTAAGTTGTCTATCACGACCATAATTGTAGGTTGCTTATCGCTTAACTCTGGTACAACCTTTTCCTTAAATAAGGTATGAGACATTATTGGTGCATCCGCATTGGGTTGAAACCAACCTTCGTAATTCTTTTCTATAAATTTTCCAAACTGCAAATTGGCTTCAGTCTTTTGAGATTCTAAAATATCTGTCATTCCAACATCTTCAATATCTTCGAGTTGAAGCTCCCAGTAAATCAGTTTTTGGTATAGTTCTGCCCATTCTTCATAAGAATTTACCATAGACAAATCCATAGCAATTTTTCTAAACTCTTGCTGGTAATTAGAGGTTGTTTTTTCAGACACTAAGCGAGAGTGGTCTAAATTCTTTTTTAAACTCAGTAAAATTTGATTTGGATTAACAGGCTTTATAAGGTAATCGGCTATTTTACTACCAATAGCTTCTTCCATAATATATTCTTCTTCACTTTTTGTAATCATCACAACAGGAAGATTAGGACGACGCTCTTTTATTTCGTTTAGCGTTTCTAAACCCGTAAGTCCAGGCATGTTTTCGTCTAAAAAAACTATATCAAAATTAGTGTCATTAATAATCTCTAGGGCTTCTGTACCACTTTGGCAAGTTGTTACCTTATATTGTTTTTGTTCTAAAAAGAGAATATGAGGCTTTAATAAATCAATTTCATCGTCTACCCAGAGAATATTTATGTTGTTCATGTATATTTGTTTTCTAATTAATGAATGTTCAGTTTGAAGTCTAATAATAAACTTAAAATATTTAACGATCCAATTTACGGATTTATTGCGATTCCTAATTCGTTAATTTTCGACCTTATTCAGCATAAATATTTTCAGAGATTGCGTCGTATTACACAAATGGGATTGTCTTATTTGGTATATCCAGGTGCACATCATACGCGTTTTCATCATGCATTGGGAAGTATGCATTTAATGCAAAAAGCCATCAATGCACTTCGTTTTAAGGGAGTTGCGATTTCTGAAGAGGAAGAAAACGGACTGTTAATCGCCATTTTATTGCACGATATAGGTCATGGTCCATTTTCGCATGCCATGGAGCATAGTATTGTAAATGACATTTCTCACGAAGAAATTTCGCTTCAATTTATGGAAAAGCTCAATGAAGAGTTTAACGGAAGTTTAACGTTAGCCATATCAATTTTCAAAAGTGAATATCCTCGCAAGTTTATGTGTCAGCTTATATCTAGTCAACTAGATATGGATAGAGCAGATTACCTAAAACGCGATAGTTTTTATACAGGTGTTGCAGAAGGAAACATTAATAGTGAACGTTTAATTACTATGCTAAATGTAGTTGAAGATGAGTTGGTTGTAGAAGAAAAAGGAATTTATAGCGTAGAAAAATTTTTGGTAGCTAGACGTTTTATGTACTGGCAAGTGTATTTACACAAAACGGGTTTAGTTGCTGAGCAATTATTGACTCGGATTTTAAAAAGAGCAAAAGAACTAGTACAAAGTGGTGAAGTATTAAATTGTAGTGAACCTTTAAATTTCTTTTTAACTTCTGAAGTTAACCGTCATAGTTTTGATACAGAAACTTTAACCGTTTTTGCAAAGCTAGATGATTACGATATTGTTTCGGCTATGAAATCTTGGAGAAATCATGAGGATTTTGTTTTAAAGAATTTGTGCGAAATGATTCTTGATAGAGATTTGTTAAAGATTAAAATGAAGAATAAACCTATCAAGATTTCAGATTTGGAAATGTACAACTCAGCATTAATGGATAAGTATAATATTTCAAAAGAAGAGGCAGATTACTTTGTGTTTAGTGGCGAAATAACAAACTTGGCGTATCAGAGTAAAAAGCAGCACATTAATATCCAATTAAAGTCTGGTAAAATAAAAGATATAGTAAAAGCTTCTGATCAACTTAACCTAAAAGCACTAAGCAAACCCGTTACCAAATATTATATGTGTTACCCTAAAAAGAAAATGTGATACATTTTTTCTATTTTTGCGGAAACCAACTATTATTTTAAATTCAATTCATTGAAATTTACAGCTGAACAAATCGCAGGTATTTTAGAAGGTACAGTCGTTGGCGATCCAAATATTGAGGTTTCTAAACTCGCTAAGATAGAAGAGGGCACAAAAGGATCTTTAACCTTTTTGGCTAATCCTAAATACAAATCTTATATATATACCACAAAATCTTCAATAACAATCGTTAATTCAGATTTTGAACCAGAAGAAACAATAAGCACTACACTAATTAAAGTAGAAGATGCTTATGGAGCTTTTACAAAACTGTTAGAATATTATAACCAAATAAAACTGAATAAATCAGGAATAGAGCAACCTAGTTTTGTTTCAGATTCGGCAAAAATTGGTGAAGATATATATATAGGAGCCTTTACATATATAGGTGACAATGTCAAACTGGGTAATAACGTAAAGATATTTCCTAATTCATATATAGGAGATAATGTTACAGTAGGTGATAATACTATCGTTTTTTCTGGTGGAAAAATTTATTCAGATTGTATAATTGGTAATAATTGTGTTATTAATTCTGGTGCTATAATAGGTGCAGATGGATTTGGGTTTGCACCAAACGAAAAAGGAGAATATTCTAAAGTGCCACAAATTGGGAATGTAATTCTTGAAGATTTTGTTGATGTTGGAGCTGGTACTACAATAGATAGAGCCACATTAGGTTCAACGGTTATTAGAAGAGGAGTAAAACTTGATAATCAAATACAGATTGCTCACAATGTAGAAATTGGTAAGAATACGGTTATTGCAGCACAAACAGGTATTGCTGGTTCTACAAAAATTGGCGAAAATTGCCAAATAGGTGGTCAAGTTGGTATTGTAGGGCATATTTCTATAGGAAATAATGTTAAAATCCAAGCACAGTCTGGTATTGGTAGACACGTAAAGGATAATGAAGTTTTACAAGGCTCACCTGCATTAACTTATGGAGATTATAATAAGTCTTATGTATACTTTAAAAATTTACCTAAGATCGTAAAAAGTATAAATGAAATTGAAAAGAAAGTAGATGGCAATAATTAAAACTGAAATAAAGCAAAGGACCATTGAAAAAGAAGTTAAACTTCAAGGAGTTGGACTTCATACAGGAGCAGAAGTAACATTAGTTTTTAAACCTGGAGCTGAAAATTCTGGTTATTTATTTGAGCGTATAGACCTTGAGGGACATCCAAAAATTGAGGCAGATGCAAACTATGTAACCAATACACAGCGAGGCACATGTTTAGAGAAAAATGGTGTAACCATTCAAACTTGTGAGCATGTATTAGCAGCATTGGTAGGTTTAGATATTGATAATGCAGTAATAGAATTAAATGCATCAGAACCACCAATAATGGATGGCTCTTCAAAGTTTTTCGTAGAAGCTTTAGAAAAAGCAGGCATAGTAGAGCAAGAGGCTTTTAGAGAAGAATATGTTGTAAAAGAAGTAGTTGCTTATGCAGATGAATCTACAGGTAGTGAAATAATTCTAATGCCATCAGAGACCTATAAGGTAACCACAATGGTAGATTTTGGCACAAAGGTTTTAGGTACCCAAAATGCCACTATGAATTCAGTATCTGAGTTTAAGGATGAAATTTCAGATGCAAGAACCTTCAGTTTTTTACACGAAATTGAAATGTTGCTTGAGCATGGTTTAATCAAAGGTGGAGATTTAAATAATGCTATAGTTTATGTTGATAAAGAATTATCTGAAGAAACTATGGATAAGCTTCGTAAGGCCTTTAATAAAGATAATATTGCAGTAAAACCTAATGGTATTTTAGATAACCTAACCTTACATCATCCTAATGAAGCAGCACGTCACAAATTGTTAGATGTTGTTGGAGATTTAGCTTTAATAGGTACAAGAATTAGAGGTAAGGTTATTGCTAACAAACCAGGGCATTTTGTAAACACACAGTTTGCTAAAAAAATGTCTAAGATTATAAAAAACGAAAGACGTAATAACGTACCTCAAATAGATTTGAACTCAACACCTTTAATGGATGTCAATCAAATCATGAACATGTTACCGCACAGGCAACCTTTCTTATTGTTAGATAAGGTTTATGAGCTAACAGAAAATCATGTTATTGGAATGAAAAATGTTACCATGAATGAGGAGTTCTTTAGAGGGCATTTTCCAGGTGCACCAGTAATGCCAGGCGTACTCATTGTAGAAGCTATGGCGCAAACAGGTGGTATACTTGTATTAAGCACAGTACCAGATCCTGAAAACTATCTCACGTTTTTTATGAAAATGGACAATGTGAAGTTTAAGCAAAAAGTCGTGCCTGGCGATACGTTAATATTTAAATGCGAACTTATAACACCTATAAGACGTGGCATTTGCCACATGCAAGGTTATGCCTATGCCAATGGTAAACTTTGTGCAGAAGCTGAGTTAATGGCGCAAATATCAAAAGTTAAATAATGAACCGAACGAATATTAATTTTCAGATCGTTCATAATATGTTAATAGGCGAACACATTTTCACCTATTTATCAAAAATAAAATTCCGAAAATGAATCAACCTTTAGCATACGTACATCCTGGAGCAAAAATTGCAAAGAACGTAGTAATAGAGCCTTTTACAACAATTCATAACAATGTAAAAATTGGTGAAGGTACTTGGATTGGTAGCAATGTTACTATTATGGAAGGTGCAAGAATTGGTAAAAACTGTAATATTTTTCCAGGTGCTGTTATTTCTGCAATTCCTCAAGATTTAAAATATAATGATGAGGATACAACTGTAGAAATCGGAGATAATGTAACCATCAGAGAGTGCGTTACTATCAATAGAGGTACTTCAGATAAAATGAAAACTGTAATTGGTAACAATTGTTTAATTATGGCTTACAGTCATATTGCACATGATTGTATCGTTGGTAATTATTGTATTTTTTCAAATAATACAACATTAGCAGGCCATGTGACTATAGGAGACAATGTAGTATTAGCAGGTATGGTTGCTGTGCATCAGTTTGCATCTGTTGGTAACCATGCTTTTGTTACAGGTGGTTCTTTGGTAAGAAAAGATGTACCTCCTTACGTAAAAGCTGCAAGAGAGCCATTATCTTACGTGGGTATTAACTCTGTAGGATTAAGAAGAAGAGGATTTACAACCGAAAAAATTAGAGAAATTCAAGATATCTACAGAATTCTCTACCAGAAAAATTATAATAATACACAAGCTTCAGAAATTATTGAAGCCGAAATGGAAGCTACACCAGAACGTGACGAAATTCTTCAATTTATAAAGAATTCGCATCGCGGAATTATGAAAGGCTACTTTAAATCAAATTAATAAAGAAATAAAAGAAAATAATGGCAAGTACATCAGATATTCGTAACGGATTATGCATTAGATATAACCACGATATTTATAAAATTATTGAATTTTTACATGTTAAACCGGGAAAAGGTCCTGCGTTTGTAAGAACAAAACTTAAAAGTGTTACTACCGGAAAAGTTATAGATAATACTTTTTCTGCAGGTCATAAAATTGATGATGTAAGAGTAGAGACACATAAGTTTCAATATTTATATAATGATGGGGAGTACTATCATTTTATGAACGAAGCAGATTACACTCAAATTCAACTAACCGAAGGAGCTTTAGATAGACCAGATTTATTGAAAGAGGGGGAGATAGTTACCATTCAAATTAACACTGAGGACAACATGCCGTTGTCGGTAGATATGCCAGCAACAGTTATTTTAGAAGTAACACATACAGAGCCTGGAGTTAAAGGTAATACTGCTACTAATGCTACTAAGCCAGCTACAGTTGAAACTGGTGCAGAAGTTAATGTGCCTTTGTTTATAAATGAAGGTGATAAAATTAAAGTAGAAACCGAAAAAGGGACTTACAAAGAACGCGTTAAGGAATAATTACCATTCCTGCGAAGGCAGGAATCTCACATTCAAAAAAACATAGAGTTTGAAATTTCCAAAGCCACACACTTTAAAAGAGATTGCCAATTTAATCGATACAGATTATGTTGGTGCAGACGATTTCCCTGTTTTAGGAATGAATGAAATTCATGTTGTAGAACCTGGAGATATCGTTTTTGTGGATCATCCAAAATACTATGATAAAGCGCTTCAATCTGCTGCAACAATTGTCTTAATCAATAAAGAGGTGGAATGTCCTGAAGGTAAAGCACTATTGATTTCTGATGATCCTTTTAGAGACTTCAATAAGTTAACGCTTCATTTTAAGCCATTTAAATCATCTAATGTTTCTATTGCTGAAGATGCTAAAATAGGAGAAGGAACAATTATACAGCCCAATTGCTTTATTGGTAATAATGTATCTATCGGAAAAAACTGTTTGATTCATTCTAATGTAAGTATATATGATGATGCAGTTATTGGTGATAACGTTATCATACATGCTAATACAGTTTTGGGTGGAAGTGCATTTTATTACAAAAAAAGGCCTGAAGGTTTTGATCCTTTAATTTCTGGCGGTAGAGTTGTCATAGAAAACAATGTTGATATAGGTGCCGGTTGTACCATAGATAAAGGTGTAACTGGAGATACAACCATAAAAGAAGGAACGAAAATCGATAACCAAGTTCAAATAGGTCATGATACTGTGATTGGCAAAAAATGCTTAATTGCTTCTCATGTAGGTATTGCTGGTTGTACTGTAGTTGAAGACGAAGTTACGATTTGGGGACAAGTCGGTATTACTAGTGGAGTTACTATTGGTACCAAGGCTGTCATTTCTGCAAAAGCTGGTGTAAGTAAATCTTTAGAAGGTCATAAAAGTTATTTCGGTATTCCTGCAGATGATTTCAGATCCAAATACAAGGAGATTGCGTCGATCAAAAAAATCCCTGAAATTCTTCAAAAATTAAAAGATTTATAATTCCCAACAGAAAAAATAAAAAGGGCTCGTAAATACGTTTCAAAAGACTTATTTTTGTCCAACTAAATTTATAAAAACTTAAAAATAACAATATCAAATGAGCGTTTTAGTAAATAAAGATTCTAACATCATTGTTCAAGGTTTTACAGGTAGTGAAGGTACGTTTCATGCTGGTCAGATGATCGAGTATGGTACAAATGTAGTTGGTGGCGTAACACCAGGAAAAGGTGGGCAAGAGCACTTAGGAAAGCCAGTTTTTAATACAGTGGCTGAAGCTGTGGAAAAAGCAGGAGCAGATACAACTATTATTTTTGTGCCGCCAGCATTTGCTGCTGATGCAATAATGGAAGCGGCTGATGCAGGAATCAAAGTTATTATTACGATTACTGAAGGAATTCCTGTAGCTGATATGGTAAAAGCTGCAGATTATATCAAAGACAAAGACTGCAGGTTAGTTGGCCCTAACTGTCCAGGTGTTATTACTCCAGGTGAAGCTAAAGTTGGTATTATGCCAGGATTTGTATTTAAATCTGGTAAGGTTGGTATCGTTTCAAAATCTGGTACATTAACTTATGAAGCTGCAGACCAAGTTGTAAAACAAGGATTAGGTATTACAACTGCAATTGGTATTGGTGGTGATCCAATCATTGGAACGACTACAAAAGAAGCAGTTGAACTTTTAATTAATGATCCAGAAACAGAAGCTGTTGTTATGATTGGTGAAATTGGTGGACAATTAGAAGCTGATGCGGCTAACTGGTACAAAGCTAGTGGAAGCAAAAAACCTATCGTAGGATTTATTGCTGGTGAAACTGCACCTGCAGGACGTACAATGGGTCATGCTGGAGCTATCGTAGGTGGTAGTGATGATACTGCACAAGCAAAAAAGAAAATTATGAGAGCATGTGGAATTCACGTAGTGGATTCTCCTGCTGAAATAGGGAAGAAAGTAGCTGAAGTTTTAGGCTAATAACTTTCTCACAAACTGTTAAAAACCTTACAAAATCTTGTAAGGTTTTTTTATTTGGTGCAATTTGTAATTATTATATTTGAAAGACATCTAAGAAAGTAAACATAACTAATCAACAATATTAAAAATGAAATTATTAGAAGGTAAAACAGCTATAGTTACTGGTGCTAGTAGAGGAATAGGTAAAGGTATCGCTGAAATTTTCGCTGACCATGGTGCTAATGTGGCATTTACGTATAGCTCTTCTGTGGAAGCTGCAAATGAGTTGGAAAAGGAGCTTAATAGTAAAGGAATAAAAGCTAAAGGTTACCAAAGTAATGCAGCAAGTTTTGAAGAAGCTCAAAAATTGGCAGATGATGTTCTAGCAGAGTTTGGTTCAATAGACATTTTGGTAAATAATGCAGGTATTACTAAGGATAACTTATTAATGCGAATGGGAGAAGAGGACTTTGATAAAGTTATTGAAGTTAACTTAAAATCTGTATTCAACATGACTAAGGCTGTTCAGCGTACTATGCTAAAACAACGTAAAGGCTCAATCATTAATATGAGTTCTGTTGTTGGCGTAAAAGGTAATGCTGGACAAACTAATTATGCGGCTTCTAAAGCTGGTATTATAGGTTTTTCTAAGTCAGTTGCATTAGAGTTAGGGTCTCGTAATATTAGAAGTAACGTGATTGCTCCTGGCTTTATTGAAACTGAAATGACCGCAAAATTAGATGAAGAAACCGTTAAAGGATGGAGAGCAGCAATTCCATTAAAACGTGGAGGAACTCCCGAAGATATCGCAAATGCTTGTGTTTTCTTAGCGAGTGATATGAGTGCCTATGTTACAGGGCAAACCTTGAATGTAGATGGTGGTATGTTAACATAATCTTTAATAGATTATTTAAACTTTGCAAAACTTAAATCATATACTATGAAACTATTTATAACGTCGATTTTTTTATTTGTTTGTGCTTCTACAATAACAGCTCAAGATTGGGAAAAATACAAATCTGAAGAGCTTGCTTTAATAGCAGAATTCCCTGGTACGCCACAAAAAACAGTTCAACAAGTTCAAACAGCTGTAGGTGAATTGGATATGCATATGGTTGCATATGCTGGAGATGATATTTATTATGCTATCTCAGCAACAGAATATCCAAAGGAATTTGCAGACATGTCAGATGAAAGAATAAAATCTGTTTTAGACGGTTCTGTAAATGGAGCTGTAAATAATCTTAATGGTACTTTAGAATCTGATGAAAACATTACTTTAAATGGTTATCCTGGAAGAAAAATAAAGATTAAGGCAAGTGGGATGGATGTGTTTATGAACACCTATTTGGTTGATAACAAGATGTATATAACTCAAGTTATATGTGTGGAAGATAGAAAAGATACCAAAAGTTTGAATAAATTTTTAGATGCATTCGACATTATTAATGTGAAACAGTAAAACGTTGACAGAAAGTAGCGTAATTTATATTATTCTAGCATTTATAACAGCGCTTTTATTAGCGCTGTTTCAATATGTATACAAGTCAAAGCTTAATAATAGGCTTAAAACAATACTTACGGTTTTAAGAACAGTTGCTGTATTTGGTATACTTCTATTGCTAATTAATCCAAAATTTGAAACAAAGACGTATTATGATGATAAGCCATCACTTATAGTTGCTGTAGATAATTCTGAGTCTGTTAGATATTTACAACAAGACAAAAATGCAACTAGCATTTTAAAATCAATTACCGACAATCCTGAAATTGAGAAACAATTTAACATTAAAACATATAGCTTTGGAAAAACCTTAAAACCAATTGATTCTTTAAGCTTTTCAGAGCAGCAATCCAACATTTCTAATGCCTTAAAACAAATAGGTGAGGTGTACTCAAATCAAGTTGCTCCAATTATATTGTTAAGTGATGGAAATCAAACCTATGGTGCAGATTATAGCTTTGTTTCAAATTCGGTAAAACAACCTATTTACCCAGTGATTTTGGGTGATTCTACAATATATTCAGATTTAAGCATCAAACAACTCAACGTTAATCGTTATGTGTTTTTAAAAAATAGATTTCCTGTTGAAATTATAGCAAATTACAATGGCAATGAATCTATAACTACTGAACTAAAAATTTGGTCTGGTAATTCGGTAGTTTTCAGAAAACCAATTCAGTTTAATGCTACTAAAACATCAGAGGTTATTACTACAACTTTAGGAGCTAACTCCGTTGGTGTAAAAACCTATAAAGTAGAGTTAACACCATTAGATCAAGAAAAAAATACGGTAAACAATTCTAAAAATTTTGGTGTTGAAGTTATAGATCAAAAAACGAATATTGCCTTAGTTTCAGATATTATGCATCCAGATTTAGGTGCCTTAAAAAAGTCTATAGAAAGCAATGAACAACGAAGTGTTTCAATTCTAAAACCAAATGAATATTTAAATAATAGTAATGATTATCAATTGGTTATTTTGTATCAACCAAACAATAACTTTAATACAGTTTTAAATGAAGTTTCAGATCAAAAACTAAACAGTTTTATAATTACTGGCAATACAACAAACTTTAGTTTATTAAACAATTTACAAACTGCTTTCAAACAGACGGTAACCAATCAATCAGAAGATTTTCAACCACAATTAAATAGAAATTACAACACCTTTATCATAGATAATCTAAGTTTTGAAGATTATCCACCATTGCAATCAGAATTTGGAACTATTGAGTTTTCTGTGCCAAACGCTATTATTTTATCAAAATCGGTAAACGGTATCGATACCAATCAACCAATGCTGTCTACTTATGAAGTTGGTAATACAAAACATGCATTATTGTCTGGAGAAGGTATTTGGCGATGGAGAGCTCAATCGTACTTAGAGTCTGAAAGCTTCAATGATTTTGATAATTTTATAGGGAAATTAGTACAATATCTAAGCTCTAACAAAAAGCGTAGTCGACTCAATATAGATTACAAATCGTTTTATAATGGCAATGATGATGTTATAATCTCAGCACAGTATTTCAACAAAAACTATGAATTCGATAATTCAGCTGCGTTAACTATCACTCTCAAAAACAAAGAAGAAGACAGTGTTAGAGAAGTTCCTCTTTTGTTAAATAATGAGAATTATAGTGTAGATTTAAGTGGGATTGTTTCTGGATCTTATGATTTTACTATTAAGCATAATACAGAGTCCATTGCAGCTTCGGGTAGTTTTGAAATTCTTGAATATAATGTTGAACAACAATTTTTAAATGCTGATATAGAAAAACTTCAATCGTTAGCTAAAAATAGCAGTGGAAATGCTGTTTTTAATACTGAGATAGATGAGTTAATTTCTGATTTCTTGACAGACTCTAGATATGCTACCATTCAAAAAAGCACTAAAAATATCGTACCTTTGATAGATTGGAAATATCTACTTGGTCTAATAGCTTTGAGCTTATTTGCTGAGTGGTTTATCAGAAAATATAACGGATTAATTTAAAAACATTAAAATGGAAAAATTACCAAAAATTGGATTACCTATCTTGATAGGAGTTATCTTTTTGATTATCATACTGGCAAAATCTGCTGTAACTATAGACGCTGGTCATGCTGCAGTATTATACGAAACTTTAGGAGATGGTGTAGATTCTAATAAAGCTCCTTTAGGACCAGGTTTTCATATTATAGCTCCATGGAACAGAGTTATCGACTATGAAACACGTCAACAGGAAATCCCAGAAAAAATGTCAGTATTATCATCTAACGGATTAGATATAAAATTAGATGCTTCTGTGTTATATGAACCTGATGTTAAAAACTTAGGGAAATTACACAATGAGAAAGGCGAAAATTATTTGAGTAGAGTTCTACAACCTGCTATAAGAAGTGCAGCTAGAAGTGTAGTTGGTCGTTATACTCCAGAGCAATTGTATTCTACTAAGAGAGATGCTATCCAAGAAGAAATTTTTGAGGAAACAAGAAAAATAGTAGAAAGCCAATATATTCAATTAAATAATGTCTTAATTAGAGATGTAACTTTACCGCCTACTATAAAAGATGCTATTGAGCGTAAACTTAGACAAGAGCAAGAGTCTTTAGAGTACGAATTCAGATTAGTTACGGCAGAAAAAGAAGCTGAAAAACAACGAATCGAAGCTCAGGGTAAAGCAGATGCAAACCGAATTCTAAGCGCATCGTTAACTGATAAAATTCTACAAGATAAAGGTATTGAAGCAACAAATAAATTAGCAGAATCACCTAATAGTAAGGTAGTTATTATTGGTTCTGGTGAAAGTGGAATGCCTATAATTTTAGGGAATCAATAGGTTCTAAGGGTTTAAATTTTTAAGTACATGTGTATTAATTTATTGTACTTTCTGCAAGGAAAAAAGGATAACGTTTCATCGATAAAAAGTATTTTTTTTACGACCAAACGTTATTTTTTGTTAAAAATAAGTATATTGCAACTCAAAATCTTAACCCAAATCTCAATGAAAAACTTTACTTTTAAAATTGTAATTGCATTCTTTTCTTTATTCTGTTATTCTGTTTTCGCTCAACAATGTGCGTTTGATAAACAAAGAGATGTATTGTTACAAGACCCGAATTATGTTCAGCAAGAACAATTAGCTGAACAGAAAATACAAAATTTTATTTCGAGTAATGATTTAGCTCAACGTAATGGTACAGTATTTACTATTCCTGTTGTTGTTCATGTTTTGCATTTAGGTGAAGCAGAGGGTACAGGCTCAAATATTTCTGATGCTCAAATTCAAAGTAGTATAGATAATCTGAATGATTTTTACAGGGGTTTAACTCCAGGTAGCTCAGTTGATTTTGAAATTGAATTTGTTTTAGCTCAAAGAGACCCTAATTGTGCAGCTACTACAGGAATTAATAGAGTTGATGCTTCTGGAATTCCTGGTTATGCCAGTAATGGAGTTAATGTAGCTGATTCTGGAGGTGCTGATTATGAAACGATAAGAGATTATATAAATTGGCCATCCACGGATTATCTTAATTTTTGGATAGTAACTGAATTAGATAATAATGATGGTGGTTTTGGTTACCAAGGTTACGCTTATTTTTATAATGAATTTAGTAGTTATTATGGCTCTGTAATGATGGCTTCGGTTTTTGGTTATGATCCAGGAAACACCAATGGTTGGGGTTTAAATTCTAACGGAGATAATAGTACAGTTGTTCATGAGGTAGGTCACTATTTGCATTTGTATCATACTTTTCAAGGTGATGATACAGATAATGATGGTATTTCAGATACATGTCCTGCGGATATTACTGTAGGTACAGATAGTGATGGTTGTGCAGATACTGTGCCACATCAAAGAGAAACAAGTACGTGTCCTGCAAATAACACATGTACAGGTAGTCCTTGGGTAGATAATAATACAGTTAACAATGTAATGAGTTATTATTATTGTACAGATAGACTAACTGAAGATCAGAAAACAAGAGCAAGAGCAGCTATGACAGATACTGCTATTGTAGAGTCTAAAGGTGATGAAGCACCAGCAGTTGGTTTTGTAGCGCCTACTGCTGTATGTTCTGCAAATTCACCTGCTAGTAACAATTTTTCTGGTATCATCAGTGTAGAATTAAATTCTACAACTTTTACATCATCGACAACAGCTGGTGATGGTGGTAACCTAGATAGAAGTGTTAATTGTAGCGGACTTTTCAATATAGATACAGATAATGCTTATACAATGAATGTTGAAATTACTGGTGGAAACGCTCATCAATTAGGTGTGTGGATAGATTGGAATAACGATGGTGATTTTGATGATGATGCTGAAACACAACATTATTCTCAAGATATTGTTGGTGGTGCTATAGTGCCTGTATCATTAACATATCCATCTACGATTCCTTATGATAGTTATGTGAGAATTAGATTGATGACAGATGTTGATGATGCTTATGGTGTAGGAATTATAAATTCAGCTTGCTACACATCATTAGGTTATGGGCAGTCAGAAGATTATGCCCTATACATAGAGCCTGGTACATTATCTATAGACGATATTAATATTAATGAATTGAATATCTACTCAGATAATTCTAATAATGAATTAGTTGTAAAAGGTCAATTGTCAGAAGCATCAACGGTAAACCTATATGATATACATGGCAGGTTAGTTAAAAGTGAAATTTTAAACACTGCATCAACTAGAAACACTATAAGTGTAACGGGCTTAAGCAGTGGTATATATATAGTGAAAGTATCTAACAACTCACAACTAAAAGTTAATAAAGTAATTTTAGATTAATAAATTAGTTAGTAACTCTTAAAAAGGCTATTAAGATTTTTTACTTGATAGCCTTTTTTGTTTGGATTAACTTTTTGGATTTATATATAAAATAACGTTCTTGCCATAATGTTTGACAAACGCTACTATTACCTTATAAAAATTCAATATTTAGGCTATCGGTTTCATGGTTGGCAAAAGCAACCAGATGTAAAAACATTACATCTAATGATTGATAGGACCTTAAAGTATATTCTTGGTGACACAAGATTTAAGACCCTTGGAGCAGGTAGAACAGATGCTATGGTTTCGGCTAATGAAGCTGCTTTAGAATTGTTTATTTACAAGCAACCTATTGAAGATTTTGAAGGGTTTTTAGAACTGTTCAATTATAATTTACCACAAGATATAAGAGCCTTATCTATAAGAGAAGTTGATAAGGATTTTAATATCATTCAAGATTCTAAAATAAAGGAATACCATTATGTATTTTCACAGGGACAAAAAAATCATCCGTTTTGTGCGCCTATTTTAACGACTATTTTAGAGTCTCTTAACATAGATTTAATGAAAGAAGGGGCTAAATTGTTTGAAGGAACGCACAACTTTAAAACCTATTGCTATAAGGCTACCAACAAGGGAGAATATCAGAGAAATATTGAGTATTGCGAAATTGTAGATAACACTATTTATACGGCTAATTTTTTCCCAAAAGAATCTTATGTTTTTATTATAAGAGGAAAAGGTTTTATGCGAAACCAAATCCGTTTAATGATGGGTTGTCTAATAAAATTGGGTAGAGGTGAAGTAACTTTAGATTATATAAAGGAAACTTTAAAAGAAGACAGTAAAGAGGTTATGGATTATATAGCACCAGCCTCAGGACTAATTCTTCATAGATTAGATTTTGAATAAAAAAAAGGAACCAATAAATACTATTAATTCCTTTTCAAAGATTGATTGGTAATGTTTTTAGCTTATCCAGCCTTTTTTAGCAGAATGACTTGAAAACCAAACTAAAAATAGAGCAAATACCAAAACTGCATAAGAAAAGATTTTGTTTTGACTAAAGTCAACACCTTTTAAATCTACAATAAACAAGAAGTAAATCATCATTACTGCTGCTGCAAGGAAAGACAAAATTAAAATAGTCTTAGCTACCTTTTTTCTTAGTAACAATAATAAACAGCCTAGCACACCAGAAAAAACTGCAATAGCAAATAGTGCCGTATACCAAGCAGGCATGCTGTCCATAATTTCAATTTGCTCTACTGTATAATTGTCTGTAAATGATTTGGTTTTGTAGGCTTGGCTTATGTAGCCATGCACACCCATTCCATTCCAAATAAGTGCAATAACACTCACGATCCAAAACCAAATAGGTGGTTTTTCTAATGAATTTGCCATAATAAATCGATTTAATTAGTTAGTTTTTTAGCAGATATAAACTGCTGATTTAATTAACAATTTATAAAAAAAATCATAGACTATAATTTTAGGCTATGATTTTGATATAATAAAAAAGGGTGAAATTTTACTTTCACCCTTCTTGTAATCAGTATATTTTAGTTATTCTACAACATGTAATTTTGGTTCTTTTTCTACAAACTTTCCATTTACAGATTCACCTAGAATAAGTACTTCTTTAGAACGTTCGTACATCTTTATTGCTCGGTGCATTTGTAGTTTGGTGCCGCTATATAGCTTAACACCAGATTTAGAACCTTTGTTTCGGATTTCAATATAGAAACCATCTTTAAGCTTTGTTGGTCTTGTTGCTGGTCTACCCATAAAATTAGTGTGTATTTTTAAAAGTACCGCATAATACTGAAAATTATAGCAACTCACAAGTTTATTTTTAACAATTCTAATTTAAAATATCAACACGTTAAATTCTATTAACATTTTTGAATTCCTTTAACAAAATATTATGTTAATAGATACCTCAAATGGTTAAATCCTGTTAAGTCTCTTGACAAAACTTTATATGCCCTATATATTAAATGGAAACGAAAATAAAACAAACACAAAACAATAGTTATGAGCTACTTAAATATGAACGACGAAAAATTATTACCAACTGTTGTAGAATTGAATACTTTATTAGCAGATTACCATATTTACTATCAAAACTTAAGAAATTTCCATTGGAATATTCTAGGTGATAATTTCTTTGAATTACACGAAAAATTCGAAGAGTTATATACAGATGCAAGAGTAAAAATAGATGAAATTGCCGAACGTATTCTTACTTTAAGATATCATCCAATGAGTAATTTAAAAGATTACCTAAAGGCATCATCAATTGAAGAAGTATCTTCAAAAAAAACAGACAAAGAGATGGTAGACTCCATTTTAGACAACCATGCAATATTACTCAGACAAATGTCTAAAGTAATCAATAAGGCAGAACAAACAAACGACGAAGGTACCATAGATCTTATTGGTGCTTACATTAGAGAATTAGAAAAAAGTAGCTGGATGTTAGATGCATTTACCAAAGAAACCGCATCACAATTAAATGAAGTATAAAAAGCTTTAAACAAGCAATTACTAATATTTAATTAATAAAAACATCTAAAAATGAAAGAGCAATTTAATAATGCCCTTGGAAATCTTATTTCTAAACTCGAGGGTTGGTTTAACACAATTATAGAATACATCCCCAATTTTATACTAGCCATTTTGGTGATGGTAGCATCATATTTTGCTGCTAAATACATTAGCAAGTTAGTAAGTAAGCTGGTGTCTAAAAAAGTAAATCAAGAGTCTATAACTGCGGCTATAGCAAGAGTTACAGCAGTCGTAGTGGTTACCTTGGGATTATTTATTTCACTTGGTGTTATGAATTTAGGTAAAGCCTTGACTTCATTATTGGCTGGTGCTGGTGTAGTTGGTTTGGCAATAGGTCTAGCTTTACAAGGTACACTCGCCAATACGTTTGCTGGTCTTATATTATCATTCAGAAAGAAAATTCAGATTGGTAATTGGGTGGAAACTACAGGATATTCGGGTGAAGTTATAGATATTAATCTTAAAGACTTTACTTTAAAGGAAGCAGATAATAATATTGTTGTTATTCCAAATAAAACCATCTTAGAAAACCCATTAAAAAACTATTCCTTAACTACCAGAATGCGAGTTTTCTTAGAGTGTGGTGTAGGCTATGAATCAGACTTAGAAAAAGTAGAACAGCTTACAAAAGACGTTATCGCTAAAACCTTTGACCAAGTTGAAAAGCCAGAGGACGTAGAATTTTATTATACTGAGTTTGGTGATAGTTCTATCAATTACTTATGTAGATTTTGGATTGATGCCGAAAGTATGCTCGAAAAGTTAAGAGCTAAAACCAAAGCCATTATAGAAATAAAAAAGGCTTACGATAAAGAAGGTATTAATATTCCTTTCCCTATCAGAACACTGCAATTTGACAATAAGCTTAGTGTAAAGTCTCAAGACTTACAAGAGACGTTTTCAAACAATTAATACTACTAATTCCTACGCATTCTTATTGTTCGATGAAAATCATTGAATAATACTTGATTTCTGAAAGTCAGAAATCTAAAAACACTAATTATTAAAATTTTAAAATTATGTTACGTTGGACAATCACATTTATAATCATTGCAATTATTGCCGGAATCTTAGGATTTGGTGGAATAGCAGGAGGAGCAGCTACAATAGCGAAAATATGTTTCTTCTTGTTTTTAGTACTTTTTGTAATCTCTCTTTTTAGAGGATCAGCAAAAAAACTATAGGCAAAAAATACAAAAACAAAACACTAATCACTAAAATTTAAAACAATGAAAAAACTCACATATTTATTTATAGCATTATTTAGTTTAAGTTTATTAACAACAAGCTGTAGGGAACAAAAATCTACAGGTGAAAAAATAGAAGACGCAGTAGATGATACTGGTGATGCTATTGAAGATGCGGCAGATGATGTTTCTGATGAAGTTGAAGATGCAGTTGATAACAAATAAAAATCCAAAAAAGATGAAAAAAACAGTATATATGTTTTTAGCGTTATTCAGCTTAAGTGTTTTAACCACAAGCTGTAGAGAGCAAAAAACACCAGACGAAAAAGTTGAGCAGGCATTAGATGACGTTGGCGATGAACTTGAAGATGCCAGTGATGATGTAAAAGATGCTGCAGAAGACTTAAAAGATGAAATAGAAGAGGTTAAAAAAGAAAATGGTGGTAAATAGTTTAGACCACTAATATAAAAATGTAAAATTATTCATTTACATAACCTCAAAAGCCATCAATTATGATGGCTTTTTTCTATTTTTATACAAATAAAAAACTATGAATGCCATTATACCAAAAGAAACATTTTCCTTCTTTAATAAACTAGCCAAAAACAATAATAGAGACTGGTTCAATGAGCATAAACCAGAATTTAAAGCTATTGAAGCTAAGGTAAAATCTGCATACAACCACTTAGGAGAATTGATGAGTGCTCACGATCAGATAGAAAAAATTAAAATCTTTAGAATTTATAGAGATGTACGTTTTTCAAAAAACAAGCTACCATATAAAACCCATTTTGGAGGCTCTTTTGCAAGAAAAAAGCCAGAGTTAAGAGGTGGTTATTATCTTCACATTCAACCCAACAATGAGTCGTTTATTGCTACAGGATTTTGGGAACCAAACAAGGAAGATTTATTGAGAATTAGAAAAGAGTTTGAAATGGATGATAGTGAAATGAGAGAAATTCTAAATGATAAAACGTTTAGTAAAACTTGGGGAAGCTTTGTTGGTGATGAGCTAAAAACTGCACCAAAAGGTTTTGATAAAGAACATCCAGCCATAGATCTTATTCGCAAAAAGCAATATATATTCATTAAAAAGTATTCAGATGAAGAAGTACTACAAGAAGATTTTCTTGACAATGTAAATGATGCTTTTAAGAAAATTAGGCCTTTCTTTGATTATATGAGCGATGTACTCACTACAAACCTCAATGGAGAATCATTGCTATAATATGTCTTTGATTTCATAAGATTTACCATTAAACTCAAATTGGTGACCAACGGATTTAGATTTAATAAGCTGCCCTATAGGAGACTGAATTGAGATAATGTAATAATCCTCGTCGTTAACTGTAACTTTTCCTTTACTAATAGCAATGTAGAAATTAATGCTGTCAGTTTTTACAATACTTCCCAAAACAACGCTTTGAGAAACAACATTGGGTTTTACCAGATTAAGGTAGTCTTTTACTTTTTGAGCCTCATTAAGATAGTTAAGGTTTTTTTCTAAGTCCTCTAGCAATTGCGAGTTGCCAGATTCTCCGTCCTCATCACTAATCTTATCATTACTTTCTATAGACTCTTTTATAAAGGATATTTCGTTCTTATAGTTCGAAATTCTTTTGCTTACATCCTGTAAACAAATATCCAGTAGTTCTTGTTTTAATTTCATTATGGTATCTAAACCGCCTTCAAAACCTCTGGCTTGGTAAATGCTTGAATACTGTCAATAAAACGCTCTTTTACGATATTCATCATTCGCTTATTTAAAGCCGATGAATTCTGAATATAAATTGCATATTCTTCTTCTGTAAACTGACCAATAATCATCCCCTTTACAGAGTTTCTAAACTTCATATCCTTGTGAATAGCATTGTCAATATAAGACAGTTGTTTAGAGACACTTAATTCGTAAAACACATTCTTGTGTTTAGCAATGTAGTTTTTAAAAACTGCGATAAACAAATCATGTTGCATTTTTATAATAGGTCGTAATGTTTTATTCTGAAATAGCTCATCAGAACTCATGGAATCATAAATTTTTGCAGAAGAAATTACAGGTCTAATAGACAATAAATGCTCAGTGCGTGTTGCCATGGTTAAGTCATTTTGGATTAATCTGGAATTAAATTTAGCCATTAAGATTATCTATTACCAGAGCAGCGGATATTGTTGTTAACGGTGTTATTAACATTTCAGATTTTAATATTTAAAAATCCAATTCAAAATACTATAGCAACTCACCATTTACTGCTATCTTTGAGAAAACTCGTATTATGAAATTTGGAAGTGTAGACCATCCTGAACATATAGATTTTACTTTGCCGCTAGACCATCCTGACACCTTAAAAACACTACAAAAAAATCCTTCAGATAATACTCGGGTTTTTGTAGGCTGTGCCAAATGGAACAAGGCAGATTTAAAAGGATTCTATCCAAGAGGAACAAAAGACGAGTTAGAATATTATTCGCGTCAGTTTAATTCTATTGAGCTCAATGCAACGTTTTATAGAATTTTCCCTCCCGAACAGTTTGAAAAATGGTACGATAAAACACCAGATAATTTTAAATTCTTTCCAAAACTAAATCAAGAAATTAGCCATTGGAAACGTCTAAATGATGATGTTGCACCTGTGGTAGATAATTACCTTTACAGTGCTGTAAATCTCAAAGAAAAGTTAGGCTGTGTCTTTTTGCAAATGCACAATAATTTTGCTCCAAAAGATTTTGATCGTGTGATAAATTTTATTGAAGGTTGGCCAAAAGAGATTCCGTTAGCTGTAGAGTTTAGGCATACAGGCTGGTACAACGACAAGGTTATAGCTGAAGATTTATACCAACTATTAGAAGAAAACAATATTTCAAACATTATTGTAGATAGTGCAGGACGACGCGATATTATGCACATGCGTTTAACCAATTCTAGAGCATTTGTGCGTTATGTGGGCGCAAATCATGCAAGTGACTATACGCGTTTAGACGATTGGGTAGAGCGATTAAAGCATTGGAAAGACAACGGTATTGAAGAAATAGATTTTTTTGTACACCAAAATATTGAAAAAGAGTCTCCTTTACTTTCAGCGTATTTAATTAAAAAGCTAAATGCCGAATTAGGAACAGATTTAAAGATTCCAAATGAGGAGCAGCAACAAAAACTTTTATAAACACAAAATGAAAAAGTTTTTATTAATTTTTTTCGCTGCAGTATTATTTTTCAATTGCAAGTCTGATGATAAATCTAATTCAACTATTGAAAGAAAAGATAAAACTGAGCAAACTAAAGTTTCAGAAGAAGGCTATTTTGATGATAGTGAATATGAAACTCTAAACGTGAAATATTTTCTATCAAACTATTTGCTTATTGGAGAACAAAGTAAGTTGAAAGAGAACAGTATATCGTATTTAAATATATTGGGGCATGAATCATACTATTTCAATGATCAAGGATTGATAACTAAAACAGAAAATATCACTAACAATTACAGTGAATTTTTATATAATAATGAAGGAAAATTAACAACTCATTTTCTTAAGCAACATAATCCCAAATTAACTTATTTTAAAAGAGAATATTTTTATAAGAATGAGGGAAAACTAAAAGAAGTTATTGAGACAGAGTTTAATGAGAATTCTGATGTGCAAAAAAAAGAGTTGCTAAAAATAAATTCTGAAGATTTAAACGATGTTAAGTTACCTTTTAAAAGGGCTTTAGGTTTTGGACCATATAAAGTTGATAAGGACAAACGATTAATTCTAACCTATAGGTCAGATCTTATCTTTTGCTGTGGTGAGCTTATGAGTGGTAAAAATAAGTTACTTTATTATTATGGATTAGATGGATTAATTGATTCACTAATTATTCAAAAAGTTAGCTCTAACAAAAAAATGAAATTCTTGTATGAATATAAATATTTAGAGTAAAGAGAATATTAATTAAACTAATCACTAAAATCTAACACACTAAAATTATGAGATTCCACACACGCAAATGGGTAAAACCTGAAGATTTAAATGCCAACGGAACACTATTTGGAGGTCAGCTTTTGGCTTGGATAGACGAAGAAGCGGCATTGTACACCATAATTCAACTCGAAAACTCTAAAGTGGTAACCAAATACATGTCAGAAATCAATTTTATGGCTTCTGCTAAGCAAGGTGATATCATTGAAATTGGTATTGAAGTAACCAAATTCGGTAAATCATCAATGACCTTAAAATGTGAGGCTAGAAACAAAATGACTAGAGAAACCATCCTAACCATTGATAACCTTATCATGGTAAATCTTGGTCCTGATGGTAAACCAAAACCTCATGGAAAAACAGAGGTAGAATTTGTAAAAGATAGATTAAAAGACAACGATTAGTTCTTGTTACCTAGAGACAGTTCATAGATTTCTAAATCAAAATACTTTACAGAGGCCAAAACATGGTCAAAAACATCGCCAATAATATACTCGTAGTTTTCCCAACGAATATCGCTGCTAAAAGCGTAAATTTCCATAGGAATACCTTGAGGAGTAGGTTCTAGTTGGCGCACCATTAATGTCATATCTTTATTTATAGCAGAGTGGTTATCCATATAAGTCTGTAGATACTTTCTAAAAACACCAAAGTTGGTAAGGTTTCTACCATTGATAAGAATGGATTTATCAATGCCTTTTTCTGTATTAAACTTTTTTATCTCTTTAGAACGTTGTTCAATATAATTAGAAATAAGCTCAATATGTTTAAAGCGTTCTATATCATCATCAGATAAAAACTTAATAGTAGAAGCTTTTATAATCACCGATCGCTTTATTCGTCTGCCACCAGAATTCATCATACCTCGCCAGTTTTTAAACGAGTCAGATATCAGCGCATAAGTAGGAATCGTAGTTATGGTTTTGTCCCAGTTTTGCACTTTTACTGTGGCTAGGTTAATTTCAATAACATCACCATCAGCACCGTATTTTTCAAAGGTAATCCAATCTCCAATGCGTACCATATCATTGATGGATACTTGAATACTGGCAACAAAACCAAGAATAGTGTCTTTAAAAATCAACAAAATCACCGCAGAAGCTGTTCCTAAAGAAATGGCAAAATTCAAAAATGTTACGCCTGTAAGAATGGAAAAGGTTGCAAAAATTCCAAGTATCCAGGCAAAGATCATAAACACCTGGATGTAGCTATCTATAGGTTTGTCTTTATATCTTGGTAATGTTTTAAGATAATCTTTTACTGAGTTAAGGAAACTTCTAATAATCCTTAGCGTGAGTAAGATGGTAATAATCTTAAGGGTTTTCTCAACTATATTCTCAAAATATGAAAAGTCTGAAAATACATCTGGAACAAACTCAATAAGAATAATTAATGGAATGATATGCGCAACATTTCTAGGAAGTTTGTTGCTTATTAATATATTGTCAAAGTTGGTTTTGGTACGGTTGGCAATACTTGCAGAAAATTTCCAAAGTATACGTTTGGTAATATAATCTACAATAAATGCAATAATAAGTAGTCCTAATAATAGTGCTAGCATATTTAAATACTGCGCCGTATTTTCAGAAACACCTTGCTCTATAAGCAAATCGTATATGTAATGTCTTATACTAAGCATTTACTGTTTTTAGATATTTTCTATCAATATAAAACGTACCAAAAGGAATAATAGATGCAATAAGCACAATCCATAAAGTGCGGTTATCCCATTTCATGTCTTTACTCATTAAAACTGCCAAAACAACATAAGCAATAAACAAAAGTCCATGTGGCATTCCTAACATTCTTACATACTGAGGGTCATCAGCAAGGTACTTTATAGGCGTAGCAATAAATAGTAATAAAATGTAAGACACACCTTCCAGAAGGGCTACTATTCTAAATGTCGGTAATAATTTTGACATACTTAATTTTTTATGCAAAAGTACTGTACAACTAAGGAATAACCATAGCATTTTAACAGGTTTTAAGAAATAAACAAAAACTAGATTTCAATTACCTATCTTTAGGCTTTCGATCAAAAATTAAATCCTCATATAATGAAAAAAATTCTGGTATTATCTCTTGTGTCAAGCCTATGCTTTTCATGTGCTACTGTAAAGAAATCTTCTAAAGCCAAAAACCAGCAAACTACAGCTGTTACAAAACCTCAAGCACCAAAAAAGAAGCAAGGTAAAATCAAAGACTACAACGAGGTAATTACTAAAGATGCTATAACAGACAAAGGGCTATTTGATGTGCATGTTGTGGACGACAAATACTACTTCGAAATTCCTACTAAATATCTAAATACAGATATGTTACTGGTAAGTCGCTTGGCTAAATTGCCAGCAAATCTAGGAGGAGGCTATGTTAATGCTGGTACTAAAACCAGCACCAGAATGATTAACTGGGAACGTTTTAGAGATAAAATTCTCATTAAAGAAAAGTCCTCTAGTGCTGTAGCTGCAGATAGTTTGCCAATCCATGTATCTGTAAGGTCTAATAATTACGAACCGACCTTATATGCATTTGATATTGCAGCGTTTTCTAAGGATTCTTCTGCTATAGTGGTTGATGTAACCAAGTTTTACAGTTCAGATATAAAAGCTATTAGTGGTTTACCATCTTTTTTCAGAAAACAATACAAGGTTAGAGGTCTAGATAACTCAAGAAGCTTTATTAATGCTATGCGCAGCTATCCAGAGAATATTGAGGTAATTCAGGATTTCACTTATAATGCGGCTGAGCCACCTTCAAATTCTGGAACAGAAACTATTAGTGTTCAAATGAATCAATCCATGATTTTGTTACCAGAAGAACCTATGCAACCTCGTTATTTCGATGAACGCGTGGGTTGGTTTACCTTAAGTCAATATGATTATGGTAGCGAAGAACTAAAAGCTGACGAGAAAACATATATAAGACGCTGGAAATTAATACCAAAAGATATTGAAGCATATAAGCGAGGTGAATTGGTTGAGCCTGTAAAACCTATTGTATATTATTTAGATCCGGCAACACCAATGAAGTTCAGAAAATACATGAAAGAAGGTATAGAGCTTTGGCAAAAGGCTTTTGAAGCTGCAGGATTTAAAAATGCAATTATCGCAAAAGATCCTCCAACCAAAGAAGAAGATCCTGAGTTTAGTCCAGAAGACATTCGGTATTCTGTAGTGCGTTATGTAGCAAGTACCACACGTAATGCCACAGGACCAAGCGTTTCAGATCCTCGCAGTGGTGAAATTATAGAAAGTGACATCATCTGGTATCATAACCATTTACGCTCGTATAGAAACCGTTACATGTTAGAAACAGGAGCTGCAAATCCATCAGCAAGAACATTAAATACTCCAGATGAAGAAATTGGTGAAATGATGAAAATGGTGATAGCTCACGAAGTTGGGCACACATTAGGCTTACCGCACAACATGAGCGCAAGTTATGCCTATGATGTAGAAAGTTACAGAGATGGTGCTTTTACTCAAAAAAACGGAATTGCAGCAACAATAATGGATTATGCACGCTACAATTACATAGCACAACCAGGTGACGAGAACATACGTTTTATACGTCAGTTAGGACCTTATGATGATTACGCTATTAACTATGGTTATCGTTACATTCCTGATGCTACATCTGCTGATGACGAAAAGGAAACCTTAGATAATTGGATTACAGAAAAGGCTGGAAATCCTATTTATAAATTCGGAAAACAAAGCAGCCGTTTTGACCCAACTGCACAAACCGAAGACATTGGTAACAATAGCATTAAAGCAAGTACTTACGGACTTAAAAACCTAAAAATTGTTGCTAAAAACCTATCGAGTTGGACGAGTGATAAGACTAACAATTATGAAGATTTAGAAGAACTATATGGTGAACTTTTGGGTGTGTGGAGTCGCTACGTTGGTCATGTGGTAACGCATGTAGGTGGAGTAGTAGAGGACACTAAAAATCCGTCTCAAAGTGGTTTAGTTTACAATCCTGTAGATAAAGCCTATCAAAAGTCAGCGATACAATGGTTGCATAAAAATGCTTTTGATACTCCAGATTGGTTAATAGACGAAACCATCGTAAAAAATATTGACTTTGCTGGCTATACAGATAGAATTAGACGATTGCAAACTCGCCATCTAAACAATGTAATGAATTTTGAGCGATTAGGCAGACTCATAGACCATAAGGCAATGGATAATAGCAATTATTCTGCATTAGATATGATGAAAGATTTACGCCTTGGAATTTGGTCTGAAACAAAATCAGCTACTAATGTTTCTGTTTTTAGAAGAAACTTACAACGTGCTTATATTGATAGAATGGAATATTTAATGACTGAAAAAATAGATCCAAATAGAAGTAGACAGTATTTTAATGTCAATCAGTCTGATGTGAGGTCTATTGTTAGAGGTGAATTAAATCAGTTAAAACGAGTTTTAGCTTCTGCAGCCAATTCTGGTGTAAACACAGATACAAAATACCATTACAGAGACTGTATTGAAAGAATTAACACTATATTAGAGCCAAAATAAAAATCATGAAAAAACTACTTATATTCTGTTTTTTAATAGTAATAGTAAGTCCTTCAATAGGCTTTTCGCAATCGGCTTTAACCAAAGAGGAAAAGGTACAAGCTATGTACAACCTTAATAAGAAAATAGTTGAATCAAAGAATTTCAACTTTATTGCAACTTGGGTTTTTAGTGATAGTGAAAGAGGTGAAGTAACTGAAGATACCAATACAATCACAATAAATAAGTCTAATATTTATGGTGCGCTTACTACATTAGATGCTAATAAACCGTCTGTGATTTTAAAAGGTAGTATGCAGAATTATAATGTAAATTTTAATGATGAAACCCATCAAATTACCATCAGCTTTAGAATTGGTGCATACAACGCAACACTTGAAGTAAAGCCTAGTGGGATTGCATTTTTAGAGCTTAAGAATAGTAATGGTACTGAAAAACTAAAGTATAGAGGTGGTTTAAAACAGAATTTTTAGAGTGCAACCTAAGATTGTAACACTCAAAGAAAAGAAATTAGTTGGTATCCACAGTGAAATGCTTGTACATCAGCATGAGAAAATCTTAAAGTTATGGAGAAGTTTCATGCCAAGAAAACAAGAAGTTAAAAACTCTCTTAATCACGAACTTATTGCTTTACAAGACTATATTTCTTTTGGAGATTTTAGCAAACCATATAATATTTGGGCAGCTGTAGAAGTATTAGACTTTTTAAATGTTCCTATTGAAATGGAACGCTTTATAATTCCAGAAGGTACTTATGCTGTATTTCTTCACAAAGGCATGAATGCGTCTTTAACTTATAATAAGATTATGTCTGAATGGTTACCAAATTCAGGATATATTATAGATAATAGACCACATTTTCAAATAATGGGAGACAAGTACTTAAATGGAAGTCCAGATTCTGAAGAGGATTTTTATATTCCAATAAAGTCAATCTAAGTTTTGATGTCAGGCTGAGTGCAGTCAAAGCTCATTAAAACCCAACCCTAAAGTCACAACCCGTTTTATAGTTACTACATCCAAAAGCAGTTTTCCCTTTTAAAATGGTACCGGTTTTACACTTTGGGCAAGCATCACCAGCTTTAACCTGTCTTTTAGCGGTTTGCTTTGGTTCTAGTTTTAGTTTGAAGTTATCATCAAAGCGCAATAAGCCCTCAATAGATTCTCCTTGTATTTTAAAACCTTTAAGATTCACCGTTGAACCTTTGCTTAGTAATCGTAAATACTGATTCTCAGAAATCTTTTTATCACCATACATAAAAGGTAGTACAAAATCACAACCTTTGCCGTAAAGGGTACAGCCATAAGCCGATTTTCCTTTTAGCAATTGTCCGTTTTGGCATTTAGGGCAGGTAGCACCAATCAATTTTTCATTTTTTGCCTTCGATTTCGATTTCGACTTTCCAACAGGTTTATTGTTAACGGCAGAAATACGTGTTTCTACCTTTTCGCTTCGTACTTCATATACCAAAGCGTCTACCATACGTTTCATACCTTTTATAAAAGTATTGGCACTAATGTCACCTTTTTCAATGTCCTTTAATTGCTTTTCCCAAGTACCTGTAAGTTCAGCAGATTTTAAGAGCTCATTCTGAATGGTATCTATCAACTGAATACCAGTAACCGTTGGCAAAATTTGCTTTTTATTTCGCTTAATGTACTTACGTTTAAAAAGGGTTTCAATAATATTAGCACGTGTAGACGGTCGACCAATACCGTTCTCTTTCATTAGATCGCGTAGCTCATCATCATCCACTTGTTTGCCTGCGGTTTCCATGGCACGTAGGAGAGAGGCTTCGGTATATTGTTTTGGTGGTTTGGTCTGTTTTTCTAAAAAAGAAGGTTCGTGTGGTCCTTTTTCCCCTTTTGTAAAAGTTGGTAATATAGATTCTCCTTTAGATTTAGAGTTGTCAGATTCAAACACAACACGCCAGCCTTTAGATAAAATTTCCTTTCCTGTAGTTTTAAAGTTTACATCATCAGCTTTTCCAATAACTGTGGTATTAGACACTTTACAATCCTCATAAAAAACAGCAATAAAACGTTTTACGATAATATCATAAACTTGTTGCTCTGCTGGTTGCAAATGCGTTTGCATTCCGGTGGGAATTATAGCATGATGATCGGTAACTTTTTTGTCATTAAAAACCTTAGAAGACTTCTTTATCTTTTTGTTTAACAAAGGTTGTATAAGCGAAACGTAATCAGTTAGTTTGGACAATATGCCTTTAACCTTTGGATAAATATCATTAGGTAAAAACGTGGTATCAACTCTAGGGTAGGTAACCACCTTTTTTTCATACAATCGTTGCGCTATTTTTAGAGTATCATCTGCCGAAAAACCAAACTTGGTATTACAATACACTTGCAGTCCTGTAAGGTCAAAAAGCTTGGGCGCATATTCGGTACCTTTTTTCTTGCTTATCGAAACAATTTCAAACTCATGCTCCTTAACTTTATTGGCTAGCTTTTCACCATCCTCCATGTTTAGGAAACGTCCTTCTTCGTAGCTAAAAAGCGTATCTCTGTATAAGGTTTGCAATTCCCAGTAAGGCTGTGGTACAAAGTTCTCAATTTCTTTATAGCGATTCACCAACATCGCAAGGGTAGGAGTTTGCACACGACCTACAGATAACACTTGTTTGTAGCCACCATGTTTTACGGTGTATAAACGCGTAGCATTAATTCCTAAAAGCCAATCTCCAATAGATCTCGAAAAACCTGCATAATACAAATTATCATAGTCCTCGGCTGGCTTTAGGTTTTCAAAACCTTCTTTAATGGCTTCTGTTGTTAAGGATGAAATCCATAAACGCTGAACTTTACCTTTGTATTTGGCTTCATTGAGTACCCAACGCTGTATTAATTCTCCTTCTTGTCCGGCATCACCACAGTTAATAACGACTTCTGCTTTATCAAAAAGGCTTTTAACAATTTTGAATTGCTTTTTGATACCTTGATTGTCTGCTACTTTGATTTTAAACTTCTCAGGAAGCATCGGCAGATTGTTCAAATCCCAACTTTTCCAATAAGGCTTATAATCACTCGGTTCACATAGTGTACAAAGATGACCAAAGGTATAGGTTACAGCATAGCCATTGCCTTCAAAGTAACCATCACGCTTGGTGTTGGCACCCAAAACACTTGCAATTTCTCTTGCAACACTCGGTTTTTCGGCAATACAGACTTTCAAATTTTACAGAGTTTTAAAAACTGCAAAATAAATAAAATATAGAATTTTTAAAGCTCTAAAATTAGCTTTTGACCAATCCGTAGTGTAGATGTACGTTTTATCTTATTGGTTCTGCAAATAGAAGCAATACTCGTTCGGTTGCGTTTAGAAATTCGGGATAAAGTATCTCCTTTTCTAACCACATAAACTTTACGCTGTTTTTCTAAACTTGCTAAGGCTTCTTCCTTTGTGTTAAATAAGGTGAGTTTGGCCAAACCTCTAGAGCTGTGGTAAGTGGTTCTGGTCCATTTATGTGTAACCCAAAGATCTTGAGAACGAATTGTATTGGTGGCATCAAAATTAAAAAGGTACTCAGGATGAATGTATTCTCCTTTATAGCTCGTTACAAGGTGCAAATGGCTACCTGTTGAGCGTCCTGTATTACCGCCTTTGCCTAGATACTGACCTTTTTTAAGGGTGTCGTTGGCTTTTACCGCAATATGCGAAAGATGCGCATAAGTGGTTTCTAAGCCATTAAAATGACGCACAACAACCGTTTTTCCATGACCACGACTATATCTGGCAAACCTAACTACACCATCTAGTATAGAAACAACAGAGTCTCCGGTTACCAAATCAATATCAATACCTTTATGTGGTCGTCCTCTGCGCCAACCGTAACGAGAAGTAATAACTTTTTCATGTGGTACTGGCGATGCATAAGTGCTATCAGAAAATGTGATGTTGATTGGAAACTCAGTTACCGCAATATTTTTATAAGGATTGTATACAGTTGTATCCCAATACTCAGCCTTAATATCTGGCAAATCACTAAGTATGGTATCGCTACCTGATGCTAAAGGAATTTCTATTTCTTTAACCAGATTGGCTTTCTTGTAAGTTGATGGTAATGTGATTTTTAAAGTTTCAGATGAGCTTTCATTTTGTGCAATAACACAGGTTAAACTCATAAAAAATGAAAAGGCAAAAAGAAGGGTTTTCATTAAATTATAAATATGCTTTCGGTTGAAAGAACGCTAAATTAAAACAAATATTGTTAATCGCAAATCACTTTATTCATCAACTAAAAAGCCTTAATTTTGCACTTTTAAATTTCACAATACATATATGTCGCAAACAAACCAAGCTGTTCAAGAAAAGAAAACCGATAAAGAATTATACGATTACCAACAAGGAGCCATAAGCCAGATCTTTGAAAAATTTGATAACGCTCCAGACGATTACCACTTATTGTATCAATTGCCTACAGGTGGTGGAAAAACGGTTATCTTTTCTGAAATGGTTCGTCAATACTTAAAAAACCACAATAAAAAGGTTTTGGTAATGACGCATCGTATTGAGCTTTGCAACCAAACATCTAAAATGCTCACTAGTTTTGGCGTTACCAACAAAGTGGTAAACAGTAAAGCAAATTTAGATGACCAGGCAGAATACTCGTGCTTTGTGGCTATGGTAGAAACCTTAAACAACCGTCTTAATGATGATATGCTAGACATCTCAGATGTTGGCTTGGTAATTATTGATGAGGCACATTACAACTCGTTTACAAAGTTGTTTAAGTTCTTTGAAAAATCCTTTATCCTAGGTGTTACCGCAACACCATTGAGTTCTAACAAAGAGTTACCTATGAAAGGCAACTACAACGAACTCATTACAGGTGAAACCATTGAAAACCTTATAGAAAACGAATTCCTGGCGCGTTGCGAAACCTATGCTTATGATATGGGATTAACATCGCTAGAAGTAGGTTCTAATGGTGATTATACCGTAAAATCTTCCGAAGATTTATACACCAGTCCGGCAATGCTTCAAAAAACAGTAGATGCCTATAAAAAACATTCGCTAGGTAAGAAGACACTGATTTTTAATAATGGTATCAATACCTCAATAAGTGTGTATTATGCCTTTAGGGAAGCTGGTTTGCCAATTATGCATTTAGATAATACAGCTACCAAAAAGCAGCGTAAACAGATTTTAGATTGGTTTCACGAAACTCCAAATGCTATCCTAACCTCGGTGAGTATCTTAACAACGGGGTTTGATGAACCTACTATAGATACAATTATACTCAACAGAGCAACAAAATCCTTAACATTATACTACCAGATGATTGGTCGTGGCTCTCGTATTCTAAACAATAAAGAAAAGTTTACGGTAATAGACCTAGGTAATAACTTATACCGTTTTGGTCCTTGGGGAGCCGATTTAGATTGGCAACTGATTTTTAAATCTCCTAACTGGTACGCAGACCGCATTAAGGACGACGAAGCTATTGAAGCTGGTTTTAAACACGATTTAGATGACGAAATAAAAGGGGAGTTTGCAAAGTCCGAGGACACCTACTTTGATATCAGACAATGCTACAAGGACGCTGTTGATGCTGGCGAATCTTCTAAAGTGGTTTTAGAGCGTTCTATAGAACATCATGCTAAAATCTGTATCGAGAACAGCGAAGATGTATACGATGCCTTAGCATTAGCCAAATTGTTAAAAGACGATATCAACCAACGTATTGAAGTATACGCTAAGTGTATTAGCAAGAGCACACACAATTTCTTAAAATGGTTAAAAGACGATTACCAAAAGAAACTCAACTCGTACCTACGTACTAATTTCGATGAAAAGTTCGAAGAAATCCATGGCTATCCACCAGAAGATTAATACACTTGTATTAGAAAATAAATAATAGAAGCCTGATTTTTTAATCGGGCTTTTTTTATAAAATCAATAGCCATACAGACGTTTTATTAGGAAAGCATAAAAATATTATGTATTTTTATATTCACCTCTTTTCTGCAAGAAACACTCCCAAACTTTTTGTTATCCCTAAATATACTATTGTGGTAGCACCATGATCTTGCTTATCATATGTTTAATTGTTGATCACATATGATACATTCCCGTTTACTTCAATATGTAAAGTGGCATTCTATTGAGTACCAGTAATACATAACGTCCTATTACTTCATAATTCCCTTACCTTATCAAACTAGCTATTAACCAATTAAACCAAAATAATTATGAGTAACCCAACACCAATTAATATTACGGTCACTGTAGACACAGATAACATTACAGAAGAAAACAAAAATTATGCTGTTGTGTTTTCACAAGGACTAGGAGGACCCATTGAGCAACCAGGCCATCCAGAAAACTACACCTCACAAGTTGAAAAAAACCAAAACATTATATGGACAGCTGTTCCGCTGTCTGGTAATACCGAAGTTTTTTTTCAAGATGTAAAGCACAAATCCGGAAAGGAGATTATGCAAACTATTAAAAGGGGAGATGGGCATAATGTTTTTACAGCAAAAATTAAAAATGGCAATTTTAATCCAGACGATGAAGAAAAATACAGTATTACTATTGGATTAAATGGCTATGAAGGCATAGCAGGCAGTAATGAAAACGGCCCTATGGTGTATTTAGGCAAAACCGTGGCTTACATGGATAGTTATCAAGATAATGTTTGGCATGTTGTTGCTGAAGCTCCCTTCGAAATTGAGGGCATTGCAGGTTACAATACAAGTGGTGCTATTATTTATTCTGGAAATCGTGTAGCCTACATGAATGGTTTTGCCAGTAACCAATGGGTTGAAATCAACCCAGCACCATTCCCAATCCAAGGCATTACAGGCGAAAACAGTAGAGGAGTTATTGTTTACAATGGCAGCCGTGTGGCTTATATAGACAATTATAACCAGGGGATTTGGGTAGAGGTAGCTAATGCTCCTTTTGATATAGAAGGCATTGCAGGAGATAATTTAGGAGGCCCTATTGTTTATGCAGGCAATAAAGTGCAATGCATGATGAGCTATAATGATAATAGATGGCAATACATTACCGATGCACCAGTAGAAATCGAGGGAATCAGTGGTACTTACCGTAATGGTACAGTAATTTATGGAGGCAATAAAGTGTATAGGTCTAATGATGGTATATGGACAGCTGTTGCCAATGCACCTTATGATAGCGTTGAAGGTATTGCAGGAAACAGCGTTAGAGGACCTATTATCTTTTCAGGACCACAGTTGCAATACATGTCCAATTACAACGAAAATGCTTGGCACTCTGTCGCTGCCATGCCATTTAGCACACGAACTTTTATTATTGATCCTAAACTACAAATTCGTCAGAAAACATAATAAAAACAAATAATATAAGATGGGAAATCAATCCGTAGCTGTAAGCATTATAATCAATGCTGAAGATATGCATAGAGACCGAACTAACTTTTTAAAATATGTTAGTTTTAGTGATAATATTCCAAGTGATGGTTACGACATTCCTGGAGATAAGACTAGCTTTGATAGTATTGCTGATGCAAATACCTTGATAAGTTGGAATATTTCTGACGCAAGTGGACGTGAGCATCTTGCATTAATAACTAACATTGAATTTAAAGATGCACCCGAGGGCTTCTTTGAAAAGCCACCTTATGACGTAGGTGACGGCTCTTGGGTCGCTGTATTAGGTGATAATAATACAGGTCATAATTTAGTGGCTAAATATTCCATAACCTTTGACAGTGGTTACCGAGGTGATTCTTTGTTTATTATTGATCCAAAATTGCAGATACGTCAAAAAACTTGACAGAACCGAAATGATTACATGTTAGAAAATTTTTACACTTTTAGAGAAAAGTATAATGCGATAATTATATCACTTTTATTATGCTTATCATTTCAAATTTGTTTTTGTCAGGGAAATTTAGATTTAAATCAACAAAAAGTTGAAAAACTTAAAGAAAAGTACAAGGCACTTTCTGATATAAAAGAGATTAGACGCATTCTCACGATTATTTCTCAAGATGAAACTAATCCTGAAGAAAAACTTATTTACTCAGAATTATTAATAAAGAGTACTGAATACGAATCTAAAAAGGAACTTATCACGAAAGATTCTTTATTATATTTTAGATCAACAGGATTTTTACAAAAAGGAAATGCATTACAACTTCTAGGCGAATTTCATGAAGCTATAGAAGCATATTTCAAATGTATAGAAATAGCTGAAAATGATGTTAATAATAGTCTTGCTGGTTCTACGATTGTGTCAATTGCTGACACCTATTCCATGATTGGAAATTCTGAAAGTGCTGAAAAGTATTATGTCAGAGCTATTGAACTTTTAAGGAAAGATAAAGACACTGTAAATTTAGCTACAGCCTTGATGAATGCAGGTGATGAATATTACAAAACCGAGCAATATGATAAAGCTTTGAGGCATTTTGCAGAATCTGGCGAGATATTTGAAAAGTTAGATTACGAAATAGGCAAAGCCTACAATATGGGAAATACGGGTATGGTCTATGCCAAACAAGGCAAAGATGAGCTCGCTAAAGACTATATGAACGAAGCCATAGAAATTCTAGAAGCTAATGAAGAATATTATCCCATTTCAGAATTTTTAAACTACATATCAGATATATACCAAGAACAGCAAAATTTTGAAGCAGCTACAGAATATGCAAACAAAAGCTTAGAACTGGCAACCAAGCACAAACTAAAAGACCAAATCAGTAATGCAAATCTACAGCTATCAGAACTCATGCAGAATTCTGGAAACTACAAAGAAGCTCTAGAGCGGTATATCCAACACGATATCTATCAAGACAGCATCATTAATCTAGAGAATGTCCAAAACATGGCCAATCTCGAAGTAGGCAAAAAAGAAGCTGAACTAAAGGTTGAAACCCAAAAACGAAAAAATCAGCGCATTATCATCTGGTCAACCGTTGGTATTCTATTGCTTACATCCTTATTAGCGTATGGGTTGTTCAGAAGACACAAATATGTAAAAGCCACCAATAAAATCATTGCCGCAGAAAAACAACGTTCCGACGATTTATTATTAAACATTCTACCAGAAGAAACCGCCAAAGAGCTAAAAGACAAGGGTAGAGTAGAGGCCAAGAAGTATCCGTCCGTAACGGTACTGTTTACAGATTTTAAAGGGTTTACAAGTTATGCCGAAAACCTGTCTCCAGAAAAACTGGTAAAAACTATAGACCATTACTTTACAGAGTTCGATAGCATCGTAGAAAAATATGGACTAGAAAAGATTAAGACCATTGGAGATGCATACATGGCAGTTGGAGGTTTAAGTTTTGATGAAAAGGATCAAGCCAAAGAAATGATTATGGCAGCCAAAGAAATGAATGCCTTTGTAACTAAAGCTAAACACGATGACTATACAGATGCCACCTTTGATATTAGAATAGGCATTAACACAGGTGCAGTAGTAGCAGGTGTGGTTGGCTCAAAAAAGTTTGCCTATGATATTTGGGGAGATACCGTAAATATTGCATCGCGTATGGAAAGCTGTTCCGAAGCAGGACGAATCAACATTTCAGAAGACACCTATAACATCGTTAAAGATGATTTTGAATGCGAGTACAGAGGTAAAATAGCAGTAAAAAACAGAGGCGAAATGAAAATGTATTTTGTAAATTAATAAGATAATGAAACGTTACGTATTTTAAACAATTAAACACAAAGAGCATCAAACCCAATTCCGATACAGTCGGAAGCCGCTGTCAGCAGTATATTAAAAATGCCTGAAGCCTTGGAAGCCATTGTTGTCATGCTGAACTTGATTCAGCATCTAATCAAAGAATCACAACAATAACAAGCGTCAATGCGAGGAACGAAGCAGTCTCAAAACGTAATAAAAACATCTAACAAATTAACAAAACTAAAACCCACAGATAAAATGAAAACAAAACAAGTTAAAGCATACGGAACCCAATCACCAGAAGCAGATTTAAAAGAAGTACAAATAGATAGAAGAGAAGTCTTAAGCAAAGATGTAGAAATCGATATTTTATATTGCGGTGTCTGCCATTCAGACCTACATTTTGCACGCAACGATTGGGGAATGACACAATATCCAGTAGTTCCAGGTCACGAAATTGTGGGTAAAGTCACAAAAGTAGGTAGTGCCGTATCAAAACATAAAGTTGGAGATATTGTAGCCGTGGGCTGTTTGGTAGATTCTTGTAGAACCTGTAGCAGCTGTAAAAATGATTTAGAGCAATACTGTCCAGAATGGGTAGGAACCTACGGTGGATTCGATAAGCATTTACAAACCAACACCCATGGTGGCTATTCAGAAGCCATTGTCGTAGATGAAGACTTTGTATTACAAGTACCAAACCATTTAGACCTTGCAGGTGTAGCACCTGTACTTTGTGCTGGCATTACAACATGGTCGCCTTTACGTTATTGGAATGTCAACAAAGACAGTAAAGTGGCTGTGGTTGGCTTAGGTGGTTTAGGGCACATGGCTATCAAACTGGCACATGCACTTGGAGCACACGTCACCTTATTTTCGAGATCAACAAACAAAATCGAAGACGCCAAAGCACTTGGTGCACACGAGGTTGTTATTTCAACCGATCAATCACAAATGGAAAAAGCCATGGGACAATTCGATCTTATACTAGATACTGTGCCATACGAGCATGATTTTAACCCATACATCGCAACATTAAAAACCAATGGTACATTAGTAGTTTTAGGGTATTTAGGACCATTAGATCCACCTTTGGTAACCGTTCCAATGATAATGGGACGCAAATCCATTGCAGGTTCGTTAATAGGTGGCATCGCAGAAACCCAAGAGTTACTAGATTTCTGTGGCAAACACAACATTACCTCAGATATTGAGGTGGTAAACATACAAGATATAAATACCGCGTACGAACGCATGCTCAAGAGCGATGTTAAATACCGATTTGTCATCGATATGAAATCCCTTAAGAATTAAGAAGCTATTGTTGTCATGCTGAACTTGATTCAGCATCTAATCAAAGAATCAAAACGATAACAAACCGTCACTGAGAGGAACGAAGCAATCTCATAAAAAGGTAACATACCCAGCAATGAGATTGCTTCGCTTATACCTCACTCGCAATGACTTTACCATTGTCATTCCGAGCATAGCGAAGGAATCTCAAAAAAGAAAACACACATTACGTCAGTTCGAGTATTTTATTCAAAGCATGAGAATAAAATATATCGAGAACCAATATCCACAAAGAGAATCAAACCCTAATTCCGACGCAGTCGGAAGTCGCTGTCAGCAGTATATATAAACAAAATCCGTTAAAAATGGCTGAAGCCTTGGAAGCCATAATTGTCATGCTGAACTTGATTTAGCATCTAATCAAAGAATCACAACGATAACAAACCGTCACTGAGAGTAACGAAGCAATCTCATAAAAAGGTAACATACACAGCAATGAGATTGCTTCGCTCTTACCTCACCCGCAATGACCTTACCATTGTCATTCCGAGCATAGCGAAGGAATCTCAAAAAGAAAACACAATCCAGACCTTCAGTTCGAGTATTTTATTCAAAGCATGAGAATAAAATGTATCAACAACCATATCACTACAAAACCAAACATGTTAATATCCTAGCAAATCCCATAATAAATAACTACCTTTAATAGGTTATGAAACATCGTATCACCATAAAACCCCTTGCATACAGTTTGGCACTCTTAGCCATAACGCTTATAGTATCATGCAAACCCTCACAAGCCACAGCCGAACGCACACAAGCACTCAACAACCTAGAAACCATTCTCAACAGCAAAGACTTTAAAATAGACATCCATACAGCATTACCATATACAACTAGGGCAACAACACAAGTCTTAAATCAACTCATGCGCAACACAGGCAATACCGCCAACCGTATTACGATCAGTGGCTACGACATTACCTTTAAGAACGATAGCATTTCAGGACAACTACCGTATTATGGTGAGCAGCAACTAAGCAGCGCATCCTATAATGGTAATATGGGAATTGTCTTTAACGACAAACCACAAAGTTTCACTCTAACAAAGCATAAAAAGAGAGACGCGTATATCATAAAGTTCAATATTAATGATACCGAAGATCCTGTAGAAACCTACAGGATAATCATCACAGTCTTTTCTAACAACACGGCAGATGTTAATATAATACCCTCACACCGAAATGGCATAAGTTATAAAGGACAATTAATATCAAATGAATAAACCCATACAACACACTTTCTAACACAGCTACCATTCAAATTCAAAAAACTATTTTTAAATTTGAACACCACATGACTAGAGACATCATCAATATCAACGACTTCATCATTCTGGTGGAAGAAGCTAAAGTTAGTGCTAATGCTACAGATTTAGTATCAGAATCTAGCGCATGTGCTTTTGATGAACCAGTCATTGCAGTAGCCTTTTACGGCTCTGGTAACGTAGACCTTTCTGTCAAGTACGGTGACAAACAAAGAGACTTTAACTACACCAAAGGTTTAGCGTTATCTTTCTATGCCGATGAAAACGTTGTGTTCGATCATACCGTTGAAAACGACAAACCACTGGAGTGCTTACTCATTGCAACCACAACCAGTGCTATAGACAAGCTACCAAACCAGGAAGGGGAGCTGTTTGGGGAAATGCTCAACGAGCTGGTCAATCCGTCCGATCATTATGTAGAAGGTCCAAGCTTTATCATGACACCGCAAATGCAAGCCATCGTTGATGGACTCTTCAATATTCAATACGAAGGCAAAACCAAAATGATGTTCTTTCGCAGTCAGATTACAGCATTGTTATCGCACTTCTTTGGGGAACTCGCCAACCTAAAAACCGAAAAACTAAAAACGCCAGAGCGCGAAAAACTCAATCAGGCAAGAGATATTCTATTAAACAATCTCGACAACCCTCCATCCTTAAACGAAATATCAAAACGCATAGGACTCAATACCTTCAAACTCAAAAAGGAGTTCAAAGAACTATTTGGTGTACCAGTTTTCAAATACCTTCAAAACGAACGCCTTACCTTGGCGCATAAGATGATTAGAAATCAAGATGCTACGGTACAGGAAGCCGCATGGCATGTGGGCTACGATAGCTTAAGTTCCTTCTCTAATGCCTTCGAAAAAAAGTTTGGTTACAGACCAAGTCAAATCAAGTAGATTCCGTTTCAAACAAATCATAATCCCTTTTAAACAAGTCAACCCTTAGCCTTACCCATAGCTTTGTCCTGAATTTAAAAACTAAAAGGACATGAAAACAAAAAGAGCTATTGTAATAGGATTCATCATTTGGATGATAGCCATACTATGCTACACCGTAGCAGGCAGTATCACAACTTCACAACAATTCGACTACCTTCCGGGAACCGTCTTATTTATAGTCGTAATGCCATTGGTATGGTTTGGTACTAAGTACTATTATAAAAAAGATAACAAAACCCACGGCTATTGGGTAGGGCAGACCATGCTACTTACAGCAGCGGCATTAGACGCACTCATTACAGTACCTGTATTTATTATACCAATGGGTGGTAGCTACTACAGCTTTTTCACCGCTTGGGAATTCTGGATCATCGCTTTCGAATTTTTAATCGTGGCAACACTGTACTGGTACATACGTGTATATCCTAAACACAATACCTCAAAAGCTTAAGCCATGAATGTCTCCTTAGAAAACATAGCAATTATAGTACTCATAGTACTAACCGGATTATCAGCAGGTCTATGCTTTACATGGTCTAATGCCGTTACAACAGGATTAGGACGATTAGATAACATCGGTTACTTGAGTGCCTTTCAGCAAATGAACAGAACCATTATCAATCCAACCTTCTTTATAGTATTCTTTGGACCATTCTTCTTAAGCATCATCAATATATATGTCTTTAGAAATGCACCATCAAACATAAAGGGGTTGCTAATCGCAGCAGCAATAATATATACCGTTGGAGTAGTTCTGGTCACCATCTTCGGAAATGTACCCTTAAACGAACTGTTAGACAAAACCAATATAGCGACAGCTAGCACTGAGGACTTACAAAACTTAAGAGCAACTTTTGAAACCAAATGGAATCAATTCCACGCTATCAGAACAGTAACAGCAATAATCGCTTTTATACTGCTCATCATTAGCGCAATGCAAATCTCAAAAAACAATCTATAATTCATCAATCAAAAAACGAACAATAATCAAAACACAACAATCATGGAAAACAAACAAAATATCTTAGTCATTGGCGGAACTGGTAAAACAGGTCGTAAAATCGTAAACAAACTAAACGCCTTAGGACACAACGTAAGGGTAGGGTCAAGATCAGCAACTCCAGCCTTCGATTGGGATAATCCAGACACTTGGGAAGACGCTATGCAAAACATAGACAAGGTCTATATCACCTTTCAACCAGACTTGGCAGTGCCTGGCGCACTAGAAGCTATTGAAACCTTAGTAAAAAAAGCCAAAAACTGTAAGGTAAAGAAGCTCGTACTTTTATCTGGTAAGGGTGAAAGAGAAGCAGAACTTTGTGAGCAGGTCGTTATACATTCAGGATTAGATTATACCATTGTTAGAGCCAGTTGGTTCAATCAGAATTTTAGCGAAAGTTTTTTAATAGATCCTATTCTCGAAGGTTTTGTAGCCTTACCACAAGCAGAGGCCAAAATCCCTTTTGTAGACACTGGCGATATTGCAGATGTGGCAGTAGAAGCACTATTGCATGACAAGCACAACGGAAAAATGTACCAGCTTACAGGTGCCAGAACTCTAACCTTTAAAGAGGCCGTTGAAGAAATTGCTCAGGCTACCCATAGAGATATCGCATTTACACCTATTGCCATATCAGCATACACGCACATGCTAAAGCAACACGGTGTACCAACAGACTTTGTATGGTTAATAGAATATCTGTTTACTGAAGTTTTAGGCAACCCAAACAATTCCGAAATCACAAACGATATCGAATTGGTATTGGGCAGAAAACCAACCGATTTTTCAGACTTCGTAAAGGAAACTGCCAAAACAGGAGTATGGAATGCTAAAGTTGAAACCGTACAATAATCAACTTTTGTTGTAACTTTTATCACTAGGTAATAACAAACAATCATGAAAAATCAATCAATTATACTCAGCTTGTTGCTGCTACTAGGATTTAATCTGGTAGTAGCGCAACAAGCAACGCCAGATACAAACGCCCTAAGTGACAGAATAGACACCTACCTAACAAACAGTGCTGCAAACGGATACGCAGCCTCAGTGCTGGTGGCTAAAAACGATAAAATCATCCTATCCAAAGGCTACGGTTGGGCAAATAGAGAATACAAAATCCCAAACAGCCCAGCAACCGTCTTCAATATAGGTTCGGTAACCAAACAGTTCACGGCAGCAGCCATCATGAAACTGGTAGAGCAAGGCAAACTCAAAGTATCAGATAAGTTACCACAGTTCTTCAGCAACGTACCAAAAGACAAAAAAGACATCACCATCCATCAACTGCTCACTCATACCTCAGGCATTTCGCCTGCAACAGGTGGCTTTAGATACGATGAAGCCAGCAAACAAGAGTTTTTAGATAGTTGCTTTACGGCCGACTTACTAACCAAACCTGGCGAAAATCACAGATACGCCAATGCCAATTACATACTATTGGCAGCCATAATCGAGAAAGTCTCCAACCAAGCCTATGGCACCTTTTTAGAAGAGCAGTTTTTCAAACCACTCAACATGAAACACACAGGCTACAAAAGCATCAACTTCAGTACCGAGCAACTGGCACATGGCTATTACTTTAACTATACCGATGGAGAATGGAGAGATTGGGGAACCACACAACAACAATTGCCAGACACCAATAACCACTGGTTTAGCATTGGCAAAGGAGATATACACGCTACAACACAAGATTTGTTCAGATGGCATCAGGCACTTAAAAACAATGAAGTCTTAACAGCCGAATCCCTAAAGCAAATAGAAACACCACACGTAGCCGAAGACCAACAAGCACAATCCCATTATGGCTATGGCTGGGCAATTTTCACAAGCAGTAATAACACCAAAATCGTTACCCACAACGGTAGCAACGGCATCTATTTTGCCAATATCCTAAGATTTGTAGAAGAAGATATGGTTATCATTGTCCTGTCCAACACAAGGCTCAACCAAGATTCAGAAAACGCAGCATGGTACATAGCCAAAATGCTATCCGATAAAGACTATACACCAAAGCCAATCACCAAACTCACTTACCAGCTGGTCTATGACTTCATTAACCACAACAAACCCGAAGACAGCCAGCAACTGCCAGCCTTTTTAGAAAGCAACCTCGGCACAGCATTCAGCGACAAAGCAGTCTTAAATAGAATAGGGTATAAGCGCATGGATAAAGAAACCACAGCAGCTTGGGGCTTAGAACTCTTAAAACTAAACACACAACTATTCCCTAACGATGGTAACCTTTGGGATTCCCTTGGCGAAGCCTACCTTAAGTACAACCAAAACCAAAATGCCATCATAGCATTTACCAAGGCACTACAACTCGGAGAAGAAGACAATTGCCACTGGTGCAACAATGCCAAGGCAAAACTAAAAGCACTCAAAAATGACTAAGCAAATACAACAATACAGCATCACCTTTGCCGTAATGCTCTATGCAGTAGCAGTACCAATACTCGAAATCAACCAAACCCATGTCTTCAATCCAGACTGGACACCACACGCCAAAATTCACGAAGTATGGCAACTCATCACCAACACAGCAATAGGCATGCTATGCCTGTACCTGGTATGGGTCAAAAAACAACTTAAAACAAGCGCCATCCTAAGCATCATGGTCACAGGCGGATTTTTACTGGCATACACCATAAAACACCTGTACGGCGGATCAATGAAATACCTCGACGGCTCAGAAAAAACCCTGCTAGGCATCAACATAGGCATACTAGGCTTCGGCATCGCCAGCATCCTATTACTCATAAGCCTGGCACTAAACACCAAACAAAAACAAATGTCATTCCGAGCATAGCGAAGGAATCTCAAAATAGAAAACAAAACAAAACCCCAACCGTCACTGCGAGAAACGAAGCAGTCTCAAAAAGAAAACACGCAAACCACGTCAGTTCGAGTGTTTTATTCGAAGCATGAGAATAAAATGTATCGAGAACCAACATAAACAAAACACACAAAGACCGTCAAACCCAATTCCGACACAGTCGGAAGATGCTGTCAGCAGTATATATAAACAAAATCCGTTAAGAATGGCTGAAGCCTTGGAAGCCATTATTGTCATGCTGAACTTGATTCAGCATCTCATATAAGTACAAGAATTTCTCAAGAAGAACTCAAGATGTCTTAAACAATGAATATCGACGAATAAAAATGAACGTAGAAAAATAAAAGCACAAACCAACACACAAGAAACAGAACAGTCTATAAAAGAAAAAAACACAACCCCAACTGTCACTGCGAGGAACGAAGCAGTCTCATAAAAGGTAACATACCCAACGCTTAGATTGCTTCGCTCGTACCTCACTCGCAATGACCTTACCATTGTCATTCCGAGCATAGCGAAGGAATCTCAAAAAAAAAACAAACAAACCACGTCAATCCAAGTATTTTCAATCACCACCAAAGCAATTAAAAACGTATCGAGAACCAAAAAACCAAAACCCATGAAAACAACACTACTAACCCTAACCCTAGCCCTAACCATAACAGCCTGTACCACCAACACCAAAAACACAACAACCATAGCCCAACCCTACCTAGGCCAGCAACCACCAGGCAACACACCAATACCCTTTGCACCAGGCATGGTATCAACAGAACATTACGAATACAGCGGAGTCTTTACACCCAACATGCAGGAGTTCTACTACATCAAACAAGGAGGAACCCACAAAGACGCCAAAATGCTTAGGTACATATACAAAAACAACCAATGGCAACAAGAAATCGTATCCAATTACATAGGGCAACCCGTCATTTCACCAAACGGCACAACCATGCATCTCGGCAACAAATACAGAGAACGAACCCCAAACGGATGGTCGCAAGTCAAACAGCTCAAAGCCCCATTTAGCAACCAACACATTATGCGCCTCTCATCCGCAGCCAACGGCAACTATTATTTTGACACCTACCACAAAGACCAACCAAAATTCCCCATACGCTATGCAGAGCAAGTAGATGGCAAGCACCAAACACCCAAAGCACTAAGCAACGCCATTAACACAGGCATCAAAAACTTTAACCATCCCTTTATAGCGCCAAACGAGTCCTACCTCTTATGGGATGCCGTTAGAGAAGACGGCAACGGCAGCTCAGACATCTACATCAGCTTCAAACAGCCAGATGGCACTTGGGGAAACGCCATCAACCTTGGCGATAAGATAAACACCAAAGCCTGGGAAGCCTCAGCAAGCGTCACACCAGATGGCAAATACCTATTCTTTTCCCGAAACATGGGCTCAGACAATTACGAAAACGTAGACATCTTTTGGGTAGATGCACAAGTGATTGAAGAGCTCAGGGATAAGATTTAAAAAATAACTACTAATCATAGCATACATCACAGATCATTATAAAACAGTGATACCCAGTACAACCCCTAAACATCCAAAATATATAATTGTCCTATAATGTTCTCGCGTTATGTAACTTGAGCTTTGGATAAAAGTGAAAAGTTCTACTACAATTTCTTCCAAAAAAATTTAATTACTAAAAGCTTCTTTACAATTTAAAAGGAACACTTTTTATGCGACGACGTAGGAGGGAAGCATAATGTGTGTGCAATGTGTTTACACCTAATATGTTAATTATGTATATGGATTATAAAAAATAATTTATGGAAAACCGTAAGGTATTAAATAACAAGGGTTTTTATTTTGATAAAAACTAAATTCTTATTTATACCTTCAAAATATTAAATCATTAATTATTATTTTATGTCTCATATGTCAGTTGATTTTCTAAGTAGTTTATGACAAGATGACTATATAATGCCTTATTTATATATAAATACTGACATTCTTTATAAAATAAGTCATATTGTCATATTTTTATAATAGGCATACATATTGTAAAAATTAAATGAAATTATAAAATGGTTTTTATTATGGATTCAAAAAATAATAAGCATAAAGCAAAGATTAAATTTTCATTGAGGAGCAAAGAATTTGAAATTTCTGGAGATGAACAATTTGTAAATGACCAAATTGAAAATTTTAAATCAATTATTCAAGGTAGTCTGGAGAAATTAATTGTTCAAGAAAATATTGAAGCCAATAAAAAATCGGCTGTATATCTGCCTTCCGTATCAGATGAAATTGAGGTCGTTGACTATATTGAAGAAAAGCCCCAAGTTAATGTCTCAAAAGAATCTAAATCACTAGATTATGAAAATGTTCTTGTAATTGATGGTGATGTCGTTAAGGTTATTGCCGATATGCCTGGAAATTCGACTTCAAAGAGAATGATTAACGTCATACTTCTTTATATGTGGGGAAAATTGCAACTAGGCATTACAGATATTACTTTTAAAGAGTTAAGAGATATGTGTGTTAATTATGGTGAAGTTGATAAGCCTAATTTTTCATTACATCTTAATAAACAAAAGAAATTTTTACTCATAAGTGGTTCTGGCCAGTCTCAATCAGCTAAACTAATCAGACCAGGTATAAAAATGGCTGAAAATTTAATAAAACAGCTTAATGATGAGTAAGAGTAAAGCTTTTTTGATTATTGAAACTAGATATGGGAATGAAATAGCACAAAAGCTGATGGATTCCTATAAAGAAATTGAAGAGAATTTCGTTATACAAAAATGGAAGCCAAGTGAGCTAGATTCTGGACATTTTGTAGAATCAGCTCGTAGGATAATTGAATTCGAATTATTTGGGTCATATACACCTTATAGTTCTAAACTATCTACATTTAGTGATTCTGTAATTAATTCTTATCAAAATGCTAGTGGCAACGAATCGTTTAGAATGCTTATCCCAAGAACATTAAAAGCAATTTTTAATATTAGAAATAAAAGAGGAGTTGGACATGTTGGTTTGATTTCACCAAATAAGATGGATGCTACTTATATTTTTTACTCTGTTAAGTGGGTTTTAGCTGAGATCATTAGGCTTGCATCTGGACTTTCTACAAGCGAAACACAACTGTTAGTTGATAAAATTACCGAAAGGAACTTAGACGTTATATGGAAATCAAATGGATTCCATAGAATTTTGAATCCAAAGCTTTCGGCTAAAAATCAAGTATTGATATTATTATTTGATGAAAGTCCTAGAGACATTGAAAAAATGAGAGAAACAATAGAGTACAAGAATAAACCAAACTTTATAAAGCTTGTACTAGAACCCTTGCATAAATTAAGGTTAATTGAAATGAATATTAATACTGGTGTGTGTGAAATATCACCATCTGGAAGAGTAGAAGCCGAAGAAATAATTTTAAAACAAACAAAATAATGGAAGAAAAAGCAAAAATTAGAATCAACCTAAATTCACGTGAAGTAGAGATTGAGGGTAGTGAAGATTTTGTTTCGAAGTACGATGAAACAATTAATTCCTTTTTAGAAAAAATTTATTTGGAAGATGGTAATAAAAACCATCCAAAAGTAAATAACAGTACCGATTACACTGTAACTAAAATAGAAAAATCGAGCGAAGAAAATGATGAAAGCAATGACATAAATGATGACGCATCTTTTGGTGAACTCTATAATAAGTTACCTAATTCAGCAAAAGATGTAGACAAAATGCTGTTAGCAGGCTATTTTGTACAATCATCATCCGAAGACAAAATCTTTTCTACAAGAGCTGCTTCTGGATTACTTTTGGAGCAAGGTGTGAAATTGACAAATCCTTCTGCTTCTATGAAATCAAATATGTCAACTAAAAAAGTATTCAAACATAAGGGTCACTATAGAATTTCAGAAACAGGAATATCATACATTAAAGGACTAATAAGCAATGACAATTAAAATACTATCTACATAATGTATTTAGATGTTTTTTAGTAGGAGAAATAATTAGAGTATTTAAATAAAAAAAATGGCTAAAAAAGAAGTCTTTAGTAAGCCTGCACGTAATGCAGATCATTTATTAAACCAATTAAGAGAAAGAGGTTTAGTAGTAGAAGAGAAAGATGAATTAATTTCAAAACAATTGATACGATCGATAGGTTACTTTAGATTGTCAGGATATTTCGGGCCATTACAAATTGAAAAAGATGTATTTAAAGAGGGAACTTCTTTTAATGATATAATAAGACTGTATAGCTTTGACACTAAATTGAAAGCATCAATTTTTCAATTATTAGAAAAATTTGAAATCGAATTAAGAACATCTATGACTGATATTTTGTCATTATCAATAGAATCTGATTGGTATGTTCGACCTGATTTATTCAAAAATGACACAAAAGAAATTGAAGTCTTGGAATGTATAATTGATGATAATAATGTACCACAAAAATCATACTTAAAAATTGATAAAAGTCTTTATGAAATTTTATTAGATGAGATAAATGCTTCAATATTTAAGCAAAAAGACTCGGCATTTATAAAAGCATTTTATGAAAAACATAAAGACAATTGTCCAGTTCCTTCTTGGATGATGATGGAAAGCATATCATTTGGTAAGTTATCGAGACTCTATTGGTTATTGAAGTCACCAACAGAGAAGCAAGCGATAGCAAAAAAACTGGGTGCTTTGACACCTGATTTTTTAAGTTCTTGGCTTCATTGTTTTGTTATTTTAAGAAATGCCTGTGCACATCATGGTCGTGTTTGGAATAGAAAATTTAAAGATGTAAAGATACCTTCTAGACCTTCAAAAAAATTCATTACAAATACTGATTTTAATAATTTAAGAATGTTATATGGTCCATTGAGTTGCTTAATGCAAGTTTTTGGAGAAACTGACAAAGAAGAACAATCACTTTTTAAGACAAATTTCTTCAAATTAGTTGAAGAGCACGATATAGATTATGGCGCAATGGGGTTTCCAGAAGGTTGGGAAAATGATTCTGTTTGGAAAATTTAATGCTATAAAACAAGAAGCCCACCTGATGCGCGATTCCGATTAAGAAAAATAGGCGTGGTGGACATTGTTACTGCAAATATACAATAATTGTTCCAAATAATAAAATATTTTATTAAAACAAGATTTTAACTCTCTCATATTATGTAAAATAGAATCTCGATGTTAATCTTGGCCTCATAAAATTTTGGCCTAAACAATAGACGAGTGTAACGGTAATATTTTAGGGGTTTTGTATTAAGGTTTCTTATGATTTCTACTTTACATAATATTAAGCACAATCTTAATAGTTACAATGTTTCCAAAATTATATGCAGCCTTGATTTTTTGTTTTATGTATTTAGCTCTCGCTAAATAGTGCATCAAGGCAAAAGATAATGAACTTTAAAAAATGCTTATTAGAAGTTCTACATATAACATGTGCATAGAAATTATCGCACAGCGTAATTTTATGCTCTTGTGGCAATCCACGAGAATCTCGTAAAATTTTTTGACCAATACATTTTATCGTTTACACAATTTTTAAACCATAACTAAAAGCTAGGCTTTTTTTGTGCGCTGGCCAAGCGATGGCAAATTGTATTTAAAATAAATTACAATGAGCAATTTGATTTTATAAAAACAATCGAGCGTTTGGATAGCGGACATTTTACATAACGTCTAATTATAGGAACATTGCATTACGCTGCGTAGCAGACCGATTTCTAGTTGAATGCCCAAGTACTGTATATACTTATGAAAACGGATTATTCTGGGATATTTTACATAATAAAATTATAGCTGACAATTGGTACTCGGAGTTAGAAAACCAAACAATAGCAATTGTCCTATAATTTACATTATGTAAAATAGTGTTTTTACAACCACACTCTATTACTTAGATAATACCAAATTAAAAAGCCTGTACATAACATACAGGCCTCACTAACTAAATTTATGAACAATAACTTATTGATGTCTTCTAACAAGAATTACAGCGCTACTATCAAAACAAGATCCAAAAAACGCATTACCACCAAAGTTAGGATTAAAACTCATCACATATGGATGATAACCAACCTTAGTAGACGTCCAGTAAAAAAGGTTTTCATTAAAGTTACCAATACCTTGCATATGCACATTATTAAATATAGTCTCTACAGATGCTTTACTTGGTACAAACCAATCATCATAATCTCTGTACATTAAATCTGTAGCAATCTTAAAAACATAGTCATCACTACCAAACTCAAACCCATTTGGTACAGTACTATTATCGTTAAGGTTGCCATCTACTAAAAGCTGTGTATTAGTTTGACCATCACCAATAAGCTCGCCATTAGTTAAATCAAAATGGTCTCCCCAAGATTTAGTACCAATCTCAGAGTAATCAGCAGCTATCATTAAAGACCCATCAGTTTCATCAACATAATAGATATATCCACCACCATATTCTATTCCATGTAAGGCTTCTACTCCAACTTCAGCAGTTATATCCAGAACAGCAACACCATTTTCTAAATTCTGTAATACAGTAAGACTGGCATTATACTGTGTAGGATCTATACTGTTGTCGTCGTCATTAGAACAGTTAAATAAGAGTAATGCAAATACAATAAGATAAACGTTTTTCATAGTAATTAATATTTTTTTGGTTTATATATAGAAAACAACCCAGTTATAAAAACTCCTGAAAAACGATTCATATTTTTCAAAATCACCACCACCATATTGCGAAATCATTAAATCTTTATAAAGTTTCCTTAAATACCTTGTCAACACTTTATATTATGGTTTGCTTTGTAAAAAAAGAACTATGCTCACAATATTTGTAGATATGGATGACGTACTTGCCGACACTTACGGTAAGCACATAGAATTATACAACGAAGAACACAAACAAGAACTCTCACTAGCGCATATAGAATCTGGCGAAGTATGGCAAAATGTCCCAGAAATTCATCAGGAAAGTATATGGCAACATGTACACAAAGAAGGCTTTTTTAGAGACTTAGAACCTATAAAAGATAGTATTCAGGTTATGGAAGCATTGTGCAATAAGCATAACGTATATATTGCTACTGCTGCAACCCAGTTCCCTAACTCGTTAAAAGAAAAAAGTGACTGGTTAGATGAGCATATGCCGTTTATAACTTGGCAGCATCGCATTATGTGTGGCCATAAGTTTATCCTTAATGGTGATTTATTAATTGACGATCGAAGCTACAACTTAGAGCGCTTTGCTGGTGATACCTTATTATTTGATTCCCCACACAACCAACACGAAACCGACTATACACGTGTTTACAATTGGCTAGAAATTGCTGAGCGTTTATTGTAATTAATAGTGATACACCTTATTAATATAAATAAAAAAGCCCTGAACATAAATTCAGGGTTTTTGCGGTTATTAATTGTATGACTACTTTATAGGTTCAGTATCATCAGACAATATGATATCTTTTTCGGCAACTAAAATGCCATCCTCTTTCTTAGTGGTTAAAATTCTTGCTGGATTTCCTTTCTTCTCTATACGCTTTCTGCAACGCTTGGTTAACATAGGATCTTCATCAAACAATAACGATTCTAATTGTACCTCTTCCTTAGAGGTTTCTTTAATAATAGGAAAGATCTGTTGCATTTGGTTATAACGTCTATCATTTCCAGGTACAAATGTGTAGAAAGTATATCTACCATCAGCATCTGTTTTTACCCAACTTCTATGGAATACGTAACGTTTGTCATCTGCATGTCTTAGATCAAAGTCACCATCTTCATCAGGTTGTTCTATAAAAAGGATAACATCTTTGGCAGGCGTTACACCATCACTCTGGTAAATAACACCTGTTAATTTTAATTTATTGGTTTTAGATCTAAAATCTGGGATAGTATCTGTGTTAGTCAACTGGTCCTCTGCCCTATCGTAAATTGGACTTTCTTGTGCATAACTAGTATTAAATGCACTATAAAAACAAATCAAACAAAAAGCTGCGATTAAATTTTTCATGACGAATACTGATTTGGGTTCCGTCAAATTTGGTTCAAAAAAATGGTAGTGCCCTAAAAATCATGTGATTGCAATAATTTTGCGATGAACTGTAAAAAGATGCAAAATTTGACGATGAAATACATCCAAAAATTCGCACTTTAATAGATGTGTTTTTTATTTAAGCTTATTTTTATTTCTCTCTTTTTCCAAAAAAAAGTTAAAAAATATTGTCTTTTTTAAGTCCATATTCATGCTCAAAAGTGTTAAAATACACCTATGTATTTTATCGGTAAAATTAGCACTTAATCCACTATTTATGCAGTTTATCCAAGAAATATGCATTTAAAGTGTTAAAATTTTTTAAAGAAAAATAGGTAAAATTAGTTGTTTTTGTGATTATTTTATATAGATTTGTCACAGTAAGCCCAAATCAAAACTATAAATATGAAAACAAAACTTACTTTATTTAGTGCTCTTTTTTTCCTTATGATAGGTTTTGGAAATGCACAAAAATCAAAGGATGATGATTCACAAAGTATCATTAGTGGTAAGGTTAATATATCTAAATATCACAGTAGAGAACAACTAGACGATATGTCTAAAGGTGAATTGTTAACTTTATATATAGAGCGTATAGAAGTTATTGTAAATATTTTACCAAATATTGCATTTGCTACTAAGCCTGGTGTAACTATGAAATCATTGGGTATACCAGAAACAAAAGAAAATAAAAAGGCGTTAGAAGATAATAAAGAAGCTTCTGATGAATATTTTGAAAGTACTGTAGAATTTCAAACAAAAATCCTACCCTATTCGGATACCAACGATCTTATAGCAGCAATTTTGTTTTATGAATCTACTCTAAAAGCATTACATACATACAACGATTTCAAAGAGGATTAGTCTATAATCAATTTCATGTTTTTTAACCTCGCAAAACTGCGAGGTTTTTTATTTTCTATTTTATAATATTCAAATTATTGATAATCAATTAGTTAATATTCAATGGATTTTTGTGTACGAAAACCATATTTTTGTAGGAAAAATAATAAATATGTATTAAAATTATGTATTTCAACGATAATTTCTTGTATTTCATAGGATTAATTCCTATGTTTGAAGCAATTAGTTGAAAAATTACTTTAAAACCCAAATTAACAAATTTAACTACTATGAAAAATTGTATTAAAACCGCGCTTATTTTTCTATTAGTGTTAAGCAACTGTTTTGCACAACAGGAAAAAGGAATAATCGGCTACGACAACTGGCTGAATTCCTGGACAGAGTTTAAACCTAGTCAATCTGAGTATGGTGAACCAACCCAGATTTTAAGTGGAAAGATTTCTAAAGACACAAAATTACTAAAGAGAGATGTTTATCTTCTTATTGGCGATGTGTTTGTAACCGACAGTGCTACATTAACTATAGAACCTGGAACTAAAATCCTTGGGGATTTTGATTCTAAGGCTTCATTAATTATCAGCAAAGGGGCAAAACTAGTTGCTAAAGGTACTCAGACAGATCCTATAGTTTTTACCTCGAGTAGAGACAGTAAAAAAGCTGGTGATTGGGGCGGCATATTTCTTTTAGGTGATGCTCCTTTAAATACATACGGACAATTATCGTCTCTAAATTACGGTTTAAAACCTTCTTCTACAGAGCATATTGCTTATGGAGGTAATAATACTGAAAGCGAATCTGGTATCTTAAAATATGTAAGAATAGAATTTGCTGGTAAAAGAACTAAAAATTATGGCTACTTCAATGCTTTAACTTTAGCTGGTGTTGGTAACAAAACAGTTGTTGAAAACGTAATGGTAAGCTATTGTGCTGGTAATTCATTTAATATCCTTGGAGGATCAGTAATTCTAGAAAAATTAGTGTCATACCGTTCCAAAACAAATGACTATGAGTTTAATTTTGGTACCCAATGTCAGTTAATCAATTCATTAGCCATTAGATCTCCTTATGTTTCTAGTGCAAACGGTTCTAGATGTATGGTTGTAAAATCTTATGACAATAAAGAAGAGTCTGATACTTCTAAACGTCAAACATTTGTAAATGCAGAAAACCTAACCTTGGTTAATGTTTCTGATAATATCAAGTCAGATATACAGGTTGGTCTTGTGCAAGAGGCTATTTATATTGGTGCTGATGCATCTTTCGCTATTAATAAAAGTGTAATTTCTGGCTTTTATCCTGCTGTTATTCTAGATGATAAGATTGCACTCAACAACGAAAACCTTGAAAAAATTCAGTTTACTAAAACCTACTTTAATAACTGTAAAGGAAATATTTACAGAAAGGGATATACCAATAATGATGATTTAGAAAGCTGGTATGGTAGTAGAGCTTTTAGCAATCTATATGCTAAAGGATCGGATAAAGAAACCTTTATTGCTGCTTCAGATAACAGAACTCCTGATTTTAGATTACAAGTAAATAGAATTATTGCCTCTAACGATTTTATAGATGACGATGAGGATGACGATTAGTTTTCAATAATAAACTATTGATTAACCTACCCTAACACCAAAAGCCTATAGATAAAAATTACAATAAGCATATGCCTCAAACTACTAAACTAAATAAACTGCTTATCTCCCTCTGCCTAGTTTTAGCTTTTCTTTCAATAGAACAAGTTCAGGCGCAGCTAGTTATTGGTCAGCCTAATTTAGGCTTTAGTCAGGCGTGTGCTAGTGATTCATTTAACACCTATAGTGCTACATTTGTATTTTCACCAACGTCTGCTTTAAATGCTTCAAATCAATTTACAGTTGAATTATCTGATGCTGATGGTGATTTTTCTAATGCTGAAGTCATTTATACATCTTCACCTGGGTGGATTACAACATCGCCAGCAACTGTAGATTTTTCTATTCCTGAAACTACAGCTGGTGAGAATTATAGAATTAGAATAAAAAGTAGCTCTCCGGTAGCTACAAGTACACCTTCTGTACCTTTTGCGGCATATTACAAGCTTCAAGATTCACCTTTTACAATCAATAATTTAGTATCAACAGGTGCGTATTGTACAGGTGGAAGTTATCTTTTAGCTATAGATAATCCAGGAACTGGTAATAACGATTCTCCATTAAATTATCCTTCTTTAACTTTTAACTGGTATAAGGAAACTGGCCCTACAACTTCTGTTTTTGTAGCTGAAGGGTCTTCTCTACTCGTTGATGAAGAAGGCACTTATTTTGTAGAAACTAATTATGGTACGTGTACATCTAACTCATTTTCAAATCGAGTTACAATATCAGAAGTTAGTACTTCTGGTGAAGGAAATGTAACCATATCATCTAGCTTAGGAAATCCTTATTGCCCAGAACAAGGTCTTACAACATTAAGTGCAGTTGGTGGTAATAGTTATCAATGGTTTAAAGATGGTGTAGAAATACCAGATGCAACAAATCAAATGTACCAAACTAATGAGTCTGGTATGTTTTCCGTTCAGGTAGATTTAGGCGAATGTTCAGCTTTTGGTACTATAGATTTAGTAAGCGAACTCTTTAATAGTGAGATAAATGTTGATGATGTTAATCAGATTTTTGAAGGAGAAACATTAACTATCGAAATTACTACAGATGCCGTTAGTCCTGAATTTACTTGGTACTTTAATGATGAAATCATTGTTGGTGCAACAGACGATTATTATGATGCTACAGAAATAGGAAACTATAGCGTAGTAATTACAGAAACAGCAGGATGTAATGGTTCAAGAACTTACGATTTTGTTATAGAGCAAGGTGTAGAACCTTTTCCAGATGTACCAAATATACCAAATGTTATTAGTCCAAATGGTGACTTAATTAACGATACTTGGGTAATTCCATTACAATATACAAGCGGTACTAATACTGAGGTAATGATACTAAACGAACAAGGAAAAGTCGTTTTTCAAACCTTAGATTATCAAAACAATTGGCCAGAAGATGATTTAAATCTTACAAGCGTCAACCAAGTGTTCTACTATATCATAACACCTGTAGAAGGTGATGTAAAAAAAGGATCAATAACTATAGTCAAGTAGCATGAAAACACATCTATTCATACTATTCATATTGACCCTAACCATGCAGATGGCATTTTCTCAGCAAGATGATGGAGTTGCTTCTTTTGATTTACCAATACGAAACTCTTTGGTATTCAATCGTTACAGCATCAACCCTACTTTCACTTTTGTTAGAGAACAGAATAAATACATAAGTTTTACTAACAAACGAGAATGGGTTCAGTTTGATAATGCTCCAGAAATGTTCTTAGGAAGTTACTCTGGTCGTTTTTCTGAAAATATTGGTGCTGGTATTGCAGCATTTCAACAAAATTATGGAGTCTTAACTACTTTTGGTGGCTTATTAAACTTTGCGTATAACGTTAAGTTAAATACTAATAGCAATTTAACCTTCGGACTTAATGCTGCTGCCTATAAAAGCGGTATCAATACGTCTAACATTGTAACAAATTTTGATGATCCTTCATTGCAAAATGTTCCAGAAAACTTTTTATTAACCGTAAATCCTGGTATTAACTACGGAACCGAGTTTTTAGATTTTGGTATTTCTATAAACAATTTAGTTTTATATAACATTGAAACCTCTTCAATGATAGAAGACGATCCAAAACAAGGCATTCAAGCCCATGTAATGCATACAGGATTCTTTGATGGACGCGGCTTTTTTAAGGATGCCAAATTCTCAGGAATCTTAATGTCAGAATTCAGAAAAGACGAAACACTAATATCTGGATTAGTAACATTAAGTGTGCCTAAAGGAATTTGGTTTCAAGCAGGCTATAACAATCGTTATGGTGTATCTGGTGGTTTAGGTCTTAATGTAACTAAGAATATTGCTATAGAATATAACATTGAAAAATCTATAGGTGAATTAGTAGAGTTTGGTACTTCACACGAAGTTACACTGGCTTACAGATTCATAACCAAAAAGAAATTTGATTATAGTGGTGACGAAGAAGTTAGTGGATTGTTTACCAAAAAGCGTAATAAACCTATAGTAAAAGCTTCAGAAGAAGAATTAGCTGGTATAAGAGAACGCGCAGCAGAACGTAGAGCTCAAGCTAAACTAGATAGAGAAGCTGAAGAAAAAGCTAAGAAAGATGCAGAAGCCAACGCATTAGCTGAAGCACAAGAGAAAGCAAAACAACTTGCTGAAGAAAAAGCAGAGCGAGAAGCTAAAGAAAAACTTGCTCGTGAAGAAGCCGCTGAAAAAGCTAGATTATTAGCAGAGCAAAAAGCCAAGGAAGATGCTGAAAGAAAAGCTCAAGAAGAGGCTGAAGCGAAAGCAAAAGCATTGGCAGAACAAAAAGCTAAAGAGGAAGCCGAAGCACAAGCCAGAG